>Ga0114972_10004286_pt1 | contig 10615 bp, 6 predicted proteins | sample M_140807_EF_Meta_FD_87354 | JGI IMG/M metagenome (GOLD analysis project Ga0114972, IMG submission 87354) | Freshwater microbial communities from Lake Montjoie, Canada to study carbon cycling - M_140807_EF_MetaG | ecosystem: Environmental > Aquatic > Freshwater > Lake | place: Lake Montjoie... | reverse complement strand
GCAGGACGGGCAGGAGCAGCAGGGGGAGCTGGGGGCTGAGGCGGGGACGGAAGCAGGGGCCGGTGGGCGCCTCAGCCACGAGGGTGTCACCCGGTGGGCCCTGGAGGCCATCCGGCGGGATTTGGCCACCCGAGGCGGCCTGCGCTCGGTGCTGGTGGCCCACGCCTTTGTGGCCGGCGGCCAGACCTCCGACTCGGAGCGGGAGCTGAGCATCGGCCAGCTGGATCGGGTCAGGGTGGACGCCTTCGCCGGCTTCGATTACGTCGCCCTGGGCCACCTGCATGGCTCCCAGCAACTGGATGGTCCCCGCCTGGCCTACAGCGGTACCCCGTTGCCCTATTCCTTTTCCGAAGAGCGCCAGCGCAAGTCGGTGCGGCTGGTGCAACTGGCCGCCGATGGCAGCCCCAGCGTCGAACTGGTGCCCCTGGGGGTGGGCCGCCCCCTCCAGACCCTCGAAGGGCCCTTGGAGGCCCTCTGCCGCGATCCGGCCTACGAGGGGGCCCGCCAGGCGCGGGTGCGGGCGATCCTCACCGATGAAACTTTGCCCCTGCAGGCCATGGCCCGGCTGCGGGAACGCTTTCCCCATGCTGTTGAGCTGCGGCACCAGCCCCCCGAGGTGCAGCGCTCCAGCGCCAGCCAACGCAGCCAGACCATCCGCCAGGCCCGCTCGCCGCTCGAACTGGCCACCTCCTTTTTCGGCGACCAACAGGGCCGTGAGGCCACCCCGGGGGAGGAAGCCCTGCTGCGCGAGGCCTTGGAGCAGGCCCGCCGCAACGGGGAGCGATGAAGCCCCACCAGCTGACCATTGAGGCCTTCGGCCCCTATGCCGAGCGGGTGAGCATCGATTTCGATGCCCTCAGCGGCGAGGGCTTGTTTTTGATCCACGGCAGCACCGGAGCCGGCAAGACCTTTCTGCTCGATGCCCTCAGCTTTGCCCTCTATGGCGAGGTGTCGGGCGATCGCAGCGTCAAGGGCCTGCGCTCGGACCATGCCGGCCCCCAGGCGGTACCAAGGGTGGAGCTGGAGTTTTCCGCCGGCGGCAGGCGCTACCGGGTGCAACGCAGCCCCGCCTACACGGCCGCCAAGACCCGGGGCCAGGGCACGACCGAAAAAGTGCCGACGGCGGTGTTGCATCGGCTGGTGGGGCCAGAGAGCCAGGCCATCGCCAGCAAGGTCACCGAGGTGACCCGGGAGGTGGAGCAGATCGTGGGTCTTAACGCCGCCCAGTTTCGCCAGGTGATCCTGTTGCCCCAGGGCCGCTTCGCCGAGGTGCTGCGCGCCAGGGCCGAGGAGCGCGAGGCGTTGCTCAAGACCTTGTTTGAAACCGTCCTGCACGAGCGGGCCAGCGACTGGCTGGAGGAGCAGGCCAAAGCGGCCCGCATCGCCGTCCTGGAGCAGAACCGCGCCCTGGCGGTGTTGCGCGAGCAGGCGGCCCAGGAATGGCAGCCCCATGCCCCGGACGAGGCCCTCGCCCTTCCCGCCGACCAGGCCGGCCTGGATCGGCTGGTGGAAAGCATCACCCAGGTGGTGGCCGGTACCCGCCTGGCCCTGGAGCAGGCCAGCACCACCTGGGTCGCCGCCCAAAGCCACCGGGCCGAGGCCCTCCAACAGGCCGAACGCTTCGATCGTCGCGCCAGCGCCCAGGCCCGCCTGGCCGAATTAGGGCAGCAGGCGCCGGATATCGAGGCCCTCGCGGCCCAGCTGGCTACGGCCACCCGGGCCGAGGCCGCCCGGACCAGCCTCGTGGCGGCCCAGCAGGCGCGCCAGGAATGGCAAAACCTCCAGGCACCCCTGCAGCGGGACCTGGGCCGGGCGGCGGCCGCCCGGGAGCGGGCCCAGGCCCTGCCCGATGGAGTGGTGGCCCTGGATCTGCTGCACCTGCCCGCCGCCGCCGACCTGCAGCGGGTCCGCATGGCCCTGGCCGCCCGGCGGGTGGAGCTGGAGCGGCTGGACAAGCAGGCCCGCGAAGCGGACCTCTGCCGCCAGCGGGCTGGGCAGGCGGCCCAGAAGCACCAGCAGGCCGAAGCCCAGCGCCTACAGGCCGAAGGCCAACGGCAGGAGCTGCAGCAGCGGCGCCAGGCCGCGGAGGCAGCCCTGCAGGGGGCCCGCTCCGCCGCCGACCGGCTGGAGGGACTGCAACAGGCGGCCAGGGCGGCCCACCAGCGCGCCACCGCCGCCGGCGAGCTCGCGGCGGCAAAAGCCGCCGAAACCACCGCCCAGCAGGCCAGCCAGCGGGCCGAACGCCACCGGGCAGCGACCAAAACCGCCCTGCAGGAGTTGCGCCAGCGCCAGCTCGCCGGCATGGCCGCCCGCCTGGCCAGCGCCCTGGAGGCCGGCGCCCCGTGTCCCGTGTGCGGATCCGGCCACCATCCCCAGCCCGCCCGCGCCGCCGCCGATGCGGTCGCCCCCGGCGACCTGGAGGCCGCTGAGGCGATCGAGCAGCAGGCCACCGCGGCCCAGCAGCAGGCGGCCGTCGCCCTGGTCGCGATTTCGGCCCAGTGCCAGGCCTTGCAGGAGCAAGCCGGCGAGGCCGGCGCCGATGCCAGCGCCGCCCGGACTTCGGCCCTGGAGGCCCTGCAAGCCTTCACCAACGCCAGGGACCAGGCCGCCCAGCGGCCCCAGCTGGAACAGGCCCTGGAGCACCAGGCCCAGCAGATCCGCCAGAACGAAGACACCCTGGCCGAGGCCACCACCACCAGCGCCCTGCAGGCCCAGACCAGGGCCGCCGAACACCAGCGGGCCCAGGCCCTGGCGGCCGAGGTGGTGGCCGAGCTGGGCCCGGAAACCCTTTCCCCCCGCCAGGTGCTGGCCGGCTGGGAGCCCCTGGAGCAGGCCCTGGCGGCCCTGGTCAAAACCGCTGAAGCCAGCGACCGGCTGGTGAGCCGCCTGGAACAGGCCGAGCAGCGCCTGGACCAGGATCTGCTGGCGGCTGGTTTCGCCGCTGGCGAGGTCCTGGCGGCGGCCCTGAGATCCGCCGAGCAACGCCAGAGCTGGAGCCAGCGGATCAGCGACTATCAGGAGGCGTTGCAGAGCCAGCGGGCCCTCCTGGCGGCCCCCGATTTGGCCGCTGTGGCCGAGCAACGGCCCGATACGGCGGCGGCCGAGGCGGCGGCGGCGGCAGCCGACCAGGCCCGCAGCACCGCCCTGGAGCGCCACAGCGAAGCCCGTGGTACCTACGACGACCTCAGCCGGCTTAGCGGCGAGCACCGCCGCCAGACCGAAGTCCTGGCCGAGCAGCAACAGCAAGCCCAGAGCCTCAGCAGCATCGCCGACCGCTGCAACGGCAAGTTGGCCCCCTACATCTCCCTGCAGCGTTGGGTGCTCTCGGCCTACCTCGCCGAGATCTGCCAATACGCCAACCAGCGGCTCGCCATGATGACCTCTGGCCGTTACCAGCTACGCCTCAGCGATGGCGGCGGCCGGGGCGGACGCCAGGCCGGCCTGGGCCTGCGGGTGCTGGATGCCTTCACCGGCGAGGAGCGGGAGGTGGGCAGCCTCTCGGGCGGTGAAACCTTCCAGGCTTCCCTGGCGTTGGCCCTGGGGGTCGCCGACACGGTGCAGGCCCACAGCGGCGGCGTACACCTCGATGCCCTGTTTGTCGATGAAGGCTTCGGCAGCCTCGACCCCGATAACCTGCAATTAGCGATGGATGAACTCGACCGGCTGCGGGAGGGTGGCCGCCTGATCGGCATCATCAGCCACGTGGGCGCCCTGCGCGAGCGCATCCGCGCCGGCCTCGAAGTCATCGGCGGCGACCAGGGCTCCCGGGTGCGCCTGGGGCTGACTCTTTTTGATCAGTAAGCGATCCATGGATGCAGCAATCAAAGGTGGACCCGGAAACCATAAATTAAATCTGTTGCTTATTCTTGTATTAATGCCAGGATTCATCTCCCATTGCAGATGCAGTGCAGGGATGCGTCATTGTGTTTTTAATCGTTGCTGGCTTCTATGTCATGTCAGCGCCTTAATTTAGGTCAAATCCTTGGCGCTGCTAATGGCGCTTCTTTGTATCAATCCACAAAGGCTCGGGCTCGATCCGAGCCATGGGTTAGGGTCCATTGACGCGGTTCCCATGGATGCTCCAATAGGTTTTGGTGGCGTCATAGGCCGGATTTTCGAGATTGGGTAGCCCTTCTGCACCATAGAAAAGGGTGACTCCAAGGGTGGGCTTGGGTATGAAGCTTTGACCATTGCTGATTTTTCAAACGAAAAGTTTTTGATTTTCGTCTTTCTCTCGCCAAAGAGATTGGTGTAGCCGAGCTCTAGATGGAGATCGTTAACAACTTGACCGGATGTATTGACCACATGGCCCAGGACAAATCCACCGGCGACAGGGGTTAATTCAATTGACCCCCCAGAAAAACTGGCCGAATCACCCAGGGCTGGTGCGCTTTGAACCACGGCCACGCTAGCAACCATCAGGAGGCATGTTTTTAGCCAAAGCAAAGCCATGGATTCATTGATATTGACTCACTGGCAGACTAATGCGATACCAAGACTAGAAACTAATGTTGAGAATTATGGCTAGGAATTGTCCCAAAGCCCCCAACGTTTCGTGAATCATTTATAGTGTCAGCGGGAATTGATGCAATGCAAACGCATCAACAGCATGAACTCAATGCAGTACATTACAGGCCTTCTTGGATCTCTGCTCTTTAGCTTGTCAGTAGCGCACCCGTGCCCCTTGTCACACTGAAGTGGCTGGCTGAGACCCAGGCGCCGCTGGCGTCGTAGCGGCGGATCAACCGTTCCAGTCGATCTGGCTCTGGCAGCCAACCCGCTTCCACTGCAAATTCGTGGCGATGGCTGATCTGCGGGGGGATCAGGCAATAGCCACTGTCGGGTTGCAGCAACAGGCGCTGATGCCCGCCGCCGTTTTCGCTCAGCCCATCCCCCCAATGGGAGGTGATGTGGAACGGCTGGCCTGCGCCACCGGCGATCAGCAGTGCACAGCTCGCGATGTCAGGCTCGGGCCAGTCCGCCGTGATCGTGGCGACCTGGCCGCTCCAGGGGCCGAGCAGTGCGTCCAACTCCAGCGCTGGACGCTCGCTGGCGTCGCTGCCGGATCGGAACTCCCGGATCAGCACCAGGCTCTCCAGGGCCCCTTCCGGGTTATGCAGTTGCACCAGCCGATGGCGGCGATCGCCGGCAATGAAGCCAAACTCGGCGCCAAAGGCCGTGCCCGGTGCCACTTGCAACGACCCCTTACTAAAACATCCCGAATCGAAGAACACCACCTGCCGGCCCAGGCTGCGGTATTCCTGGTGCACCTCCCGGATGGGGACCCCAGCTTCATCGCCGGGGCTAAAGCGGCGCAACCGGAAGTGCACCAGCCGCTCTTCGTCGCCCCGTTCCAGGTTGAGGATCGATGGTGACGACTCTCCTAGTTCGCCATCGGCACTCACTGCCGTAAAGCTGCCACGCCACTCCCCGAGGTTGGCAAGAAAGTTTTGCCACTGGGATCCCATGGCTGCCGAGCCCTCTGCCTTGGTCAATCGTCTGACTCTAGGGAGATCGGTGCGATAGCGATGCATCCAGGTCCCGGACCTTCCGGCTGGGGTGCTTTGTTTGGACTTTCCCCATCGTTATTCAACTCAGACCGCCAAGGGCAGGTCCAGCTTGTTGAAGCCGGAGCTGGATCAGCTGGGGCAATCTCCCCTCCGAAGCTAAGCCGTTTTTTCTTGATTACGATCGAAGCGAATGATCTTTTGCTAACTCCTGGTTTGCCTCCTCGCAACCCCAGCCCCACTGCCACTGCCACTGCCACTGCCACTGGCATGGCCTTCGGCTTGGGCTTTGGCTTGGGCTTGGTGGCATGTGCTGGGCCGCTGCCCTTGGCTGCGGCCAGGGAGCCCCCCCTGTTGGTTTCGGCGGCCATCAGTCTCACCGAACCCCTGCAGCTCCTAGCGCCGTTGTTTGCCAGGCAGCAAAAGCTGCCGCCACCCGCCTTCAACTTCGGCTCCTCGGGGACCTTGAAGCAGCAGATCGAGAAGGGGGCCCCGGTGGATGTGTTTGTGTCGGCGGGGGAGAAGCCGCTGAATCAGCTGGAACAACAAGGGCTCCTGTTACCGGGAAGCCGCCGCGCCATCGCCGGTAATCAGCTTGTCCTGGTGGTGCCGGCCCGTTCCCCTCGCCAGCCGCTCAACTTTCAGGGTCTCGCTGGCGTCGGCATACGTCGCATCGCCATTGGTGACAGCAGCGTGCCGGCTGGAGCTTATGCCCGTCAGACCCTGAACTTTTACCAACTCACAGATACCCTTCAATCCAAGCTGGTACCCATGGCATCCGTCCGCGCCATTGCCCATGCGGTGGCCCGCGGTGATGTCGATGCCGGTATCGTCTACAAGAGTGACGCCAATCAGGTTGCCAACCTGCGCATCACCGCTATGGCACCTGAGCGCAGCCATGCTCCGATCACCTACAGCGCCGCCGTCATCAGAACCTCCAAGCAACCTCGGCATGCGTTGGCCTATCTGAGTTCACTCACCAACCCCAGGTCCCTGCAGGAATATCGGCGTTTCGGTCTGCTGTTGCCAACACCTGTTCTTGCGTCATCAGGCCAACGATGACCGCTGCCCTTGCATGGCCCATGGGGGTTGGCCTGGGCGGCGATTGGTCCCCCCTCTGGCTGTCCTTGCGCAGTGCTGGCCTTGCCGTGGTCATCGTGGCTCCCCTGGGAGTGGCCACGGCCCGTCGGGTGCGCCAATGGCAGGGACGACGCCGCAGCCTCGCCGATCTGCTGTTGCTCTCGCCCTTGGTGCTGCCGCCCACCGTGGTGGGTTTCCTGCTGCTGCAGCTGCTGGGCCGTTACGGCCCCCTTGGTTCGTTGCTGCATCGTTTTGGCATCGAGGTTGTCTTCAGCTGGCCGGCCACGGTGATCAGCGCGGCGGTGGTGGCGTTCCCGTTGATGTACCGCTCGGCCCTGGCGGCCCTGGAGCAGATCGACCCCACGTTGCCCCAGGTAGCCCGCAGTCTGGGGGCTTCGGAATGGCGGGTGCTGCGACGCATCACCCTGCCCCTGGCCTTACCGGGTCTGGTGGCCGGCATCAGCCTCAGTTTTGCCAGGGCCCTGGGTGAATTCGGCACCACCTTGATGCTGGCGGGCAACATTCCTGGCCGCACCCAAACCATGCCCCTGGCCATTTTCGCCGCTGTCGATGCCGACAGAACAGACCTGGCCTGGTTCTGGACCGGTTTGGTCTTGGGCCTCAATGGCCTGAGTCTGCTCCTGATGCAGCGGCTCGAACTTCAGTCCAGGCCCCGCCGCCGCCATCGTTCCGCCTATCGCCCCATCCCCTTGCCCCCATGCCGTGATGTCATGGACAGGGGGTCGCCAGGCTGGCAGGCGGGGGCCCGACATGGGTTCACCCCTAACCACCATCAGGGACCTTTCCGCCTCGAACTGGACATCCAGCGCCGGCTTGGAGAGTTCGCACTCGACTTGGGCCTGGCTAGTAGCTGTCGCCGCATCGGCATCCTGGGCGCCTCAGGGTCCGGCAAAAGCCAGATGTTGCGCGCGCTTGCTGGTCTGGAGCGCCCCGATGGGGGCCGCATCGCCCTTAACGGTCGGGTGCTTTTCGATCACCAACGCGGGATTGATGTGCCCCTGAGGCAACGGCGGCTGGGGCTGGTGTTCCAGAACTATGCTCTCTTTCCCCATCTCACCGTGGCCCAGAACGTGGGCTTTGGTCTCAACCACCTGGGGGCTGATCAACGCCGGCTGCGGGTGCTTGGTCAACTTCAACGCGTAGGCCTATTGGCGCTGGCCAATGTCTACCCCGCAGAGCTATCGGGTGGGCAACAGCAACGGGTTGCCCTGAGCCGGGCCTTGGCGATCGAGCCCGATGTGCTGCTGTTGGATGAACCCTTTGCCGCCCAGGACACCTACCTGCGCCGTCAATTGCAACAACAACTGGCCGATCTGTTGCAGGATTGCCAGGTGCCATCCCTTTTGGTCACCCACGACCTGGACGAGGCCTATCGCCTCAGTGACGACCTTGTGGTGATCGATCGGGGCCGCATCCTCGCCCAGGGTTCCAAGCACGAGGTGTTTGACCATCCCCAAGAGCTGGTGGTGGCGCGGTTGAGTGGCTGCAAGAATTTTTCCCGTGTCCGCCCTCTCTCGGCCGGTCGCCTCTGGGCCCTCGATTGGCAACTGGAGCTGGATCTGGATCGGCCGGTTCCCCCGGGCACCAGCCATGTGGGCGTGCGGGCCAACCACCTTGGGTTGGTCCCCGGCGATCCCCGGGATCGGCACGGGCCGAACCAATGGCCTGTGATGCTGATCAAATCCAGCGAGGGGCCCTTCCAGGTCAGCGCCTATGTCGCCCCGGCGGCTCCCGCCGCCGGGCCCCGGGAGCCGATCCAGGTGGAAGTGCAGAGGGAGGCATGGCAGCGGCTTTCGGATTGTCCCCAGCCGTGGTTCCTGACCATGGCGCCGGAGCGGTTGATGCTGTTGCGGGATTCGGGATGGGGCGCCGGTGATCGAGAGCGAGCTCGCGATCGTCGCGATAGGCGTGGGACTTGGCCATCGATCCGTAGCCAAGGCTGATGCCAGTTGCTGGCCTATGTCCCTGCTGGCTGCCGAAGAATCGGCTCGGTGATCACTGTCAGGCCCAGGAGCTGGTGCTCTCCGAAGGACCGCAGGAAGGGCACATCGGCGGCATCACGACCGCGGGCGATCAGCACCCGGCCGCTGCGGGGGAAGTTGTGGCGGGCATCGAAGACGTACCAGCGATCGGCCAGGAAAACCTCGAACCAGGCTGAGAAATCGACGGGGGCCTCGCCGATCGGAATGCCGGTGTAGCCGAGATAGCCGGTGCAATAACGGGCCGGGATGTTGAGGCAGCGGCAGAGGGTGATGGCGAGATGGGCAAAGTCTCGGCAGACGCCGGCACCATCGGCCAGGGCACCGCTGGCGGTCTTATGGGGCCGCACCGCCTCGTAATCGAAGCGAATCTGGCCATGCACCCAGTCGCAGATCGCCTGCACCAGCGGCCAGCCCGGGGCCAGCCCCCCAAAGGTGCTCCAGGCCAGCGCCATCAACTCGGCGGTGTCGCAATAGGGGCTGGGGTTGAGAAAACGATAGGTGTCGATGGGCAGGGCCTGAATCGGGCAGTGGCGCACCGAGGGCAGCACCGGATCCGGGTTGTCGCTGCTGGCCACGGTGGTGCTGTACCGCAGCGTCGTGGAGCCGCTGGGGGCCAGCCAGCGGCTCCAGCGGTTGCCGGCCTGGTCCGCCAGCACCTCAATGGTGCGGTCCGGGTCCAGGCGCAGCTGTTCCGGCGCCTGGAGATCGGCCGACAGGCTGCTGTGGGGATGCACCAACGTCAGTATCGGCGTAGGGGCCTGACAGCAAAGTTCGATCTGGCAGCCGACGCTCAGGTGCACGGGAAAAGGAGAGATCGAACAGTGGTCTTCGCAAATCTTCTCTGATTGCGGCGGGCCCCGGTGGGCCGGGTCAGGATTAAAACGTCAAGGCAGGGGCATCGTTGATCGGTGCCGCCTTCGGTGCACCGGGCAGGCAAAGCCTTTCAACCGGTCCCTAGCCACGTCCTTGGTTGGTGCGCAAGAGCGAATAGGCGCAGGCCAGGCAGAGGATCACCACACCGACGGCCACCAGCGTCAGCGGATCCTTTTGCTGGCCTGGAGGCATCACGATCACTTTGCGGGCCACGGCGGTCAGGGCCGTCAACACCACCAGCTCGGTGTGAATCGCATGATCCCGCAGATAGGCGGCCAGGTTCTGGAGCACCTCCAGGCCGATCAATAGCAGCAGCAGCTGGTCCAGCAGGGCGAGCAGACCGCCGTCGAGCCAATTCTGGTCCGCGCGCACCAGGGCCTGGGCGGTGGTCAGGCAGAGCTGGGCGGTGCCGACGGTGAGCACCACGCTCAGCAGGGCCGCCAGCACCTTGGCGAGACTGCGCTCGAACCGTTCGATCAGGGTCAGGGAATTGGGTGGCTGGGGTAAGGCCATGGACGCTGGTGAGGGTGGATCATGGTTGATGGTCAGGAGCAGTTTGTCTACAAACGCTCCGCCTTGCCCCAACCAGCCGCCCCCCTGGGCCACTCCTCACTGCCACGCCTTTGGGTCCCCTTGGCCAGTGGGGTTGCCGGAGTCGCTGTAGAACGAGATATCCGAGCTGGAGAGGGAACCCCCCAGAGAACCACTGGAGATGATGAGTTGATCCGTGCCGCCGCCGGTGGTGGTGGTGCCAGACCAGTTCCAAATTTGAACAGATAGAGGCGAGGTAGCCGTCAGGGAGGCCAAAGTGAGCACCCCACTGGTGGAACCAAAATCAATCACCCGGGCGCCGGCTCCAGAGAGCGTCAAGGACCCCAGGGTTTCGGTGACGGCTCCGGAGAGTTGCAGCTTGCTATCTGTAGCCGCACCCAGGGTTATAGAAGACGAATTACTGATCCGATTTGCGGCCGATCCACTCAGTAAGAGTGAGCCTCCGCTGATACTAACTGCGCTGGTAGCGGTCAGGGCCCCGCTACTGGAAACGCCTGTCCCGCTGATGGTGAGCGGTTCGGCCGTGGCCAGGGTTTTTCCAGCCAAATCCAGGGCCGCACCGCTGGCGACGGTGGTGCCACCACCCGTGGTTCCCAGGGG
>Ga0114972_10004285_pt1 | contig 10615 bp, 6 predicted proteins | sample M_140807_EF_Meta_FD_87354 | JGI IMG/M metagenome (GOLD analysis project Ga0114972, IMG submission 87354) | Freshwater microbial communities from Lake Montjoie, Canada to study carbon cycling - M_140807_EF_MetaG | ecosystem: Environmental > Aquatic > Freshwater > Lake | place: Lake Montjoie... | reverse complement strand
TCGGGCAAGCTCCTCCACGAATTTCCTGATGGGGAATCCATGGCACCAGAAAAGCTCCTTGAGGAGCCCTGCACGGTCCTTGTTCCCGCCGCACTCGACAGGGTGATTACAAGAGAGAACGCATCGAAACTCAACTGCACCCTTGTCGCGGAAGGGGCCAACGGCCCTACGACTCCTGATGCCGACCTCATATTGAAAGATCGGGGAATCCTCGTGATTCCGGATGTTCTTTGCAATGCAGGCGGCGTCACGGTTTCCTATTTTGAATGGGTTCAGGACATCCAGCAGCTCATGTGGAGCGAGGAACAAGTTAACGGCAAGCTTCAGGACCTAATGCTCAACGCATACCGCCGCGTCAGGACCCTTGCCACAACAAAAAACCTCACGATGCGTACTGCCGCTTTGGCACTGGGGGTCCAAAAAGTGGTTGCGGAAATGAACCGCCGCGGCCTGTTCCCATAACCGACATCCATGCATAGCAATGTAAATCACAATGTTTTGGGTGGAGCGATTCCACCGAACAACCTAAAGTATAAATATTGACCCAATTCACCGTAAATCCAGCAGGCCTCATGAGCAGCACCCCCAACCAGATCGCTGCCCACAACCCCGAGCTCATTGCAGGGGTTGAAAGGGTTTCGGCCAATCTGAACTCCGTTTTTCTGGGAAAAAGCGAGGTGGTTGATCTCGCTTTGATTGGTCTACTTGCAGAGGGGCACCTCCTCCTCGAAGATGTCCCGGGAACGGGAAAATCGCTTCTGGGAAAAGCAATCGCAAAATCGATTGATGCAACTTTTCACCGCATTCAGTTCACTCCGGATCTGCTTCCAAGCGATCTCATCGGAACCTCGGTTTTCGATCAGAAAAAAGCGGAATTCATTTTTCAGGAAGGGCCTATTTTCGGAAATGTGATTCTGGCCGATGAAGTCAATCGCGCCACGCCCCGAACCCAATCCGCCCTACTTGAAGCCATGGGAGACAAACGGGTAACCGTTGATGGGGTCACCCGTCAATTGGGCCCTCCTTTTTTTGTCATCGCCACCCAAAACCCTTTCGAATTTGAGGGGACCTACCCTCTTCCGGAAAGCCAATTGGACCGTTTCCTGATTCGCACCGCCATCGGGTATGCTGACGCCCAGGCGGAAAAACGAATCCTGCGCGAACATCGCCAAGGCGAACCCGTGGAAGACCTGAAATCGGTTCTTTCGGTTACCAACCTGATACAAATCCAGGAGGCCGTTCGCCAAGTCGTGGTGGAAACAAGCCTCGAGGATTACCTCATTGAAATTGTTCGCGCTACCAGGCGGCATCCCGGTTTGCGCCTTGGTGCCAGTATGCGCAGCTCACTCGGTCTCTACCGGGCGGCCCAGGCCAAAGCTTTTCTTGAAAAGCGTGCTTTTGTTTTGCCTGATGATATCAAGCAGCTTGCCTCACCCGTCTTATCCCATCGTATTCACCCCAGGCGGGGCCAGGGTTCCGAAGCCATACGCGCTGCGGAAGAAATTGTTTCCGACATCCTCGAAAAAACCCCATGCCCCAATTGAAACAGCCAACAGAGGGACGCGTAATCACCATTTCCCGCGAGGGCTATGTATGGCTTTTCGCGTCTTTTTTGTTGCTGATTGTCGGTGTATCCAAAAACATCAATCTGCTTAGCCTCCTGGGCTGCATGATGGCCTGCTTATTGGGGCTCAATCTGCTCTTGCCCCTCTGGCGTGCAGCTTTTGGTCCCTCCACATTGAGAGTGTGTGGGACACCCGTCGTGGGAATCCGGCATCCTATTGAAATCCTCATCCATCCATTAAAGCCGATTCCCTACACATTTCAGGTAATCCTGGATGAGCCAAATGGCCAAACCTCCATCAGGTGGAACATCACCGGACTCTCCTCGGGGCCGGGTTTTATTGATGGACATTGGTATCCGGCAACAAGGGGATGGAACTCATTGGGACCACTCGAGGTACATTCACGATACCCATTTGGTTTGGTTTCCACCTCAATTCAACTTGCTGGAACAGAATCCTTTCTGGTTCACCCCGCCACATCCGCCATCCATTGGGATCCCCTTCTCAAAGCGATCCCCTGGAGGCCCAGGGATAGGCGAAATCACCTTTCTGGTTCACGCCTCGCAAGGCATCGCCCCTTCGCCCAGGAAGAATTTCATGCCATGCGCGGCTTTCGTCCGGGAGACAGTCCCCGACTGATCCACTGGCGGACCAGCGCGCGCCGGGGTATGCTCATTATTCGGGAGTTTGAAGATCCACCAAACAGGGAACTTGTCCTGGAATTTGATCCAATAGAATCCCCCGAAGGAATTCGGGAATCGGCGATCTCTTTTGTGGCTAGTTTCCTGCATGGTTGGTTCCAGCAGGGACACGGGAAACTTTCGGTCCGTTTTTGTGGTCAATCCCCACTTTACTTGTCGGCTATACCGGACGCGGGAACATTGAATCGCGCTCTGGATTGGCTTGCGGAATGGAATCCTGGGGATTCGGTTTGGCCTGCGACCAACTGGACCGGATCTGATAGCCCCGCTTCCATGCGGGTGGGCACAATTCTGGATACGATTGCATCCCCCGCCGACCCGGCATACACCCTTGCCGTGGATCTGACCAAACCTGATTCCCTGGAATTTTGGAACCCGGATGGATTGGGAGCACGGTCATGACCCCCTCCCTGAGTCACGATTCCGCGCGGTTTTTTCACATTTCAACTGTGCTTTTATCCGTTGTATTGTTGGCATGGGCGGAGGCTCCTTTTCCCGGCGGCCCCCTTGGAATGGTACTTCTTGGTGGATCGATCCTCCTTCTGATCAAAATGGCGCTTTTCCCGCCACAAAAACCTTTTTCCGATGCGTTGGGATATTCCCTTGGAGCCTTAATCGCTCTTTTGGGATTCTGCTGGATAATCATGCGTCTCAACTATTACGCAAGAATGATTGCCCCGGCATGGCTTGTTCCGGCGGACGACCTGGCAATTATTCCGGTACAGCTCGCCATTATTCCCTGTGTGGGGCCATTATTGCCCCCACTTTTGATCATCAAACTCCGTGTGCGCCAACTCCCTCGTGATTTCTGGGTGGAACAAGCCATGGCGCTTGTGATGGTTGCGCTCTCCTGTGTGTTGTGTTCGGATATTGCGTTTGGCATGTTGCTCATGGCCTATTTCACCGTGGGAATGACCGCCTTGGCTCTTCGGGAACAGAATTTCTCCCGCATTCAATGCGGATTTGAAGCGGGCCTGGAAGCAACATCCCACGGCTCTCCCTCCTTTTCCGGGCACCCGGCAAATTTCATAAACACCAAAAACACTCCACCACAATCAGGACAATCGTGGGCGCCACGAATCGGCCGCTGGTTCATCTGGTCCTTTTGCGCGAGCATCGCGACATTTTTTGTCCTGCCCCGATTTGATATTCCATCATGGGACCCTCTCGACCGATTTAGCAATGGGCGCAGAGCAACAACCGGATTTACCAGTGAGGTCAATATAAACGATGGAGGGGAACTTTCCCTTTCCGACGCGCTGGCTTTTACGGTAGAGGCCAAAGGGGCAAACGGTCCCGCCCCCATGGCAACAGGTCAACTTTTCCGTGGAAGCTTTCTGGACAATTATGAAAAAGGTGTCTGGAGCCGGAAGATTTTTCGTCGAGGTAACCCGATTCCCCTGCAAACCAGAAGCCCCAGCATTCCGCCAGGGCAAACCCTTCTAACTTTTCATGTCAATCCAAGCAAAGTAGGCGGAGTGTTTTTGGCCGAACCGATGGAAATCCAAATAGGGGGCAACGCTGTCGCCGTTCCCGTATTTGTCCAAAAAGAAGATCGCAATATTCCAACTTTTATGCTGGACGGCCTCACCGTTGTTCCTCATCCCTCCGTTGCGAAAGTGAAAACCGATATCACCTATCAACAATTCCTCATTCCCAAAGTCAATCCCGATAAGCACTCCGCTTTCGGAGACCCCGCCTCACAACAACTTTCCCAACTATTAAAACCAAGAATGCCTGAAATGGCCTATCAGGCGCTCGAGGCCCTCCGGGAAAACCAGGAAGACCCGATAAAAGGAGTTCCCGGGGTAGGCCCATTGCCCAATTTGGATGATCTTCCCACAAACGCCATTTGGAACACACCAAGACAAAAACACGAAGCCATTGCACGGGCCCTTTGCCACCACCTTGCGTATTCAACCAAATTCAAATACTCGCTTTCCTTTAAACGATATGATTCGTCCCTGGACCCTGCTGTGGATTTTGTGACCAATATCCGGGAAGGCCATTGCGAACTCTATGCATCGTCCCTTGCACTAATGCTCAGATCCCTGGGTATCCCGTCACGAATGGTCGTCGGATACAAGGGAGCCGAATTCGAGGACGAAGGAAACTACATCGTTCGCCAAAGAAATGCTCACGCCTGGGTGGAAGCACTGGTGCCTAGATTGGACCCGAATGGAAAAATGTTGGTTGATGCCAATTTGAACCCAATAGAGGATTGGTTGATTCTTGACCCCACCCCGGAAAGCATGGTGATCGCCCCGGTCCAGGACACCTCAAGCTTGCTCGGTAGGCTTTTCCAGGAAAGCCAGGACACAACCGAAAAATTGTGGCGAACACTTTTTATTGATTACAACCCCGAGGCCGCCCTTGAACAATTTATGATCATCTGGAATCGGGGACCGCTCAGACGGGCCCTGATTTTGATGCTTGGTGCATGGGCGATTGTTTTGGTGGGAGCCACTGGCATTTCCATTTGGCGTTGGTACAAAGTTAGAGCCCTTTTGGCTTACCAACGCTCTCGTGATTATCCTTGGTCACAATTGGTCCGGCTTGTGGAATCCAGAGGCATGCACCCAAATCCGGGTCAAACTCCTTATGAATTTGCCATGGACATTTCCCGAAAACTAAAAACAGATCCGACATTGAGGGATTGGTCCGACTTGCCTTTGGTCCTTGTCGAATCGTACCAGAATTCGCGATACGGAAACACTCCACGGGAATCAAACGAAACAATCGTAAAACAAAAATTGGGATCGCTAAAAGCCAAAATGTCCCAAGTAAAATGGTGAAATCATGGATTTGAAAACCTGGGAAACAATTTTAACACAATCGTTCGATGACAAACGAATTTCCGACACCGAAAAACAAGCGTTATCCGAATGGGTCGATCCCTATAGATTGGACGATCAAGCCTTGGGCGTTTTACGAGCGGCCCTTTTCCGACTTGCGCGCGAAAAATGTAACAACCCCGAGCAAGCCCAAATCGTCGATTGGCTAAATCATACCTCCCGTTTATTGCTCCCCAAACCAAGAAAAGGAGGGGACTCGTCCTTGGTGCTTTTTGCTCCGGAAGATAGCATTGCGGAGCGCATTGCCGGCCTATTCCAGGATGCCAAAATCTCAGCCAAAATCTGCGTTTTTACAATTACCGACGATAGGATCACCGACGCGATTTTTGCAGCCCACAAACGGGGAATTCAGATCCGCATCCTGACCGATAACCTCAAATCACTCGATTTGGGATCGGATGTGGATCGATTGGAAAAGGAGGGAATTCCCGTCGTGAGAGACCACACCGAGGCCCATATGCACCATAAGTTTGCCATTTTTGATGGCACCACTCTGGCCAATGGCAGTTACAACTGGACAAGGAGCGCTGGAACCCTCAATCAGGAAAACCTGGTGCTAACCCATGAAGCACCACTGATTTCGGAATTCGACAAATATTTCGAAAGAATGTGGCAAAAACTACAATCCTGACTTCAGGGTAATGCCTAGATGTCGCCCTGTTTTTTTGACAACTGATTCCCAGAATAACTTTAAGTGGGCTGCCCTACTGGAATTTCGTCATAGCGTTCCGGATGCCCTGCCAAGGTTCCCGTTCATACACCTCCCCAGGAGACCTCTTCCATGCGATTTTTGCTTTCTCTCGCGGCGATGTGCTTCGCATCGACATATTCCTTATGTGCAGACCCCATCGCAGATTCCAACAGAATCAACGGCGTGGCAATTGGTTGTCAGGCGTATTCCTTCCGACTTTTCACACTGACCGAGGCGATCGAAAAAACAGCAGCTTCGGGTTCCAAGGTGATTGAACTTTACCCCGGGCAGAAAATCTCCAAGGACAACCCCAAGGGATTCAGCCACGCTTCTTCGGACGAAGAACGCAAATATGTAAAAGAAAAGCTGAAGGATGCGGGGCTGATCGCGGTTGCTTATGGTGTTGTGGGCTTATCCAAAAACGAGGAAGAAAACCGCAAGGTTTTCGAATTCGCGAAGGACATGGGTATCCGGGTAATCAATTCCGAACCCTCCGCCGATTCGTTTGACACCATTGAAAAATTTGTCAAGGAATATGACATCAAAGTTGGCATCCACAATCATCCCATGCGCAAAAACGACCCCAACTACAAGCATTGGGACCCCAACTGGGTACTTGAAATGGTAAAAGACCGAGATGTTCGCATGGGCGCCTGTGCCGACACTGGCCACTGGATCCGCTCGGGACTCAACCCGGTTGAGTGTTTGAAGATCCTGAAAGGACGAGTTGTTTCCAGTCACCTCAAGGACTTGGGCAAGGAACTCCACGACCTCCCTTTTGGAACCGGAAACGCCGATATTGCCGCGATTCTTGCCGAGTTCAAATCCCAGGGGATGAATGGACCCGTCTCCATTGAATACGAACACAATTGGGAAACATCCCTCCCCGAAATTACCGAGTGCGTGAACTTCGTAAAAAAGTGGAACCCCGGAAAGTAAGCGACAAAATATTCGTGTTTAAAAACCTTATAAAAAATACCCCAAATTTTTATCTGGGGTATTTTTATTTCTATTTAAACACATTATATTTCATATTTTCATAACATACATTATTTTTTTTAAAAAATTTTATTCAAAAAAAATTGGCAATAAAAAGTCATTATTTCTGAATCTCTTCCGTGCCCCACTTCCTTGCAATAACAACGGCGCCCAACATCAGGATTAACAGAAACACAGAATAAACCATTGCGCTTGGAGTCCTTGCGGTCCATGGATTCCAAAACCATGGATAATCAAAAAAGGCAAAATTAAGGCAATTGAAAATCCATGATCCAAAAAAAAGAACAAGGGCGCCAACCCAGGACCCACTCTTATTCCTGCGGATCCCCGTCAAAATAACAAAAACAAATAAAACAGATAAAACCATTGGCGCAATAAAATAGATTATCCAGCCCAAAGCCGGTTCCATTTGCCCTTCGTAAACCAATCGCCTGAGCGTCTTGCCCGCAATAGGCAAAACAATGATGGGACCCAAAAGGAAAGCCGACCAATTCGACGACCTGGCACAGGCAACCATCGGAATTAACGCCATTCCCAATCCCAAACCATAAACCTGGTTAATGATTGGTATGTTTGAAAATTCCGATACGGAGAGAAGTAATAAATGGATAAATAACAAAAACATTTCCCGGAACAACCCACCTTGACAACCCGTATCCTCAACAGATGGTCGTATCAATCCCCTGTTCAGCCATGCCCCCAACCCAAGAAATCCGCCCATCACCATACCGAAAATAATCTCCATCAAATTCCACCAGTTGATCAATGGATCCCAATGGGCAAACCATCCGCTCCGAAACCAATCCAGGTTCCAGGCATGCCATGATTGAAAACATTGCCCCACGGGAAATCCGATAAACCCGCCCATAACCCCGAACAAACCCATACGAAACGCCAACACATCCCCAAACAAATAGCGGGAATATACCAAGCCCACAAATAACGCCATTACCAACCCACCCCAGCATTCCAACCGGGGTTTATGAACCGGATTGGAAAAATAGATGGCAGGGAAAAGGCCATTTTGGGGATCAAATGGGGAATTCAGTAACCAAACCCCCAAATGGTAAAAGAGGACTAGGACAAGCATCAAAAAAAGAATCGCCGAACGCGTGTAACGGATTCCCCCAAGCCCCATACCAAGGAAAACACCTCCAAAACCAATCCATGTTCCACCCTTGATGGCCAAACCCAACATACCCCAGCACCAGGATGCCCAATTGCCAATCACAGAGGCCTCCTGGGTGAGCCCGATCGTTTGGCCATAAGTCATCGAGCCACCGATCCCAAACGCAGTTGTACACCAGGCAACGGCTCGAAGGGTTCCCGCCGCACAACCAGTTTCCCGACAATAAAGAAAGGCAACAACCGAGGAAACCAAAAGGCCAGCAATCATCGCACCCGATTCATGTCCATATTGACCACGAATTCCCCAACCCATCCCCCCCGCAACAGAACATAATCCCACAGCGACCAATAATCGGGACAATTTATTCAACAAATTCATGGGATTATTTTCACACAACTGAAAAAAAAAGGGCTCCCCCGAAGGGAAGCCCTGGTAATTTCAACCGTCGGTTGGAACTAGCTGACAAATAGTCCGTCTGTTTCCAGCGGATCACCAATGAACACGCTGTCGATCAGATCGAAAGTGTTACCTGCATTAAGTTGCCAAACCTTCAGGTTAGGACCACCACCAACGCCAGGACCAGTTACCAAAGCCAAATCCGAACCGGTTTCGAGGTTGACCGTGCCAACCGTTACACCGCCTTGGAAATTGCTGCTGTAAGCGTCGAAGGAGTTCAGCAAGGAAGCCACATAGGTTCCACTGCTTGGGGCCAAGGTGAACACGCTAACCGTTGGTGTTGAACCGGACATCAAAGCCGAGATGATTTCTGGCTTGCCATCTCCGGTCAGATCACCCGCTGATACATATACACCCGTGGTAACCGTGGAAGGAGCGCTGAAGAAGCTCGCCAACAGCGAAATTCCCTGTGAAGCCAACTCCTTACCGGAGAAGACCTTTACGTGGGGGCCACCACCAGGACCAGCACCGGTGACAACATCGGCGTAACCGTCTCCGTTGATGTCGGAAACTCCTACGGACGCACCACCTGTGAAGCCTGAAGAGTAAGCAAAGAAGCTGAAGATCAGGCCTGGGGTTTGAGCATTGACCGCATCAGCGGGATTACCCGAGTAAACCTTCACATTGGGACCGCCACCCTGGCCTGCGGATACAACCATATCGTTGAATCCGTCAGCGTTCACATCGCCCGCAGCAACATATGCGCCACCCATAAATCCAGGGAAGGCAAAGAAGCTGACAGATGGTGTGCTGGTCCCGGTTTGACCGTTGAACACGGTCACATGGCCTTGACCATTGGTTCCGGCAACCGCCAAGAGGTCGGTTGAGTTGCTATTGGTAAAGCCAGCAAAGTTGGCTCCTGCAACTCTCACGCCACCAAAATATCCAGGCGAATAAGCCTGAATAAGGATTTGACTACCGTCCGAGTTGATACGGGTTACAACCGAGCTTGCGCCCTTGCCAACAAACACAGGGTTGTTGACATAAGTGAAGCTAACCAGATTGGATGCTTCGTTCGGAGGAGTCACCGAGTTGGCATTAAGCTGAAGTGAAACAGCAACCGGTGCTGTCGAACCAGCAACCGCTGTCGGGTTGATCACGAACTTGTAGGTAGTTCCCGCAACAACTTCGGTAAATGTCGAAGTGTTGATGGTGGCGCCACCAATCGTGAACTTGCTAGCGAAGTTGGAAGAGGTAAACCCGGTTACAGGTTCGCTGAAAGTGATGTCAACCCAAACCGAGTTCAACGAGGTAATATCCGTTGCACCGGCGCTCAATGTGGCGGTTACATTGGGCTTGGTGTAATCAAAAGTGAAAGGTGTCGAAGCCTGGTTGGTAAGACCAAGGACATCGGTCGCAACACCCGCATTAACCTGAACCGAAACAGGGGTTCCCGAAACGGTTGGGAGCACCTTATAGGTGAACTTGGCAGGATTGACCGAATCCTGAACCAAATTGGTAATGGTCGCGTTGGACACGGTAAAGAACTGGGCAACATTGGGATTGTAGGAAACAATGGCCCGATCAAAGATCGTTACAAAGTTGAGCGAACTAAGCGCCGTCGACCCGCCCTGATTGACATCAGGTGAGGTGATCGTCTCGGTCAAAGTGTCAACATAATTATAACTGACAATCGTTTCCTTGCTGGGGTTCCCAAGGGAATCAACAAACGCCCCCAGACCAAAACCTACCTGAACAAGTCCAGGGTTGGTGGCGGTGATTTGGAAGGAGTATGCACCGTTGAATCCGGACACAGGAGCGAACGAACCTTGAACAAAGTTCGCATTAGCCACCGAGATTCCAGCTTCGGGTTGAGCCTGGAATTGATACGCGCCATCTGGGCTCATGGTCACATTGACCGTGATGGTTTTGGTAGCCGTTTCGCCGTTTACCAAGGTTTGCGGGCTAACTGCAAGCAGAGGCCCAACATTGTCAAACTGAATGCTTGCAACATTGGAAACAATGTTGGGGTTATCCGCAGAATCAAGAGCCGCACCGGCAAGAACCGTCAGGGTTACGGTCCTCTCACCCTCAGGCAAAGCCAAGGCATTCACACCCACCGAGTAGGTACTAGGAGTGAGCTGGGTATAACTTGCTACCGAACCATTGGTGACAGTAAAGAGATTCGAGAAATCCGAGTTCGGAGTGATGAAGGTTACATCCTTGGAGAAAGTAACCGTTACCGTCAACAAGGTAAGATTGGTCGGCGAAGGCTGATC
>Ga0114972_10004281_pt1 | contig 10624 bp, 10 predicted proteins | sample M_140807_EF_Meta_FD_87354 | JGI IMG/M metagenome (GOLD analysis project Ga0114972, IMG submission 87354) | Freshwater microbial communities from Lake Montjoie, Canada to study carbon cycling - M_140807_EF_MetaG | ecosystem: Environmental > Aquatic > Freshwater > Lake | place: Lake Montjoie... | reverse complement strand
TCAGCCCTGGACTGTCGTGGCACATTTGCAATCCGCCCATTCAAGAATTGGAGTTTGAAATGGACGCGCGCAGTGTGCAACACGAACGTGTGGTGCACATTTAGGTTTTGCGTTCCAGCCACGAGCCCAAGATACCCTTGGGCATGCGGATGATGAAAAAAACCAGCAAGGCTCCGTAGATCAACAAGTCGAGGCCATGAATTTGGTTGCCAATCAAGACTCGCAATACTTCTTGGAGTGCCAGCAAAAATACAGCGCCGAAGGTGGGGCCAAGCATGACGAACATCCCTCCTGCAATCACACCAAAAACCATTTGCAAAGAAATGGCAATGCCCGAGACTGTATCTGGGTTCACATAGGCTTGGTATTGCGCATACAAAACGCCTCCAAAGCAAGTCATGGCTGCCGAGAGGACCGTAATTTTCAATTTGGTTCTAGTCACATTGATACCAATGGATGCGGCCGCATCCTCGTCCTCGCTGATGGCTTGAAGCGCATCGCGCAACATGCTTTGGTCTACTTTGCGCCAGACCCACAGTGCGAAAAGCCAGCAAGCCAAAACAATATAGAACCAAACCACGCGGTTTGAAAATTGAAATGACCACAAAGAGGCAGTGGCCTCATTGGGCAAGCCCGGCTTGGGTGTCAGGCCCAATGAGCCACCTGTCACTTCTCGTGTGGCCACAATGACCAAGCGCACCACTTCGGCCAAAGCCAAAGTCACAAGTGCAAAATAATGTCCCACAATTTTGAAACGAAAACATGGGTAGCCTATGACCAATGCCAAAACCACTGTCAAGCCCAAGGCAAGAAGGGCACCAGCCAAAGGCGGTACGCCATATTGATTCCATAATAAGACCACGCTGTAAGCGCCAATGCCCAAAAAGGCGCCATGCCCTAGGCTGACCAACCCAAGACGCCCCATCAAGGCCCAGCTGGTGTAGATGAAGCCCATTAGCAAAGCCATGATGATCAAGTGCAAGGGGTAGGAGCCCAAGCCCAGCCAAGGCGTCAGAATCAAGGCCGCCAGCAACGCGCCAAATTTATAGTTGGAAGATATAAGAGGCATGTTTTAGCGCCTACGAAATAAAATACCTTCAGGGCGAATGAACATCATGGCGATGAAGAACACAAACGCCATCACATAACCCCATTCAATGGCGTAAACATAGCCACCCACAGATATCAACTGCGCAAAAATAAAAGCAGCTATAAAGCCACCCAATAAATTGCCTAAGCCGCCCATGACGCAAACCAAAAATGTGATGGGGCCAAACGACAAACCAATTGCGGGGTGGATGTCGTATTGCAGCACCAACAAACAAGCGGCCAGTCCCGCCAATGCACCTCCCATGGCAGAGGTGATTAAATAAATGCGCTCAGGGTTCACACCCATCAAAGGCATGATGCTGCGGTCTTGGCTGATGGCGCGAATGGCTGTGCCAGCGAAAGTTCGGTTCAAGAACAAATAAGTTGTCGCAATAGCCACCATGGCCACACCAAAAGCGATTAGGCGAGCCATTGACAAGCTGATATCACCCACCATCAAACTGGGCATGCGCACACCTAAGTTTTTGAAATCAATGCCAAAGATCACGGTGGCCAAGGCTTGCAGAAAAAACAAAACACCGCCCGTGACCAGCAATTGATTAATAGGTTCGGCGGACAAAACCGGCCGGATGATGAACCAATGCATGGCCATGCCCAAAACGGCCACGCCCACAACACCCAATATGAAAGCCACAGCCAAAGGCAGCCCCAAGATGGTGTGAGACCAGTAGATGGCATACATGCCCACCATCATCAATTCGGCATAGGAAATCCACACCACATCGATCACACCAAAGATCAGGTTCAAGCCCAAAGACAAAAGCGCTAACAAGCCCCCAAGCAGAAGCCCATTGAGAACCGCTTCGAGTAAAAAAATGTCAAAAAATTCCATCACACCCCCAGATAGGCTTTTTGAACTTCATCGCTGGACAACAATTCAGCCGCAGTTCCGGATGCACGAATTTTTCCAATTTCAAGCAAGTAAGCACGGTCGACCACCTTGAGTACTTGTTGGATGTTTTGCTCGACAATTAAAACGGTATAGCCTTCAGCGCGAATGCGGTGCATGAGCTCAAAAATAGATTGCACAATGACAGGTGCTAAACCGGCTGAGGGCTCATCGAGCAGCAGCAATTTAGGGCCACTCATCAGGGCGCGGCCAATGGCACACATTTGTTGCTCGCCCCCAGACATGGTGCCTGCCAATTGTTTTCGCCGTTCAGCCATACGCGGAAACAAGTTATAGACATACTCCAAGCGCTCTTGCAATTTAGCACGCGCAGCAGGGGTATAGGCTCCTATTTTCAAGTTGTCCTCCACACTCAGTCGCGGGAACAATCGGCGCCCCTCTGGCACTTGCGCAATGCCCAGTCCCACCACTTTATGCGAGGGCAAGTCTCGGTAGGATTGGCCTTGCATCTGCATGCTGCCTGCTGTGGCTTCAATCAATCGGGAAATGACGCGCAAGAGGGTGCTTTTGCCTGCGCCGTTGGGACCGATAACGGCCACGGCCTCGCCGGCTTTGACACTTAATGACACATCAAACAGCGCCTGAAAACTGTTGTACCCGGCGTTGATATTTTTCAATTCCAGCATCATGCGTCCTGACTCGACTCATTGCGCTCAACTTGCTGCTGAACACTTTGGGCGTCCGTGCCTAAATACACTTCAATCACTCGCGGGTCATGCGTGACCTCCGAAGGCGAGCCTTGAGCGATCAACTCGCCGTGGTCTAACACCAAGCATCGATCAATAACCTTCATCAACACCCCCATGATGTGCTCAACCCAGATAATGGTGATGCCGCGTTCATCGCGAATTCGTTTGAGCATTTGTGCGGCTTGTGCCATTTCTGTTTCGTCTAAGCCGCCTAAACTTTCATCGGCCAACAGCAACTTAGGCTGCGTCGCTAAAGCCCGGGCCATTTCGAGTTTTTTTAAACCCGCAGCGCCAAGCCCATCGACTCGGACTCCGGGGTCGCGTGGCAAATCAATCAAGTACAAGGCATCGTGCGCTCGGCGCTCGGCCTCGCCTTTTGTGATGGGTTCGCTGGCGCCGTAGTAAGCGGCGAGGGTTGCATTCTCAAGAATCGAGAGTTTGCGAAAGGGCCTTGGAATTTGAAAAGTTCTGGCCACACCCTTCTTGCAAATGTGTGAAGACGACAAGCCCAACATGGGCTGACCATCAAACACCACATGGCCTGATGTGGGTTCAAACATACCTGCCAATAAATTAAAGGTGGTACTTTTTCCGGAGCCATTGGGGCCAATCAGGCCCACAATTTCTCCGCGCTGGACTTCAAAAGAAATTCGGTTGACAGCTGTGAAGCCACCGAATTTCTTGGTCAGTTCATGGACTTCAAGCACAATCAATTCGCGTAGGAGTTGCCTTTAGGAAGAGGCATGACAGGATCACGGCTTTTGATGGCTCTAGGCCAAACCACGAATGTGTCATTGCCCGAGTACTGGTGAACCACTGGGGTAGAGCGTTCGTTTTGACCAGACATGGGGTTACCCGGTGGGAAAAATTTGACGCCATAACCTTGAATCGTGCCGCCTTCGGGAATGTCAGTTTCTAATGCGGCTTTGCGCAATGATTCCGGGTCGTAGCCGCCGTATTTTTTAATGGCGCGCGGCATGACATCGCTCAATAAAATCCAGGTTTGGTTAAAGCCCATGGAAACGTGAGTTGGAATTTCGTCACCTTTTACTTCTGCTTTATAGCGCTTGATCATCTCTGCTGTGAGGGCGCCCATGCCAGGATTAAGCGTTTTAGCGTCAAGCAATTGAGCTGCAACGGGGTCCACATTCATGATTAAGTTGGCGTCATCTTTGAAAGTGGCAAACAATTTGTCAAATTGACCATGGCCAGCGCCGTGACCAATCAAGGCATCCCACTTCAAACCTTGCTCTTTGGCTTGGCGTAAGAACAAAGTGATGTCAGGGTTATAGCCCGTGTGCAAGATCACATCGGGTTTTGCTCGGCGCAACTTTGTCACCAAGGGAGACAAGTCGGGGGAAGTTGCAGCGTAGCCTTCTTTCAAGACCACTTGCATACCCAATTGTTTGCAAATCAAGTCGTTGCCTGATGCAACGCCAGCACCGTAAGGGCCGTCTTCATAAATGATGGCCACTTTGAGGTCTTTAACTTCTTTACCCAATTTGGCTTTGCTGTTTTCTCCCAAAAAGCGGCATGAAGCTTCGCCCATTTGATCGGAGTGAACTTGCGGCCGGAACACATATTTCAAGTTCTTGTCTTTGAAAACGGCTGAAGACACGCAGACATTGGCCCACATGAATTTCTTGGCTTGGTCGACCCGTTGGGCCATCGGAACGCATTGGGCAGAAGAGAAAACGCCCATAATCAAATCCACCTTTTCTTGGTTCAATAAGCGCTCGGTTTCATTGATAGCTACTTCGGTTTTACTTTGCGCATCGACGTAAATCGGTACAGTTTTGTGACCCTCTACGCCGCCTCGTTCGTTCATCAAGTCAATGGCGTATTTGGTACCCAGATAGCTCGCATTGGAGCCGCCCGCGGCCAAGGGGCCCGACATGTCAAAAATCACACCCACTTTGATTTGTTTAGTTTGTGCCATCGCTTCACCTGAAAGCCACAAACTTGACACCAAGAGAGCGGAAAGAAATTGCTTAAACATGAAGGATCTCCTTGAATATGTGCGTAATCCGACATTGGATTGGCAAAGATTACTTTCTTAACTTAACAAGATCGCGGCTATTTCAACAGGATGAAAACCCTATGACCAGACTGACCAGGGGTAATATTTGAGGAGTTGAAGTGTTGAAGCGGTGCTTTTGAACAAAGCCGCATCTTTATTTAGCCAAATGAGTTGGCTTTGGTAGGGCGCAACTGTGCAGGGTTGCTGCATATGCCGTCATTGATCTCATCGAGACTGAGTTGATCATGACGCTGGTTTGGGCATCGTTAAGTTAACTTCAGCCCATCGGCTTGCGTCTAGCTCATAAACACACCGTCACCCATCTCCTAAAACGCCACCGCTACCCAGCGGCAAGCATCAGCCAATGCGCGTGGGTACTCTCGTTTTGCCTTAAGTTTTAGGGGTGTGGAACTCATGATGGCTCAGCGGGGTGTTGTTGTTTCATATGAAAGTATTGGGATTTAAAACGCCTTCAGAGGTGTTCCATCAATCGTTAAGCCGTGTTGCACTTCGTCCTTGAATCCTCCATTGAATAAAAAATCAGGCATTTGCATTTCTTTTTCCGCCTTGTTCGACAAAGCCAAAATATCGTTTTCCAGCCGTTTGATTTTCGTAAATTGAACCTTGATGGATCGCCGGAGGCAACGGCATGCGAATTGGCACGGATACTGAACGCGGTGTGATGGTGTCTTTGCCGCAAATGATTTGGCTGGAAAATTCTTGCCAATCAAAATTGCCAACATTCATCAAGGGATACGCATCGGCAGCCGCAAATTCGTAAAGTAGCAGGCCTCGCGATCGTTGAGAGGTGTTTTGGGCAGAGCCATGGACTGCCCGAACGTGATGAAAAGAAACCGAGCCGGCCGTGCCTTCACAAGGCACAGCATGTGAGAAGTCGACCGCACATTTGTCAGGGTCCATTGCCCCGCAGAAATGACCATCTGCTCCATGGTGATCATGCGTCGGCCCTCGGTGGGATCCCGGGATCACGTACATGGCGCCATTTTCTTCAGTGGTATCGTCCAACATGACGCCTGCGGCCAATATGTCGTCATTCGAATGGGGGTAGAACGCCCAGTCTTGGTGCCATTCCACGGGGGAGCCAAAGTGAGGTGCTTTTAAATTTAATTTGGAACCATGCAACCGCACATTTTCACCCAGCAGGTCTTGCAGGATCGCCACAAATTTTGGAGTTTTCATGAAGTCATTGAAAACAAGGTCGACGACATGAGGCTTTTTAATTCGCCGAACCTTGGGGCTAGTGGCACTATGACCGGGCTCTAGGTCAAAGACATCATCGTGGGATGTCACATTGCGTGATTTCTCAACAAGATTGGCTAAGACTTCTTTCATGCGTAAAAGAGTGGCTTGTTCAACTACATCTTGGACGATGACAAATCCCTCTTCTTTGTATTGTTCAAGCTGTGCACGAGTCAGAACGCGATTCATGATGTAAATCTCATATAAGTAAGTTGCCTTGTATTTATGTTAGCGCTAACATTAATACTTGTCAATTTTCAAGTCTATCCTAGCCGAGCTCGGATCATAATTTCTCTTTTACCGTCTCAAATCGTGACTACCACACCCGCTTCCAAGAATAACAACCGCCGCAATTCAGCAAGTTCACACCGCATGGAGGATGTGGCCACCCTGGCGGGGGTGTCCATGATCACTGTTTCACGAGTTATCAATAGTCCGGACAAAGTTGCGGAAGTGACGCGGATAAAAGTTGAAAAAGCTATTCGAACTTTGGGTTACGTGCCCAATTTGATGGCTGGTAGTTTGGCGTCCAGTAAAAGTCGACTGATTGGCGCCATTGTTCCAACAATTGACAACTCAATATTCGCTGAGACCATTCGAGGTCTTTCAAAGACATTGGCATCTAATGGGTATGAACTGCTGTTAGGTCAGACTGGTTATGTCGACAACGCTGAGGAGCGCATTGTGTCAACCTTTTTGGGACGAAGGGTCGATGCCATGGTCTTGACCGGCATTCGCCACACTGATAAAACCAGATCTCAACTTAAGGATTCAGGTATACCGGTGGTGGAAACTTGGGATTTATCTGATCGCCCCATAGATATGCTGGTCGGGTTCTCTAACTTGGAGGCTGGTGCTGCCATGGGTCGTTATCTCATCGGTAAAGGCTATCTGCGACTTGGCTTTGCGGGTGGTGATGAGAGCAGGTCGTTATCGAGACTGGCTGGATTAACAGCAACTGTTAAATCAACCCCGGACGCGCACTTGCGACATGTATTACTTAAACCAGCAGCTGCCTCGTTCAAGGCGGGTCGAGAAGCGCTTTCACAACTTTTGAAAAAAGATGAAAATTTGCAAGCAATTTTTTTCAGCAACGATGCACTGGCGGTTGGCGCAATGATGGAGTGCGTTCGAAGAGGTTTGAGAGTCCCGCAGGACATCGCTATCGCTGGATTTGCAGATTTAGATATTGCCAGTGAAATAGTGCCTTCATTGACGACAGTTCAAGTCAGCTCTCGTCGAATTGGTGAAACTGCCGCAGCGATGCTAATGGAGAGATTGCAAGGCAAAGATGTGCCGGATTTATTTAAAAACCTCGGGTTTTCCATCATCCCTCGGGAAAGTGCTTAACAATAATAATGAGGCTTGACTTGCACCGAAAGTTCAAGATAATGGTGTTAGCGCTAACATAAATCAAGGAGACGCTAAGATGAAATCTCAATCAGTTCGCGGGTTCGCTAAGCAAGCATTGACGGCATTTGTCTTTACAGTGACAGCTTTGACCGCCCAAGCTCAAACTACCCTTACCTTTGGGGGCTCTGATGCCATCGGGTCTATTTTGGACAAGCAAAATATTTCGTTCACCAAATGCGTGAACGACCGTGGCGCCAATAAGCTCAAGGTCAATTTCATTCAAGGTGAGCAGTTGGGTACGGACATGCAAGTCATTGAACAAATGATGCAAGGCTCTGTGCAAATTTACGGTGATGTACTTGATTGGTATGCCAATTGGGTCAAGGACTTCTCTATTCTTGCGTGGGGCTTTACTTTCCGCGATGCAGACCATATGCAGAAGTTTATCGACGGTCCTTTGTATGCTGCGATGGCAGAAAAACTTCGCAAAGAGCAAGGTTTGCGCATTTTGGCTGCAGCGCCTACGCAACCTCGCATTTTGTTTTCAAAAAAACAAGTCAGCAATTTGGCAGATTTGAACGGTGTCAAGATGCGAGTGCCTGAAATCAAAACCTATTTGATGCTTTGGGAAACGCTCGGAACAAAACCAAGTCGACTTGCTTGGGGTGAAATTTATTTGGGTTTAAAAACAGGTGTAGTTGAGGCCGCTGAGGGGCCCATTTCGTCAGCCTATTCATCCAAATTTCATGAGGCCGTTAAGTACGTAACGCGCACAGATCATTTGATGTCTTCTGCTCACATCACGATTAACGAAAAATCTTATGCAGCTTTGCCAGCAGATCAACAAAAACTGCTAAGTGATTGTGCAAAAGAGACTGTGGTCGCAACTCGCAAAATAGGGCAACAAGATACTGATGAAACATTAAAGAAAATGACTGCTGAAGGAGCATTTGTTTCCACAATTGACAAAGCACCAATTCAACAAAAGGCCAAAGACGCTGTGTTGAAAATGGAAAAAGACGGTGTGTGGTCAAACGGCTTGTGGGAACAGATTCAAAAGCTCTGATAGCTCATCATGAAATTTTTAAGCAGCATGATCCGAAGTATGGAGCGGATCGAGCAAGCTCTCGGTGTCTTCCTTGTACTTGCTATAGTGGCTATGGTGGGTGTGCAGGTTGTGAGCAGGTATTTTTTTAATCAACCTATGGCGTGGGTAGAAGAACTCTCTACCTATTGCTTTATCTGGACTGTTTTTGTAGGTGCATCCATTGCGCTTAAGCAAGACAGACATATTGCAATCACCGCTTTAGAACTGTGTTTGTCGGATGCACAAAAACGCTGGCTCAAATTATTGATTTGGATTTCAGTCCTAACTTTTATGTTGATCATGATTCCACATGGTTACAAAGTGATGCAAGTTGAGGCGCGCTCAAACAGCGTATCTTTACCAGTCGATATTCCTCGTATGTGGTTTTACTCATTGCCACTTACCTTAGCTTGTATATCGATGTTAATTACAAGTTTAATGGGTGTTTGCCAATCCTTCACATACGCCATCAATGGTAACTCACCGTTGGTCACCGATACCAAGCCGGATAACCTTGTATGACCATGCTGTTACTTTTTGGTTTGTTCGCTGTGCTGGTGGTGCTACAAATTCCGATTGCTTTTGCCATGGGCCTGTCCTCATTGGCCGTTATTGGTTTCACGCAGCATGTGCCATTGACTATTGTTGTTCAAAGAATTGGATCAGGCTTGGACAGCTTTGTATTGCTGGCCATTCCATTGTTTGTTCTGTCGGGTCATTTGCTTAACCGAGGCGGAATTGCCGATCGAATTTTTGAATTTGCGGCAGCCATGGTGGGCCACATTCGTGGTGGATTGGCCCATGTGAATGTGGTTGCCAGCATGATATTTGCAGGTATGTCAGGTGTGGCACAAGCAGACGCTGCAGGTTTAGGTGTAGTTGAAGTCAATGCAATGAAAAAAGAGGGGTTTGACGTTGCCTTTGCTGCCGCTGTCAGTGCTTCCTCCGCAATTATCGGCCCCATTATTCCGCCTTCTGTGATCATGGTTGTGTATGCCGTGATGGTTCAAGCTTCAGTTGCCGACCTCTTTTTGGCTGGTTTTTTGCCTGGAATTTTGATGGGCCTGACACTGATGGTCATGATTTACTGGCTCGTATCCACAGGCCGAACGCCAGCACCCGAGCCAGTTCCTTTTAGTTTAAGAAGATTGGGAACTACATTTTTGCGAGCTTTACCAGCCTTAATGGCGCCAGTGCTTTTAACTGCTGGACTGCTCATGGGCGTGGCTACGCCGACCGAATTAGGTGCGGTGACAGCAATTTATGCCGCAATCCTGGGCGTAGCTTACAAAGAGTTGAACTACAAGGGCTTGATTGAAGCGGCTCGAGAAACACTGATGACATGCGGCATCATGGCCTTCATCATTGCATGCGCTGTGCCATTTGGCTGGGTCGTAGCGACATCGCAAGCGCCCATGAAACTTGCTGCCTTCATGATGGAATTCTCTGATAGCAAGTGGGTGATATTGGCGGTTATTAACATTGGCCTGTTACTGATAGGTTGTTTCATGGAAACGACCGCAATTTTGCTAATTGCAACACCCACATTGTTTCCGTTAATTGTTGCTTTGGGGGTAGACCCAGTTCATTTCGGCATCATTTTGGTTGTCAATCTGTTGATTGGAACCCTCACGCCGCCTTTCGGAGTGATTCTTTTTATAATGATGGATATAGCCAAAATTTCCCTAGGGCAAATGGTCCGTGCTGTCATCCCTTTTTACATTCCACTTTTTATCACTTTGATGGTCGTTACATATTGGGAAGGCTTTGTCTTGCTTATTCCAAGGTTTTTTGGCAAAGTTTAATTTGCTGTAAGGTAATTGCTTAAATGGGGTTCATAAAGCACGAAGCTCAGAACGGTCCAATGAGATGTGAAACACTTTTGTTAAAGACCGAAGCTAACTGCGAGACTTGGTAGAAGAGGCGATGGGGCTGACCGAAATCAAATATGCCTTCTAGTTGATGTGCCAAGACTCACCAACTTTTTAAAAAATATAGAATACCCTTGATCCAAATATATACGTTTCTATGGGGCATACTCATCATATGCAAAATGACGAAGGCCAATCATCGCAATCTATCCATCACATTGTGTACTGCAGCCGAGCTGTTCAGCACATGGATAAAGAAGCGCTCGAAAAAATAATTGCCACCGCCAAACACCATAACCCCAGAATAGGTATAACTCGGGTATT
>Ga0114972_10004280_pt1 | contig 10624 bp, 11 predicted proteins | sample M_140807_EF_Meta_FD_87354 | JGI IMG/M metagenome (GOLD analysis project Ga0114972, IMG submission 87354) | Freshwater microbial communities from Lake Montjoie, Canada to study carbon cycling - M_140807_EF_MetaG | ecosystem: Environmental > Aquatic > Freshwater > Lake | place: Lake Montjoie... | reverse complement strand
TGCTATTTTTCGACTCATTGGCATTCCTTTCTTTTGCCAGTGTCATCCTTTTTGAGTCAACGACCTTCTCCAGCCCCTCCTTGCCAACCCTCTCCGGTGTCAAAACTTTTGAGGCAACACGTCGCAGGATATTTTCACCGATTTTGCTTGTCAATGCCTCTGCCATCGTTAGTTTTCGCGTCCCGTTTTCCTTTCGAAAACCCGTTGTGCGGTCGGAGCCCTGGTGCACATCGGTTAAAAATTCCAGGGCGATATTGTCAGGAAAACGAACCCATCAACCAACCATCAACCAAATTACATCATGAGTCTCATACTCGAAGAACCCGTCAATCAAGAGCTGATTGACCTGATCGATTCCAAATTCCGCGAGTTCCGCGAAGGATCGATCCTCAAAGGAACCATCCTTGAAATCCGCCCGCAGGTCGTCATCGTCGACATCGGCTACAAATCCGAAGGAGCCATCGCTTCGAACGAATTCGAAGACGAGGACATCGAAATCGGCGACGAAGTCGAAGTGCTGCTCGAAAAACTCGAGAACGACGAGGGCATGGTCGTGCTCTCCAAGGAAAAAGCCGCCCACAAGCAGAACTGGGACAAGATTGTCAAGGTGTTCCAGGACGGCGGACTCGTCCGCGGCAAGGTCAAAGCGGCGGTCAAGGGCGGTCTCACCGTCAACGTCGGCGTCGAAGCCTTCCTTCCCGGTTCGCAGGTCGACATCATCCCGCCGAAGGATCTCAACGAATACATCGGCAAGGTGTATGAATTCAAAATCGTCAAGGTCAACGACGAGCGCAAGAACGTGGTGCTGTCCCGTCGCGAGGTCATCGAGGCCGAGCGCAGCGAGCAACGCCAGCGTTTCCTCGGCACGGTTTCCGGCGGCGACAAGGTGATCGGCACGGTCAAGAACATCACCGACTTCGGCGCATTCGTCGATCTCGAAGGCATGGACGGTCTGCTGCACATCACCGACATGTCATGGGGACGGATCAACCACCCCAGCGAGATGCTGCACATCGGCCAGGCGCTCGAGGTGCTCATCCTCGAGGTGGACCGCGAGAAGGAACGCGTCTCGCTGGGTCTCAAGCAGATGTCCGAAAACCCCTGGGCCGACATCGAGGCCCGCTTCCCGATTGGCACCCGCGTCAACGGAAAAATCACCAAACTGCTTCCCTACGGAGCGTTTTGCGAAATCGAAAAAGGTGTCGAAGGTCTCATCCACGTCTCCGAACTTTCCTGGGTCAAGCGCATCACCCGTCCGAGCGACGTGCTGTCGATCGGCCAGGAAATCCAGGCCGTGGTGCTGGGCATCAGCATCGACGAACAGAAAATCTCCCTCGGCGTGCGTCAGCTCGACGCCAACCCATGGGATGCGATCGAAACCCGTTTCCCGATCGGTGCAACCGTCAAGGGCCCGGTCCGCAACCTCACCGCGTATGGTGCGTTTGTGGAACTGGAGGAGGGCATCGATGGCATGATCCACGTGTCCGACATGTCCTGGACTCGCAAGATCAATCACCCGTCGGAAGTGCTCAAGAAAAACGACGAGATCGAAGCCGTGGTGCTGTCGATCGACAAGGCCAACCAGCGCGTTTCCCTCGGAGTCAAGCAACTGGAGGACGATCCATGGAGCCTCATCGACAAACGCTTCAAGGTCGGCGACATCGTCAAGGGCAAGGTTGCGAAGATCGCCAGCTTTGGTGCCTTCGTCAGCCTGGAAGGCGACATCGACGGTCTGATCCACATTTCCCAGTTGAGCGAGGATCACGTGGAAAAAGTCAAGGACGTGATCAAGGTGGGCGACGATGTCGAAGCCCGCGTCATCAAGGTGGACAAAGTCGAGCGCCGCATCGGCCTCTCGATCAAGGCACTGAGCTACAACGAGGATCAGCTCAAGAAGGAGAGCGTCAGTTTCGAAAGCCTGCGTCCTTCCAGCGAAATGGTCGGCCTCGAGCACGCCTTCAATCTCGCCTCTTCCGCTGTCGAAGAGTGGAGTCCCAGCGAGGAGTAACCGCCACAGCGGGGAATCGCTTCAAGAACAAAGGACCGGGGAGCAATCTCCGGTCTTTTTGTTGCTAGGTGCCGGAAGCAGTAGTGCCCTGCGATGATTGTGGCCGTGATAACAAAATCAGCGGTAGCAGCACCGCGACCCAGTGGGCGATGAATTCATAGTTGCCGGTAATGGAAAACACGGTGCTTCGATCAAACAACAAGCCGCTGAGCACCGTAGCCAGCAATACGGCGGGCCAGCGCAATCCGCGTCGAAGCAGGGCAAACGCCGCCCAGACGGTGCTGCCGACCACCATGAAATGTCCCGCCAGTCCGATCAGTCCGCCGCCGCGCACTGTCGCTAGAAAGATGGAATGCTCGTGCTCGTGTCCATGCATTTTTTTTCCGCAGGCCGCCAGCCCCTGACCGAACAGGCGCGATTTTTCCAGTTCGTGCCACATTGATTTGTAGCCGCCGATGCGGCCCGCGCTGCCGCGCTCGACCAGAGCACTGCCGTGAGTAGCGATCAAGTCGCCCGCTTGCCGGTCCGATGGCGGGGAAATAGCGACTTTGATTTTCAAGCAGACAAATCCGCAGCCGATCGCCGCACCCAACAGCCCGATTGTTTTCAGGGAAAACGGAATGCTGCGTCCCACCAGGACCAGCGGCAGAGCCACAGCCACCATCAGCCAACCGCCGCGGGAAGCGGTGAGGAACACCCCGGTGGCAAGAAGACCGCAGATCCACCACCAGGACCGGCCTTTGCCCCCGTTTGCCAAGAATTCCAGGATCATCAGCAGGGCCAGCGCAAAGTAAAAGGCGGCGTAGTTGGTGTGCTCCCAAAAAATCTGACCGATTGGCAGGGTCGGCAGCCGCGTCGGCCAGATCAACATCATGCGTGTCTCATCGAAGTACTTCGCGAACTCGCCCATCGAGACGAAGCGTTCGAAACACAAAAAGTATCCCGCAAACGATCCTGTCAGCAGCATGACCAGCAGGGCAATGACGGTTTTTTTCAGTGGATGCACCCAGCGCGGCTCCAACAGCAGGTTGATATACACCACCAAGCCGATCACGCCGACCACACCCGCCAGTGCCCGGACTGTGGCCAGCCACCACGATTCGCCATGCTGCACGCCTCCCAGCCATGAGGCACTATGGACGAGCAACAGACCGGCAAGCAAAACCCGTCCCGGCCAGCCCGACTTTCGCAGTTGGGCGCCCAGGGTCCGATGCGACAAACAGACCGCCGCCAGGCATGCGGCAAGCAAACAACAGAGACGATATTCTTGCGAGGAAAAAAGCAACTGCGGGGCGAGCAGCAGCAGCGCCGCCAACCACGGCAGCGGGCGTTTGATCACACCGCCAAAAGAAGTTGTCGCTGCGCTGTTCTCGCAAGGGGGTTTTTCGCTCATCGCACTTGCGCCCGACCATAAACGCCCGCTTGTGCGCTTGGCAATAGAAGTTCTTGCCGCAGAGAGGGATTTATCGTTTCGGAAAAACCTTTTACAACAACCCCACCTTGCCTTCGTTCACTCCGAATCGGGGAATTCGTTGATAGGCGGGGTCTTCCTTGAGCCAGTCGAGCGTGGTGGTGGTGATCCATTTTTGCGCGTCCACAGGCAGCGCATTCATGAGGGCATTTCGACGTGTGCCATCGAGTTCTCCGAATATGTCATCGAGCAGATAGACCGGCGGCACGCCGCTGCGGGCCTGCAACAAGGACCCCTGCGCCAGTTTCAGGGAAAGTGCCAGGGTGCGTTGCTGCCCTTCGCTGGCGAACTCGCAGGCATCCAATCCGTTCACGGTCAGGACCAGGTCGTCGCGATGCGGACCAGTCACCGATTGCCGGGTGCGACGCTCGCGTTCGTGCGACTGCTGCAGCCCGGCACGCATGTCCCTGCTGCCCGCCGGTCGATAGGAGATCTGCAAATTTTCAGATGTCCCGCTGACCGCAGCCTGTGCGGCGGCGGCGAGAGGCTGCAATGCGTCGATCATCGCCGCGCGCGTCATCGCCAGCGCCTCACCGCTCTCCACCATGATCTCCTCGTAAGCGGCGATTTGTTTTTCATCGTGATGCCGTTCCTTCAACAGCGCGTTTTTCATTTTCAAGGCGCGTCGGTAGCGCGACCAGTGACGTCGGTAGCCGGGGTCCCATTGGAAACCCATGAAATCCAGATAACGCCTGCGCCGCTCACCGCCGTCGCGAATCAGTTCGAGGTCCTCGTTGCCCATCCAGACGACCAAGCCGCTGTCGGCGAGATAGTCCGCCGATGTCGCCCTCGATTCCTCATCGACCTCGCAAACCATCCCGCCCGCGCCACAGCGGACCTTGCGGCGCAGACCCTGGACATCGCCGGCGATGCCGAAACCGGATGTTGAGCGTCGCACCATCGATGCCATCTTGTGGGTGCGCGGCGATTGGAGTCGCAGCAATACGCAGACCGCTTCGAGGATCGAGGTTTTGCCCTGTGCGTTCGGACCGACGAAAATGCCACCCGAGTCGGGCATGTCCAATGCCAGCTCGGTCCAACACCGGAAATCCACCGCCCGCAGGGTTTTCACCATCGCAAGTCATCGGTAACCCGCCCGGACGCGCGCATCAAGAAAAACAGCAACGATCCTGTCGCGCATCAGGTTGCGAGAAATTCACCCCTTCATTCAAAATCAAAAAATCCGTGTAAATCCGTGAATTTTGCGAAATGATATGTTTGTAGTCAGTTTCGCAATCTCCTCCCGCTGAGCGGCATCCGGTTGTCGTTGAAAATGATTTCCCATGACAAATGATCACATGAGCGCTCCCCGCGCCGCCTTGCTGAAGTGCCTCGATGAAGTGGCGGCGAAGGAGTGGCTTGTGGTGTTACGGGAGGTGAATTAGCCGAGTTGCGACGTAACTGGGCTGCTTTAACGAAGCAACGTCATCAGCTCATCGGAAATCCAGAAGCCCGCGATGTCCCGAAGGTCTTGCGCGATGCTCGCTGGATCGTTGACGATGCCGCGTCTGCGACCTTCGATCAGAACGCCAATCAGGCCGGTGCAGGTAATGCCTAGGCACTTCGCTGCCTCACGACCTCGACGTTCATCCATCAGCAGTACTTCGGCGCTCATTTCGCGAGCGAGCACGATGGCTTCGGATTCGCCTGCACCGAGGTCTTGACGTAGCAGTTTCAAGAGCGGCCTGTCTTTGACGGACTGCCGCTCAATCCACGTCGCAGCCGCTATTTCCGTCACACCGGCTTTCCCCGGATGGCTTGCGACGATCTCTTGCCACACGGCATCGGGGATGACGAGTTGTCCAAAGAGGTCGTGCAGCAACTCCAGGCTGCCGATCCGGCACAACGCAATCAAGGGCGATGAGTCCGAGACGACAATCATCATTGTTCAGTGGGACAGAGAGGCAAGAACGGCGGCATCCTCCAGGGCATCAGCCACATCGTAATGAGGGCCTACCTTCCGGCTCGCGAGGTGGTTTTGAAACACTCCCACAGGCAGCAGGGCAAACTCCGCCGCCTTGCCCAGCGATAGACGATCCAGTTGGAATAGGTGGATCGCCAGCTCAAGACGGATGTCTTCCAATGTCATGCGCGCACTCGCGAGTGCTTCGGCAGGGATATCGAGACTGAGCATGGTTTTCATGGTGGAGGACAATAGCCCCTGCGTGATTTCAATTCAATCACTTTTTCTGGCAGGAAAACACTGCTCCATGTCCAGCCAGTTCCGGGGCGATCCCCGCCAATAGCCCCATCCGCCGCCCTCTACCTCCTCACCTTGATCGATGCGATGTAACATTCGCAGATTCACCGGCATCCCGGCATCTGCAGTTTGCGGTTGCGCCGGGACAATGAGTGGTCCGCGAGGGCGCGCACCACGACACGCGAGGGCGCGTGTGCTCCCCTTATCTAAAACGCTTGATCGACATTTTCCGGTCCAATGCGTGAGCGCGATCCCACTGAAAATGCACTTGGCAGCGTGCCGGGATTGCGCTAATGAAGTGCCATGTCAATTCAGCAACTTCTCATTAGCGAAGTCTCACAGCAACCCGAGCCGTTGCTGCGCGAGGTATGGAACTACCTGAATTTCCTCAAATCAAAGGCGAGTGATGAGGCAACAGCATCCCCCGAGGTGCGTCCCGGCTTTGGCTCGGTGCCTGGCATTGAGCTGGCAGATGACTTCGATGCGCCTCTCGATGTCTTTGGAGAATATTGCCCATGAAGGCTCTGCTGGATGCTCATGCCTTACTTTGGTTCTTGGCTGGCAGCACCAAACTAAGCGCCGGGGCGCTGGCTTTCTTCAAGATTCCAGAAACACGCTCTTCGTCAGTCCGGCGACGCTGTGGGAGATCGGAATCAAAGACTCACTGGGCAAGTTGATATTACCACAGCCGTTTGACCAGCTTTTCCCCTCTCGCCTCGATGCCTCCAATATTCTGCTGCTGCCCATACTGATTCCCCATCTTCAATTGCTTCGGCACTTGCCCTTTCATCACAACGATCCTTTCGACCGCCTTGTTATCGCCCAAGCCTTGTCCGAGGAAATGGCGATCATTTCCTGCGACTCCAAGTTTCTGGCGTATGGCGCGAAATTGCTTTGGTAAATAAACGTTCCCGAAAGAAAAATCGATCAACAGGAGGAAGCAGAGGTAGCGGAGAAAGAATCAGGCTTCGATTTGAAAGGCATTTTTTGCCACGGATTAAAGGCGGGATTTTTTGATAGGGGATGAGGGGTTTCATTTCACAATGCTTTGTGCTCGGAAGTAGGGCTGAAACGTTGCGAAAAAAAATCCGCAACGAGATGTCGTTTGATTCTCCTCTTGCGCTGAGGCGGATGACGGTTACACTTGCGGCGAACAACACACGTCACACCATGAGCGAAACAGCACCGAAAATCACCGCCTACTTGAAAACCTTCTGCGGCTGGAGCGAGGGGGTCCGGGCGGTCATGCGCAAGTATGACCTGGCTTTCGAGGAAAAGGACATCATCAAAAATCAGGCATTCCGCTGGGAAATGGAAACGCGCAGCGGGCAGGGGATGTCACCTTGCGTGGAAATCAACGGTCAAATGCTGGCGGATGTTTCCGGTGACGAGGTGGAGGCATGGATGGTCGAAAACGGATTGGTCGAGAAGACCGATGTCGAAGCCGATGCGCCGACGAATGCGTCGTGCAGTGACGAGCAGCACGCGGCGATGGCCCGGGCGCAGATTCCTACGGTTTCCAAGATCAGGTTTTTTTCGTAACCGCTCTTCGCCCATTCTTGAAGTTCACCTTCGGCTACTCACCAGGCCTTGGCTTGTGAGACATCGGTTGCATTTCAACGATTCAGGCAACGAGAACCACTGACAACACTGAGATCCGCTGAAACCACTGAATCAATCAGTGCACTCAGTGGGTTTTAGTGGCAGCAATGGTTCCATCAAGGCTGCCCAACCTCACGTAGTCCAAGTTGCGGACTTCCGTCTAGCGGCTCCCGGCTTTTTTCAGGCGCTCGATGGCTTCGTCGAGTTTCTTCCGCAGCCCGCTGATCGTTTCGTTCTGGCGGGCAATGTTTTCATCGCGCTGCTTCATCGCGGTCTCCCATTCGACGATTTTTGCGCGCAGGGCATCGCGCTCGGTCACCGCGAGGTCGCGGCTGCTTGCGGCGGCGCTCAATTGATCGGTGTGCTCCCTGCCCGCGTTGGTCGCTTCCTCGGCGGCCTTGCGGGTGGCTTCCAGCGAGGCTTTGAGGTCCTCCAGATCGCGACTCAGGGATGCGACACGTTTGTTCGCGTCATCGCGCTCCTCCTCCGTGGCTTGCTGCCGCACTTGCAGGTCGCGGAATTGCTGGCGCTGGTTTTCGTTCTGCCGCCATTGCAAAACGACGATGCCGAGCAGCACGAAACAACCCACGGCATTGACCACGGTGAGGACGAAATGTTTCACGGCTGCGTGGATTTGGTTTCAAAACTCACGCGTTCGATCCCCGCCGCGCGCACGGCGTCGAGCAGGCGCATGACCTGCTGATGGCGGGTGTTGGCATCGGCGGCGATCAGCACGTTGACTTCGTCGCGATGCTCCAAGGCCGCCAGTTTGTCGGTGACTTCGGTGGGCGTGAGAATGCTCTCGTTCAAGGTGATCACGCCCTGTGCGTCGATGGCGAAATGATAGGGCGGCGCGCTTTTCTCCGCCAGTGCCGCCGAGGAGTCCGGCAGTTCGATGGGCACGCGCTTGAGCTGGGTCATGCTCAGGCTGACCAGCATGAAACTGGCAAGCAGGAAGAACATGATGTCGATGAGCGGCACGATCTCGATGCGGGCCTCGTCGTGCCCGTCGCCTTCGGCGCTGCTGGAAAGTTTTACCGGCATGGGATGGGGGTCAATTCGCGGGCACCTTGAATTCGGAAAGGTCGTGTCCGTGGGATTTCGCGGCACCGGCCAGCAACTCGGCGTGGTTGATCCAGTATTCGAGTTTGCCGCGCAGCATGGCGGTTTTTTTGCGGAAAAAATTGAAGGGCAGCAGGCAGAGGATGGCGATGCCGAGTCCGCAGGCCGTGGCGATCAGGGCTTCGGCGATGCCGCCGGACACCTTGGTGACGGCGAGTTGGTCGTTGCCGACGAATTGGAACGATCCCATGATTCCGACCACCGTGCCTAACAATCCCAGCAGTGGCGCGAGTGTGATCACCGTGCTGAGCACCCACAGGCGTTCCTCCGATTTCTCTAACAAATTACTGGCGTGCAACTGCATGGCCGCGAGCGGCGAGGTGCCGGCGTGCGACAATCCATCGCGCAGGTTTTCCAAAAAAGGATCGGCATCGTTGGCGCAGCACTGCCATGCCGAGGCAAATTCCCCCCGGCCCAGCTCATCGCGGGCCTGCTCCTGGCGGGAGGCATTGATCCGGCTGCGAAGTCGAATCCACCAGATCGCGCGGTCGAGAATCACGGTGAAGGCGAGAAAAAAAAGCGCGAGCATCGGCCACATGATCGGGCCGCCTTTGTGGAAATACTCAACGAGAATCTGGGCAAACATGGCGATGGTTTCTGTTAGTTCAGGCGGAAAACGATGGGGATGCGATAGCGTCGCGCCGCACCGGCGGGAAACGACCAGCGGCTGCGCACGGTTGACAGCGCGGCGTTGTCAAGTGCCGGAAACGGGCTGGGGCTTTTCACCCAGGCACTGAGCACCTTGCCATCGGTGCCGACGAGAAATTCCACCACCACCGTGCCCTGCTGGTTGCTGCGGCGGGCCTGCAAAGGGTACGCGGGGGCAGGTTGACGACCGGCGCCGCTGCCGAACGACAGCGATGTCGCGACCGCAGGCGGGGCGTTGCCCGAAGCGTTGGAAGATTTGGCGGCAGGCTTGGCGCTGGGTTTTTCTGTAGGCACGGTCTTCGGCTGCAGGCGGGGCGCGATTTGCTGCGCGGTTTTGCGGATTTCTGGAGCAGGCAACTCGGGAATTTCCGGCAGATCGGTAGTCGTGAGCACCTCGGGCATCGGCGGTGGGGTTGGAGACGCACTGACGGGAAAGGGCTCTGCATTCTCGGCAGGTTCCTCAATTTGCTCCGTCGGGCTCTCCTGTTCCGGCTGATCCATCAGGTCCACGAACCGTTGCACGGCCAGCACGCTGGGTTTTTCCCGGGCGGGAACAAACCATGGTTGCGGCACGGCAAATCCCACCACCGCACCGATGCCGCTGCTCACCCAGGCGGCAAGAGTGGCGATTTGCAGGGCATGCGTGACGGCGGATTTCATCGTGTCGGGCGGTCATTATTGAGAATCGTTCTCAATAAGGCAACTCCAATTTGCAAAAAAAATGTTTTAGGCTCAGCGGGTTTCCACCGCGTGGGCGATGCGCAGCATCAGTGCTTCCTGCAGGTGGGGCGTGATGATTTGCAGACCGATCGGCAATCCGGCCACCGGCAGCGGCACGGAGATCGCGGGAAGACCGGCGAGGTTGACGGGGATGGTGCATACATCGGCAAGATAGTCCTCGAGCGGATTTGTGCACTCACCCATTTTGCGAGCGGGCGACGGAGCCACCGGGGAAACGATCGCATCAACCTGGGTGAAGGCGTTTTCAAAATCGCGGCGGATCAGCGTGCGGACTTTCTGCGCCTTGTTGTAGTAGGCATCGTAGTAACCCGACGACAGCACGTAGGTGCCGAGAATGATGCGGCGCTTGACTTCCGGGCCGAAGCCTTCCTCGCGCGACCGTTGATAGAGAGAAAGGATATCCGCCGGTTGGGAGGCGCGGTGACCGTAGCGCACGCCGTCGAAGCGCGAGAGGTTGGAAGAGGCTTCGGCGGGCGCGATGATGTAATAAGTGGCGACCGCGTATTCGGTGTGCGGCAGGGTGATTTCGATCACTTCGGCACCCTGTTCCTGCAGGTGTCTGATGGCGGCTTCGGTTGCGGCCCGCACTGCGGGATCCAATCCATCGGCGAAGTATTCGCGGGGAATGCCGATCCGCAATCCTTCAACACCTTTTTTCAAATCAACGGAATAATCGGGCACTTCGACCGGCAGGCTGGTGGAGTCGAGGGGGTCGTGACCGGCGATGCATTGAAGGATCAGTGCGGTGTCCTCTACGGTCCGGGTCAGCGGGCCGATCTGGTCGAGCGAGGAGGCAAAAGCGACGAGGCCGTAACGCGAGACCCGGCCGTAG
>Ga0114972_10004278_pt1 | contig 10624 bp, 5 predicted proteins | sample M_140807_EF_Meta_FD_87354 | JGI IMG/M metagenome (GOLD analysis project Ga0114972, IMG submission 87354) | Freshwater microbial communities from Lake Montjoie, Canada to study carbon cycling - M_140807_EF_MetaG | ecosystem: Environmental > Aquatic > Freshwater > Lake | place: Lake Montjoie... | reverse complement strand
TTATCTAAAATATTCATTTTATCTGTTGTAATCTGAATTCTACAAAATGGACATAAATTTTTAAGATTTACTAAACATTTTAAACATATAATATTATTACAACAGCTTACAATAACTGGTTTATTATCATTTTCAAAACAAATTGGACAGTTATCTTGGCTAAAATTCTCTATTCTCTCCTTAATATTCTTTAATCTTTCTTTTAAAGATGCAATTTTTTCAGTTGACTTTTTAATTGCTTCCTCTTTAATCTTTGGATCTTGATAATTTACTCTATTTATATATTCTAATTTAGCTTTTTCATCTTCTATATCATTAGTAGTTCTCTTTGTAATAATGTTATAAATATTATCATTTGTATCAATATTACAATTTAGTTTCTTTAATGCTTCTTGAACATTATTACCATTAATCATATTAATAATATCTTTTGATATAAAATCTTTAATAACAAGTAATTCCTTAGGTGTTAAACATTTAATCTTCTTATAAATAATATCTGGAAGTTTCATTGATTGACTCACATAATCATCGTTATTTTTTACTGTTAATAAATGATGATGTTGAATTGATCCATTAATTAATTCTTTAATATAATGTCTACGAACACTAGTTAATCCACTTGGAGTCGCAGTAATAAACCATGCAAAGTTACAACACCAATTAAAATCAGGTGGTAATTTAATTTGTAAAACTTCATCAATAATAATTCTACTGTATTTTACTGCTTTAAATTTTTCAAAATAATCAGAAAACATATTTGCACTACATACTATAACATCATAATGTTGTAGGCATTGATCATTATTAATAACACCCGCTTTAAATATATCTTCAATATAATCTGCAAATTCTAAATAATCAATATCTTTTCTCTTTGTAATAACATAATATTTTAATGTTGAATGCTTAAAAGCATCATTCCATTGGGTAGTAAGAGAATGAGGCACTAGAATAAGATTTGTCTTTAGACATTTCTTACTGTCTTTAATTTGAATACTACTATACATTGATGACTGAATATACTTCTCAGAATCTTCTAACTGAATTTTATCATTTATAGTGCCAACTACCATTAATGTTTTACCACTTCCTACTTTATCAGCTAAAATTCCATAGGAAGTATTAATTTTTATATTTTTAATTTCACTTGTCTGTAACCCCAATGTTCTGAGGGTCCATCCATGAAGATAAAAAGATTCTTCATCATAATTGGAATTAATATGTTTATCGTCTTCTAACTTACGAAGGTGATAGATGGCAGTTTTTTGATGCTCTTTTAAAGGAACTTTTATATTTTTTGGCTGTTGTATTTTAGGTGAATTTATATTTAAATTATTCATGATTATATTTATATAGTAATGTTTAAATATAAATTAACAAAAAATCAATTTTTATTTCTGAAAGAAATGAGAATTAATTTTTTGGGATTTAATGTAAGCATTAAATCATATTAATATATCAATTTTTATTTCTGAAAGAAATAAAAATTATAAACTAATGAAAACACCGTTTCTTCCCATTACATAAACAACATTCTTTAATCTTAATAGTACATTTCTTACAATAATAATGTCCTAAGCAATCAAACATTTGTAGATCTACTCCTTGTTCATAACAAATCATACAATCATTTTTTTGAATATAATTAGGCAATTTTACCTTATTAAGCTTAAATTGTAATAGATTATTTAAATTTGCATAAATTGGATACTTTAGAATTAAATGTTGCACAAATTTTAATTCATGATCATTTCGTAGCAAAATATTATACATAATAATAAATAAGAGCTGTCCTTTAACTGAAAACTTTGTATTTTCTTTCAATTTTTCAGTAGTAACATCCTCTAAAAATAATTTAATATATTTCATTCCTTCATCTAAATTTTGAGGAATACTATATATTTCATAATTATAACAAAGACAAATCATATCATATATAGCTTTATCACTTTTTAGTTCAATTCCTATTTTAAGATATTTCATCCCCTCTTCAAAATTCTTTTCAATACCAACTCCATAGAAATAACATACAAAAATATCATGAAAAGAATCAACAACATTTGCATCTGCAGATAATTTTGTGTATTTAAATGATTCAATTACATTTTTTTCTACACCAATACCAGATGAATATAAACATGCTACTCTATAAATACACTTTTTTTTAATTTCTTTTGATTCTGCTATCCAGTTACGATGATCATAATTAATATCTGATAAATTATCTGCAGCTAATTTATAATATTTAAATGCTAATACAACATCTTTTTCTACGAGATTAGATCCTTGCTCATATGATCTTCCTAATCTACTCTGTGAAAAAATATAATTATTATCTGCCGATAATTTAAGATATTTAGATGCTTCATCATAGTTGATAACAGTTCCAATACCACGTTCATACATACAACTAAGAACATGATATGCAACATCAAATCCTAATTCACAAGAAATTTTAGTATATTTAAATGCAAGTTCATCATTTTTTTCTACATTAATGGCATCTGAAAATACAATTCCAGCAAGAAAAAAAATCTCTTTGAAGATTTTTTTATTTGCTAAACTACAAGATTCTAAATAATCTATAACTTCTGTAGGATTTTCTTTAAAAATTTTTTCTATTTTTTCAATAGTTGATATTTCATTAAATGTTTCAGATTTAATAATCTCTTTTAAATCTGAACATATAGACTTTATTGATTCACGCTTTCTTTTTGAAGCCATTTAATTATAACGTTGCTTTAAAGAAACCTTATAGTTTATAAATTAATTTTTCAATTTTTTAATGTAGGCACTTTCTAGAGCACTTACAAACTGCACACTTAACTAATTTTAGATTACATCCTAAACAATAATGATGTCCTAAACAATCAAATAGTTGTAAATCTGAAGTTTCATAACAAATCATACAATCACCAGCTATTTTATAATTTGATAACTTAGTCTTATTAATCTTAAATTGAAGATGACCTAAAATACTAGCATCTGTTATATTAAATTTATGAAGCATTGTTTGAATAAATGGTAATTCAATTTCATTTTGAAGAAATAATCTAGTAACATCTAAAATTTTATCTTTCTCTTCATGAAATTCTATTGATTTTGCTTCAAGATTATTTAAAAACATTGTATAATGAATTTTCATTTCATCAATCATAACAAATTTTTCAAATGCATATCCAATCATATAATTTCCACTAGTAGAATCTAACTCAATTAACTTATTACAATATTTTAAACAATTATCTTTATCTAATTTCTCTAGATAAAATGTAATTAAATTATAAATTGATACTTGATCATTAAAACGTTCCGCACCAACCACTAAGAATTCAATCATTTTAGCTTCATTATTTATTTTTTTATAATAAGTTGCAAATGCTAGAGCACCATCCTTATCATTATTTTCAATTGCTAAGGTATATAATCTACTCATTTCTTCTGGATTTATTTCGACTGTTTCGTAAAATCTTCCTAATTGTATCATAGATGGAGTATGATTTTTATCAATAGCCATTGATAAACATATTCTTGCATTATCATAATCCATTCTACTAATAAATTTTTGAGCAATTTTACAGAGTTCATCAGGAGACATAGTATCATTATACTCAATTGGAACATTAACTAATAAGGGAAAATTTTCAAAATTCATTAAAACTTGCATTAAATTATTGCCTAAAATATTATCCATTTTATCTTATTTATTTGTATATTTTTATATATAATATAAAAAGTAATAATTTATAAAATCAATTTTTATAAATTAAAAACCTTTAAGGATTAACTTTAAATAGCTAAGCTCACGAAGGGGTTTCCAAAGGAAACGAAAATCTTTAGGATTTTCATGATTAATTTTCGAAGAAAATTAATCATTGATGAACCCTTCCTCTTCCATCTTATCTCCAACATTTACTGGTTCTATTAAATTATTTAAACTTTCTCCTTCTACTAATTTATTTTTTTTATACTCAAATAATTTATTCCACATACTTTCTCCACCTACACTTCCTTCAACAGGAACACATAATTTATATACTGCTCCATCTTTCTTAATATCTAATCCATATTGTGATTTAATAATCTTCTTTACAAAAGTAATTGCATCTTTACGATCTAAATCTGTAAAATTCTTATTTTGATATTTACAATTAAATTTATAACAGATATCATTATATTTATCATCAAATTCTGCTTGAATACTAACAACACCATTCTCAAAATCTTCCTCAGTAATTGTCTTATTAAGATTATTTATATCTAATTCAAGATTATCTAAAAATTCTAATACATATTTATGACTTGTGTAAATATTTTTTGTTATTAAATCAGAATATGCATTCTTTCTATACGGATCATTTACTATGTTTATTTTTATCATATTTAGTTTATCATTTGTCTTTTGTTCAGTAGTTTCTAAAATTCTCTTCAAATTTCTATAATGCTTTTTCTTCATAGGATCATCATATTGTTCGAATAATTGCTTAGTTTTATCTTTATCTTCACTAATATTTTCAATATCATAACATTTTCTAAATTGAAAACGTTTTAATTTCATTATCTCCTCTTCAGTTCTTAATTCTTCACGTTTTCTTTGTATTTCGTAATATTCATTTTCATCTATATCTGGTGTATCTACTATTCTAATTAAATAATCTTCCTTTTCTCTCTCTACTCTCTCCTTCTTCTTCTCTCTTAATAGTTTAGCATACTCAATAGTATCTTCTAACTTTAAGAATTTTAATTTATAACTCTTATGTTTCATATATCCAAATACACTCCAGCAAAAATTATTCTTATTCTCAATTGATTCCATACAGTTTCTAACATATAAATCATATTCAGGTTCATTTTTATAAGGATAATATGTAATAATATTATTTCTATGAGACATTGTGTCTTCTTCAAGTTTATTTGTTGCTATTAGTTTAGTATTTGTTTTTTCATTTACTATTCCTGCAGTTCCTCCATTAATAAAATTTAAATAATCATCTAATTTTTTATTATCATTAATTTTCTTTAATTTATGAGGGACTACATTTGTATGAATATCATAATGTGTTAAATAATAATCATTACAGATTAATCCTTCAGTTTGCTCATACGTTATTCTGTTTTCTTCATTAAATTCTTCATATCTATCAAATGTTAAATAGATTGTCTTATTTTTTGGGTGTCTTACACGATGAATCATTTGACAAAACTCTTGAGCACCCAATGATCCTTCACATCCATATGCATATATTGCATCAAAATGATTTATTCTATCATATGATACACCCATACACACAGATGGTGTGTAGATTACAACATCATATTTAGACCATTGTTCATCTACATTAGATACAATATTAATTTTTTCAGCATCACTTACATCTCTATTTAAGAATAGAATTCTTTTTGTTGGAAATTTCTCAACGATCATATCTCGAAGATCTTTACCCTTAGTATTTGATGCCATTGCAATAACTAATTTTTTATTTTTCTCAATTTCATTCATAATCTGATTGGTCCAATCATTAAATCCCATATAGTCAACTGTATAATCTGTATATAATTGAAATTCATTTATAATTAATGCCATATCATTTTCTGAAATCGCCATTACATTCTTATAAAAATTTACACATCTATCACTTAAATCAGCATCTAATATATATACATTCGACGCATTATTAAGATAAGCTTGATATCTATTGATAACCATAGTTGCTTTATTATTTTTTGTAAAATGTTGAGATGTCATATATCTTGCTAACGATTCACATTCATCTACTATAATAATATGATATTTATCTAAGTCGAGACGTAGTAGAGAATCAATTTGACAAATAATACGATTATGAGTAATATATTGTTCTTCAAAATCAGAATATAACTTAAATCCATATTTACCCATATCACCTAATAATTTTGCACCGAATGTTCTTCTACTAGAAACAAATAAAATATTCATATCATCTTTTATTAAACTATTCTTAAAATATGATTCAATTAAATTAGATGTTTTACCAGTTCCTTTTTCACTTTGAACTGCTAATAATCTATACTTTGAATATTTTGTAAATAACTCCGGCGTGAGATATCTCTGATTTAATGAAACTGTATTCTTTACATTACTTAAAATAATATCTTTTTTTGGATATTCATTTACAATTGTTTCTGTTGATTTCTTACCATTTTTTAAAAAATCTTTAATATTATTCTTTTTAGCCTCATATATTAGTGATCCAATACTTAGTTTACCACCAGTCTTAGATATTAATTGTTTCCAATGTTTCTTCACGTCTTCAGTTCCCTTATATTTTTTAGACTTAGATGACCATTTATTGAAAAGATCAAATAAATCTACACCAGATGATTTTGTTGTATTAGCTAAAATCATACCAATACGAATCCATTGAGGATAATCATCACATATAGCTTGAGGTAATTCACTAAGAATTTTTTCTATATTTATATTATCAATATTTTCTTTTCCATTTTTTATTTCAGCATCAACATCTTTTGGATCTACTAATACTTCAACTTCATTTACAATCTGATCTTCACTAATAAAATTATCTCCATGAATATTTTCAGTAAATGTAATTAATGTTCTCTCAAAAAATGCTTGATCATCTCCTACTTTAGTATTCGTTCCATTAATTCTATATGAAATTGGTTTTAAGACTCTGTTCTCTCCTTTTTTAGATGATCCCATTATTCTTAAACATGTTAAATTATAAATACTATCATCACAACCTCTCAATTCAGATTCTTTCTTCATTCTTTTAAAAAAATCTTTACACACTAAATGATTTGCAAATGTTAATCCATCAAATATTACATGATAAGAATATTTCTTATCACTTGATTCTTGTGGAATTGTTTCTAAGATTATAACATCAGAAATATCATAAACGTGGTCATAAAATTGTTCAGCATTATATATTACATCTTCAATGTTCTTTTTTAAGATATTTTGACTTTCTTCATATTTAAGACCTTTTTTTGGTAGATCAATATCAAGAGAGAATTTCATTGGAGTATTTCTTAACCAAAATTCATAAAAATGAGAATTTTTATTATTGTGAGTTTTATCATATATTTCTTTAATTTTTTTTACTAAAAATTGTTTCCTTCCTGTTGTATTTACATCCTCTTGGAAAAGATAGACATTCCGACCGTTTCCAGTAGTTTTATTTTTTTGTAAAGTTTCGTATTGTTTTACTGCATCTATCTTTTTAAGTAAACTCATTGAATTTTATATTTCCATTTCTTTATAATAATATTTTGATTTATCAATTTTTTTTTCATACTGATATAGAGATAAAAATTTATAATATAATTTAATTATTTTATAAATTGATTAGTATGATATAAGAAAATAATTTAATCATTGTTTTACACCGATTATATATATTGTCTATCATAAAAACTTGGTTATATTCCATCGTGAACCTACAATATTATATAATATAATTTTTTAAGTTTATATATTTTGTTTTATATTTTAAATATTTTTGATAATAACCTCCACTAAATCCTAATTTTTGTAAATATAATATATAATCATTATAATTAATAGATTGATCTTGAACTTTTACATATCTATTTATATTTGCAGGATCTATATTTTTATCATTTAATTTAAGATATACTAATAAAACAGGATAACTACAACAATGAGAACCCGACTCTAGTAATTCCTGTAAATTTTTAGCTTCTGGATTTTTACTATTCATAATTGTTGAATAAATATCTGGAATTAAGTGACTAGGAGGAAAAATTAAATTTGGTAATTTAGCTTCAATATAATCTTTAATTTCTTTCTTTGATAAATTATTAGAAGCTGCTGCAGATTGTGGTGCTAGTTGTGGTGCTGCTTGTGGCACTGGTTTAATTAATTCAAAATGAAATGGATTTTCTTTAGTTATAATATTCTTAAATATGTTTGAATTCCTCTCATTACAATATCTATACAACGTCTTAAAATTACCATCTCTTTTTAGTGAAAAAACAAGTTTATTTAATTGACTAACAAATAAATCTTTATTATTAAAAATATCCTCTGGAATATTAGTTGTAATATTATTTTTTGTATCTATATGAATGTAGTGAGGAGATACTCCATAATTTTTTACAAGAGCTTCTAAATATTCAATAAAATTAGAATATGACATATATATTATATAAATTAAAAAAAATATATATGTTTAGAAATCTCTCATATAAACATCTCCATCAGTTTCATATATTTCTAAATATTCACTACCGTCATAATTACGCTGAATTATAATTACTTTTTCTTTAAATATTCTTTTAGGTATATTTTCTATTCTAAGATAACAATTTTTTGCTATTGTATTTCCGTGAGACATAAATAAATTTATTAAACCTTTATCAACCCTTAACTTATGATTATTTATATTAGAATCAGTATAAGGAAGTAATTTAGGAACTAAACTAAATTGACCGATATTAGATAAAAGAATTTGAATATTTTCTGACATTTTATATAATATACATATAAAATAAAACCAAAATAAAAATTTATTTTGGTTTTTATTCACTTGCGGAAGCGCCTTGGTAGGCGACGAATCCGCTTCGGCAGTGGCTGCATAATATCATCAATCTCCGCTTGCCTCGCCTGGATATCTATTTCTACCTGAATGCGCATGTTATCCTCAATTAGCGCATTGTGTAACGTCATCAAGCGAAATGCGTGTGCCTCCCTGTTAATTGTCGTCAGGCTCTTATTTCCAGATTTCGCCTTCATGTATGAAGTGATGTAGTTGGGCATCTTAATTCAGCGTATGATGGCTGACTGGTTTAATCTATCTAAAATCTGTATATAAGTATTATTTTTTTTCAATTTTTAAAATATAAAAAAAACCAAAATAAAAATTTATTTTGGTTTTTTACCCGAGCAAGTATATGTTTCTACCTGCGGGTGACACGCACCCAGGCGGGCTTGCCATCGGGGCCCGTCCCCAGGTGCCAGTCAGGGCCAGGGCGCGCATTCTGCACGGTCACGATGGTGCCGCCCATGACGGGTTGCGCGCTAATGACGCGGTGCGGGTGGCCGACTATGACGCCGGACGGGTGGCCGACTATGACGCCGCCCATGACGCCATACGGGTGGCCGCCCATGACGACGTGCGGGTGGCCGCCCATGATGGCGTGCGGGGGTGCGCCTGTGACAACAATGCGAGGCATCTTTTGCGGTAGGTGACTTGGCCTGCGGAGATAATTTCAATAGAAAGAGCATTTTATTAAGATTTTTTTTCAATTTTTTAAAACAAATAAAAATAAAGATTTATTTTTGTTTGTTTGCACCTTACTCTTAGGTGCGGAAGCGCGCGGGCAGCTGGCGCGCATCAGGCGAGCGCTGCTGGCGCTGCGTCATGGGCTGCGCCATCAGGAGCTGCGGCGGCGCGGCGGCCATTGCGTGGAATGCGACCAGCTTCTGCTGAAAGGCGGCCTTGTTCACGGCGTAAATGCGCTCGGCCGCCGCATTGTAGGGGCTGACCCCAGGCAAGTAGCCCGTAAACGTAGGCGTCGGGTAGGCGGCCATCGGAGGCGAGACGAGGTAGGCGAGGGGCGAGCGAGGCGAGGGGCGGGGGAGATCAATATTATTAATTGGAGTGAAATATATTATTTTTTTTCAATTTTTTTTTAAGTATCTTGGTTTATGCCAACCACAAATCCAAAAGATTTATTTTAAATAAACTTAATCTTTGTTAAGTTTATTTAAAATTGAATTTTCATATATGATTTATGGCCAACCACAAATCCAAAGAATCAATATTCATAAAATTTCTAAAGAAAATTTTATAAAAATTGATTCTTTTATAACTTAAACAAATATTTATATAAAGTATAAAGCACTAATATATGGAAAATATTCCATGGATAGAAAAATACAGACCTAATACTATTGAAGAAATAGTAGGAAATAATCAAGTTATATCAATCCTTGATAATATGGTTCAAAAGAATTCACTACCTCATATTATCTTATTTGGTTCATCTGGAACTGGTAAAACATCAACTGTTCTTGCATTTGCTAAAAAGATTTATGGAAAATTATATAAACATATGATTTTAGAATTAAACGGTAGTGATGATAGAGGTATTAATGTTGTAAGAGAGCAAATTAAAGAATTTTGTTCAACAAATAATAATCTATATAAAATGTTTAGTAAGAAAAATATCTATAAGCTAGTTATTTTAGATGAAGTAGATTCAATGACTCTAGATGGTCAATTTGCCTTGAGACGTATTATTGAAAATTATACTGAACATACACGTTTTTGTTTAATTTGTAACTATATAACTAAAATTACACCAGCTCTAAGATCAAGATGTTTAGCATTTAGATTTGAACCATTATCAACTGATTTTATAATGGATAAATTATATGATATTATGGATAAAGAGAAAATTGAATTAGATGATAAAGTTATTGATAAATTCATAGTAAAATCTAATGGAGACTTAAGAAAAAGTATAAATTTATTACAGTGTTTAAGCACATTTTCAAAAATATCAAAAAATAATGATATTACTTTAATTTTTAACATGATTGATGAAAAAGATATAGATATTATAATGAAAGAATTAAAGGGAAGTAATG
>Ga0114972_10004277_pt1 | contig 10625 bp, 8 predicted proteins | sample M_140807_EF_Meta_FD_87354 | JGI IMG/M metagenome (GOLD analysis project Ga0114972, IMG submission 87354) | Freshwater microbial communities from Lake Montjoie, Canada to study carbon cycling - M_140807_EF_MetaG | ecosystem: Environmental > Aquatic > Freshwater > Lake | place: Lake Montjoie... | reverse complement strand
GTCCTGATCCCTTAGACGATGAGCCCGAATAGTAGCAATTGGTTAGCCATATCAATGGGCGGTACTGGATTTGAACCAGTGACCACCTGCTTGTAAGGCAGGCGCTCTACCGCTGAGCTAACCGCCCATTTAGGATTGTTTATTATCTCTGAGGATAGTTTACACCTTTGATATTTTTTATGCAACTGGTTTTATTTTTTTGTCATTAATATACTATTTAAATAATATTTTTTTATTGAATAAAAAAAATTAGAAAGTTTTTATAAATAAAAAAATACCAAACAAATACATTTTTTTATTTAACGATAATATGCTGAAAAAAAAACTAGAAGGTTATTTACAATTAATGGAAATAACTTTGTATAAATAAACTACCACTTTGATTTTATCTATTAAATTTCTAAATAGAAACTAAGCAATTTCTTAAGGTTTAAGAAAAATAAGTCACTGGATAAATTTATTTTTTTATAAGTTAATGACTTGAGGATTGATAACTATCATTTTGTGAAATTATTTACTAAAAAAAATATTTAATAATTTGCTTATTTACGTAGAGAATATGACGTTTTTATTTTTTTTAGTAAATATCGGAATAAAACTATATTAAATTTAACTTTAAAGTTACGATAAAAACGTTTATACACGTTGACTATACTTTTTAAGTATAAAAAATGTTAAAAATCTACTTCTGTGAAATTTAGAAAGGATAATTAAATGTAAATAAAAAATGATTTAAATTACCTATTTTAGCTATATAAAAATGTTTGATTTAACCTTATAATCTTTATAAGGTGCAAAGCCATTTAAACTATAAACTAGAATATTTTACTTTTTATATAGTGTAAAAATAACTAAATATGATCTGCGATAAAGTTGTTAATTTTACATCAATAATTTATTGTTAATGTGATTATTATATTTACCCAATTAATCAAAACTTATAGCTCTACATAAGATATAAAAAAAACTAACAAAACGCAAAACTTTCTAAATTAATTACAAATTGTTTTCAAATGTTACCGTTAAATAAGAAATTTTAATAATTAGATATTAGATCTAAACACTTTATTGATGGAAAATGATGATAGTAAATACTTAATTAATGTTACTCATGAGTTTAAAGCACCTATATCAAATCTAAAATTGATTATTGAAACACTTTACGAATATAATGAAACGATATCCAGTTATAAAAGAAAAGAAATTTTAGAACTTGCTTGGAAAGAAACTGAAAGATTAAGAGAAATAGTAATTCAATTTTTAAATATAAAAAAAAATCTTAACTCATTAGAAGGACTATTAAAAAAAGATTATTTTCCATGCTTTCTTGAGAAAATTTTTCTCCCATATGAAACATTATTTTTTTACAAGAATTCTTCTGTATACTTTATTATATATGGGTGTAACGAGTCAGGATTTGCAATGTTAAATCATTCCTTATATTTTCAGATATTATTAAATCTTCTTGAAAATGCAAGTAAATTTATAAAAAATAACGGATGGGTTTTGTTAGAAATGGATATTTTTACATCATTGTCTTTATCTTCTTTTCTTTACGTTAGGTTGGGAAGGTCTTCTGTTAGTGATAATGGTGTAGGATTTAAAAATAAACTTATGATCTCCATTCCATTAGAAGGAATTTTACTAAATGTAAAAAAAGATAAATTTGGAGTAGAGATAGTAAAGAATCTGTTGTCTTTTCACAAATCCTCACTTATTATTATCACTTATCCTGAAAGAGGATCTAAATTATTTTTTAATATTAGCTTCATTGATGAATTATAGATATATAAGCTGGTGAAGGGACTTGAACCCGCAACCTACTGATTACAAATCAGTTGCTCTACCAATTGAGCTACACCAGCTACTTTTTTTCTCTGACACAATCAAATTATACATCGCTTCTATTTTTTTAGTAAAGTACTTTTTTTTATTTTTTTCTTATTTTATAAAATTACTTTTGCTCCATTAAATATATGCGATAATTCAATTAGATTAAATTACTTTCCTTTTTTTCTAATTTATTATCCTTAGTTTAAATATATTGCAAAAAAAAATAAATAATATCTGGAGAAATACTAATTATGTCTCGTTATAGAGGAGCAGTCCTTAGAATTACTCGTCGCTTAGGTGAACTTCCTGGTCTTACTCGAAAGAGCACTAAAAGAAATTCTAGACCTGGACAACATGGAGATCAAGCTAGAAAACCTTCTGAATATGCTATTCGTCTTGAAGAAAAACAAAAGTTAAAATTTAATTATGGTATTACTGAAAAGCAGTTATTGAGATATGTAAGGGATGCCAGAAGAATAAAAGGCTCTACTGGGGAAGCTTTATTGCAATTACTTGAGATGAGATTAGATAATATTGTATTCCGCTTAGGAATGGCGCCTACAGTTCCAGCTGCTCGTCAACTTGTAAATCATGGACATATTTGTATTGACGGTAAGAGAGTTTCAATTCCCAGTTATCAGTGTCAAGCAGGTGAATCTATAGGTGTACGATCTAATTCTCGTTCAAAACAGTTAGTAGAGTCCTATTTAGCTTTTCCTGGCTTAGCTAATATACCTAGCCATCTTGACTTTGATAAAAATACCTTAAAAGGTAAAGTTAATGGAATCATTGAAAGAGATTGGGTTGCATTACAATTAAATGAGTTGCTTGTAGTTGAGTACTACTCACGTAAAGGATAAAAAAATTTAAAGTAATACTTTTCAAAACAGCTCTTTCAATAATTCTTACCAAGAGTTTTCTTCAGTTGGCAAGGTGTCTGAGGTTACCAACCAAATGACACCTTTACAAAATCTTTCTACTGATTTTATTTTTTTTGTTAAGTTTTTCTTTATTTGATCATTTGTAATATTTTCTTCATTATCATTACTTATTTCATTACCCATTTTCAAATATGATAAATATGGAGGTACAAATTTTGCACTTTTTACTATTTCTGTAGATGATTTTTCTAAATCTAATAGATAATTTTCAAGATTATAAATTTCTATATTAGGTTCTTTAAAATCTAAATTCTTCTTATTATTACCAGTTAATAAGACTTCATTGATATCATTTTTGTTAAAGAAAATTAATTTTTTATGAATTTTATTTTCTTTTTGTTCGTTTTGATTTTTGATAAAATCATTTATACGCAATATATATATAGGCGTTCCCTTAAACCAATTTTTTCCATATTTTTGTTTTGGATTTATAATATTCATATTTTTATTAATATGAATGTTTAAAAGTAAATCTAGTTCTTTTAAGTCGGTAATAAGTCTGACCTGGGTCTTAGGATTCGATGTTCTATTTAAATGATAAAATGTGTCTAAACCAGTACTTTTTATGTTTAGTCCGATATTTTGTGCCCCACGTGGGTCTTTAAGGCATATTTCATGCAAGTATGAATCAGCTTCCTCCTTATTTAAGAAAAATAATCCTATATTGATAGGACCTTCATCTTCTTTCCAAATGAACCAATTGTAGTATAGATCAGAAAACCATTGAAAAGAATTGTTGTTATTTTCTTCTCTTGGAGATGCTAGTATGATTTCGTTGTTTCCATTTACCACCGTATAAACAATAATTTTCTTTAATTCGGTTAATATAATTTTTTGTATTTCTGTTGGAAAATTTGGATTTCTTCTACTGGTTTTAAAAACAGTAAAATTATCTTTATTTTTATGAACGTTTTCTTCATGATCTAGATTGAATTGAATTATTGAATTGTTGTTTGTGTATAAAAAATCATCAATTAATATATCTTCTTCACTTTTTATTTTAATAGCCCCTCTTTTTTCTGTATTTAAGCACTTTATTAATTTTGATAATGGATCTTGTGTTTGAATATTTTGAAAAGAGGAAAAAACTAGATTTCTTTGCTTGGTTTCTAACAAATTATTTAGATAATCTAAAATATAATCCATACTTTTATTTTAGTTTTGATATTCTTGTTATTTTTCTAAAATTTATTCTACTTGTTTGTTTATACTAAATATGATCTTTGCTTTTGATATTATAATTTGACTATTTTTTTAATTATTTTTATTTTTTTTATTTCAATATCATAACTATCATACATAAGAACAAGTTATCAATCTGATAAAAAAGATATTATCACTTAGTTTGTATTTCCTGATAATATTAATTACAAGGTATACGTTAATGAGTTAAAACATTAATAATTAACTGCCAATAGTGTTATAGTAGGCAAACTAAATGTTTATGTTTGTTATCTAGCACAGGCCAATTTATCATTCAAAATACACGTCAAAGGAGGAGTTTATGTCTCAATCCGTAGAATCACGGACTCGAATCAAGAACGAACGTTACGAATCAGGTGTTATCCCTTACGCTAAAATGGGTTATTGGGATGCTGACTATGTTATCAAAGACACAGACGTACTAGCTATGTTCCGTATGACACCTCAAAAAGGTGTAGACCCTGTAGAGTGTGCTGCTGCTATTGCTGGTGAATCTTCTACAGCTACATGGACAGTTGTATGGACAGACCTTCTAACAGCTTGTGACCTTTACAGAGCTAAAGCTTATAGAGTTGACCCTGTTCCAGGTGCTTCTGATCAATATTTCGCTTATATCGCTTATGAGTTAGATTTATTCGAAGAAGGATCTCTTTCTAACTTAACAGCTTCTATCATTGGTAACGTATTTGGTTTCAAAGCCGTTAATGCTTTACGTTTAGAAGATATGCGTATGCCAGTTGCATACCTTAAGACTTATCAAGGTCCTGCTACAGGTGTAATCGTTGAACGTGAAAGACTAGATAAATTCGGTCGTCCTCTACTTGGTGCTACTGTTAAGCCTAAGTTAGGTCTTTCTGGTAAGAACTATGGTCGTGTGGTTTACGAAGGTCTTAAAGGTGGTCTAGATTTCCTTAAGGATGATGAAAACATTAACTCACAACCATTCATGAGATGGAGAGAGCGTTTCCTATTCGGTATGGAAGGTGTTAACCGTGCATCTGCTGCTACTGGTGAAATTAAAGGTCACTACTTTAACGTTACTGCAGGTACTATGGAAGACGTTTATGAGCGTGCTGAGTTCGGTAAAGAATTAGGATCTGTGATCATCATGATCGACCTTGTAATGGGTTATACAGCTATTCAAAGTATTGCTAAGTGGTCTCGTGCAAACAGTATGATTCTTCACTTACACCGTGCAGGTAACTCTACTTACGCTCGTCAAAAGACTCACGGTATGAACTTCCGTGTAATCTGTAAGTGGATGCGCATGGCTGGTGTTGACCATATCCACGCTGGTACTGTTGTAGGTAAACTAGAAGGTGACCCTCTAATGGTTAAAGGTTTCTATACAACTCTTCTAGCTACTCAATCAGATATTACATTAGCTCAAGGTCTATTCTTTGCTCAAGATTGGGCAGCTCTTAACAAGTGTTTACCAGTAGCTTCAGGTGGTATCCATTGTGGTCAAATGCACCAACTAATTCATTACCTAGGTGATGACGTTGTACTTCAATTCGGTGGTGGTACTATTGGTCACCCTGATGGTATTCAAGCTGGTGCTACAGCTAACCGTGTAGCTCTAGAAAGTATGGTTGTAGCTCGTAACGAAGGTCGTGATTATCTATCTCAAGGTCCAGACATTTTAAGAACTGCAGCTAAGAGCTGTGGTCCTCTTCAAACTGCTCTAGATCTATGGAAGGATATTACATTTAACTATGCTTCTACAGATACAGCTGACTTCGTTGAGACAGCTACTTCTAACAGATAGTATATTAAAAAAATAAGAGATTTTTCTCTTATTTCTTTCCATAGATATTCTATAGATAAATGACACTAGTTATTTCTAGTGTCATATCTATATAACCTATATAACAAAACCTAAAGGAGTATTTTCCATGAGATTAACACAAGGCGCATTTTCTTTCCTTCCAGACTTAACTGACGAGCAGATCGTTAAGCAAATTCAATATGCTATCAGTAAAGGTTGGGCACTTAACGTAGAATTTACGGATGATCCACACCCTCGTAACGCTTACTGGGATCTTTGGGGTCTTCCTTTATTCGGTGTTAAGGATCCAGCAGCTGTTATGTTTGAGATTAACTCATGCCGTAAAGCTAAGCCATCTTTCTACGTAAAAGTTAACGGTTTCGATAACTCACGTGGTGTTGAAAGCTGTTGTCTTTCTTTTATCGTTCAAAGACCTACTTCTAACGAGCCTGGTTTCCAACTACAACGTCAAGAAGAGAAGTCAAGAACTATTAGATACACTATCCAAAGTTATGCTAGTACTCGTCCAGAGGGTGAGCGTTACTAATTAGAATTTATAGATAACTTGAACAATATGTGATAATAACTCCATGTGTTTAAGTTATCTTTTTTTTATATTTTTTATATATAATCATGAAATATGAATTCATTTACATCACAAGATAATAATCTTGTTAATTTACAAGAAGAATACAAAAATAGACAAATTCAAGAAGTATTAGATGAACTTGAACGAGATTTAGTTGGTTTAAAGCCTGTAAAAGATAGAATAAAAGAGATTGCAGCTTTATTATTGGTTCATAGGCTGAGAAAACTTCTAGGCCTAACTTCTGCAAATCCTAATTTACATATGTCATTCACTGGAAGTCCTGGCACAGGTAAAACGGCTGTTGCCTTGAAAATGGCAGATATTTTATTCAGACTTGGGTATATAAGAAAAGGACATTTAATCACAGTTACTCGCGATGATTTAGTTGGTCAATATATTGGTCATACAGCTCCTAAAACAAAAGAAGTCTTAAAGCGTGCGATGGGTGGAGTCCTTTTTATTGATGAGGCTTATTATCTTTATAAACCTGATAATGAAAGAGATTATGGTGCAGAAGCCATAGAAATATTACTTCAAGTAATGGAAAATCAACGTGACGATCTTGTTATCATATTTGCAGGTTATAAAGAGAGGATGGATCGTTTTTATGAGTCAAATCCAGGATTATCTTCTAGAGTTGCAAATCATGTAAATTTCCCTGATTATACTCCTGAAGAGTTATTGATTATTGGTAAAATCATGCTTGAAGAACAGCAATATTGTTTAACTAAAGAATCAGAAAAAGTTTTATTAGATTATATTAAATTAAGAATGACTCAACCTCATTTTGCTAATGCTAGAAGTGTTAGGAATGCCATAGATAGAGCAAGAATGAGACAAGCTAATAGAATGTTCGCCGCTGGTGATAAGGTACTAACTAAGGCAGATTTAGTTACTATTCAAGCACAAGACATCTTAAAGAGCCGTCTTTTTAAAGTATAAAAATTATTTTCCTAATAATTCATCCTTTTAATTATTAGGAAAATGATTTTTATTGAAAAACATTTCTTACTTATGTACGATAACAAAAAATTATATTAGTATATTAGTAAGATACATAATTGGCGGCATAGCCAAGTGGTAAGGCAAGGGATTGCAAATCCTTCATCCCCAGTTCAAATCTGGGTGCCGCCTAATAATTTTATTATATTGGGGGTGTGGTGGAATGGTAGACACAACAGACTTAAAATCTGTTGACTTTACGGTCGTGAGGGTTCAAGTCCCTCCATCCCCATTTTTTTTATACAGATTTAAGATAATGAGTACTTATTTTCGATCCTCTTATTAAAGAGATTTTTCCTGTACGTGCTATCTCTTCTATTTCAAATTTTGATAGTAATTGTTGTATTGCAGCCGTTTTACCAGGATCACCAGTTACTTCAATTACTATACAATCTTCTGATAAATCAACTATATGTGCTCTAAATACTTCTGCTATTTCAAGAATTTCAGATCTTTGAGTTAGCTTAGTTTTTATCTTAATCAACATTAACTCTCTTTCTATACATGGTAGATTCGTAATATCTTCTACTTTTAATATGTTGACTAATTTATAAAGTTGTTTTGTTAATTGTTCTATGGTTCTTTCATCTGATGGAACTACCATTGTTATACGAGAAATTCCTATTTCTTCAGCAGGGCCTACAGCTAAACTTTCTATATTAAAGCCTCTTCTAGCAAATAAACCTGCTATTCGAGTTAATACACCAGATTCATCTTCTACTAATACTGATAAAGTATGTTTCATATTTATCTTAATTTTTATTTTATTATAAGTTAGCTCTATATATTCATAATATTTTAGACCCCATTATATTTTGTAACAACAGTTTTTTACTTCATTTTACATGTTATGCATCCGGCTGGGTTTGAACCAGCGTCGTCTTTTTCAAGAAACGGATTATGAGTCCGGTGCCTTCGACCACTCGGCCACAGATGCTTTATTTGGAGCTGGTGGGATTTGAACCCACGTCCACTATAGATAATACAATATATTCATTCACAAGCTTAGTTTCATGCAAAACCTGAAACGGATTAATTTTTTTTTCTTTAATTTCAGCTTGGAATTTTAATTATTCCTATTTAATTTATTTTTTACGCTAATTTATTAGTTTTTTTTCAAATATTTATGCTATTACATGAATATTAGAGAATTTTACTATATTATTTGCATTTATTATTTAGATATTTTTAACAAGAATTATCTAATCTTGGCTTGCATCACATTATTGTATCTTCTAGAATGTCGATACCATTACAGCCCCAATCTCTATGAATTTATTTATACCATAATAAAAATTATATAATAATATTTTTATAAGAAATTAACTTTATAGGCATGGCGGGAATTGAACCCACGACCATCAGGTCCGGAATCTGACACTCTATCCACTGAGTTACACGCCTTTATAGACAGAATTATTATAACATATTATTCAATTTCTAATTCATTCATGTAGGTACGTAAACTCCAATAGATATCTTGATATTTTATTTGACAATTTTTCTTCTCTTATTTTTCCTATTCCATTGCATACTAAACAATGATTAGTAAACATATCATAGATATTTCTTCCTTCTCTTTGTTTTGTAATTTCTACTAATCCTATTTCCGAGATTTGTATAATTTGACTACCTGAAAAATTTGACTGTAACTGTGTATTCAAATATTCGAGTAAAGATAATTGATCATCTTGGTTACTCATATCAATAAAATCTATTACAATGATACCACTAATATTTTTTAGTTTTATTTGATGAATAATTTCTTTACTTGCTGCTATATTAATCCACAAGATAGTTTCTCTAGATGAACCAAATTTGTTAAAAGATCCTGAGTTTACGTCTATGGATGTAAATGCTTCGTTTTTTTCTATTATTATATGCCCACCTGTATTTAATTGTATATCTGATTGAAGTCCATTTTTTATAATATTTTCAATGTAATAATGATATTTTTTAGATGTTTTTTTATTGCAATATTCTATAAAAAAATTATTTTTTTCATAACCTCGATAATATAATTGTTTCTTAATATTTAATGCTTGTTTTTTTGATTCAACTATTAATATTGTCTTTTTCTCAAGTAAACTTTGTTTCAAAATAATATCTATTATTTTTTGTTTACTGCTTATTAATTTTGGGCATTCCTTATTGTTTTTTATTTTCAATTTTATCAATAATAATTCTTTTTCTATTTCATTTAAGGTGTGTATGATTTTCCAAATATTTATACATGTGTTTGTTTTTTTTATTATTAATCCAAATTTTTTTGGTTTTATTAGTTTACTAATCGTTTGTAAATACCTTCTGTTATCAATATCACACTCTTTCCCAAAGTTAATGGTGTTTTTACTATAAAGATATGCTTTTATTTCTTCATTTTCTATTATTATCTCTTGACTAATTGTCGGACCTTTTTTGCTAACCTGCTCTTTGGTAATTTGTACAATTATTTCTTCTCCTAAACTTATATTTTTTTTCAAGTTTAAAAATAAATCATTTTTAATAACCATAAAACCATTTTGTTTCCATTCATCTAATTTAATGAATGCGACATTTAAATTATCTAGTATGCTTACAACTTTTCCTAAATAAATATCTCCTGTATTGTAGTTAGAATCTAAATTCAAAAAAAATTCTACATAATAATTACTTGTAAGTATCGCTATTTTTTTTTTTCTTCAAGAATTATATATTTTGTCATTTTTATTCTTAAATATTTTTTGTTTGTTTGTATAATATATTACTTTTTTACCTTTTGAGTACATCAATAGTTCTAGAGACAAAATGTAAAAAAGTAATATATTTTTAATAAGTGTTTACTAAATCATTTGTTACTAATAAATTGTTAGTAATAAATTTTTCCTCCACCCCATTTTTCAGCTGATAGTTTAGGCTGAAGTAGTATGTGTCCGCCTATAGCGAATAAATCTTCGTCATTTAAACTTCTCATTTTAGGGAATATGTCAGCACTCTTAATACTCGGGTGTACTTCTGCTATAGATTCTAATCCATCATAACTTGTTGGATTTTTCATGTAATCAACAAGTGCATTAATATTATCACGTGGAGGAGTTGCAAGGCTTAATGCATCTGGTTCTAACCCAAGGTTAGGATTTGTTTTTGTAATACCGCCTACATGACAAGCACCACAAGAAGCGTTAAATAATTTTTTTCCACGTTTTACTTGTTCAGGAGTTAATACTACAGTTGTACCTGATTGATCTAGAGGTACACTTCTTGTATTTTCATCTAAATCTAATGCATAAGCTGAAGATGAGAATAAAGT
>Ga0114972_10004274_pt1 | contig 10626 bp, 9 predicted proteins | sample M_140807_EF_Meta_FD_87354 | JGI IMG/M metagenome (GOLD analysis project Ga0114972, IMG submission 87354) | Freshwater microbial communities from Lake Montjoie, Canada to study carbon cycling - M_140807_EF_MetaG | ecosystem: Environmental > Aquatic > Freshwater > Lake | place: Lake Montjoie... | reverse complement strand
CCGCTGATTCTATTCTGCGGTACTAATTCTGCGGTACCAAATACCATTCAGTAAATCTCAGTCGTTAGCTTGCGGTTGGCGAAATCTCTCGGAACAAGGATTCGTACTTTGCAAGCTGTCTCACGAGCGAAAACTCGGCCGTTGCTCGTTCCTGATTCGCATGTCCAAGCGTTGCTCGCAATTCGGGCTGGCTAGCTAATCGCACGACCAATTCCAACCAATCTCCCCAGGAATCGCGAGGTGCCGTCTGAAGCGAGGCGTGCTCTCCGAGGACGCTTTCGATGCCTTCCACCCGAGTCACCGCCACTGGCAATCCGACCGACATCGCTTCGAGAACCACGTTGGGCATCCCTTCGTAACGGGCAGGTAATAAGAGCAATTCGGAGCATCGCATCCAATCCAAGACATCGTCCCTCTGCCCCAAAAGATCAATGCGTGAGCCCACCTTGGATTGATCGCGGAATGCTAGCCAGTCGCTTCGCAACGGACCATCGCCTATCAGAACCAACCGATGTTCCGGCAACCGAGTGAGTATTTCCTCAGCGTGCTCCATCAAAACATCCACTCCCTTTTGCAATTCAAATCGTCCAACGAACAGAAGGAGTCGATCTTTGGGCGAAATTCCCGTCGTTGGTGATATTCCCGTCGTTGGTGATATTCCCGTCGTCATTTCCGTTGTCGATGTTTCCTGGTCGCCGCTCGATGTCGATGGACTCGAGGCTCCAACCACACCCGGAATTGAATTGCCGTGGATCGCAACGCCGTTGGGGATCACCCGCAGTTTGCTCCATGGGATACCTTCGTGCGCATGGCACCAATCGGCGACCGAGTTACTGACACAGACCACGCGTTCCATCCGGCGTGACCAGTAGGATGCAAACCAAGCTCGCCATCGACGAGGTTCTACCACACGGACTCCGCCCGACAGCGGTACCTCGAATTTCGGGTAAACCGAAGCGGCAACAACATTTGCATGCCATAGGAACGATTGAGCGACATCGGGAGGTGAGGAGCGAACCAATCCCATCAATTGCTTGCGCACCGAGAGCAATGCGGTCCAGTGGGAGGCATTCAGAAAGTGAATCTCGAGCGAACCGGACGGGATGGCTTGGGCTCGGTCCGAGCGGCTGGCTTCGGACAGCTTCCGCAATTCCTGGACCAACGCATCGCGAGGATGTGTTGGTGCCGGCCCTAGCGAGAATAGGCGAACAGAATGCTGGCGCGAGACCAAGTAGGCGGCGAGCGAAGCGCAGCAACGTTCGGCCCCCCCGGTGTTGAGTTCGGTGATCAGCAAATCAATTTTCATGAACTAACGCGTTTTCTCGCTCGTGACGGCGGTTGCCAGCTTGGGGGGATGCGCTGCGATGTTGTGCGATGCGGATAGCCCGAGCCGCTTCGCGGAATCTGTGTTGTGCCCGAATCCTAAAGATTGTAAAGACTTCCGACGAACGTAGGAATGAAGAACCCAAGCATGGAGGCGAGGGGATGGTTCTGCGATGGGCGATCGGATTCTGGGCTTGGAGAGTGTTTCTCTTAGGAACGCTGCTGCTGGGCCTTGCAGCCGTGCCAGGATGTGACATCGAAAACGATCCAACGGCCGAGGCTGTGGCCAACGGTGCGATGGGTCCTGCTGGAGCAGTCCCTGGCAGCGGTTCGTTTCCCGGGCGCCCCGTGTCTGCATCTAACGGGGCAACAGCCAATAGCAGTGCTCCTGGCGCTGCTGGTTCCTCAGCAGGTTGGTACACAGCAGGTTGGTACACAGCAGGTGGGCACACATCCAAGGGCGGTTACAGTGCCTCAGCGGCCACCGGCGGCAGCCAAGCTTCAGGGCAAGTTTCAGGGCAACTGGTTTCCTCTCGGCCGTCGGACATTAGGCCCGTCGGATTGCCTGTTCGCTCACCGCAAACGATTTTGATCGCAAGTTTCAACATCCAAGCTTTCGGTGAGAAAAAAGTCACCAATCCAAAAACAGCGCAGCGTTTGGCCACCATGATTGGCATGTTCGATGTGGTCGCAATCCAAGAGGTTCGGGCCACCGACCAAACGGTCCTACCCCAGCTGCTGAAGTATATCAACGCTAACGGCGCCCGATACGATTACATCATCGGACCGCGATTGGGGCGAACAGTTTCGAAAGAGCAGTATGCGTACATCTACGATTCAACCCGATTGATCTCCAGCCCCGAAGCCTCCTACACAGTCGACGATAAAGCGGACCTGCTCCACCGGGAGCCATTGGTGGCCCGGTTTCTAACCCGGGTTCCCCAAGGCTACCGGCCCTTTTCATTTTCCTTGATGGATATTCATACCGATCCAGGCGAGGTCAAGCTGGAGTTGCCGGTAATGCATACGGTGCTCAAGGCGGTTCGGGAGTACGAATGGGCTACCGCAGGTGAAGACGACGTACTGCTGATGGGGGACTTGAATGCCGCCCCGTCCAAGTTTGGTCCGTTGGGGCAAATGCCCGGGATCTATTGGATCATTCGGGATCAACCCACCAATACGCGACGCACCGAAATCTATGACAACGTGCTCTTCGATCGTGATCTGACCAGCGAGTTCACCGGGCGAGCCGGCGTGTTGGACGTGATGGATCTGTTTAAGATCAACATGGAAGAAGCTCTCCAGCTATCGGATCACATGCCGATCTGGGCGGAATTTACCGTGACCGAACAACCTTCCAGTGGGAACGTATCGACCGCCAACCAACTCCCGGCCGGGACCCCTTGGCGGTAATAGCCGGGACCCTCTGTCGGTAACAGCCGGGACCCTCTGTCGGTAACAGCCGGGATCCCCTGTCGGTAATAGAATCGATAACTTTCGATCCGTATCGGCACCATAATGATGTCCGCGGATGTCCGCGGAGACGCGCGAGCGGCCCGTTGGGGGGCGCAATAACTCAGGCCAACGAACGGCTTCGCTGCATGCTACGGAGCGCCGAATACGCGGGCTCCCAATCCGGATACAACCGGGCGGCTTCCAGAAAACATTCACGAGCGGCGGCATCGCGGTTTTGATGCCAGAAGCATTGGCCGAGGGCCACGCATGCTCGATAGCAGAACGGATCGATCGACAATGTTTTTTTACAGTCTTCGGCTGCCCAATCCATCCGTTGGTTGCTGAACCGGACCCACGCCCGCAGCATGAACGCATCGGACCGGGATTCGGTTTCTTCGACGAGCAGATCCGCCAAATGGGAGGCTTCGCCAAGCCGAGCGCGGGCCAATAAATCCTCAATGTTTTGAGCGGTTTCGCGATGCCACGGGCTTTGTGTCCTGGCCAAAATCGTCCGCCGAGCTTCATCGACCGCGGTTCGTACCCCTCGGAATGGATCTCGCAAGCATGGGCCGAGGGCGTCGAGTGCGATCTCCTCTCCGATCAATCCCAATCCCCACGCGGCCGCCTCCCGTGTCCGGGAATCCGTAGAATAGAGCATGCGGCAAAGCGTGTGCGAACTGTACATCGCTTCAATGCGTTGTGCCCAATCGCGATAGCATCCCAAATCCGCTCCCAATCGGCCTTCGTCGGTCACTTGGTTCTCGTGCATCGCACCCGCTTCAGCGCGATGCACGGAGTAGGCGTCAAAGATTTTTTGCAGCTTCGGTATTTCTGTTCGCATGATTTCAAAGGTAAGCTGCAATAAGGGGATTTCGGTACGATAGGATTCAAACCGCCAGCGCTTGTAACAAAACAAAAGGGCCTTGTCGAATCACAACACCATCCACTCTAGTCACAATAGCGCCGGATCGCAATCATCTAACGGTACTGATAAAGGTACCGATGGAAAGACACCATAAATGCGCTTGACAGCCGACCACCTTGCAACTCCAAATCGATGCGATCTTGCAACTCCAAATCGACGCGATTGCCACAGCAAGCTCTGCGTATTTTTGATTTGCTTGCATTTAATCATGAGTGGATTCGCATGGGGGCAGCCAACGGTGCAGTCCTCCGCGCAGTCCCCCGCGCAGCCATCGGTGCGATCATCGATTCCATCATCGATACATCCGTATCGAACGCCGCAGTCGATAGAGCTAGAAAGTCATCTACAGAGTCCCTACCGAGGTTCCGGGGACACGCTTCCTATCCTCGATTGGTTGCGCGAGATTTCCGTGCAATACGAAGTCTCGATTTGGCTGGACAGGTCCATTGCATCCGATCAAAAAATCGCGATTGAACCTCGAGACAATCGAACATTGTTGGCCGCTATCGACGAGGTGGCAGAGCAACTCCAAGCTGGTGTGGCGATCTATGATCATGTCATTGCGATCGTACCCAAGCAGAACTCGGTGAGCATCGAAGTCGCCTACTGGAAGTTATTCCAAACCAACTCGATTCCGCTGGTTCGGCGTGCGGATGGTTCGGAATTCGGTTGGGAGGATGGAACTCGATTCACCCAGGTTTGGGATTCCTTCCGACGAAAATTCCCTCGGCTTCTTGCCGATCCCGATGATCGGCTGAACGGCGATGGCTTCGTCCTCACGGATCGCCAGCGGGATCCGGGCGAGGATCCGGCCGATGGACTCGAGGATATCTGGCGCGCGGCTCGGTTCCAAAATACTTCGCCCGCCGCGATCGCCCTTACCCTGCTGAGCGGATTCGGTCGGATGTTGCGAGCCGATGCGGGGGATTCCGAAGGGATTCGAATTGTTCCTCTCAGAATGGATTCCGCTTCGTCCGAGGTGGAATGGGATTATCGGGACGAAATTGAGAAAGTGGGTCGTGACCGATGGAAAGAATGGCGAGAGCGATGGCCGAATATCGAGGTCTCGCGGCGGGGCGAGAGCAACCCAACCACCTGGCGTATCGTCGCCCCTCCGCGCGCTCACTGGGAACTGGTCGCGTACCTAGCCCCAAAATGGGAACCCAAGAAACCGAAGTCGGTCGACCGCTCTTTGAAACGCTATACCGGTGGGTATCGAGGGGAACTGCAACGCATTCTTGAAGGTTTCGCGACGCAATCGTCGCTTCGCCTATCCCCAACCAAACTCCCCCCCCAATTGGCCCGTAAAGAGATCGATATTTCTTTCGAACAAGCGTCCGCGGATGAGATCATTGCCAAGCTATCGGAGGCATCGGGGATCCGAATTCTCCGAAAAGACGACGAACTCGTCGTCGAGTTTCCGTAACCCCCACTCTGGAACCGAATCCCTAAATCTCCGTTCTCGGCCCCCAGGAAATTAAAAAAGGGCTATGGAAAATGGGCAAAAGCTAGCCTTCTGTGCAAGAATTCTTTGTTAAACTAGCGGCTCTCCGAGACCGCCGGTTGAGTTCGCTCAAACCCAAACCCCTTTTGGGATTTTCGACCTGCCACACCATAAGCGTTTCGGCAGAACTTTTCCCGCCAGTATCTCTTTTGGACCGTGCCTTAGGGCAACTGTTTAGGTTGAAGCTATGTCGCTACGCATCTGTTGCATAGACGATAATCCTATGTGTGTGCAGGGTGTTAGTCATGCATTGGGACAGCATTCTCATGAATGTATCGGTGAGCTAGGAGATCTCTCGGACTTACCCCCTCTCCTGGCAAACCATTCATGCGACGCCATTATCTCTGAGGTACGTGTCAAAGGTGTGGATGTCTTAGAGGTCTGGCATGACATCAGCCCCGCCTATCCCAATGCGAATCTCATCGTTTACTGCTACAACGAGAATCCGACTCATGTAGCCCGTGCGTCGGCGAGCAATGTCTGGGATGTTGTCTTCAAACGTCAACCTGTTTCAAAGCTTCTTGCCACCTGCGACTCGCTCAAGCGAGGTGAGCGTCCGAACGACTCGATGGTAATGAATGCGAAACGGTATCTCTCGAACCATGTATCGCCCGCTTCCCCACTTGAGACGCCGTTGACTCGGCGCGAGCAGCAGATCTTGGTCCACCTATCGCTGGGGCTCAGCAACCGGGAAATCAGCAACTCGTTGAAGATCAGTTTGGAGACGGTCAAGGAACATGTTCAAAACGTGCTTCGAAAGATCAAGGCGGCCGACCGAACGGCTGCGGCAGTGTGGGCGATTCGCAATGGGATCCCACCGCTAAAACTCGAAGCCAACTAAAAGAAGATTTTGGTCGGAACTCAACGTCCGAATCCCGAACTCTTCATTGCTGTAGATCCGAGTTCTCGCTACGCTAAGGCATTGCGATGGCGCTGCGCGTTTCCATCAGCTGCCCGCATGTCCTTGATTTTACATCCATTGGTTCCACCAACTTTTCAGGAGCAGTTTGATGTCCTTGTCCCAAGACGAAATCCGCAGCCTTTGCACCAAGCCGGAATTGGCACTCGTAGTCGCTAGCCAATCGCCAGCGCTGGAGAAGCTGTCGCTTGCCGAATTGAAGAAACATGCTGCCAATACCCGCAAGTTGACCGACAAGTGGCAAGGGTTGTCGCGATCGCAATCCCGAACGGAAAGCCGCAAATCGGGTTCGCCGGACCTCGATTCCCGTTCGCATGCCAAACAAAACTTGCTCAAGGAAACTTTGGCGACTTTCGAAGCCCGTTTGAAGGTCATGGAATCGGTGCCTTCGGTTGCTCCGACTACCGCCAAGCCAACCGCGACGGTCCGTGCCAAGGCTGCTCGGGTCGTTCGCCAAACGACCAAGAAAGATCTTCATCGCACCAAGCAATCGATCAACGCTGTTGCCGCTCCGGCTCCAAAAGTGGCCCCTGCTCCGAAGGCCGCTGCAGCTACCGCTGCCAAGACCACCAAGAAGGCCAAGCCTAAGTCGGCTCCGGTGAAGAAGACGACCGCTACCAAGTCTGCCGCCACCAAAGCGGCTCTCGTTAAAACCGCTGCCGCTCGAGCCGCGAAGAAAGGCCCCGCTGCCGCCGCAGCCGCATCGAAACCAGCACCTGCCAAAGTCGCATCGATCAAAGTCAAGTCGAGCACTGCAGCGCAGCGGACCCAACTCGCCGGCAAAGCCAAAGCGAACCGCGTCGCGATCTCGAATCGAACGTCGAACATCGCAGGCCACGTCTCGGGCAAAGGCAAACGCGTTCAGGCCAAACGAGATTCCAAAGGCCGATAGACTGCTTGCCTGATTGAATCGTGATCAAGTACCGCGGAGGAGAAGGCATACTCCTCCGCGAAGCGGGTATTTTAACCCCCAGTCGCATTCACTCATCCATCATTCCGATCGGCTCCGGCCTTCCTCTGGGCGTCCCACAGTTCATAACGGACATCTACTGTGCGATGCACTCAGCGCGTTCCCTGCGATCTTTTGGGGCTTCGCCACCATCTTTTGGGGCTTCGCCACCAAGGAAAAATTGGGGTTGGTGTGCGATCGCGGTAGCTCCCAGTCGTGGCTCCACCGGCACAAGGCCGGCGAAGGCCCAAAGGCTAAATTCTTAGCCACTAGCTTATAGCCAATCGATAATAGCTAATAGCTAATAACTACTCGATCACCCGCTTCAGCTGATGGGGTTCCACGATCTTGCCGTAATACTCCGGTCGTCGGTCAGCCCATCGGTCGATCACGTGCTCGCGGGGCACTCGAATGAGTCGCTTGTTCCTCGCTTTCGCCAAATTGATCGTCGCCTTGAGGATCGCTTCTTCCTCGTGCGGGGCGTCGGCGAGCGGATTGCCATTAGGGTCGCAAATGCGACTGTTCCCAATGAACCGAAATCCCCTTTCGGTACCAACGCGATTCACACTCATGAAGTACACGTTGTTCTCGAGCGCCCGCGCATTCGGTAGGTACTTGGCAAACGTATCGGCTCCCGGCGGCCAATTGGTCGGTAGCAGCAACAGATCGGCTCCGTCGAGCGCTAAGCAGCGCGAGGATTCAGGGAACCCGCCGTCGTAGCAAATGTGAATGCCGAGTCGCATTCCATTTGCGTCCACCGCACGGTACTGATTTTCCCCTTGGGACACAAAGCGATCGATCCCCAAAAACGGAAGATGAACCTTGCGATAATTCGCGACCACTCCGTCCGGTCCCACCAATGGGCAGCTGTTGTAGACCTTGCCCTCCGGGGTCTTCTCCAGCATCCCAAAGGCGACGAACATCGATTTCTCGCGGCAAATTTTTGTGATCGCTTCGGTGGCTCTACCCGCGATCGATTGCGCGTGCGGGATCGCTTCTTCGAGACTTGCAAAGCAATAGCCGGTCAGCATGCACTCTGGGAATACGACCAAATCGGAGCCTTGGATGTCGGGATGTGCAAGCCACGTCAGCATCCGGTCTAGATTTGCTCCCGTGTCGGCAAACGTGACATGGGTTTGTACCCCACAGATAGTTCGAAGAAGCGATGCGGGCGTTGCATCGGTCGATGCGTTGGTCATGAGCAATTCTTTTCTGGGAGCGAGACAAAAATCCAATCCCTGGATTCTACCCAAAACGGCCCGTGATGTAGTCTTCGGTTTCTTTCAATTTTGGACGGGTAAAGATCGATGATGTGACCCCGAGTTCCACCAACCGGCCGAGATACATAAAGGCCGTGTGATCGCTGATCCGGGAGGCTTGCTGCATGTTGTGGGTCACGATGAGGATCGAGTAATCCCCTTTGAGTTTCTCGATCAAATCCTCGATCTTGCTGGTCGCGATCGGGTCGAGGGCGGAGCACGGTTCGTCCAGCAGCAGCACCTCGGGATCGCTGGCGATGGCTCGCGCGATGCATAGCCGTTGCTGTTGCCCCCCTGACAAACTCAGCCCCGACTCGTGCAGTCGGTCTTTGACTTCGTCCCAAAGAGCGGCTCCACGGAGCGAGTGCTCGCACACCTGCATCAACCGATTTTTGTCCCGCTCGCCATCGATGCGAAGCGGATAGACCACGTTCTCAAAGATGCTCATCGGGAATGGGTTGGGCTTTTGAAACACCATGCCCATCCGCTTTCGCAACTGGATAACATCGACGCCCGAGGCAAAGATCGATTCGTTGCCCAGTAGCATGTCCCCTTCGATGCTCACCGAGTCGATCAAATCATTCATCCGGTTGACGCTGCGAAGCAACGTCGATTTCCCACATCCGCTCGGACCCACCAACGCTGTGACCATCCCGCGCGCGATCGGCATGCTGATGTTGTATAGGGCTTGCTTGCGGCCGTAATAAAGATTGAAGTCCTTGATCGTCAGGACCGCTTCGCGCGCGAGCACTTCATCGTGGTACACCGACTCAATCGGTTGGCCTTCGGCGATCGCTTTCAATCGGTTCATGACGAGGGGTTTGCTTCGGGGAATGGTTTACGGTCGGAGTATGACTCAGCGCGGGTTCGCCACGCCAATGGGACGCGTGAGGTTAAAACTGACTGGTCTGAAAACGTTTGCGAAGGCTGGCTCGCAGCCATATCGCGGTCAAATTCAACAACGTGACCAACACCAGCAGCAACAGCGTCGCCGTGAACACCATCGGCTTGGCCGCTTCGCTATTCTGACTTTGAAACCCTAAGGAGTAAATCTGAAACCCAAGGTGCATGAAGGATCGGGAACCGTGCAGGAACGGAAAATCGAGATCCAACGGCAACTCGGTCGCCAGCGGAATCGCTCCGACCAGCATCATCGGTGCTACTTCTCCAGCCCCGCGAGCCATCGCCAAAATAAATCCAGTGATGATCCCAGGCCGAGCGTACGGCAAAACGATCCGCTGAATGGTCTGCCATTTGCCTGCCCCGCACGCGTAGGAACCCTCGCGAAGGGAATTGGGGACTGCCGCTAACGCTTCCTCCGTCGCGACGATGACCACCGGCAATGTGAGAAGCGCCAGCGTGCACGCGGCCCATAGTAGGCATCCTTTGCCAAAGGTCGGATTTGGCAGTTGAGCTTGATAGAACCCGCTAAAAAACGGGATCTTGGCGAGCAGGATTACCATGCCGACCAACGTCGCGATCCACAGAAGTCCAGCGACGGCCCCCAGGATCGATCGCCCGGTTCCTTCGCGTCGATCGCGTGGACCGCTCAAGATCGAAACGCCGAACGCGACCAGACCGGTGACCGCCAATCCTGCAAATGCGGAGAACCAAACGGTGCTTGGCCACGGTTCAAATCCTGCTTTGGCCGGCCCACCGTCGATGTAGCCTCCGATCGTGTAGCAAAAAAATGCCAGCCCAAAGACACCGTACACGATGCTCGGCACCCCGGCGAGATTGTTGATGCTGATCCGAATCAAACTGAGCAACCATCCGCTCGATGCGTACTCGCGCATGTAGAGAGCCGCCAATACGCCAAATGGCATCACCGCCAACGACATTACCAAGGTCATGACGATGGTCCCCCAGATGGCCGGAAAGAATCCACCTTCCACGCCCGCTTCGCGCGGTTGGCCAAAGAGGAACTCCAACCATCGGCTGGCATACACGCCGCATCGGCCCAGCCAGCTCAATTGGTTCGGCTGGATCAATCGGACGATGTCGGCGACCAAAACGGGGTGCTCGCGCATGCCATAGACCGATGTCGAAGTCCCGTTCTCTTGGACGGCCCAAAAATAAACTGGCGGTTTGCTGTCGTGCTGCGCGGAGACCAACCATTGCTGAGGACCCAGCGAAACGGTTTCGAAGATTTGATTCCTCGCATCGCTCGCACCCATCGCATCGAGGATCGTTTGAGGCAGCGCAGTACCAGGATTGTTCTCGACGGGTTTTTCGCTCCCGGCTGGAAACCATTGGTCCGGCGGAATGTCGACAGTACCGATGTTGTCCATG
>Ga0114972_10004273_pt1 | contig 10627 bp, 9 predicted proteins | sample M_140807_EF_Meta_FD_87354 | JGI IMG/M metagenome (GOLD analysis project Ga0114972, IMG submission 87354) | Freshwater microbial communities from Lake Montjoie, Canada to study carbon cycling - M_140807_EF_MetaG | ecosystem: Environmental > Aquatic > Freshwater > Lake | place: Lake Montjoie... | reverse complement strand
TGTAGGGGCTTAGTTTCTAGGCCTCTTTTTTGATCTTTTGGCGATCGCCTACGATTTGAGAGCTTTGTAAAATTTTGTATCCCACATCCAGTAGGTAAAATTGTAAAAATGTTATTTTAGTCTAGATGCAATTAAGGTAAACAAAATGAAACCAGAAATACGCATAGATGTTCAAGATATAGACCATTTGGGAATAATAGCAGGAATTATAGACGAAATAGGAATAGTCAAAATAATAGATAAAGAGTTAGGGACTCACTCGCAAGACAAGGTGAGTGCTGGTCAAGTGGTTAAAGCAATGATTATCAACTGTATGGGTTTTCTAACAGCTCCCTTGTACTTATTTAGTGAATTTTGGTAGTGATTTAGTTGTAGTGGGCGTTGCTGATTTGAAGAAGGCGATCGCATCTTAAAATTTTGTTTCACATAAAGGCGATCGCATCTTATAAATTTTGTTTCATATAAAAGCGATCGCGTTTGAGAATTCAGTTCATGCAAAGGCGATCGCATCTGACAAATTTCGTTTCATATAAAGGCGATCGCATCTTAAAATTTCGTTTCATGTAAAAGCGATCGCGTTTGAAACTGAGACATATTGATCGACGATCACCACATTGATCTAACTCCCTCTATCGCCAATTGCATTATTTTTATTTAGCTACTTGTAAAAGCATTTTTAGCTAAGGGATTGGGTGATGTTAAGCATTCGTTGGGTTTCCGTTTCTGAATCCATCCTACGAAGCGGCGATCGTACTAAAAGAAAAAAGCGTTCTTTCTTGCCCGCAGAGAAAGACTACAAAAGTAGAAAGCTTTAAAATGTGTAAAGATTTTTATAGTTTTTAAAGTTCTATCTGAAGTAAATGATAATATTGGGCGAGAATTGCGATTCATTGCTTATAAACATTCCATTTAGGGGTATTGTAAGGGAATTTTTCTTCGCTCATCCTAATCATGGGGTGATATTGTGAAAAGTTTTTCTTGAGAAATGGAGTTTGCGTGTACTTATCGCGGTTGTCTTTTTCTTTTACTGCAACCTCCCCAAAACACTTATTGAGCCAGAAGTTTTACCCATGTCCACTTTTTTTCTAACACCCTATTCCTTCAAGATTCGTCCAAAAGGAAGGCTTGATGGATATTTTGAGCTAGACAACATTCTTGATGAAGGTAAAGATGTATGTGATGTATTGAATGATTATTTATCAAATCATTTAAGTCATTATGAAACTATTAAAGATGAAACCATTTCAAAATCCTTTAAAAATATCAAACTAGAATCTAATGATAGACTAATATCAGGACTGTTTAAAGCAGGAGACGGAGGGCATGGCTTCGATGTAACCGACGTAGAGAAGGATGTAACCGAGTATGAAGCTATCATTTCAAAATCTCATATGATCCCCCTGTATTATCTCCTCTGTATGCCGAGAGGAGTCAAGGACGGAGTTATTATCTTACAAAGATTTAAAGGTTATAATGTTAAAGATTTATTGTTCAAAAGTTTTTCTAGGTATTTAAGAGAAAACATTGATAGAAATTTAGAGATTGAGATTAAACCTTTCACAAATAGAAAGCTAATTAGAGAATATTTATACTCTGAACGTATCTTGAAAATTAAATTATTAAAACATGGTTGTCACCGTGATATTGCTGACGCTCTTGGTACTCCTAAAGACATTCCCTTTGAAGGAAATTGTGAATATACAATTTGTTCTCCTAAAGGGAAGGTTTTTGGGAGCGAGATAATCCCAGGCTTCTATACCAGACTAGAGAACTTCTTAAACTCAGGTAACGAACCTGTTACAAGTCTTATCAAATTGGACACTTTTGAATATAATACAATAAAAATTGAAGCCAAACCACTTGGCAAGACCTCGAAAATCATAGACCTTTCTGATATTGATAAAGTCCAATTTTCTGAAGATATTTCAGACATTGATGTACAGCCTTTATCTGGTCATCCAAAATTTGAAGCTATAGATAACAGAGCTAAAATTTTTCTTGGAGAAATCACTGGAAATAAGTATGTCTAAGAATCTACAGAAATTTTGGACTAATGAAATCTCTTTAATCAGAGTAATAGGTTATCTAATTGTTAAAATAAATGTTTCTAGCATTGTACTGGATCATCTTGGGACACTGAAAGAGATTGACTCTCAGTCTCCATCAAAATATGACCTGAGCCTATTTTTTGTCTTTCCCCTGCTGATTAGTATTCTTTTTAGCGTTTTAAACATTCGTCTTGATAAGGATTTAGTTTCTATCTTAATTAACGTTTTTGCTATATTTGCGGGCTTACTATTGAACCTGCTGATTTTAATGTATGATGTTATTTCCAAACAATCAGGAAGTAATGGCAAAGAAGAAAAAGACAAAATAAAATTTAGACTCTTAAAAGAAATCTATTATAATATTTCTTTCGGGATATTTTTATCATTGGTAATTGTCGTTATTCTTTCAATATCAATGATATTTCTATCAAAACCATTTAACAGCTTTCTATCCTTTGTCGTTTTTGCCCTTTCTATTTTATTTGTATTAACCCTTCTAATGATTTTAAAAAGAATTCATAGCCTTTTATCTTATGACATAGAGCAAATGTATAAATAGTGGGATCACTGATCTTGAATGATCATGAAATCAATCCTGATAACACAATAATTTGGAAAGATTAAAAAATTACTCTGAAATTATGTCCTAGTATTTCATTATTGCGAAATTAATTCTGCAAATAACCTTCAATTAAAATATCCGACTCAATCGACTTAACCGTAATATTCGTCAAAGTCAAAGCCTCAGTCATTCGCTCCAAACCCAAATCCCCCACAGGAGAAAACCCCTGCCCTCCGCCAATAATCTTAGGCGCGATAAAAGCCATCACCTTCTGCACGCATTTATCCTGAATTGCCCTAGCTGATAAAACCCCGCCACATTCCCAGAGAACCGTCGATAAACCCCTTTCATAGAGCTTTTGCATCACTAAATCGGGTGTTAAATTCTCTAACTCAATAATTTCTACCCCCTGCTCCCGTAACCTTTCTTGTATGACTTTATCACTACCCAACTGAGTAAAAACCATCGTCAGCGCGATCGCAGTTTGCCAGATATTAGCAGTGGTCGGTAAATCCAAAGAACGACTCATCACCACCCGCAGAGGATTACGATCGCTTACCCCATGACTCGTCAAATTCGGATTATCCAACCTGACCGTATTTCCCCCCACAATCACCGCATCACAAATCGCACGGGTTTCATGCACCAAATGACGAGACGCAGGGCCAGTCACCCAGGCACTATGACCTGTTTTCGTCGCAATCTTACCGTCCAGGGTCATGGCATATTTCAAAATTCCAAAAGGACGCTGATAGAGAATACGATGAATAAACGCCTCATTCAATTGCCGACAATCCCGCTCTTCCACCCCGACAATCACCTCAATTCCCGCTTGCCGTAGCCGTTCAATTCCCCTACCCGCCACCAAGGGATTCGGATCAACCATTCCCACCACCACTTTAGTTATCCCCGCTTTAATCAACGCTTCCGTACAGGGAGGAGTCCGCCCATAATGGTTACAGGGTTCGAGACTCACATAGGCGATCGCGTCTTTAGCATTTTCTCCCGCCTCTCTCAGCGCAAAAACCTCCGCATGGGGTTGGCCCGCCTGGGGATGGTAGCCCTGACCGATAATTTCACCATTTTTGACAATAACAGAACCGACTAGGGGATTAGGAGCCGTTTTACCTAAAGCTTGACGGGCTAACTGCAAACAGCGTTGCATCATTTCACGGTCAAAAGAGGTTATGTTCATCATTTTGAGATTTAATGAATAAGGTTTAGTATAAAATTCAAAAGTCTTCTTTTTTCCCCGTAATGTCCAAGCCTACTGCCCCTGTTTTCCCATTTTTTCCTAAACCGTTCCCAGATGCTGTGTCACAGATTTCTAAAATGCCTTTGCAAAGATTATTGACTCCAACCAATTTTCAGAAAAATTCCCTCGGATGGGTTTTCTGTATCCCTCTCACAGCGATCCTCGTCTTGATCAGTCATGGAGTGGTGTCTGCTCAGGTTGCCAACACGGTAGGGGAAACGGTTCCTGTCACAATGAGCAAGTTACAGGGTTCAATTAATACCCTCTGGATGATCCTCGCCACACTGTTGGTTGCGATCGCCTATGGGGGTTTTGCCTTTTTGAATGCGGGTTTTAGTCGTTACAAAAATGTCGTCAATGCCCTAGCCCTTAATTTACTGACCTTTATCGTCACCACCTTCGTTTTTTGGAGCTTTGGTTTTGCCTTAATCTTTGGAACCCAGGGAAATGAGATTGTCGGCTCAGGAGCTTGGTTCCTTGGTGCTAAAACGCCAGAAATCTATGGCTTAAAACCCTTTCCCGATGGTTTACCCCTCTCGATTTTCTTTTTGTTTGAAACGGCTTTAGCGGGAATCACCGCCATGATCGTCGCAGGTGCGATCGCAGAACGGGTTAAATTTCGGGACTTTCTCATTTTTACCGTTTTTCTGATTGGAATTGCCTATTCCCTCGTCGGACACTGGGTTTGGGGCGGCGGTTGGCTGAATAAAATGGGTTTTCACGATTTTGCAGGATCAACGGTGATCCATTCTGTTGGAGGTTGGGCCGCCTTTTCAGGATTGGCGATTTTAGGGCCGCGTATGGGCAAATACGAAACAAAAAAGACCAATAAATTAGCTGGACACAGTATGAGTTGGGCTTTCCTCGGTTGTCTAATGATTTGGCTGGGTTGGTTTGGGGTAACGGGAGGTTCGGTTTTCGCGCTTAACCAAAAAGTTCCTTCCATTCTCCTGGTCGTCAATTTAGCGGCAGTTTCGGGGGGATTCGCCGCCATGCTCACAAGCTGGTTACAAACTAAAAAATCCGATTTATCCCTGATTATTCGAGGAGTTTTAGCGGGTTTAGTGGCCGTTTCTGGCTGTTGCAATGCAGTTTCTACCGTTTCGGCGATCTGGATTGGTGCGATCGCGGGATTTTTAGCAGTCATGTTTATTGGCTGGTTTGATCGCGTGCGGCTAGATGACCCCGTAGGAGTTTTGTCAGTTCATTTGATCGGCGGATTGTGGGGAACGACCGCAACGGGAATTTTTGATAGTAAAGCAGGATTGATTAAAGGACAATTTTTATTATTGTTCAATCAATTAATTGGAATTGCCGCAGTTGGTATTTTTATGATTATTTTTAGTTTTTTAATCTGGACACTCATCAAAGTAATTTTTGGTTTACGAATAGGAATCGAAGGAGAAATCGATGGTTTAGATATTAGCGAACATGGCATATTAGCCTATAACGGTTTTGTGATGGAATCAACAGGAGACTTAACGAACATCTACGCCGATGCTCCAGAAGAGCTTCTCGTTTCTTCTGAATCTCAATTATCCGAGGAAGAATCAAAACCTGCTAATCAGATTCAAGAAACTGATTTTACCGAAATCGAAGCATCCTCCGAAAGCGGAGAAGAAACCACGAATTCAACCCTAGAAAACCAAAATGAAGAAATTAGAGACTGACCCATTAAAAAATATTCAATTTTTCGTAGTGCAGGCATCTTGCTTTGGGATCATGGGGTGATTTTACCACTATTTTCCGATGCAAAAACGACTAAAAATACGTTCTAAAACCGACTCAGTGACATCCTCTCCCGTAATTTCTCCAAAGGATTGAATGGCAATGCGTAGATCAATTGTCCAAAAATCTAGGGGTAATTGATTGTTAATAGTTTCTTGAACTTGATCGAGAGATAATTTAGCCTGGGTTAGTACCGCCGCTTGACGTTGATTAATGGCAAAATCTAAATTAGCCGCCGTTAATTTTTTAATATTAATTGTCTCTAAAATAACATTTTCTAGATCATCAATTCCTTGATTTTGCGCCGCAACTGTTTGCACAATCTGCTGAATTTCTGATGGATAATTAACTTTTTCAGGCGTTGCCAGATCGGTTTTATTAATAATTAAAATTAAGGGACGATGTTTAACCTGTTGATAAATTTCATTATCTTCCGTTGTCCAACCACTTAAGGCATCAATGGTGAGCAAAATTAAATCGGCTTGCTGGGCGGCTTGACGCGATCGCTGAACACCTATTTTTTCGACCGTATCAAGGGTTTCTCGGATGCCTGCGGTATCTAGGACTTGGACGGGAATTCCGCCGACGATTAATTGGGATTCCACTACATCACGGGTGGTTCCAGGTAAATCGGTGACAATAGCGCGATCGCAACGACTCCAGGCATTGAGTAAACTGGATTTGCCCACATTAGGACGACCAACGATCGCGACTTTTAGGCCCGTTCGGAGGAGTTCACCTCGATCTGCGGTGGCGAGAATTTGAGTAACTTGTTGTAAGACGGTTTCTAATTGGGTTTTAATTGAATTTTGGTCTAAAGGCGGTAAATCATCCTCAAAATCAATTCTGGCTTCTACTTCTGCCAAAATATCCAAACAAGTCGATCGCAACTGTCGAATGGGTTCGGCGAGTTTTCCCTGCATTCCTGCCAGGGCAATTTGGGACGCTTGGGGAGATTGCGCTCCGACTAATTCACTGATACTTTCTGCCTGGGTTAAATCCAAACGACCATTGAGAAAAGCGCGTAGGGTAAATTCGCCTGGTTGCGCGAGTCTGGCTCCCTGTTCTAGGCACAATTGCAAAACCTGTTGAACGGGGATAATGCCGCCATGACAATGAAATTCCACCACGTCTTCTTTGGTGTAGGAACGGGGCGATCGCATAGGCAACAAGAGGGCTTCGTCAATCAGGGCGTGGGTTTGGGGATGGTGAATATAGCCATAGAGAATGCGATGACTTTCCCATTGCTGTTTCCCACAAGCTTTAAAAAGTGTTTGGGCAATGGCGATCGCCTGATTTCCCGATAAACGCACGATGCCGATACTACCCTGTTGGGGAACAATGGCCGTTGCGATCGCCGCGATCGTCTCTCCTTGGAGCATTTTGATAATTGATAAAATAGGTTTAGTGCAGAGATTTCATCATCTTAGCCTAAATCATTAGATATCTCCAAAAATCAAGAGTGCATCGATTGAAACCCTTGGTAGAGGAAATTCATGAATTGTCCTTACTCAATTCTTGGAGATATCTATTCATAATCAACCTATCCGTTGCCATACTCGGTTAACTTAATAAATAGTTCTGATAGAATGAGGGCAACATTTTCAGCTTTTGAATAGTTGCCATAAAACAACAAAGGACTGCATCCGTTATAGTATTTATGTAACGTTCGGTTGGGAAGAAGACTTACAATTTCTTTTTGTTTCAAAGACTTGTTATTTTTTAGGAATTCTTTGAGTTTTTCCCCCATAATCAATAATTAGACCGCGATCGAGGTAGATAGGACAAATGACTAATCCCGTTAATGAATCCTCTTTTTCTGGAGTCAACTCTTCCGCCAAAACGCTCCCTTGGTGGAATCGCCCTGTCACTGGAGACGGCGGACTATTAGGAGAGTTGTTAACCAAAATAGAAAAAGAAGACGTTCCTGAAGCCGCCCTTGCTCTTCGTAACCTACAATTGATGGATCTTCGCGTTTTTGCTAAAACCGCAGAGGCGATCGACAGTCCCAAATTTACGGATGAGGATTTTTTGACCTTTGCTAAGATCAAATATATGCTCAGTAAGGGGATTGGAGATTATGCAGACTTAGATGAGAGTGTCCGCCTATTGCAACTTGCCATTCAAGCCAAGGATTATTTCATTGCGATCAACCAAACTGAACTCCGCTATCGGGGCTATAAGCAGCAGGAATTTTATAGTTTTGTGGATCGCCTATTAAAAAATCAGGAAAATACCGAGAGTTTTAGACAAAAGGTTAATACGAAAGCGAAAGAAATACTCATTCAAGTTAAAACAGAAGAAGGGCAAAATGCCATCAAAGCCTACGCTAGACACATGGAAAAGATCTCAAAACACATTTTGGGATTAAAGCTTTTATTACTCTTTAAAACATCTAATTTATCGGATTACTCGGTTTTGCGAGCGATTGCAGATATCATTTTAGGGATTGAAATGAAGCATATCTATGACTTTAAAAAATTAGTTGATGTGGTTCAGAATCATTATAATGCCTTTGAAAAATTGAAGCATATTATTCAATTACCTGAAAATCGAAAAGACGTTGAAGTTTACGCCCTAATGATTCAAGTCATTTCTCTCGCCCATCAGTATAAAACAACCTATATCAAGTTTGAACAGTTAATGAAAGTCATTCAAAAATGGTATCGAAATTATCAAGTTATTCTCCAGATTTATCAAGAGTATCCTGCTAGCCAGTACAAGCTTCCCCCCGAATTTAGTGAACCGATTCCAGGAGAAGCACTATATCTTAAGTATTGTAAATATTTAACTGACAAAAAAACGGGGATAGTTTACATGGATTTATCCTAAGACCATCATGGGTATCCATCGATAAAAAGCAATAGAACTCTTCAGAATTTGATGATTTTGTTAATTTCCGTAAATACTAGGTAGTCTGTTTTGATGGATCGGTAGGATAATTCTTATTTATAGGAAAGTTATTCTTAGTTAATGGTTTTATTTAATGAAATTAGGGTTCCTCATGACAAAAATACTTAAGTATAATTCATTGATTTCTGTCGGTTTTGCGATCGCGGGAATCTTGGTTTTGGGAGTTAATAAGTCCCAGGCTGTCACTTTCAACTTCAGGCCAGAAGCAGGAACCTCCCAAGCGGCGATCAATGGTTTTACGGCGGCAGGAAATTTATGGTCAAATATACTGACAGATAATGTAACTATCAATATTGATATTGCGTTTAAATCTCTCAGTGGGAATGCGATCGCCAATACTCAATATGCGAGGGAGGAGGTTTCCTATACTGATTTTCGTAATGCCCTGACGGCCGATGCAACGTCTAGTGATGATGCTACAGCGATCACCAATCTTCCGACGGGTTCATCTTTTAATCTATGGATTAACCTTACGGGAGATAATCCCAATGGGGCGGCGACCCTTACGCCCTATCTAGATAATGATGGTAGTCAGAATAACAGCACTATTCGACTCACCACAGCGAACATGAAAGCAATCGGGCTGGCGACGACTCAAACATCCGATTCTTCAATTTCTTTTAATCGTAATGTTTCCTTTGACTTTGATCGAAGCAATGGTATTAGTGCGGGTTCTTATGATTTTGTCGGCATGGCCGCCCATGAAATTGGTCATGCTTTAGGTTTTATTAGTGGTATAAATATTCTTGATTACAATTCCAACAATTCAAGCAATAGCCTAACCTACGTCAACTCTTTGGATCTCTTTCGTTTTTCTGCCGATAGTTATAACCAAGGAAAAAATACGCTTGATTGGACTGCCGACACACGGGAGAAATATTTTTCTCTAGATGGAGGAACAACAGTCATGGTTGCAGATGCTTTTTCGACAGGGTTATTGCATGGAGATGGTTATGACCCTGGACACTGGAAAAATGATTCTAACTTAGGACTAATGGATCCCACCGCAGGGACAGGGGAACTACTGAGTATTTCTAGTCTAGATATCCAGGCTGTCGATGTGATTGGTTGGAATGTTGCGGTTCCCGAACCCTTGACCATACTGGGCGCGATGACTGCTTTCGGTTTTGGGGCGGCTTTTAAACGCAAGTTAGCCAATAGTCAGACTTCGGAGGAAGAGACTGATTCGTAATTCAGGAATGCTTGATTTTTCTGCGATCGCCTCCAGTATTTTTCAGTATTGGGAACGGCATTTTTCGCTCTAGCAGGATTGCCAACCGTGACAATTTCTCAGAGCGATCGCACCAGGTCAATCAAAGGTTTACAGTAATTAAAGAACACAAAGATTCAATCTTAAATCAAATATTTTATGGCCGAGTTTGATCGCGTAATATCTCCATCCCAATCTCCTGAATTTCGTCAAAAATTTCCTGGTGTAAACAATAAAGTTTATTTCAACTATGGAGGACAAGGAATTCTTCCCCGTTCATCTTTGGACGCAATTTTAAGTACCTATCAATTTTTGGAAGAGTATGGCCCTTTTTCTATCAAGGCGAATGCCTGGATTCAGGAAAAAACTGACTTATTACGGCAGGATTTAGCCGAGGAATTGGGAACAACTCCCGAAACCTTAACCATTACGGATAATGTTACGGCGGGTTGCAATATCGTCCTTTGGGGATTGGATTGGCAAGCGGGAGATCACTTATTGATGACGGATTGTGAACATCCAGGCGTGATTGCGATTATCGAAGCTTTGGTCGATCGCTTTGGCATTACCTATTCCACCTGTCCCATTGCCGCAACCTTAAATGAAGGCGATCCTGCCCAGGTTATCAGGGAGCATTTAACCCCGAAAACCCGTTTAGTGCTGGTCAGTCATCTACTGTGGAATACGGGTCAAGTGTTGCCCTTAGCCGAAATCATCCAAGTCTGTCGCCAATATTCAGGGGAATATCCGCTTCAAGTATTGGTTGATGCGGCCCAATCTGCGGGGTCTTTGGCTCTTAATTTAAGCGAATTAGACGTAGATTATTATGCTTTTACGGGGCATAAATGGTTTTGTGGGCCATCGGGAGTCGGGGGTTTATACGTGAATCCTCGGCGATCGCCAGAGTTACG
>Ga0114972_10004272_pt1 | contig 10631 bp, 4 predicted proteins | sample M_140807_EF_Meta_FD_87354 | JGI IMG/M metagenome (GOLD analysis project Ga0114972, IMG submission 87354) | Freshwater microbial communities from Lake Montjoie, Canada to study carbon cycling - M_140807_EF_MetaG | ecosystem: Environmental > Aquatic > Freshwater > Lake | place: Lake Montjoie... | reverse complement strand
CGTAGTCGCTCAGGGGGTACTGAAGCATAAACCCGTTGCTCGCGGGCACGATCACGCTGACCAAAACGGCACCGGCGCTCTTCTTACCAATCACCATCGCGCCAGAGACATCCCGAAGTGCGGCGGCGGCCATCTCGCTGGCGCTGCCCGAACCACCATTTACCAGCACAATGACGCGGCCCCGGAAGGGCGTGATATCACCGCTGCGCGGGGTCTTGAGCTTTTGCGGAGCCCATTCGGCGACTTTGACGATATCATCAACTTTCTCGCCTTTTTCTTGTTCGTATCGGGAAACGACGCGGCGAGTGATGAAGGTGCCGAACGGAGTCTCGGCGGGAAGAAACAGTCCCAGGAGGTGCTGAAGATTCAGGACCGCGCCGCCCCCGTTGTCCCGCAGATCCAAGATCAGGTTCTTCTTATCGGAGGCTTTTTCCATCAGCGACTCGACCCGGTCGGCGCTGTAGGTCATATCAAAGCTATGGACGGAGAGCATCACCGTGTCCCCGTCGATCATCGTGAGTTCCTCGGGGCGGGCGGTGGAGAATCGTTTTCGGACGATTTCCAGATCTTCGGCGCGCCCGTCGGTGCGACGCACGTTGAGCGTCACCGTGGTGCCTTCCTCGCCGGCAATCCCTCGGGTGCCCTGGGCCGGCTTGCCGTCAACGAATAGAATCGTGTCGCCGGGAATCAGGCCCACCCGGTCGGCGGGGGCATTGGGCACAACCCGGACGATGAGCATGCCTTCCTTTGCCGGAACCGCCTGGATCCCAATACCCACCGTGGACGCCGTCCGCCGGGCTTCGGCGCCCCGGGGGGAGGTCATGACGATGTGGCTAGCCCCAAATTTGGCGAGGGCGGCATTGACCGCCGCGGTGAACTCGTCATCCGTCTTGGCTTCGTCAATCTTATCGCGCTGGGACTCGACAAAAACCGGCCACTGGGTGAAGTCGATCTTGGGCGTGTAGGCGAATGTCGTGAGCAACTCCGAAACCTTGGTCAGGACCTCTTGCTTGGCTTCGGGCTTCTTATCGATGGTTTGGGCCGGGGCCAAGGCCGGTACGAACGCCAACGCCGCCAGCGCGAAAATGCCGGCGAGGCTCCCTAGACGCGGAGAAACTTTCACTATCTAAATGGTACGCCGAATTTGCGCCGGCTAATTCCCCATCTTTGGGTTGCTGCCACTTGCGGGGGGAGAAGTTGCGCCAAGGGTGAACCAAAAGGTCGCCCCGCCCCCGACCGCGCCTTCCGCCCAGATGTCGCCCCCGTGACGGCGGACGATTCGCTGCACGGTGGCCAATCCGATCCCGATGCCCGGGAATTCGCGCTCGGTGTGGAGGCGCTCGAACGGCTTGAAAAGTTTATCGGCGTGCTCCGGATCGAATCCCACCCCGTTGTCACGCACGAAGAACCCGCGGGCCGTCTGGCCCACGGCGATCTGCGGATGGGGTTGGGTTCCCGAGAACTTCACCGCATTGGCGATCAGATTGTCGAACACCACGTGCAGCAAAGCCTCGTCGGCGACGGCGGTGAGCCCGGGTTGGATCTTGATCACCGGGATCGTTGCCTCGGGCGGAAGCGTGCTGACCACGGTGTCGAAGGCCTCGTGCGCGACCTGCGAGAGGTCCTGGGGGGCAAGATTCAGGGGTCGATGGGTGATCCGACTCAGATTGAGCAGGGAATTGATCAGATTGTTCATGCGGGCGGTGGCGCGGCGAACCCGGTTGAGCGCGTCGCGACCATCCTCCGGCAGCGCCGGCCCGTAGTCCTCAAGGACAACCTGACTAAATCCGTCGATGGCCCGCAAGGGGGCCCGCAAGTCGTGCGACACCGAGTAAACGAACGCCTCCAATTCCTGATTGGTCGACCTCAGTTCCTGGGTTCGGGCCTGCACGGTGGCCTCCAATTGCTCGTTGAGTTGCCGAACCTGAATTTCGGCTCGCTCCCGCTCCGCCACCTCGCGGCGTAGTCGCTCCGCGTCGAGCTCCGAACGTTGACGGCCGCGGCGCTGGATCAAGTCAATGTAGAAAGCCAGTAGCGAAACGAGAATCCCGCCGATGGGCACCAAGATCACGAAACGGCGGGGTGAGCGATCGGCGAAAACGGCGGTGGGTCGCACTTCAACTTGCCACCGTCGGCTCGGCAACGTCACCACCGCACGCTGAATGGGCGCGTCATCACTGACGTCGACATTGGTTCCGTACAGCAAGTTGTCGGGTTCGGCCGCCCCGTCGTAGACCCGAACCGACACTTCCGCATCGGGGTCTCGCGGCAGCGTCTTTCCGAAAAATCGTTCCGCGCTGAAGGGGGAGTACACAATGCCGGTCGCGGCCACGCGGCGCCCGGCGGTGGTCTGAAGTTGCGACGAACGTTGGTAGGTCGCCTGGTAGATCAGGAATCCGGTCTCCTGGGCCCGCGCGTTGGCGCCGAGCAGCTTGAGCTTGGGCGTGTAGACCAATTGGCCCGAATCGATCGCCTGGTTCACGAACGGACGACGGGCCTGGCTGGAGTTGATGTCAAATCCGACCGCGCGGCGGTTAATCGGGGTGTCGGGCGACGAGAAAAGGACCACGATCCGGCGCTGGCCGGGTTGGCGATTAGGAGTCCATCGGTACGCCTGGCTCGCGGCGGCAAACTTCTCGACGCGATCGGTATTCGCGGGCGTTTCGAGGATGGCAAAGCCGATGGCCAGGGCCCCGGGATAGAGTTTGGTCAGCCCCGATCCGGAGGTGTAGTTCTCGAATTCCTGCCGATTAACGTCGGCGTTGCTTTCAACGTAGGCGGCGGTCGCGCGCAGGATCGCCACGTGCTCCCGTAGGCGAGTTTCAATTCGGAACTTGGTGGATTGAACGAGGGCATCGAGGCGGGCGCGGTCGGACTGTCCGGCGGCCTGGGATGCCAGCAGCGAGGCGGCGGTCGCCACGGTGAGGCCGCTGAATAGGATCAACCACGGTCCTACCCGACTTGCCAGGCGATTCCACCGCGACGGCGCCGCCGAGGACATCCCGGCAACGGGAGGCTCGCCCGGATAAGGCTGCGCCGGGGACGACTCGTTAGGGGAAGGGGCGGGAAGTCTCACGTCAGATTACGGGGCGGAGTCATCGTCCACCCCGCTGGAATTGAAAAGAAACATGATGCAGGAATGCCGTAAGGGTTTCCTTCGATTCTAGCCGAGGCGGGGCGCTACCTTCGAAGTTTGAGGGTGAGAATCTCGAACGGACGATAATCCAGGGAGACGACCCCATCCACCACATCCAGCTCCGCCAGTTCATTCTCTTCCATGTCGCAAAGGAAGGAGGCCGACGGGGGCACCGCAAACGCGATTTCGGCGCGGCCGCGGGCGTTGTGGCACTCGTACAACCGAACGATGAGGTCCGAAGAGTCTTCGGCCTTTTTGACCGTTTCGATCACCAAATTGCGGTCATCGCTCGCGATAAACGCGGGCAGGGTGCCCGCAACGCCGGACTGGTGGGGCAACGGCAAGTACCGGAGCGGCGCGTTGAGCGCGTATGCCGCCTCCACCACGCCCCCATGCCGGTAGCTTCCGTAGTGGGGAAGCAGGACGTAGGTGAACCGGTGACGCCCCATGTCGCACTGCGGGTCGGGCGCCTTGGGAGCGCGCAGAAGCGTGAGCCGCATCACGTTCTGGTGGACATCGTGCCCGTATTTTCCGTCGTTCAGCAGGGCTACGCCGCGGTCGCCCTCGCTCAGGTCCACCCACTTATGGGCGCAGGTTTCAAATTTGGCCATGTCCCAACTCGTGTTGTAGTGGGTGGGCCGCTCCACGTTGCCGAACTGAATCTCGTGGGTCGCGCGGGTGGCGTTGATGTTAACGGGGAACGCAACCTTGAGCATCCGATCGGTCTCGTGCCAATCGATGATGGTGTCAAAGCGGATGCCGGGGGTGGGACCCAGGGAGATCCGCTGGCGAATCTGCGAATTCCCGAACGACTTGGTGATTTCGGCAGCGACGCGCACGGGGCCACGTTCGGTGATTTCAAACCGGTCGGACTTCAGCAGATCGGTGCCGGTCTCTAGGGCAAAGGCGTCGATGTCCCACGCGCTCCAGAAGTTGGGGCGATCGTCAAACAATTGGAAGACATTCCCTAGCCGGTTGGGCTCCAGGACTTCGAATCCATCCTCCAGATTGAGGATCCCGGCAATATTCCCCGACGCATCGAACCGAACGCTGAATTGACGATCTTCAATTCGGCGATTGCTGGTTTTGAGCTTGGGGCGGCTGGCGGCGGGGCGGGAAGACAGGTCTGCCACGGCGACGATGCCCAGCGCAGCGGCGGGCACGGCAAAGATCAGACGCGATCCGTCCTCGTCGGTGACCAGTTGCACCGGGTTCACTTCGTCACCGGCAATGATGGAGACGGGCGGCTCGGCGACCCCAGCGTCCGGAGACGCTGAATCCATTGGAAGAGCCGTCAGGGGCCAGGGGAGTTCTCCCTGAGTGATGCCGGTGGCATTTTGGAACAGGGCGACGGGGCGTTGGCGATCGGTGGTGTCTAATCCTTGGGCCACCCGGGCTAGGGCCTCGGCGATGACGCGCTCGCCGACCGCTTCCACCGCGGCGTAGTCGCGGGCCGAGTCCTCGTAGACCTCCCGAACCGAAGACCCGGGAATGATGTCGTGGAACTGGTTGACGAGAACGCGCTTCCAGGTGGCCTCCAGTTCCGCGGCGGGGTACGAGTCCGGAAATCCGGGCGCAAAGGCGGCGAGCCATTCGGAGTCGCGGAGTAAGAACTCCGCGCGTCGATTGGCCATCTTGTTGGCGGCCTGGCTGGTGTAGGTACCGCGATGGAGTTCCAAGTAGAGCTCGCCCACCCATGTCTGCAAGTCCCGACTGTGGCCCCGGGCTTCGCGGAAGAAGTCGACCGCGCGCTTGCCCGTGGCAATTTCGGGGTACTGGGGTGCCAGGCGCCCCCGGCGCAAAAACTCGAGGTGACGCTCGGTGGGGCCGCCGCCACCATCGCCAAACCCGAAGAGATAGAGCGACTGGTCACTGCGAGCGTGGTCCTTGTAGTTCTTAACGCTGTAAACCACTTCCTTGGGTTCAGCGCTGCCGTTGTAGGTATCGGCGGGAGGGAAGTGGCTCCAGATTCGGGAGCCGTCAATGCCTTGCCAGTAAAACGTGTTGTGGGGGAAGCGATTGAACTGATTCCAGCTGATTTTTTGGGTGAGGAAGCATTTGATATTGCACTTGCGCAGGATTTGGGGAAGGGCGGCGGAGTACCCAAACACGTCCGGTAGCCACATGTCCTCGGGCACGTACCCGAGTTTTTCGCGGAAGTACCGGCGCCCGTAGAGAAATTGTCGCACCAGCGATTCACCGCCCGCCAGATTGCAGTCGGCTTCCACCCACATTGATCCCACCGGTTCCCACTGTCCGCGCCGGACGGCGGCCTTGACCCGGTCAAACAGCGCTGGGTGGTCAGTTTCCAACCATTCGTACTGACTCGCCTGGGAGTGGGCAAAGACGTACTCCGGGTACCGCTCTATCAATCCCAACTGGGTGGCGGTGGTGTGGGCCATTTTTTGCTTGGTGATGGCGATGGGCCACAGCCACGCCGTATCCAGGTGGGCGTGGCCAACCGGCGTAATGGTGTGCTTGAACTCGCCGTTGAGACTGCCGAGGGCATCCCGAATTCCTTTCCGGCACTTGGCCAGAACTTCGGGCGGCGTGGCCTCGCGGGGGGCCAGTTCCCGGCGAGCCTGATCGTACTGGGTCACGACGTCGTTGAGCGCGCGCAGAAGGGTGGCGGCGGCGGGATCGTCCCGGCTGATGGTATCCAGCAGGTTGAGCGTGAAATCGACGTCGTAGGCGAGATCGCGGATCCCGGGATCAATCACGGCGAGGGCCGCGTGGGAGACGGTCTCGGTGGTGGCGGATCGGGGCTGTTCCCGGCCCGATACGGTCGACTCGGCGTTCCGAGCGTAGGCCTGAATCAGATACTCCACCGACTGACCGGGAGCCGGAGTGGGTCCGAGGCCCGAGAATGCGCTCCCCTCCAGCCACCCGAAGTCCGAGTGCTGATGGTCGATGCCGCACCACGGAGATCCATCCCGCCAGGCGGTGCGCTCGCCGCCGACTTCGGCGACCACGACCACCGGGCGGCCAGCAAATTCGGCGGGTACGGTGCCCGAAAGTCGGAACCAGACCGTCCGGTAGGCGGGGCCATACCGGAATCCGGCGCCAACTTCCGTCCACGGTCCCCGGGCGGCCTCCGCGTCGTTGGCGGCGGGCTCCGGATTAAATTCGATCTTAAGCGGGTGTTCGGCGACCCGAATGGCGGGACGGAGGACGGTCTCCAGAAAGACTTGCAGGCGCTGGCGGGTGAGATCGAAGTGCTTCAGCATGGGGCGGATCGAGATGGCGAATTTGAGGGGCGCGAAGACGACCGGATCGGCCTCCGCCGCTTCCATCCCACCGCCGGTCACGGGCATTTCCGGACGATGCTTCGGTCTTCACTGACCCGATTCCAGTCTACATGAACAGCGATTTCTGGATGATGGGTGAGTTCGGCGGTGCCCCCCTCGAGAAATTTTGCGTCAAAATGGTATCAAGGTACGTTATAGTATTAAAGTACGATGATGAAGTTAGAAATGAGGCGAGAATCGCCGGGGGAGGGGTGTACCGCCGTAGCAACGGTCGGGTGGGCCGCGCGGGCCAATCTCATTGCGCTTTTCGGGGGCACCGCTGATGGTGACTTTGCCATCGGGAGTTTTGCGATCGGGAGCGTTGCGGAGCCCGCTGGTTCGGCGCGTGGCGCGGAGGACTGGCTGAACGCCCGTCGAAGGACGGGCGGCGTCCCGGCGACGGAACTACTTGGAACGCAGGATCGGGACTGGCTGACCTGTTTGGATGCGGGTTTCCCGCCGCGGTGGCGCGGCCACCCGATGGCCCCGGCCCTGATGCGGTTGGTCATTTCCGAATGGGATCCGGGGCGGCCCCACTTGGGTTCGCCTCAAGATAAAGTGCCCCGACTAATCGTCGAGGGGCCTCCCGTCACGGCGACGGGACCCCGTGCGGCCCCGGTGTGGATCACGGTGCTTCCGGAGGCGCTCGTGGGGCTGGGCGCGGCCCCTTCCCACGCGCCCATTAGGATTACTGGTGCCGCCGAATCCAACCGCGAAGAAGTGGTTGAACGGTTAGCGAACGCCTTGCGGTTGGAGTCGGGCGACGCCGGGGTACTTCTGCTTGCCGGTTCACCCCGGACGTTTACCGATCACAAGTCAATGGAAGGCAACCCGGATGGCTTGGCGTCCTTGGCCCAACGGTGGCGCGAGTGTGGGGGAACGGTCTACTGGTGGATCCCAGTGCCGGGAGAAGGTCCGGCAGCGCGGTGGCGACGCGAGCGGGCGATGCTCATTGCGGCGGACCTGATCGTCGGTCCTTCCCGAATGGACCCTACGGGCCAGGCGCTCTCCGGCTGGCGGTGGGCGCGCCGGTCGATCACCGATCCCTCGGTGAGGTGGCGGACCTTGGGGCCGATCTTGGGGCCGACGGGCCAACTCGCGGTGGTTCGCCGACCAGGGGAGGTTTCGCCATCTGACGTTCCGAACTTTGCCCCCTCATACCGGGAAACGGAAGCCGCCAAGGAAACAGAAGCTCATTGGGAGGCGGGATAATAGATGAGTACGGTTTCGGCGTTCGTCCGCGACTGGTCACCGATCACCCCCATTGCCGTGGATCCATCGAACCCTCCGCTTCCCGTTCCAATCCCGATTGATCCCCGGATGCCCGATGCCGACGGCTCGCCGCCCATTCGTCGCGTCCACGCGTTAGACCCCATCACCATCAACCAAATCGCCGCCGGCGAAGTGGTGGAGCGACCGGCGTCGGTGGTGAAGGAACTGGTTGAAAACGCGCTGGACGCGGGGGCCACCCGGATCGAGGTGGAGCTGGCGGAAAGCGGACGGCGGCTGATCCGGGTGCGGGACGATGGGATGGGGATGAGTGAGGCCGACGCCGGATCGAGTCTCCTCCGGCACGCCACCTCCAAGATCCGCTCGGTCGATGACCTCGCGTCGGTAGCGACTTTGGGGTTTCGCGGCGAGGCGATCCCCAGCATTGCGTCGGTCTCCCGGTTTTCCATCGCCACCGCAACGGCGGATGGCCGGCGGCTGGTGGTAGAGGTTGAGGGCGGGATGGAGACCGCGCGCCGATGGGAGGCGGGACCGCGGGGCACCGAAGTAACGGTGGCGGAACTGTTTTTCAATGTTCCCGCACGGCGGAAGTTCTTGCGATCCGATACCACCGAACTCGGTCAGATTCTTGACCACGCCTCCCGGTACGCGATTGCCTATCCGCACGTCGCCTTTCGGGTGGAGCATCAGGGTCAGGTCGCATTGGATTCGCCGGGCCGCGGCGATCCTTTAGAAGCGGTCGCGGCGGCCTGGAGCCGCGAGTTGGCCCGCAGTCTGGTGCCCATCGACGCTCACCTGGCGGGGATGCATCTGCATGGATTCGTATCTCCTCCCCACGTCACCAAAACCACCCGGGGGTACCAGTATCTGTACGTGAATGGCCGACCGGTGCGATCGCGCTCCCTAACGGCGGCCATTGACGTGGCCTTTCGGGAGATCACGCCCGAGCGCCGCTTTCCGCTGCTGGTGTTAATGATCGACATTGATCCGGCGTTAGTTGACGTGAACGTTTCCCCCACCAAGAGCGAGGTCCGGTTCCAACGGGAAGGCGCGGTCTTTGACGCCATCCGCCATTCGATCAAGCAGGCGCTGGTGGCGCACGGCATGATGCCGGATGTCCGGCAGGTGGCGACGCTCAACTCGTTCGTGCGTGAAAACGCGGGGTACCGCCCCGGTACCGGGATGGGTATGGGCGTTCCGGTACCAACTGGGCTCGGCGCGGGCGCGCTGGGATCCAGTTGGCTTGGCGCCGGTAAGGGAGAGGGTCTCGGCCAGGGCCAGGGCCAGGGCTCGGGCGAGGGATTGGGGACCGGAGGGTTGGGTCGCGATCGGTCCGCGCCGGCCGATGAAGCGGGGCCTTCGGGAGGATTTGCCTTCTTAGGTCTGGAAGTGCCCGCCGCCACCTCCGACCGGACGGTAGGCGAGGATGGGTCCCGAACCTCCGATGGGGCCTTCCTAAGCGCGCCTTCGTCCTCACCGAACAGCCCAACGGACGGTGAACCGATGGCGGCGGAGCCCAGTTTTGCCGACTTTCTGCTGTCGCTGCGGGTGATCGGGCAGGCGATGAAACTGGTGATTTTGGCGGAGTCGCCCGCCCTCACGATGGCCGACGGAGCCCGGCGACCCGCGGCGCTGGTCATGATCGACCAGCACGCCGCCCACGAACGGATTCTCTGGGAAAAGCTCTGCGGGGAGCGGGGCCGCGCCCAGATCGAGCGGCAGCATCTGCTGGTACCGGTGACGGTCGAGCTAGATCGCCGGGCGGCGATCCTGCTGCGGGACCGCTTGCCCGAAATTCAGGAGATCGGGTTCGAGGTGGAGCCGTTCGGGGGATCGGCAGACGGCGGGGCCAGCTTCATTATTCGGGCCATCCCGGCCGCAATCGGCAGTAAAGATCCGGCCCGCATCTTTCGGGATCTCGCCGACGAACTGGTGGAATCCGCCGTGCAACGGCGATTGGTGCCCACGCGGGAGCTCATCTGGATCACCACGGCCTGCCGGATGGCGATCAAAGCCGGCGACGCCCTGTCGATGGCGGAGATGGAAGAGTTGATCCGGCAGTTGGCCGATTGCGAAAACCCGTACCTTTGTCCCCACGGGCGGCCCATCGTGGTGCGGCTGGATCGGGAAGCCACCGCCCGCTTGTTTAAACGCTAAGGCTGGTTAGGGCCAACCTCGTGCGAGAATCTTAACAAATCGTCGTTATCCTAGGCGCGCATGATCGCCGTCACCGAATCCCGGGAGTTCCGCCGCTGGTCCACTCTGACGATGGTGATGCTGGTGGTGGGTTACGCCGGTTACTACCTGTGCCGCAGCCACTTCAGCATCGCCAAGCCCTATTTGATGGAGGCCTACCCGGGCGTGGTGACAAAGGACTCGCTAGGTTTGGTCGCGAGTGTGGGCACGCTGCTGTACGCCTTCGGAAAGTTTGGATTTGGTTCGCTGGCCGACGCGTGGTCGGGGAAGCGACTCTTCCTGCTCGGCATGGTCGGGGCGGTGCTGGCGACCATCCTGTTCGCGGCGGGCGGTCCCCCGATTTTTCTGGCCGCATGGGCGCTCAACCGGGCGATTCAGAGTGCTGGCTGGGTAGGCATGGTAAAGATTGGCTCCCGCTGGTTTGCGGGCAACACCTACGGCCGGGCGATGGCGATCGTCTCGCTGAGCTATCTCTTCGGTGATTTCGTCAGCCGGAAGGCGATCAGCAGCCTCTTTGCGGCGGGAATGGCCTGGCAAAACGTCTTCTACGTGGCGGCCGGGGTGCTGGCCCTCATGGTCATTCCGATCGGCTGGTTCTTGCGGGATCGCCCGGAAGATCGAAACCTCCCCGAGCCGGCCGCCGGTGAAAAGACGCAATTCTCGGTCACCGCCCCCAGTGAGCGCATGGGTCCGGGAGCCCGAATCCTGCGACTGGTCACCGACCCGGCCTTTCTGGTGGTCTGCGCCCTTTCGTTCAGCTTCACGTTTATGCGGGAGACGTT
>Ga0114972_10004271_pt1 | contig 10631 bp, 4 predicted proteins | sample M_140807_EF_Meta_FD_87354 | JGI IMG/M metagenome (GOLD analysis project Ga0114972, IMG submission 87354) | Freshwater microbial communities from Lake Montjoie, Canada to study carbon cycling - M_140807_EF_MetaG | ecosystem: Environmental > Aquatic > Freshwater > Lake | place: Lake Montjoie... | reverse complement strand
TCAATAAATCCATCTTCCAAAAGGCTGGAATCCGGCACTTCCAGATATTGAACTGAGGAAATCAGGAGTGTGGTTCCATTCATGACAATTGGCAACTCCTGCTCAGGACGAAGTGCCATTCGAACCCGGCTTCCCTTTACGAATGGTGCAGAAATTCCTTCAACAAATTCTTCTTCAAAACCCACTGCTTCAAACTCGGAATTTTCCCAGCGGGCTGCAGTCCAGTGCGCTTTTAAGTCTTCGCCTTCTACAATGTGATTCAAAGTAAAAATATTCGCTTCCCGGATATTCTTCAAGCTGTGCATACCCGCCACCTGCGGCCGAAATAGAATTCCGATCAAAGCCGGATCTGCACCCAAGTGAATAATTTGTGAGAAAACGGCGAGGTTGGTAATTCCATCCAGACTTTTGGAACCCAGCAAGCTGATGCTTTTAAAACCTGTGGCTGAGTTTAGCAGATTGGCCCGGAAATATCTATCCAGACCCGGAAATTGAGATGCGCTCCAATTCATATCAACAGAACCAAAATGCCGGGAAATTTGTTCTGAAACCATTCCCCATACCCTAAATCAGATTTTGTCCTTATCCTTGTGAAAAATCAATCCGGAATGAAAAATACCATCCTGATTTCCCTCCTGCTTATTTCGGGAAGTGTTCAGAGTCTGCTGGCCCAGTTTCAATTTCAACTTAAGGAAAGTGCCTGGGAAGGAACGCACAGCCCACTTTCACATGGCACAGAAATTTTCTTTTATGCAGACACCATGTCGATTGTAGACCTGGACGGCATCAACCCACCCGACCTTTATTTATTCAAGGAAAAACACGATACGCTGCAACTTGAAATGATTTCAGAATACAGCGTTTCCTGCCGCGAAGAAGTTCCGGGATATTACCGCATCATCCGATCCAACAATGGCGAGAAATTGTTGTTGAAACCCATTCACGATGCCTGTATTCCAAGATTCACCAAGCTCGTGTCAGAATCCCCATGGTTCCGTAAAAGAGAACCTGGCGAGCTTCGTCCCGACTGGTATTTTCTATCCCCCGAAAAAGACAAAATTGCCGGCACTGGGCTTTATGAAGCCTACCGCTTGCTTCGTCTGAGAAAATCCGAACCAATTACCGTGGCAGTAATTGACTGTGCGGTAGATTATCTACATGAAGACCTTTCTTCTGTTATGTGGAAAAACCCAAAAGAAATTCCAGACAATGGCAAAGACGATGATGGCAATTGGTTTAAGGATGACATTAATGGATGGTTTTTTAACAGCAGCAAGGATGGTTATCCTGTTGACAACGACCAACCTGAAGCAACCCAAGTTTACATTTTGCTCCGTAAAAAATTCGAAGGCCGAAATGAAACCAATATTACTGCAGCAGAGAAACAGGATTGGAAAGAGTTCCAAAAAGCGAAGCAAAAATTTGAAAAAGGCCGGGAAAAGGCCGAACACTTTAAAACCTTTTTCTCTGATTCTGTAAAGCTCTTTTTGGTCCTGAATGACATGATGATGCAATCGGAGCAACCCATTACCGGATCTCAAATTGATGAATGGAAAGTAGATGATGATGCATACGGAAAATCCCTAAAAATTGTCTTGAAAGAAATATTCCTCAACCAATACCCTAGTTTCGATGGCTTTATCCGCTCGCTGAGAAAAACGCTGCCCGTTTACAGGAATTTCTATAAAAACTTATGGATTTGTGATTTCAACCTGGAATTTGATCCAAGAAAAATGGTTCAAGACCATCCGGAAATTGCCTCTGAAAAAATGTACGGAAACGGCAGCCTGAAGAACCCGTCTTCGGAAATGAACAGCCATGGGACCCATGTAGCCGGGACCATTGGAGCAAAGCGGGGCAATGGAAAAGGCGTTGATGGAATCGCAGAAAATGTTCAAATCATGAGTTTGGGCGCAGTACCCTCCAGCGGAGATGAGCGCGACAAAGACATCGCCAATTCAATTCGCTATGCAGCAGACAAAGGAGCCCGTATTATTAGCATGAGTTTTGCCAAACGCTTTTCAATTCACAAGAAAACGGTGGATGAAGCCATTCGATATGCAGAGGCAAAGGGCGTTCTATTTTTCCATGCTGCGGGGAATTATTCAGTGGACAGAGATACTGCCGCTTACTATCCGATTCCCACTTATCTGGATGGAAGCAAGGCAAAAAACTGGATAGAGGTTGGCAACAACACTTCTACGCTGGATGAAAATCTGCCGGCAGAATCATCGAATTTCGGAAAAACAAAAGTTGATCTCTTTGCGCCAGGAACCGATATCTTGTCCACTTATCCGGGAAACAGGTATGCATACATGACAGGAACAAGTATGGCTTGCCCGGTGACAGCCGGAGTTGCTGCTTTGATCTGGTCTTATTTTCCCAAACTTTCGGCAGCTCAGATGAAGCAAGTAATGATGCAATCGGTGTACAAACCTTCCGGGCTTAAAGTAAAAAAACCCGGAAGCTCAGAACTTGTTCCTTTCTCCTCGCTGTCTGTTAGTGGAGGAATTGTGAATGCCCGCAACGCCGTTTTTGAAGCTGAAAAACTCAGCAGCAAAAAACGACGCTAAAGTTTCCGAAATCCTTTTAGGCTTTTGGACTAAGTGTAATCAGCGGAACAATTATTTCTTCCAGAGATATTCCACCGTGCTGGAAAGTATCTCTGTAAAAATTGACGTAGTAATTGTAATTGTTGGGATAGGCGAAAAAATAATCGTGCCTTGTAAACACATAGGCCGTTGAAATATTGGCCTTTGGAAGAAAAAGCCTTTCCGGTTTCCGGCAAACCATTACCTCTTTGCCTTCTTCAAAACCAAGATTCTTTCCTGCTTTGTAGCGAAGGTTGCTGTTCACATTTTTATCTCCTACAATCTTGACAGGGTTTTTAACCTTCACCGTTCCATGGTCTGTGGTTAACACAACCTGATAGCCAGAATCAGCAATTTTCTTTAGCAACTCATAAAATGGCGAATGCAAAAACCAGGAACGGGTTAAACTTCTGTAAGCAGATTCATCCGGAGCAAGCTCGCGAACCATCTGACTATCCGTTCTGGCATGCGAAAGCGCATCCACAAAATTATAGACAACCACATTAAGGGAGTTATTCTTCATGTTGTTGAATCGGTCGAGAAGCTCCTTGCCTTGATGTGCGGTGATTACCTTGTTGTAACTCATTTTCATTGCTCCAACGCCGCTTTTCTGCATTTGTCGGCTCAGAAACTCTTCCTCGTGCATGTTCTTGCCCTCATCCTCATCATCCCCAACCCAAAGATTCGGATAAAACTTTTCCATTTCAGAAGGCATCATTCCCGAGAAAATGGCATTTCTGGCATACGCGGTTGCTGTTGGAAGGATGGCATAATAGGTTTCGTCTTCATCCACATTAAACATTTCAGAAACGAGAGGTTGAATTACCTTCCACTGATCAAGTCTTAGGTTATCCACCAAAATAAAGAACAAGGGCTTGTCTGGTTTCAGAAGAGGAAAAACCTTCTTCTTCATCACCTGATGGCTAAGAAGCGGTTTGTCGATTTTGGGATCATTCAACCAATCTTCATAGTTATCCACAATGAATTCACAGAAATTGGTGTTGGCCTCGTCCCTTTGCATGTAGATAACATCCCCCATGCTCCGATTCTCTGTTTCATCAATTTCAAGTTCCCAATAAATGAGTTTCTTGTACATCTCAGCCCATTCTTCGTGGCCAAGCCTGTCATTAAAAGCCATTGAAAGATTGCGGAAATCCTGCTGGTAACCCATTGTGGTCTTTTCGGAAATCAGCCTTTTGTTGTCAAGCAGTTTTTTTACCGACAAGAGAATCTGATTGGGATTCAATGGCTTAATCAGATAATCCGCGATTTTTGCCCCAATGGCATCTTCCATAATGTGCTCTTCCTCGCTTTTGGTAATCATCACAACTGGAAGAGATGGTTTGTTGGCCTTAATTTGAGCAAGAGCCTCAAGGCCTGTCATACCTGGCATGTTTTCATCGAGGAATACCACATCAAAATTTTGGGCGGCCGCTTTTTCAACAGCCTCTAGCCCATTATTGACAGGCGTAATTTCATACCCTTTGCCAGTAAGGAAAAGAATATGGGGCTTTAGAAGGTCGATTTCATCGTCGGCCCAAAGGATCTGCGGTTTCTGCATGTTTATTTTAGATTGAGTGAAAATTGAGTTCTTTTTTTCTGAATTAATACCTGAGTATAGCCAACGGAGGCCCAGCCAATAAATTACAAACCACGACAAAACAATCCATCTTATCCCAAAAATTGGCCAAATACCTTGGCGGAATCAATCTTTAATTTTTCTGGATTTAAAGCGATGGTAAGCCTTATCACCAATTATAAACTTTAAAATAGAATTGCCTGTTTTTAGAACCATAAACCGCAAGCGACCTTCAAGTACAGCGCGAATGGCAAAAAACAAGCCCATGTGAATCCGGTTTATTCGGAAGGCTTCCCAATAAATAGAAGCACCATCGCTTGCCCCGCCAAATCGTTTATAAGCCATAAACTCTCCGGTGTGCTTAAACAATGCACCCGAATTTTTCAACCGCCAGAAAACATCCAAATCAGCGGCAAGTCTATACTGAAGGCTAAAGAGAATACGCTTGTGTAGTTCGGCCCGAACAAAACTACAACGATGGTCAACCCCAAAGTTTCGCCCAAGATTCAGGTGACTGGTAAAAAACGGGGCAACTTTTAAGGGTTCTTCCTGAATAACAGAATAGGAATTACCATACCAAAGGTCAACCTCTGGATGCGTGGAAATCCGATTTGCCAAAACTGAAAAAGTTCCTGGTACATACCAATCATCGGCATTCTTAAATCCGATCCAATCACCAGTACAAAGCCCAATTCCTTTGTTCATGGCATCATAAATTCCTTTATCTGGCTCGCTAATCCAATAATCAATTTCAGAAGAATACTCAGAAACGATATCAAGTGTATTATCATTCGAACCACCATCAACAACAATGATTTCCTTGTTTGGATAATCCTGATTGAGGATACTTTCAATCGCTTGACGGAAATGTTTACCTGCATTCCAAGTAACCATTACAATTGAAATCACAGGAAATCCAACCCTGAGTTCCCTTGTTATTCCAGTTGTCCGACGACCACCCTGCTTCATAAAAAAGGGCCCGAAGGCCCTTTCGAAAATTTCTATTTAAAAATTAATCAACCTTGATGTCGTACTCAGGCTTAATAGTTCCGTACCCTTTGGCACGAAGCTGTTTGGCTGGAACACCTCTCCTCACAAGGAATGCTTTTGTTGCATTGGCACGACCCTGACTAATCTTCAGATTGGCCTCAGGACTTCCAAGGTCACAACCGAATCCTTTGATGTCAATTTTCAAATTAGGATGCTTCTTCAGAACTTTTGCAACTTTTTCAAGATGGCGGGCCGACTCAGGAGACAACTCATATCCGTTAAGTTTGAATTTCACAGACTTACCAAGGAATTCACGGTCTTCTTTTGAAAGTGCAATCCTGGAACCTGCAAATGGATCTGTTCCCTGGAAACCGACAGGCGTCATATAAATCTGGCGCTTTCTCGACCTTTCGCGTTCAACTTCTGCTGGAGTAGGTTCTATTTTAGGTGCAACTTCAACTTTCTGAACTTGCTCATCCTTGGTTGGTTGAGGCTTAACCTCTTCAGCTGGAGCAGCTGGTTTTACTTCCTCAACAGGCTTTTTAGGTTCCTCTGGCTTCACTTCGAAAGGTGCCGCAACAGGCTTTTCTTCAGGCTTGACAGGAGTTACTACAGGAGCTGGTGCAATATTTACTACCTCAACTTTCTTGTTTTTACCAATATATTTTCTGAAACCAATTACAAACTCTGGAGCTCCCGTCCTGGTATTATTAAGATCGCCGAGTGAAGAAACAAGGAAATCATAACTGAACCCAAGTGCCCAATCTTTCATATTCACTTCCAAAGCAGCCACAGCCGCATTTCTACTCGAATACCAAAGACCAAGTCCCATGTTGCCATTCTTTAAGACCGGCACATTCTCTTTGAACTTATAATAGATATAAGAACCCAGATTTGTTTGCGATTGCTTTGCTTCCTGAATGTGTCGGAAAGTTGGCTTAACCAAAAAGTCCAGATTTTCATAAGCCACGATATTACCCTGAACATTGAGTGAAAGTGGATTCACTGATTCTCCATTATTGAGGGAAACATTTGGAGTGTTCAAGTTGTTCGCTGAAGCAGAAATGGTAAAGAACGGCTGGCCGTCAGAAAATTCCCGCACATAGGTAACTCCAGAATTTACCAAAGGAAAAGACCTTCTTTCGTTGGCAGAAATGTTTTCATTAAGGGGCTTGGAGGCATCATACGCGCCATTGTAAGCGTCCCACTGATTACCAGAAGTTAAATTACCATAATCAACCCTCCTTTGGAAAAAACCAACCTGAATTCCTAAGATAAGTTTGTCTCTTTTTGACAAAGTGGCAACATGTGCATAAGCCAAAGAAAAACCGGTGGTTGCCAGACTTCCATTGTATCCAGTCCTGTCATTTACAAACTGAACACCGGCGGCTCCAAACTTCTTGTAATCTTCGTTTTTACCCATCAAATACAGAGGTTTAAAAGCCGAAACAAATGGTGTACCATAATTTCCGGAAAGGCCTCCAAACTGATTTCTGTAACCAAAGTCAACTTTCAACTCATCACCCAATGCAATGTGCGAAGGATTGTTGAGCATGGGAGCCATTTGATACTGAGAAAAATTCATCTGCTGCGCACTTACATCAAGTCCACCAGCCAAAAGAATGATGAAAAATGCCCTGAACGATTTCATATTGATTTTCATGGAATTCATCTTAAAATATTCTGATTATTAATTCAACAGGGTTACTGATCCACTTGTTTTTCCTCCCACAACCTTGATGTCTTCACCCGAGTGGAACTTACCTTTTACTGTCCAAATAAATGAGCCCTGACCCATCAACTTGCCTTCATACTCACCATTCCAACCTTTCTTGGAATCATTATCTTCACCGGACTCAACACAATCTTCAACTTTGGAAGATTCATAAACTAGATTACCGAGTCTATCCCAAACCTGGAACAGAATTTCCTGCACTCCAAAACCATAAACTTTTAGGTAATCATTCCTATTATCACTGTTCGGACTAAATGAATTTGGAACAAACACTTCTTTAGAAACCCTTACCAAAATAGAATCGCTCGCTTGGCAACCGTTCACATCTGTCAAAAGAACAGAATAAATGGATGTAGTTTGAGCAGGGCTGCTGAAGGTCGGAACGGCTCCAGTATTTCCAAGAACATCAGAACCTCTGGACCAGCTAAAATTAGCAGCATTTGAAGAGAAATTTACAGCCTGCAGGACGATGTCATCCTGGAAACTGAATGCTGAATCCTTACGCAAAGTTACGACTGGAAGCGGATCAACCTGAATAACAATAGGATCAGTAGTGTTTACACATCCATTGGCATCGGTTACCTGCAGGACGACAGATGGCAATGAAGACGAAAGTACTATTTGCTTGCTTGTCTGAGCTCCTGGAACACCAATCCAAAGATTGCCATTATCGAAGTTCGATGTGAGTGTTATGGCTTCACCTTCACAAACCCTGTTATCAGGCTCAGAAGTAGAAATCACTGGCTCAGGAAGTGCGTTTAGTGTTGCAAGAACACCAAGATTTCCGCTGGTAGTACATCCGTTGGAATCAACGCTTACACTAACAGAATAAGAACCTGGAGTTACAATATTAAGCTGCCCATTGATTACAACACCCGAATTTAATGGTTGCCAGTTGTAGGTGTTGTTTGCACTAAACGGCGACGTCCTTAGAACAAGTGTATCGTCGGCACATCTAATAAGACCGCTTCCAACAGGAATGATAGAAGGAGCAACTGGTGCTTTTTTCACCAAACCAGATGAATTGAGAGAAGTACTGCTACAACCATTACCATCCGTAATTTTAACAGAAACTGAATAAGCTCCCGGGTTGAAAATCTGAATGCTCTGAGTAGAAGGTGTTGGCGTAATTCCTGTACCAGACCACTCGTATGATGCTGCAGAGGCAGAAGTTGTGAAATCCAGTGAACCTGGTTGACAAACAGTGTCATTTGCAATTGTAACAACCGGCACTGCAGGCAATGTATTGAAGGTAGCAGTTACAGATGCTGAAGTATCAGAACAACCCTGAGGATTCACTACAATAACACTGAAAGAACCTGAGGCTTTTACTGTCAAATTTTGTAGCGTATCTGCAGCATTACCCGTTTGCCACTTATAATCCAAACCAGCAGGATTGGCCGTAAGAATAATGGAGTCACCTGCACAACGAACCAAAGTTCCAGAGAAGGTAATGGCACCTGCAACTGGTGGTGCAGTTGCAACCGTATTCACGGGTACCGAAGTATTAGAGCAACCATTTGAATCGGTAACCTTAACAGAGAAAGCACCAGTAGAACTCACGCTGATATTCTGAGTGGTTTCACCATTCGGACTCCACAGATAGCCACTGGCAGATGAGCTGCTTAGTTGAACGCTTTCACCCAAACAGAAATCCAGATCACCTGAAATAACAGGTACAGCAGGCAATGAGAAAATGGTCAGACTATCTGTATTTTCAAGACCTGAAGAATCAGGAGTGCTTGCTTTAACACGAATGCGGTAATTGATTCCATTCGCGCTAGTAACCGGAATAACAGCGAGGATTGTATCGGAGCTTGTTCCGGTAAGAGGTGTTAAACTAATTGTGGTTCCACCTGATGCAAAAGAACCAATTGCATCAGAAAGCACAACCGTAAACTGATTACCAGCAACTATTGGACCCGTCGCCGTAAATGGAACAAGAATGGTATCTCCAGGACACAAAGAAAGTTGTGGAAGGCCCGAATTTACATTCAAAGGATTTCCAGTAATGATACTGACTATGGAATTGGCAACAATTGCGAATGGAGAACAGAAATTAGAAACATTCGAAGCACCCGCAGTTTGACCTGCTATTGTTGCCGTTCCAGAAATCCATGAAGTTCCATCGTTTCTAACAAATGAGTTAAGGACATCAGTACCCTGAACGTTGATTAGGTTTCTCCAGTCAAAATTCAGGCTGGCATCAGATCCACCGGCAACATCTTCACAAATGGTCCACTGGAATTTAACAAATGAGTTGATATTGGCTGGAAGTGCTGGAGTAAAATCCGCAGCTGTAGCCGCAGCCGCAACACGAACACGGAAATTATCACCCGTATTTACTGCGTCATCAATTGAAACCGGAGCATAAGAATCAAGGGTACCAACTGGGAAGTTCTTAACTTGATCACCTAGACCACGAACAACAAAACTTCCAAGACCGTCGGTAATCACATAACTGTTATCTGCACCACCACTTACTGTGGCCGTCGACTTCGCGATAAGGTTTTTGTCACCAATTTTGATTTTACCACCTTCTGCATTGTCAAGCTTTAAGGAATCAGAAAGAATCACATTGTCGGAAATCGTGAGAACCTTGTCGGTGCCTTTCATGGAAATACCCAAAAGGCCCAAGCTATCCGCTGGATGTGTATCCCAGGTTAAATTTTTGTCAACCAAAACAACTTCATTGATTGAAATTGGCTGGATGTTGATTGTCCAGTTGTCACCTGCTTTATCACCAGCACGCTGAAGCGATGGTGTAGAAGTGAATGGCGACAAGAAGCTGTTGTTGGTAACATAGGCTGAACTTGCTTTGATCGTCACGAAACCAAGTGACGCAAAATCAATTCCGTGCTGGATTTTATCTTCTACTACAAATAGCTCATCGGCATTCATATCCGACGGAAATTTGAAAGCTCCACCAAAGGAGAATTCATTCGCCGAAACATCAAAATTATCAGCAACCGGAGCCATAGTAGTTAATGGCAAAGTCTGCCAAGGAAACACCGATGAAGATGGTCCAGATTTCTCATCAAGGCTGATGTACTTTTTGAAATTTTCACCAAACTGATTTGCCAACGGATCAGCGCCACCAATCGTAACAGTTCCAAATGCATTGTTGTTTGCAGCATCATCATTATGGTTTGCAAAAACTATTGCTGAACCACCTTGAACAAGTGCAGACTGAAAATCATTGCCCTGAATTGAAATTTCATTGACACCCGGGTTTTGAACCGTTGCCCTAGTTTGTTGCTTGGTATTCACAAGAATGTGAACAAAATTAGTGTCTGCAACACCAGCTGAAGGTTTAAAAGTATTATTGCTAACGGAGATATTTCTAGAACGGGTTGAGAAAACACCAATGTTGCTGTGACCCGAGATTAGGTTACCATCAAACAGAACTCCAGTTCCATCATTCTGCACATCCTTGAATTCTACAAGTGAGGTAAAGAAACTTGGAATAACAGCCAAAACCCTATTTCCAATCACCTGGTGTACACCAGAATTGGCAGCAGGTGCAGTTATTTCAACTCCTTGTCCAAAGAAGGTATTGTTCTGAATGACGGAAGCGCCAGCCAAATCACCGAATTGTAATCCATAAAGTCCTACGATCCGGTTTGTATCAGCATCTGAAGGACCTCCAATTAGCATTCTACCACCACCGAGTGTGCGGATACCGCGTCCGAAAGCACAATTTAAGGAGAAGTCGCGGGGCTCAATGTTGGTTCCT
>Ga0114972_10004266_pt1 | contig 10637 bp, 5 predicted proteins | sample M_140807_EF_Meta_FD_87354 | JGI IMG/M metagenome (GOLD analysis project Ga0114972, IMG submission 87354) | Freshwater microbial communities from Lake Montjoie, Canada to study carbon cycling - M_140807_EF_MetaG | ecosystem: Environmental > Aquatic > Freshwater > Lake | place: Lake Montjoie... | reverse complement strand
GCGGCAGTGGCCAGTCGCGTGAAGGGGGGCATGGATGAAGAGGATGCTGCTTCCTCTTGCCTCCCTGTATTTGGACATCAGTGGCTACTCCCCGGGCGTTGGCTTAACAGCGATTGAGAGCAATGAAATAGTCCTGCCGAACCAAGGACTGGAAGTGTTCTGCAACCCGATCCACCTGCCAGGGCGCTGTAATCAGGCAGCCGGCTTCGTAGTTGTGTCGTTGGGCTGTCTCGCTGAAGTTGGCGCTGGTGATCAGGGCCTTGGCCTTCGGCCTGCCTGCATCCACGATCACCGCCTTGGCGTGTTGATAGCAGCCATCCTGGGAGCGTTCGACCAGGCGGCGATCCACGTAGGCCAGGGGTTTGGCATCCCAGGGCCACACCTTGCGGCTGAACCACTCGCTGATCTGGGGTAACGGTTGAGGCCCAAGCTCCTGCTCAATCTGCTTGGGGTGAAAGAAGAGTTGCACCTCCTGGAGGCTGCCGTTGGTCAGCCGCTGGGCCAGGTGTTCAAACAGATCGCGACAGTCCTTGGACAGGCCAATGTTGTAGGTGGCGATCAGCAGGGAGGTTTCCGCTTCGTCGATCAGCCGATTGATCGTGGCCCAGGTGTCGCTGACATTGTTGTGCAGGGGCTTGGGGCCAGACCACACGAACGACCAGCTCTGTCGCTCCTGTTCCAGCTCCGCACGGGAACGCGCCAGTTCTTCGAGCAGGGCAGCGATCAGCCGCGGGTGGGCCCCCTCACGCGTCAATTCGACCAGCAAGGGTTCGAGCTGCTGCTTCACCCCGGCGCCGAAGGACTCCAGCAGATCGGCCCAGGTGGAGGGGGTGCCGTGCAACTGCCGAAGGGCCTGCGCCACCGCCTGCAGGGTCCTTGAGGGCAGCGTCAAGACTGGCCGGGTCATGGCTGCAGATAGGACCAGAAGGAGGGGTCGGCGTCGCCGGTGTGAACGGCCACCGTGCGGCTCACCAGCGACCGATCGAGAAACTCGTTGCGCCGCTCACAGGAGGTTTCTGCGATCAGCTCACAGCCATGGCAGGCGGCGCCGTGGGTGGGCCTGATGTCGAAGGGATGGTTGGGATCGTGTTCGGCGCAGAAGGGATCGTTGCTGCAGAGCAGGGCCCGCTCGAAAGCCTTCTCCAAGTAGCGATCAATGCGCTTGCCGGCTTCCACTAGGCCCCCGAGGGTGCCTTCTGAACCGGAGCTGCTGGTGAACAGCAGGATTCCGTAGCGGTTGGATCCCTGCTGGGTGGGATCGATCGGACGGGCATAGATCCGCTCGCGGATTGAGCTGGCGCCATAGCCGCAGTCGAGTGCCATTTCAGTGATCAGCAGGTGGCTGAGGCTGTGCAGCAGCAGGTAGGCGGGGCCGGGGAAGGGAAAGTCGGTGGTGGTGAGGCCTCGCGATTCCAACCAGTCGTTTTCAAAAGCCGAGATGAACTGGCTGCAGCGCTGCTGCACGGGATCACTGGCGCTCCATTCCTCGATGGCGGCTGGATCGAACTCCACAAACAGGCCCTCGCCCTTGTTTTCGGTGGAAGGCACCCAGCTCAGGTTGGAGGCCAAGGCTGCCCGGCGATTGGCCGTGGCTGACTGAATCGGCAGTCCTCCCAGGCTGCTGGTGCGCGGCGTGAACCGTGTGAAGCCCACTAGGGCCTGCACCTCTCGCAGCCGATGGATCAGCAGCACGCGGCGGATGGCCTTGCGATACCAAAGCGCGGGCTTACTCGGCTGCCAGATGTCGGCATGGAAGAGGCTGTCCTCGGAGGGATCGGATACCCCCTCCAGGTCCCCGGTGAGCACCGCCAGTTCTTCATCCTTCGGCTCAGCGGCTGAGCCGCTGGCCTGACCGCGATGGGCCTGGATCGCCGCCCAGAGTTGACCAGCGGAAACCCCCTCGAAGGCTGCCTTCACAGGCGGGAAGGCGGCCAAGGCCAATGTCACCTGGGCCTCATCGGCCAGGAGCTTGAGGTTGTCGTGCTGCTCCGCTACCCGCTTGGCGAGTGAATTGCGGTCATCCGGCAGGGAGATCACCGAGAGTGTTTCGGTGAAGTAGGCGTTGGTGGCGGAACGCACCAGCAGCCGGTTCTTGGTCCTCTCCTCCTTGCCGTTTTTGCCGATCGAATGACACAAGTCGGGATCGCGGCTGCCGGGTCCCAACCAGGGGGTGCGGCCCTGGCACAAAAACAGGGGATTGAGGTCGGTGACATAGGCATCGGCCAGCTTGCGGTGCACGCCGCTTTCGGACTGGACATAGATCTGTGTGAAGTCGTTGCCGGTACCGGCCTCCAGCAGGTAGAGCCGCTCACGGTTTTTGCAGTTGAGCTCCCGGAAGCAGAAATCACGCCAAGGGATGTCGCTGAGGTGCCCGTGGGAGCAAGCCATCACGAAGCGAATCGGCACGAGGGGGTACTTCCTGCCGTCGTCGTCCTTGAACCACTTCCAGTCATCGACGCAACCATCGCGGTAGTGCACCAGCGGGCGGGCACGGAATGGGCGCCCGTCAATGAAGCGCTCGGTGACCTTCTGGGCGAGGGACCACTGGGGGAAGCGCAAGGCCTTGATCGAGCCGCCGGGCTTGCTGAAGGTCTCGGCGGCGCGCGGCGGCGTGCGCAACTCGACATGCCCCACGCCCGTGGCGGCGCGTACCAGCTGCAACAACCGCGGCTCATCAACAACGTCGCTGCCCTTGGTGTTCCAGTAATCGAGGCCACCGATCACCACGGCATAGCCGGGCAGGTCGACCATGGCGCCGGGGCCGTAGAGCTGCTGCACCTGGCTCTGGCGGACCTCCCCGATCGGCGGAATGCTGCGGCGTGAACGGGACTTGGGGGTAGGCATCAGCTCACTCCTCCTCGTCGTCGAACTGCTGGCCGAAATTCACCAGCCGGATCGGCACGGCCGGCTCCACATCACGCAGGCTCCAGTTGGTGCGGAAGTGCTTGTAGCCCTCGCTGCCATAGCGGGGGTCTTCATCCAACGGGGTGTGCAGCAGCCCTCCGCCCTTGCCGCCGGGTTCATGGGTCCAGTACTGGAAGGTGGCCTCCCGGGCCTGGGTCAACTTCCACCATTCATGAAGCAGGCTCCGTGCCTGAGCGGCCACCAGCTGAGGCTGGTGTTCGCCAAGCTCTTCATCGGCTGCACCTGCATCAATGCAGCGCTGGCTGATGGTTTCGGCAATCGTGTCTTGCACCTGCTGCAACGCTTCGGCAGCCATCGCTCCAGAGGGTGGCGTGAGCGCTGGGTGCAGGTGGCGGGCCATCGCCACCACCACACCAGGCAAGCCGCGATCGAGGGCTCGACTGGCAAATGGCGTACAGCTGGTGGCCTCCACGTGCCGGTAGAAGGTCTGATGCCAATAGGGGAACAGCTCGTAGTGGGAGCGGTCGCGAGGTCGGTTGGGATTGAGCAGGACCAGCACCAGGCCGGGCTTGTTGCGAGCAGGGTCTTCATCGAGCTGGCGACCGACGCGGCTCGTGGCCTGGATGTATTCGGCGGCGGTCTTGGGCTGGTTGAGCACCACCATCAGGCCGAGGCGGGAGATGTCGAGACCCACCGAGATCATGTTGGTGGCCAAGGCCACGTCGAGGTGCTCGCGATCGGCATAGGGCCGTGAGAGCAACTCCTTGGTGCGGCTGATCTCGGCAGTATTGACCCGGGAGGTGAGCTCGTGGGGAGCCTCGGGCCGCCCCCTGCTGGCGAAGGGATTCTCTGCACCCTCAATGGCCCTGTTGTCCGCGAAGTCGGGCAGCTGGGCACCCAGTTCGTCTTCCAGGATGCTGCGGGTCACGCCCAGCTCCTTGAGGTTGGAGAAATAGCCGAGCAGGGTCATGTAGGGATCGGCCGGGTTGGCGGCGCCCATGCCCTTGTGGTCATTCCAGGCTTTCTGGGCCGCAGCCATCAAGGCCAGATAGGAGCGCAGCAACACACCCTTGAGGTTGCGGCCCGGGGCGGAGAGGCCCACATAGAGGCGGGCCTGATCGGGATCGGGCTCGGTGCGGGAGAAAAAGTTGTCGTCGCGCTCCGGGCCCGGCGGCGGAAACACGCGCGACTGCCGGCGCGCGAAGAGTGCCTGGATCTGGGCACCGGCGCGGCGCACCGTGGCCGTGGAGGCAATGATCTTGGGGGGTGGGCTATCGGGATCGGGCCGCATCAGCCGCTCGATCGTGGTCTCATACAGCCCGGCCAGGGTGCCGAGGGGGCCGCTGATCAGATGGAGTTCGTCCTGAATGATCAACTCCGGCGGCGGCAGGCGACCGGCCTCGATCTGGTGCGATCCGACCTCCGATTCGGCGGGCCCCCAGAAGCCGGCGGGCTCAGGTTGCACAGCGGTGGCACCGCGCGGCAGCTGGTAGGTGCTCACGTTGCCGAACAAGGCGGAGGTCTTACCGACCCAAGGCAGGGCCGCGAACTTGTCGACTGTGGCGATCAGGAAGCAGGGCAGGCGCCGGTAGATCTGCTCGTCCACCGCCAGTAGAGGCAGGGCTGTTTGCTTGGCGAAGGGACAAGGGCCCATATGAGCGAAATCGCGCTCGCTGAGGGCATCGGGCTTGGTGGGGTTCGGCACCGTGCGGCAGTGGATCTCCAACCGATCGGGGGCCCGACTGGGCAGGAGGTTGAAGCCCAGGGGCTGGAGGGGGCGACTGCACCAGGGGCAGGTTTCAATCGGGATCGGCCGGTCGGTGCCCTTCTTCTTCCAGCGGTTGAGCACGTTGTAGGTGCTCTTGGTGTCGGGGTCGTTGGGGCCGCCGAGCTTGTTGGGGCTGGCTCCTTTGCCCACCCACATGCCGATCTCGAACGGCCAATCGCCCAGCTTGTGGGGTTGGTCCTCGCTGATGCGGTGCTGGCGTTCGAGCTCCAAGGCACAGATCACCGTGGCGGCACGGCCGAGCTGATCGAGGGTGAGCAGGCGCAGGGTGTAGCGCATCAATACCGTGAGCCCGGCACCGCTGATTCCTGGGTTGCGAAGGCGGCGCAACAGCAGGGTGAAGGCCGAGAGACCCAGATAGGCCTCGGTCTTGCCACCGCCAGTGGGGAAGAAGAGCAGCTCCACGATCTCCCGTTCTGCCCGGCCTGCCGGTGTGTCGGCGCCCACCAGGCCCGGCAGGTTCATCAGCACAAAGGCCAGCTGGAAGAAGCGCCAGGTGGGAGCTGTGGTGTTGGGAAGGTCGCCCAGCTGCTCCGGCCGCACTTTGGCGGAGAACGCCAGTCGCTGGCGCTGGGCCTGGTCCATCACCAAATTCATCGTGCGGAAGGCCTCGCGCACCTGCTCGTCTGCGAGAGCTCGAATGCCGGCCTCGATGCGGTTGGCACACTCGTTGGCCAGCTCGCCGAGGTGACTGGCGGAAGCGATCTGCTCCGGATCGCTCACGGCTTCCCGGGGCTGGCGGGCGATCCAGCTGCGGTAGGCCTGCACCATTGGCAGCAAGCGATCGATCACCCGCTCGCTCTTGGCCAGATCAGCCAGCACCGCCATGCCTATCGGCAGCTGGATGCCCGGTGGGGGCTCAGGCAGCACCCTTTGCACCGAGGCTGTAGGCAGCCAGGTGGTGGTCAGCGTGGTGCACCGCTTTTCCATGCCCACGGGGATGACATCACCAGGATCCGCAAGCACCGCCACGTTGTGCCCTGTGGCGAAGCAGAGGTCATGGCGGTACTGCAGGGCCGCCAACCGCTCATCGCCGTCTTTATTGGCCTGCTGCAGGGCATCGCGGCGTGGCGGGAACCCCTGGGCGCAGTGGAGCCGCAGCTGCACCTGAAAAGCCGACACCGGATCGCGGTAGCGGATCTGCTTGCCACCGCTCTGGGCGCGCTTGTTGAGCAGGAACACCGACACAGACAACTGGTCGGCGGGATAGCCAAGCCTCTTGGGGGCGCGGCGGGCGATCCAACGGAGGCAGAGCCCTTCAAGGTTGGACTCGAGGGGGATGTCGTTGCTGGGACCCAGTTTATCGATGACGAGGGTCCGGGACTCTCGCTTGGGCCTCCGGTTCCAGGATTTGTCGTCTGAGCCCTTTTCGGGCGGTTCGTAGTCACCCCAGGTGACAGTGACCTCAATCTGGGAGCCCCGCTCCACGATCAGGCTCAGCCCGGCGGAAGAGGGGAACCAGTTGCGCTTGCTGCTGCTCTCCTCCTGGCTACCAGTGGCGTCATCGTCGGCCTCGCGCTCCTCCTGGCGGATGGTGGCCTCGTTGCTGGGATCTTCCCCGGCCTGATCGCAGTAGCTGGGGATATCACCTTCCTGCGGCCGGCCTGCCTCTTCCTGAAAGGTGTTGGGTACCAGAAAGCCCGTGGTGTACCAGATGGAAGGGGGCTGGGGCAGCCGTTCATGGCTGCGGGCCACGTCGTCCGAACTCGGCCCGATTAGGTCGAGCGCCAGGGCATCGACGAGCTGTTGACGGATCTGGGCGGAGGTGGCCATGGGGGCATTGCGTTACGAAATGAAGAAACGAACCAGTGCCTATCCCTAAGGTGCCAGAAGTCGCTTAGTCAACTGCTTGACATAATGACTTCCTGGGTGAGACTGCCCGCTATTCAAGTCACCAAGAGCGGACCTGAAGAAAGCGTAAAAGAAAGATCCCAGTGTATGTGCGACCTGAAGCGTAGTTGCCTCTTCGTCAGCTGACAAAGGGACGGTGGCCGAAATTTCTCGATCCAGCTCATCTAGGCTCATACTACGCTTGTCAGGGCCAAGGAAGACTATAAGCTTGTCAAGCTCTTTAAGGGTGTAATTCCCGCGATAATTTAGGTTATTTCTAGTCTCGGAGAAGACGGATGTCTTTCTCTTAAGACAGTTTCTAATGCCATTAATGGTCACAAGAGAACGCCCGCTGGCAATAGTTTTCCACGTATTGAGGATCTCGTAAAATTGGCTCCACGAACTTTCGTGGGATCCACTGTTGGCTAAAGCGACAAGCCTGATCTGAGCAGAATTCCTGATGGCCAGTGGCTCCTCTGGCTTGTCAAGCTTAATTACATAGTTTCCTTGTCTAAATTGTTGACTAGACCTAGTCAGAGTCGAATAAAGTGTGGTTGCATGAAGCGCCTCGGATGAATTGATATAGATGACCGATCTTCCTGCAATGCGACCAAATGCAACTACAAAGAAATACAGAGAGTAGTACAGAGTGACATAACGCCAACTCCGACTGGTTAGCCGGGGCTCCAAGCAGAAGTCCTCATAGGCAATCAAGCCCTTGCCTGCAAACCTTATCAGCTCATTAAAAGATGCCGTAAGATAATCCTTGGCGTCGACCTCTAGGACAAGATCTCCGCTTTCTACTCTAGCTGACTGAACTTGAGACTGTATTAGATAGCGGAGATCATATTGCTCAGCCGCTTTCTTCTTGACAAGAACTGTCATGTACCTGTTAAGGTATTGTGATTTTATGTACTCATAGAAAGCACTCATCAGAACAGGAGGCTAGAGTTAACGCTTTCACTTCGCTCAGCCTTGAGCAGCTCACGCTTAATATCGGTAAGGATTCTGTTCAGGGTGACGTTATTGGTTCCTGTGTACTCATCAAAGTCGAGGGAGGATACAGGTTGTAACACGTCATAGAATGATTCTGTCTTGAAGTTTTCATGTCGTTTGTAGCATCGCTCAAGGACCTCAGGAAACAATGTCATAAAGGCTTTGAAAATGATGCTATTGTTTAATTTTTGTCTTTGAGCCTGAGAAGAAACCAGAATCGAACTGCAGGCCTGCAAGTAGTTTCTGATTCCTTTATACTTCCCTTCTGTGTTTAGGCTCTCCAGATAGATGCTGTCATGTATAGGATTGACGAAATCGTAAAAGGTTTTCCTGGATATCTTTCCACGGGCGCTTTTGCTAGAGGAAAGAAGCCCTGACAAGGGGCTGTCTTGATTTATCAGATCAAATAGGCGACGGTTCTCCGTCTCTCGCCCAGCTTCGTCGCCTCGCAGTGACTGAATGTCCAGGAGAAGTGACGTAGAAACGCCTTTTTGATTGGTGTTAATGTCTATGAAAAGCTTCACCTCGTCTTCAAGTGTCAGATTTGAAAAGACTACAACTGGCGTCTCAATGCTCTCTTCAAGCTTAGAAAGGCCATATAGTCTATGCTGCCCATCGAGAACAAGAAACACGTTGTCTAAGGTGCGAAAGGATATCCTGTTAGAGCGGAACGCAAAATCAGCCTCTTTCTTGGCGCTTAATATTAGAGGTGATGGAATTTGACCCTTGTCACTCTGGAGGTATTTGGCTATGGACTGAGCTCTCCCTTCATTTAGTACTCTTTGAAATCCCTGGACTGGATCCTCGTCTCTCCGCGATACATAGCAAACTTTTTGCAAGACATCACTTGGTATTGAAGCGATATAGAAGTCGCGCTGATTCTGCGTGCACTTAATCCCGGCGCTTGTGTGTTTGTCGAATTCCTCGGGCATGATGGATGATTTGCGAAGGTGGTCAATTGACGGAAGAGGTGTAGTGTGCTTGGCCTATTTAGTTGGACTGCCGTGGACGATTACGTCTCGGGACATTCTAGAGCAATGTTGTTTGCTCCGTATTTTCGGTTGTTCTTAATTTTAGCTTATTCACCTTTGGCTTGCCAGCCCCCCTAGATCCACCACCCTTCACTTCCTGCCTGTTCAACCCCATCGCCTGCTCCTCCGCGAAGCGCTCGGCATTGAGAGCGAGGAGTCGTGCCAGCACGTCATCGCGGATGGCATCGGGCCAGCGGTGGCGCCAGGGGAGCTTCTTGCTGGGCTTGACGGCGCCGTAGCGGCGGAGCTGGGCCTGGAAGTTGCAGGCTTCTGATGCGGTGGGGAAGAAGAGATCGCCGCAGGCGATGCGCTCCTGCAGATCTGTCGGCAGGGTGGTGTCGTCGTCGCTGTCGAGGTAGTCGAGGCCGAAGCCGCAGGGGCTGGTGCTGAGGGTGTTGCCTGAACCCGCGGGGAGGGCATCGCTCCAGCCGTAGGCGGCGAGCACCGCCTGATCCATGGCGTCGTGGAGGCGGCGCAGCTCCAGAACGCCGCCACTGGTTTCGGATGGATCGTGGAAGCGGTTGTAGGTGCTGGTGAGGCCTTCGTTGTTGCTCACCATCAGCTTGGCGCGGAACTGGTGGTAGCGCTCGCCGACGTCTTCGAGGTTCTGGCGGGTGGCTTCTTGAGCAGGGTCGTTGTCGGCGGAATCGAGAATGAAGGACGGGAAGGGGAAAGTTTCGAAGCAGTCAGTTGGTGTATAGACAGGGCGATCTTCAAGTGTGCCTCCGAGGAACTGAGCCCAATTGAGATGTGGAGTGGACTGCAGGCAGCTGAGATAAAGAGAGGAGGAACAAGAGAAAACCACCAGCTTCTGATCAAATACATTGCCCTGAGATAGACGGACAAACCCCTTGAACTTGCTTGTTTGTGCGACAGTCAAAGCTTCTCCGCGCTCTGCGACTGCTGAATAGAGTTCGCCTCTCAATCGTTCAAACAACCACCATGGTGCTGTTGAATGGGAACCTCGAGTGCCTTTCACCTTCCTCTCCACAATCCCCATTAACTCCGGCCACTCACGCTTGCACTCCTCCTCACTGCGATCCCCAAAGTTGATCACATAGCGGTGATGAGCATGGGTGGGGCTGTCGTTGACCTCCTTGCCGCCGATGTAGGGGAAGATCACCTCGGCGTTCTTAGGGTTCGCAGCAATCAGGCGCTCCATCGTGGCGATCGGGGAAGGAATTCCCGGTGTGTCGTCGTCGGCTTCGCCGGAGTCATCGAAGGTGAAGCCCATCCCCAGCACGATCGAGCCCTGGAAGCTCTTGCCCGCATTGGCCTTCAGGGGCTTGGGATCCTCATGGCCGCCCTTGTCGAACAGGAAGGCCGTGATCTGCTCTACCCGGCGGCCATCGAGGGTCCGCTCGCCTGAGTAGGCGCCCTTGAGCACATGCACGATGCTCACCACCACCGCCGCCACACCCGGCCAGCGGTAGCGGTTACGCGCCGCGAAGATCGTGCCTCCTTGGTCTTTATGGCAGATCCAGCGCAGGCCGGTGCTGCGGGTGTCGCCCTGGGCAATCGTGTTGGTGGCGATCAGCCCCATCGCCCCATCGGGGCGCAGCAGGTCAAAACAGCGGCGGAAGAAGTGGGCCACCAGATCGGCGTTGCCGTGGCTCTCAGGGTGCAGCTGCTTCAGCCAATCGAGGAAGCCTGCAGGGCTGCCCTCGGCGATGGTGTTCTTACCGGCAAAGGGCGGATTGCCCACGAACGCATCGAATCCACCCCGCCCGTTTTGGAACACCTCGGGAAACTCCAGCTCCCAGTGGAACGGCCGGATGCCCTTGGGCCCCGCCGCCAGCTCGGCCCGGATCGTCTTGATCTGTTCCGCGCTCATCCCCTTGTTGAGCTCGCGGATCTTCTCTTCCTGGAGATTGACGCGGGCCTTGGCATTACTGCCCTGGAAGAAGGCCGCCACCAATAGATCGCCCACCTGGCGGATCGTGTCGCTGGCCTGCTGTTGCTCCTCAAGCTTCTTCTGTTTGTATTCGGCGTCGGCATCGCTACGGCTGTCCACCGAAAACACGGCCTCCCTGGCAGCGGCCAGGTTCTGCAGAATGCTGCGGGGCGGGCCATCGAACAGGCCCAGTTGGATCGTGGCCGTGGCTTTCTCAATCCGATCCATGCTCACG
>Ga0114972_10004263_pt1 | contig 10640 bp, 8 predicted proteins | sample M_140807_EF_Meta_FD_87354 | JGI IMG/M metagenome (GOLD analysis project Ga0114972, IMG submission 87354) | Freshwater microbial communities from Lake Montjoie, Canada to study carbon cycling - M_140807_EF_MetaG | ecosystem: Environmental > Aquatic > Freshwater > Lake | place: Lake Montjoie... | reverse complement strand
GTGCCCATCATCGACAACTACTGGCAGACCGAAAGTGGCTGGCCCATCCTCACGCTCGCACGCGGCATCGAGGACACGCCCGCACGCTTCGGCAGCCCGGGCGTGCCGATGTATGGCTATGACGTTCGGCTGCTGCATGAGCAGACAGGCGAGCCGGTCGGGCCGAATGAAAAGGGCGTGATCGCCATTGCCCAGCCGCTGCCGCCTGGCTGCATGCAAACGATCTGGGGGGACGACACACGATACGTCAGCACCTATTTCGACAGCATCCCGGGTTCGCAGGTCTATTCGACATTCGACTGGGGTGTGCGCGATGCGGACGGCTATTTTTTCATCCTCGGTCGAACCGATGATGTGATCAATGTGGCCGGCCATCGCCTGGGCACCCGTGAAATCGAAGAGTCCATCAATGGCCATCCTGCGGTGGCCGAGTGCGCGGTGGTCGGTGTGGCGGACGCGCTCAAAGGGCAGGTGGCCGTCGCATTCGCAGTGGTCCGCGATGCAAGCGTCGTCGCTCAGGCGGATCAGCGCCGCGCGCTGGAAGGCCAGGTCATGGCCCAGGTCGATCGCCAGTTGGGTGCGGTGGCGCGCCCGTCTCGTGTGTACTTTGTGAGCGTCCTGCCCAAGACCCGTTCGGGCAAGGTGCTGCGGCGCGCGATTCAGGCGCTGTGCGAGGGCCGTGATACCGGTGACCTGGCCACGATCGAAGATCCGGGTGCGCTTGACGGCTTGCGCCAGGCGCTGACGGCCTCTTCCTAAGGCAGGTCCATCGGCGGTTCGGACATGGCAGCGATTTGCTCGCGCAGTTCAAGAATGCGGTCCTGCCAGTAGCGCGCGGCTCCGAACCACGGAAAGGCCGCGGGAAAGGCTGGATCGCTCCAGCGCCGTGCGATCCAGGCGCTGTAATGGATGAGCCGCAGGGTGCGCAGCGGCTCGATCAATTGCAATTCGCGACGATCGAAATCCATGAAGTCGCGATAGCCCTCCAGTACATCGATCATCTGGCGTGACATGTCCGAGCCGGATCCAGACAGCAGCATCCAGAGGTCCTGAATGGCTGGCCCATTGCAGGCATCATCGAAGTCGACAAAGTGCGGCCCGTCGTCGGTCCACAGCACATTGCCCGCATGACAGTCGCCATGCAGCCTGAGCGTCCTGACAGTGCCGGTGCGATCAAACGCCTGGCTGACAGCATCGAGGCACTGATCGACGGCCGCCCGCCAGGATGGCAGCAGATCAGATGGAATGTGTGCGTGCGCAAGCAGCCAGTCGCGCGGCTCGATCCCGAAGCGGTCGATGTTCAGTGTGGCCCGATGCTCGAAGGGCCGAACCGATCCGAGCGCATGAATCCGTCCAATGAAGCGGCCCATCCACTCGAGCGTCTGCGGGTCATCGAGTTCCGGCGAGCGCCCGCCTCGCCTGGGATAGACCGCAAAGCGAAATCCGCTGTGTTCGTGCAGGGTTCTGGCCGTATCAAGCAGGCCGAAAAGGGGAGGGACCACCGGAACCTCCGCCTCGCTCAACTCGATGGTGAACCGGTGCTCTTCGAGGATTTGTTCGTTGCTCCAGCGCTCGGGTCGGTAGAACTTGGCGACCACTGACTGCCCGTCTTCCAGCCAGACCTGATAGACGCGGTTTTCGTAGCTGTTCAAGGCCAGGAGTCGGCCATCTCCGCGCCAGCCCGCCGACTGCAGAGCATCCAGGATGGCATCCGGGCCGAGTTGATCGAAGGGATGCTGCGATGCCGGGCGTTCTTCATCGAGGTTCATCGCTTGATTCTATGCGTCCGGGGCGATGGGCCACAGTGCCCGTTTAAACTGACGCGCTTTGCCAGTTCTCTGTCACGCCATTCGCATCGGAGCCTGATCTGGATTTTTTCGAACTCAAGCGGGTCCTGCGCTCACTGCTTCTGCCGCCTGCAGGTCCCTTGCTGCTGGCGCTGGTCGGTGTGCTGGTGCTGCGCAGATGGCCTCGAGCCGGCGCCCGCATGGCGCTTGTGGGGATCGTGCTGGCCTGGTTGCTGTCGACTCCGGTGATGGCCGATTTTCTGGTCGGTCATCTGGAGCGTGATCAGCGCCCCCTCGATTCAGCTTCGCTGTCCAGTCTGCGTACAGGACCCCGTCCGCCCAGGGCGGTCGTGATTCTGGGTGGTGGCGCCCTGAAAGACGGCGACTTTTCCCCGGGGCGAGAGCATCTGCATGGCCGGACACTCGAGCGCGTGATGGCCGGTGCTCAGATGGCGCGCTTGAGTGAACTGCCGGTGCTGTTGTCGGGTGGACGCCTACCCTGGCTCAAGCACTCCGAGGCCGAGTTGATGCGCCGTGTCCTTGAAAACGAGGTGTCGTGCAAAGTCCGCTGGATTGAAGCGGATTCACGCGACACTGAAGAAAACGCCCGTTTTTCGGCGCGAATGCTCAAAAAAGAAGGCATTGATTCGATCATCCTGGTCACGCACGCCTACCACATGCCGCGGGCCAGGAAGGTTTTCGAGGCAGCCGGACTGAAGGTGGCTGCCGCCCCCCATGACTGGAAGGGCGCAGCGCCTGCCTGGCTCGATCCGGGTGATTGGGTGCCTAGCGCACTCGATGTCGAGACAGTCTGGCTTGCGACCCATGAATTGCTGGGTGATGTGTGGTATCGGTTTCGCGGTTATTTCTGAGACGCATCCATGGCCCTTTTTGATCGATCTGCACTGCAGCCTGGCGTTGCCCCACGCGAAGTCTTCGCCTGGTCGCTGTATGACTTTGCCAACTCCGGCTACACCACGGTCGTGCTGACCGCGGTCTTCAATTCCTACTTTGTAGGGGTTGTCGCCCAGAAGGCCGATTGGGCAACGCTTGCCTGGACCCTGGCACTGGCCGCTTCGAACATCGCGGTGATGTTCAGCATGCCGGTGATCGGCGCATGGGCCGATCTGCATGCGGCCAAGAAGCGACTGCTCGCGATATCAACCATCGGATGCGTCGTCGCCACCGCGGCGCTGGCTGCCTGTGGCCGAGGCGATGTCGCGCTTGCAATGATCGTGGTGGCGGTGTCGAACTATTTTTTCTCAGTCGGCGAGGCGCTGGCCGCGGCATTCCTGCCTGAACTGGCGCGCCATGAAACCCTGGGCAAGGTGTCCGGCTGGGCCTGGAGCTTCGGGTTTTTTGGAGGCATGTTGTCGTTGGGCCTGTGCCTTGCGTGGGTTCTGAGCGCGCAGGCGCGCGGCGAATCGGCGGCACAGTTCGTGCCGGTCACCATGCTGATCGTGGCCGCCGTCTTTGCGGTGGCTGCGGTGCCGACTTTTCTGATCCTGCGTGAACGCGGCCGGGCTCAGACCCGCCCCGATCAGCACTCTGCCCAGGCGGCCAAGTCGGCTGGTGCGCTATCCCAGGTGCGCAGTACCTTGCAGCAGGCGCGGCAGTTTCAGGATTTCTGGCGCCTGATGTGGTGCGGCACTGCGTATTTCGCCGGCATTTCCGTGGTAATCGCATTGGCTGCGGTGTATGCCGAAGAAGCCATGGGGTTCAAGCAGCAAGACACCATGATGCTGATCTTTCTGGTCAATATCGCCGCTGCGCTGGGTGCCTTTGCATTCGGGTATGCCCAGGACCGGATCGGGCACAAGCGGGCGCTTTCGATCACGCTGCTGGGCTGGATCCTGATGGTGCTGATTGCGGCCTTCACCACCAGCGTCTCGATGTTCTGGATGGCAGCGGTGATTGCCGGCCTGTGCATGGGCTCGAGCCAATCATGCGGCCGCGCGATGGTGGGCTATCTCACGCCCGCATCGCAGCTCGCCGAATTCTTCGGGCTCTGGGCCCTGGCAACACGCCTTTCGGCCGTGATCGGCCCGGTTGTCTATGGGCTGGTCACCTGGTTCACCAGCGGCAACCACCGCTTGGCGATTCTGGTGACCGGCGGATTTTTTGTGATCGGCCTGGTGCTGCTGCGGGGCATCGACATGCAACGCGGGCATCAGGCTGCACTGAGTTTTTCTCAACCCGATCATCAGACAGGAGTCGCCACACCATGATCACTCGCAAAGCCCTTGAAGCCGCGGATGTCGCCCGAATGCTTGCTGCCGCCGAAGCCGAAGCCGTTCGCAACAACTGGGCGGTCACCATCGCCATCTGTGACGATGGCGGTCATTTGCTGGCGCTCAAGCGCCTGGATGGGGCCGCACCCATTTCATCGCACATTGCGCCTGAGAAAGCCCGCTGTTCGGCACTGGGCCGTCGCGACAGCGGCGTCTACGAAAAGCTGATCAACGAGGGCCGCACCGCATTTCTGTCTGCGCCGGTGCTGCAGGGCATGCTCGAAGGCGGTGTGCCGATCGTGGTCGATGGCCAGGTCATTGGCGCGGTCGGTGTCTCGGGCGTGAAGTCGACCGAAGATGAACAGACCGCGCGGGCGGCGATTGCCGCCCTGGGCTGATCAGCTCACCTTGACCGGAATCCCCGCGATGTTGGCTTGCCATTCGCGGGGGCCGGTCTCGTGCACCGACGTGCCCTGCGAATCCACCGCGACCGTCACCGGCATGTCCTGCACGGTGAATTCGTAGATCGCCTCCATGCCCAGGTCTTCGAAGGCCACCACCTTTGCGCCCTTGATGGCCTTGGAGACCAGGTAGGCTGCGCCGCCCACCGCCATCAGGTAGGCGCGCTTGTGCTTGCGAATCGATTCGATAGCCACCGGGCCGCGCTCTGACTTGCCGATCATCGCAATCAGTCCGGTCTGACCGAGCATGGTCTCGGTGAACTTGTCCATGCGGGTTGCGGTGGTCGGGCCGGCAGGTCCGACCACTTCGTCGCGAACCGGATCGACCGGGCCGACGTAATAGATCACCCGGTTGTGGAAATCGACCGGCAGCGGCTGGCCTGCAGCCAGCATCTCGCTGATGCGCTTGTGAGCCGCATCGCGCCCGGTCAGCATCTTTCCGGACAACAACAGTGTCTGGCCGGGTGTCCAGGAGGCGACTTCCGCAGGCGTGAGGGTGTCCAACTGAACGCGCTTGGAGCGCTGGGTGTCCGGCACCCAATGCACGTCCGGCCACTCCGAGAGCGCAGGCGGCTCGCAATAGGCCGGGCCGCTGCCATCCAGCACGAAATGCGCATGACGGGTCGCGGCGCAGTTCGGAATCATGGCCACCGGCTTAGAGGCTGCATGGGTCGGTGCCATCGCGATCTTGATGTCGAGCACGGTGGTCAGGCCGCCAAGCCCCTGGGCACCGATGCCCAGCGCATTGACCTTGTTGTAGAGCTCGATGCGCAGTTCTTCTGTCTTATTCGACGGACCGCGGGCGATCAGATCGAACATGTCGATCGGATCCATCAGCGACTCCTTGGCCATCAGCATGGCTTTCTCGGCCGTGCCACCGATGCCAATGCCCAGCATGCCAGGAGGACACCAGCCAGCGCCCATGGTCGGAACCGTCTTGAGCACCCAATCCACCAGTGAGTCCGAGGGGTTGAGCATGACGAATTTGCTCTTGTTTTCCGAGCCGCCGCCCTTGGCTGCAACCGTGATGTCGACGGTGTTGCCCGGCACGACAGTCATGTGGATGACGGCTGGCGTGTTGTCTTTGGTGTTCTTGCGCTCGAATTCCGGGTCGGCCACGATCGAGGCCCGCAGCACATTGTCGGGATCGTTGTAGCCACGACGCACGCCCTCATTGACTGCATCTTCGATCGAGCCGCTGAAGCCTTCCCAGCGAACATCCATGCCGATCTTCATGAACACGTTCACGATCCCGGTGTCCTGGCAGATCGGGCGATGGCCTTCGGCGCACATGCGCGAGTTGGTCAGGATCTGGGCGATTGCATCCTTGGCCGCAGGCGATTGCTCCAGTGTGTAGGCACGTGCCAGATGCTGGATGAAGTCGACCGGGTGGTAATAGCTGATGAATTGCAGCGATGCAGCGACCGAATCGATCAGATCCTGCTGCTTGATGGTGCGGGTTGCGCTCATTGGGTTTCTCGGGTGGGCAAAATGGCTGAAACAGGGTCGGGTTCGGGTAATGACCGGGCAGGCAATCAATGCTCCTGCGAGGGGCCTTTTGATTTGGAGCCGCCATCCATGAGTCGATCGATCATGGCAATGGCGACTGCGGAAATCAGAAAGACGACATGAATGACTGTCTGCCACAGCAGCGTCTCTTGCGGCAGCGAGCCGGCAGAAATGAAGCTCTTGAGCAGGTGAATGGATGAGATGCCGATGATCGCGGTGCCAAGCTTGACCTTGAGCACATTGGCATTCACATGCGACAGCCACTCGGGCTGGTCGGGGTGGTTTTCAAGCCGCAGTCGCGAGACGAAGGTCTCGTAGCCGCCAACGATCACCATGATCAGCAGGTTCGAGATCATGACCACATCGATCAGCGAGAGCACGACGATCATGACCACCGTCTCCTTGCTGCGCTCGCCGATACCCAGTCGCTCGACGGTTTCAGCCAGTTCGGCCGGGTTCCAGAGCAGTCCGACGAGATGCCAGAGTTCTTCGCAAAACAGCACGACATACACGCACTGCGCGACGATCAGGCCGAGGTAGAGCGGCACCTGAAGCCAGCGGCTGGCAAAGATCATATTGCCGAGCAGGGAGGTCTGTCGGATCGGTGGAATCATGGGGTTGGCCCTTCCAGTCAAGAGGGGGTGCCCGTGGCGCAGGCGGTTCGTTCAGCCCGGATTCTAGCGATAATGCGCGGTCGGCCCGTAAGCCATCAGTAAGTGCCTGTCGCTACCGTGAGCACGGCCAGACGCACCGCAGCGTGCACCGCCTACATCGAGGGAGACCCGCCATGTCAGACAACACCCAATTGCCGAAGAGTGTGACGCCGCAGGAGGTCCTGAAAGCGACCTCTGGCGAGCCGGATACCAGCATCCAGTTCGCCATGACGGAGAAGCGGGTCTTTGCGCCGCCGCAAGCCTTTGCAGAGGCAGCCACGATTTCCAGCATGGCGCAGTACCAGGCCCTGTGCGACGAAGCCGAGCAGGATCATGAGGCCTTCTGGGCCCGGCTGGCACGTGAGCAGGTTCTCTGGCATGCGCCCTTCACGCGGACGCTTGATTCAAGCAAGGCTCCGTTTTTCAAGTGGTTCGATGATGGTCAGCTCAATGTATCGTTCAACTGCCTGGACCGGCATCTGGGCACTCCGGTCGAGCACAAGACCGCACTGATTTTCGAGGCGGATGATGGCGCGGTGACGCGCATCACTTACGGCGAGCTGCATCAGCGCGTCTGTCGGTTCGCCAATGGCCTGAAGTCGCTGGGCCATGCGCAGGGCGAGCGCGCGATTATCTACATGCCGATGTCGATCGAAGCCGTGGTGGCGATGCAAGCCTGTGCACGGCTGGGCATCACGCATTCGGTGGTGTTCGGCGGGTTCTCGGCCAAATCCTTGCAGGAGCGCATCGTCGATGCCGGTGCGACCCTGGTGATCTGCTCCGACGGGCAATACCGCGGTGGCAAGGCGCTGCCGCTGATCAACGCGGTGCACGATGCCTTCGATCTCGGTGGCTGCGAGGCGATCCGCAACATCGTGGTCTACAAGCGAACCGGCACGGATTTTCCGACCGATGCCCGCCATCACTGGATGCACGCGCTTGAAAGCGGTCAGTCGCCGAGTTGCGACCCGGTGTGGGTCGGCGCCGAGCATCCGCTGTTCATCTTGTACACCTCGGGGTCGACCGGAAAGCCCAAGGGGGTTCAGCACTCGTCAGGCGGCTATCTGCTGCATGCCATGTTGACCATGAAATGGACTTTCGACATCAAGCCCGACGATGTTTTCTGGTGCACGGCCGATGTGGGTTGGGTGACCGGTCACACCTATGTGGCCTATGGTCCGCTCGCGGTGGGTGCGACTGAAATCATTTTCGAGGGCGTGCCGACCTTCCCGAATGCCGGGCGCTTCTGGGACATGATCGCCCGCCACAAGGTCAGTATTTTCTATACTGCGCCGACCGCCATCCGATCGCTGATCAAAGCCTGCGAGTCAGCCCCCGAGACACATCCCTCGAAGTACGACCTGAGCAGTCTGCGACTGCTGGGTTCGGTGGGTGAGCCAATCAACCCCGAGGCCTGGATCTGGTATCACACACAGGTCGGTGGTGGTCGCTGCCCGATCGTCGACACCTTCTGGCAAACCGAGACCGGTGGCCACATGATCACGCCGCTGCCCGGAGCAACCCCTCTGGTGCCGGGATCCTGCACATTGCCGCTGCCCGGCATCACGACCGCGATCGTCGATGAAACCGGCCATGACTTGCCCAATGGCACCGGCGGCATCCTGGTGGTCAAGAAGCCCTGGCCTTCGATGATCCGGACCATCTGGGGCGATCCCGAGCGGTTCAAGAAAAGTTATTTTCCGCCCGAGCTCAATGGCTACTACCTGGCCGGTGATGGCGCGGTGCGCAACAAGGACACCGGTTATTTCACGATCACCGGGCGCATCGACGATGTGCTGAATGTGTCGGGCCATCGGATGGGGACGATGGAAATCGAGTCGGCGCTGGTGGCCAGTCCCCTGGTGGCCGAGTCGGCAGTGGTCGGGCGTCCTGACGATCTGACCGGCGAAGCGATCGTGGCATTTGTGGTGCTCAAGGGCGCACGCCCGGGCGATGCGGCGGCGGCGGGCGCAATTGCCCGGCAGTTGCGCGATTGGGTGGGCCAGGAAATCGGGCCGATCGCCAAACCCAAGGACATCCGCTTCGGTGACAACCTGCCCAAGACCCGCTCGGGCAAGATCATGCGTCGCTTGCTGCGTTCGATCGCCAAGGGCGAGGACATCACGCAGGACACCTCGACCCTGGAGAACCCGGCGATCCTGGATCAGCTCAAGCAGTCGCTCTGACCGCGGGCGCAGCAGCTCATGTTGATGCAGGAGCGAGAAGACGCGATGTTGCGTCGCCATTGGCGGCGCAACCGGCGTCTGGTCTTCTTGCTGGGATCGGTCTGGTTTTGCGTCACCTTCGTGTTGCTCTGGTTTGCGCGTGACCTCAGTTTCGCCTTCCTGGGCTGGCCATTCAGCTTCTACATGGCTGCTCAGGGTTGCCTGCTGGTTTACCTGGCGCTGGTCGTCATCTACGCCTGGCGGATGAACTGGTTGGACGCCAACTGGGCCTCTTCTGACGATTCTGTCTGATGCCTGTGGCCCCCAAGGGCGTTGAGGAAGTGCGGTTCAAGCGCAGGCTGATCCGCGCTTACAGCCTCTACACACTCGGATTCATCGGTTTCGTGCTGGTGCTGGCGGTGCTCGAGACACTGGGTATGCCGCGCCAGACAATGGGCTATGCCTTTCTGGTGGCCACCATCCTGCTGTATGCCGCCATCGGTGTGAAGAGCCGCACCAATGATGCGGCCGAGTATTACGTCGCTGGCCGCAAGGTGCCTGCGGTCTTCAACGGCATGGCAACCGGTGCCGACTGGATGTCGGCGGCCTCATTTATCGGGCTTGCGGGCGGTCTCTATTTGCAGGGCTTTTCCGGACTGGCCTTCGTGATGGGCTGGACCGGTGGCTTCGTGCTGGTCGCGCTGTTTCTGGCGCCCTATCTGCGTCGATTCGGGCGCTTCACCATTCCGGATTTTCTGGCAGCCCGCTATGGCGGCCACATTCCGCGCTTCATCGGCCTGGCGCTGGCGATCCTGTGCTCCTTCACCTATGTGGTGGCGCAGATCTACGGCGTGGGGCTGATCACCACCCGCCTGACCGGTGTGGATTTCACTGTCGGCATCTTTCTGGGTCTGGCCGGTGTGCTGGTCTGTTCGTTTCTGGGTGGCATGAAGGCGGTCACCTGGACCCAGGTGGCGCAGTACATCGTGCTGATCCTGGCTTACATGATTCCAGTGGTCTGGTTGTCCGTGCAGCAGACCGGCAATCCGATCCCGCAATTGGCCTATGGTCAGCAGCTTGAAAAAGTCACTGAACTCGAGCGCAAGCTGATCGATGATCCGGGGGAAATCGAGGTCAGACAGATGTTTCGGGATCGTGCGCAGTTTGCCCGGGAGGCACTCGAGCAGCCTGCGCAGGTCTTCATCCAGGAGCGCATGCGCCTTGAGCAGGACCTGCTGAGGCTCAAGCGCGAGGGCGCAGGCCGGCGCGAAATCGGTGCGCTGGAAGAGGCGCTCGCACGCTATCCCAAGGACGAGGCGAGCGCGCGAGTGCAATGGCAGCGCGACATCGACCAGGCCGAGCGCGGTGCTGCGCCGCTGCGCCATGGCGAGGCGTATCCCGGTCGGGATGAAGATGAGCGGGACATTGCGAGACGCAATTTCCTTGCATTGGTTTTCTGCCTGATGCTGGGCACCGCATCATTACCGCACGTGCTGACCCGCTACTACACGACGCCTTCGGTCAGCGAGGCGCGAAGCTCTGTGGCCTGGGCCCTGTTCTTCATCTTGTTGCTGTACTTGACCGCGCCGGCACTGGCGGTGCTGGTGAAATACGTGATCTATCACGATGTGGTCGGGACTGCATTCAGCTCGCTGCCGGGATGGGTGCAGTCCTGGTCGAAGGTTGATCCGACCCTGCTGTCGGTCATCGATGTGAACCGTGATGGAATTGTTCAGCTTGCCGAGATCAGTATCGGACAGGACATCGTCATGCTGGCCACGCCCGAAATCGCTGGACTGCCGTTCGTGATTTCCGGGCTGGTGGCAGCCGGCGG
>Ga0114972_10004262_pt1 | contig 10640 bp, 14 predicted proteins | sample M_140807_EF_Meta_FD_87354 | JGI IMG/M metagenome (GOLD analysis project Ga0114972, IMG submission 87354) | Freshwater microbial communities from Lake Montjoie, Canada to study carbon cycling - M_140807_EF_MetaG | ecosystem: Environmental > Aquatic > Freshwater > Lake | place: Lake Montjoie... | reverse complement strand
GGCAGGCCCGCGGCCAGGATCTCCTCCAGCAGGCCAGGAATGCCGGCGGCGGCGATCGCCTCAACACCGCTGCGCACCAGCAGGATGCCGCAGCCCTCCGGCCGCAGGTCGGGAGCCCGCTCGAACAGGCACACCTGATGGCCCTGTCGCTGCAGGAGCAGGGCCAGCAACAGGCCGCTGCTGCCGGCGCCCACGATGCCAACACGACGGGCAGGGGCAACGCGACGGGTAGGGGCAACGCGACGGGCAGGAGCCTGGCCCATGGCGAATCCGGCACTGGAAGAAACCGACCTTATGGGGTATGCAGCGGAGGCTGTGTAGCGAAAACCACGTAGCGAAAACCACGTAGCGAAAACATCGTTGCGAAGATCACGCAGCGAAGATCATGCCGACGCCAGGTAGAGCTGCCGCCCCTACATTGAAACCAGTGATCGGATCACCATGAACCGCTCGATTCTTCTGGCCGCCCTCACCGCCGCCACCTGCCTGCTGAGCTCGCCCGGCAGAGCCGCCCAAGTGCCCAGCCACCCCTGTGACAGCGCTGCCCTGAATCCGCCCTGCGAGCGTCCCTTACCGCCCTGCGAACCAAGCCAGGTTCCCTGCCTCCGCTGAAGCGGAGTCCCGGGCAGCAGCTCATCGACCAGCAAGCAGGCCGGCGATCCGGATTCGCCGATCAGACGAGGACCCCCTAGCCCAAGAAGCTCCATCCCGCCCATCGGCGAGTGGCCCAAGAGGAAATCGGGAAAGGGCGGAGACTGAACACTTCCCCAGCCGCCGGCGGACCAATGTCCAGGGCCGGGAGTCCTGCCAAGCAGCACTCCCGGCTCATCGCTGGCCCGTAGCTGCAGCAGGGCCAGGCCGGCGCCGCCGCTGGCCTTGATGGAGGGGGCGCAGAGAACATCGAGATCGACAAAGAAATCAGCCATAGGAATAGCACAAAAAGCCGAGAATATTGGAGCTGTAGACAAGGTCAGACGAGGAGATTCTTGTCCTTGAAGGTGCACAATCCCCATCACATGGAGGGGGCTGCTTAAACGCGTGGACAAAGTTTCCGAGGCGATCTGCGGCGTATCTGCGGCAACTTTCCCGGTTCTCGAAGCTGATTCGCGGCGAAAGCGAGGAGCCGAATGACCGAGCTAGGCGACTTTGCGCGACGACTAAACAGAAACAGCTCATCTACTCATTGCACACATGAAGGTCAAAGGCTGATCAAGTCGGCGCCCGGCAGCCACGCTGCTGATCCCTGCAACGGCTGCCGCCATGCTTCATAATCCTTAACAGCACAAGCCTGCGGTGTCTTGCTCCGCCCACAGGTCCTTCCCCACCGCACACCATGACCCTCGCCTCCGGCCGCCAGCAGGTTTCCAGTGCCGATGGCAGGGGAGTATCAGCGGCAACACCAGCGCAGACTGCCGAAACCACCCTCCGCTACAACCGCGCCGACTGGGCCAGCGGCTTCCGCAACGTGGGCCAGGAGCTGAGCAACGTTGCGCTGAAGGCCAGCAAGGGCACCATCCCGGCCGACCTCAAGGGCACCCTTTACCGCAACGGTCCCGGTCGGCTGGAGCGTGGCGGCCACTGGGTTCACCACCCGTTTGATGGCGACGGCATGATCACCGCCCTGCGCTTCGAAGCTGGCGGGCTGAACCTCACCAACCGCTTCGTGCGTACCGAGGGCTGGCTGGCCGAGGAGAAGGCCGGCAAACCTCTCTATCGCGGCGTGTTCGGCACCCAGAAGCCCGGCGGCCTGCTCGCCAACGCCTTCGATGTGCGGCTCAAGAACATCGCCAACACCCATGTGGTGAAGCTCGGCGATCAGCTTCTGGCCCTGTGGGAGGCCAGTTCCCCCCACGCCCTCGATCCCGAGACCCTCGACACCAAAGGCATCTCCCTGCTGGATGGCGTGCTCAAGGCCGGCGAAGCCTTCAGCGCCCATCCCCGCTTCGATCCGGGCCACCACGGCGAGGAGCGCATGGTGACCTTCGGGGTGAAGAGCGGCCCGCGCAGCACGATCCGCCTGATGGAATTTGCCGTGGCCGACGACCCCGTCAGCGGTGTCAAGGCCGGCCAGCTGCTAAGCGAGCGCTCCGATAGCTTCGGCGGCTTCGCCTTCCTGCACGACTTCGCGATCACCCCCAACTGGGCGGTGTTCCTGCAGAACGCGATCGCCTTTAACCCCTTGCCCTTCCTGCTCGGCCAGAAGGGCGCCGCCCAATGCCTGGCCTCCAAGCCCGGTGGCCAGGCCCAGTTCTGGCTGATCCCGCGCGACTCGGGCGCCTATGCCGGCCAGCCGCCACGGATCGTGCCGGCCCCCGAGGGTTTCGTGTTCCACCACCTCAATGCTTGGGAGGAGGCGATCGACGCCCCTGAAGGCAGCAACAACCCCCAGGAAGCAGCTGCTCCGGCCACGCCCGCCCCGATCGTGGTGGAGAGCATCTTCTACGCCGATTTCCCCTCAATCGGTCCCGACACCGACTTCCGCACCATCGACTTCGACCTGATCCCCGAGGGTCTGCTGGAGCGCTGCAGGATCGATCTGGCCACGGGCACGGTGGGCACCGAGCGCCTCAGCGAGCGCTGCTGCGAATTCGCCATGGTGAATCCCCGCCGCGAGGGCCTCAGCTGCCGCTACGGCTGGATGGCAGTAGCCGAGCGCGAAACCGGCAACGACCCCCTCCAGGCGATCAAGAAGCTGGATCTGGTCAGCGGCGAGCGCAGGGTGTGGAGCGCCGCGCCAAGGGGCTTTGTTAGCGAACCGGTGATGGTGCCGCGGACCGCCGGTGCGGGCCCCGAACCCGCCGAAGACGACGGCTGGGTGCTGTGCATGGTGTGGAACGGCGCCCGCTGCGCCAGCGATCTGGTGATCCTCGATGCCGCCTCGATGGAAGAGCTGGCGGTGGTGGAACTGCCGCTGGCGATTCCCTATGGGCTGCACGGGAGCTTTGTGGAGGGGTGAGGGGGTCTGGTGGGGTTCAGCCCGCCCAGATCTCCTCAAGATTCAACGCCAGCCCTGGGAAGTGGGGATCTCCATCGAGGCGGCTGGCCGCTTCGAGCCGCCGGGGCCGGGCCGGGGAATCGGCCAGCGGTTCCCAGATCTCCACCGCCCGCTCCGCTGGAATCAACAGCCAGCCGAGCCGTGCGCCGTTGCGCTGATAGGCGGCCATTTTCTGGCGCAAGGCGGTGAGACCGCGCGGACCTTCGACGCTCGGACTCGCCAGCTCCACCACCAGATCGGGGCAGAGGGGAGCGAAACCGCGGCGTTGCTCGGCGCTGAGGGCCTGCCAGCGGTCGAGGCCCACCAGAGAGGCATCGGGGCTGAGCACGGAGTTGTCGGGAAGGCGGAAGCCGGAGGAGCTATCGAACCCCTTCCAGCTGCCGGTGGCACGGGCCCAGGCCTGAATCTGAAAGGCCAGATCGGCGTTGCGGGCGCCTGTTTCGCTTCCGGTGGGGGTCATGCAGATCAGGGAGCCATCGGCGGCCAGCTCCAGCACCGCGTCGGGGTTGGCTTGACACAGCTCGGCGAATTGGTCGGGGGTGAGCCGCAGGCTGCTGCTGTGGAGGAGCGGCAGGGTGATCGACCCAAACGGCTGCTCCGGGCTCAGCAGCCCAGGGCAAGCCGGCTGGGAGGTGGGCGGCGCTTGGGGACTGGCTGGGGCGAGCATGGCCAGGCGAGTGCAGGGTTTCAGGCTAAAGGCGGTGCAGGCAGCTGGCGGAGCTGCCGCTCAGCCGCGAGGCCCTGGTGCTCACGCCCATGGAACACGCCTCCTGCACCCAACAACCCGCCGTCACCACAGGCTGCGCACGGATCCATAGGAGCGGATTTTGCTGTCGGCGCTGAGCAGGGGAATCCCCAACTCGCGGGCCTGGGCCACCAGCAAGCGATCGGCGGGATCAGCGTGGAACGGCTCCGGCAGGCGGGTGGCTGCCACGGCCACGGCGGCATCCAGGGCCAGCAACCGCACCGCCGGATGGGAGGCCAGCAACGCCAACCAGCACTCCACATCGAGGCTGAGGGCAAGCCGTCCGCGGTTTACCAGCATCGCCACTTCCCAGCAGCTGATTGCAGACACCAACAGCCCAGGTGCACCGCCCGGCTGGCCGGCGCTCTCGATCGCTGCATCGATGGCGGCTAGGGCAGTCGCGGAAAGCCGCTGGCGATCCCCATTCGCCCACCAGATCAGCACATGGGTGTCGAGCAGGATCACGCCAGGGCTTTCCAGTCGTTCTCGCCGACGGGCGCGAACGGATCGTCAAAGCGCAGCACCGAGGTGGCTCGGGTGGAGCAGGGGGAGGAGATCGCCATCACCCGTCGGGGGGTGCCGGTGGTGCGGCTCGTGCCCGATCCCGGCGAACGCCATCGGGGGGCTGGGCGTCGTGAGCGGGTTGCCCTGGCGCTGGAGCGGTTGCAGCAGCTGCGGACTGGCGTCGTCCTGGAGGGCGACCTGGGGCTGATCGCCCGGGAGGGTCTGGATTGAACCCGGCGATCGCAACCACCGCCTTTGTGCTTGACAACTCCGTGCTCTGGGGTTGGATCCTCGCCAACCAGGCGACGCCCTACAGCGACGCGGTGGCCGGCCTGCTGCCGGTGGTCGATGCCCACGCCCCCTGGTTGCTGCAGCTGGAGTTCACCAATGTGCTGCGCGCCGCTTGCCGTCGCGGCACCATCGAGATCGCTGCGGCCCGCGAGATTGTCGATCAAGTGGCCCTGCTGCCAATCCGCATCGATGCCGCCCCTCCCCAGCCGGCCGCGTTGCTGAGCCTGGCTTTGCGCTTTCAGCTCACCAGCTATGCCGCGGCCTACCTGGAGCTCGCCCTGCGGCTACAGCTGCCGATCGCCACCCGCGATGACGCCCTGGTTGATGCTGCCTGGGCTGCAGGGGTGGGGGTGCTCACCCCCTAGTCGCCCGCAACCGTGGCGCCAGCGGGCGTTGGTCGGGGCCATGTCGACAGGGGCCGTGGGAGCAGGAGAAGGCCGATCTCGGGCTGCTCTGAGGACCGCAGGCCCGTGAGCCGTTAGCGGGACCTCAAGATTCCAGACGCGATCATCCTGGCCACCGCCCGCTGCGCCGATCTCAACCTCGCCACCGGCAACAGCCGCGATTTCCCGCTCACGCTGGGGGGCGTGGTGCATCCTTACGCCCTCTGAGAACGCGTCCCTCTGCAGCACCAGCGGCCGATCCAGCCGCCATCACAATGGCGCCATGAATCGTTCCGCCGACTGGCTGCATCAGGCGCAGGCCGATCTCGAGCTGGCGGGAGTGAGCGCCGTCGCCGGCCACCATGAATGGGCCTGCTTCGCCTGCCATCAGTCGGTGGAGAAGGCCCTCAAGGGTTTGCACCTCCGCCATGGCCAGCAGGCGTGGGGCCACGGCCTCGGGCGTTCCTGCCGCGAGCTGCCGCCGGCCGTCGCCGCCGCCCTGGCGGCCAGCGTCAGCGATCTGGAGGACCGATTACGCATCACTGCATCGAGCCCTCGCCCGGCGGAGGAAACCGCCGGGCGAGGGAGGGGCCACTGAACCGGTCCTGCGCCTCAGAGCACCTGCACCCGAGCCTGAGGCCCGAGCTACCCGCTGCTGATTGGCGGCCAGGATCAGAGCCTCGCTGCGGGCCATGAGGTGGGGCTGGGCGGAGATGTGCCCCTCGCGATCGAGGAAGAGCACCCGCAGCAGATGGACGGCTGTGCCCAGCAGATGGACGGAAACCACGCGGATCGGGCACTGGCGCTCAAGCGGCCCGCGGCTTGGCTGAGCGGGGATGAGAGGGCGAGCCATGGCAGGGATGGCGAACGACACCTCCGCTGCGCCCCGGTGAAGCCAGCGACTCGCGTCAGCCCTTGCGTGGTGCGGGAGCCGGGGCAGGCCGGGTGGCGTGATCGCCAGCCCCCAGGGCTCAGCCGGATCTGAGGGCTCAGTAGTCCTCGGGGAACAGCACGGTGGTGGTGGGCCCATCGCCTTCTGCCCAAAGGTCTTCCGTGATCACCCAGATGGTGCCGTGCTCTGGTGTGTCGTAGCTGGAGAAGAGGCGGCCTTCCGCATGGGTGTGGTCCGAATCGTTGGAGGCTCTGTCCTCCGCATCGAGATCGCCCCAGTCGCGGGCAGCATGACGATCGAGCTGGCCGACGATCACCTCATGGGGAACGGCAGCTGCGACAGCGGCCGTGGCCACGATTCGTCCTAGGGAGTGACGCATGGGAAGAGGAGGGGCCGCAGGAACGTTCCTGCGGCCTGTTGTCAGTGAGGGGAGTCTGATCGGCTCAGCCGGGCTGGGCGTCCGGCTGACTGGAAGCCGGGGCTTGGTGCTGCACCAGAAAGGCTTCGATCCAGTCGTGGTGTCGTTTCTGCAGGATCCGATCCGCGATCGAGGGAGCTTCTTCCGGCACCTGGAAGCGTTTGCGGAACGCCTTGGTGAAGCCCTCCAGGAGGGGAGCCGGCAGAGTCCGCAGGGTGTGGCGTGCAGCTGTACCAACCGACGGTGGCGATGGTCCATATCCATGGCGACTGGCAGATCGGCCCCCGGTGTTCCCACAACTACAGAGGCCGATGCTGCTCAGGCCAAAGGAGACCTGCCGACAGCACAAGCGCGTGCGTGGGTCATGACTTGAAAGGACTTGTCAATAATTCACAATCCCCGCCTCCGACGCAGGCCCTGGCACGCTAGGTTCACACTGTGCTTCACACTCCGGGGAGGTCGACCCCAAAAGGTCTTATGCGACGAAGCCAATGGCTGACATGCTTAACCCTCTTGATGGACCGCCTCCCAGCGAGGTGCCCTTGTCAAGGGCACCACTAGTCCTAGTGATTGCTCAAGTTCGGTTTCCGGAGGTTCTTTCGGTCACTAGGGATGATTTTGTAGCGCCTTTTCAGGAAGCAGTACGTGATACATATCCTCTGCTAACAAAAAGCCAGACCCAGAGGACATTATTTGATCCTTTTGGTTCGCTCTCAACACGAACCGAAGAAGTATGGAGATTTTCGGACTTCGAGGGAAAGTGGACTGCCTCACTTGCTCCTACATTTTTGGCGATTGAAACAGGTTCTTACACCAGCCGCTCTGACTTCCTGTCGAGATTGCGCGCAGCCATGACGGCTCTTTTGGAGCACGTGAGACCAGCGAGAATCGATCGACTTGGCATGCGCTACATAGATCGCATTGACGGATCTGGAGTCAAGCAAATCAGATCCTTTGTCAGGCCAGAAGTTTGTGGCATCTCTGGATTGCCTGAGCTGCCCTATCCGCAATTCAGCATTACTGAGAATAAGTTTGACCTCCCGGAAGCGACCCTAATTGCTCGTTGGGGCTACCTTGCAGAGAATGTAAGTTTGGATCCAACGACGATCCAAGCCGTTGATACGCCGAGCTGGATTCTTGATCTGGATATGGCTAGCTCTAGCTCTGGGCCAGGAGGCCCTGATCTGAATAGAGTTATGTGTATGGCAGAAGAGTTTTCGGAGCGCATCTATACATTCTTTCGCTGGGCGGTTACTGATGAATTCATGACTCACTATGGAGGCAAGAACCAATGATCATTATCCGTGAATCCTTTTCTCTGCTCCGCACGCAAGCAACTAGCTCAGGGGTGCCAGATTCTGTAAAGCCAGTTAATTCTTTGCCTCATGGCTTTGGGACAGGTGCCTATCCATACAGTGGAGATTTCTTTGACTTACTTCTAAAGATCTATGCCTCTGAGCATACTTCATCCGGCAGGAGCCTGAGTGTCTACCAAGATCTTGATTTAACTCCTAGCAAGGCGATTCACGAGCTGCATTTCAAATCGGGACTGACTTGGGATCAATTGGCTAGGCTGTTTGGTGTTAATCGCCGCTCTGTTCATTTTTGGGCGAGCGGCAAGCCTTTGGCAACGCGACACGAGGAAAAGCTATTTCATCTGCTTACATTAATCCGCACGATCGATCGAGGCTCGGCACGAATTAATCGCACTCTCTTGCTCAAGCCAATTCCTGACAGAGATCGTTCGCCATACCAGCTGCTTTTGGAAGATAACTATTCGACAGTATGCGACGAGTTAAAGCAACAACTTGGCGCTTCAATTCTACCTCGGAGGCAGCCGCGGCCTCTTGATCCTGATCAGGTCAGGGAAAGGATCCCACCATGGCTTCCAAGTTTTGATCCTGACGAGCTTGTGAGCGTTGTCCCTGCTGTTGGACCCGTTAGAGCCGCAAAGACGAACAAGCTAAAGCGTGAACAAATCTCCTGAACCTTCGCCTTATTGTGAAGATATCGATGCTGCACTCCGATATTGGCAGCAGGGAGATTGTCTTCTGGGCGAGATGTGGTTTGCATGGCGTTTTGTCCCGCCGAGACCCATCTCTGAGCAGGCGGTAAACTCGTTTACTGAATATCCTGATATCGATATTGTCGAGGAGCAGGTTCCAGGCTTGGCCATCGTAACTCAGACTTGCGACATCGTGCGTACTTGCAAGACAAGGCCTTTTCTAGAGGTCTGCCCATTGGTATATATAGACATGCCAGATCTTTCTGCTGTTCAACATGGTAAACAACCACGATTTGCCTATTTAAGTGGCCTTCGCGATAAGGGTCTTGTAGTGGACTTAGACCGCGTAATGGTGGTCGAAAAACCGTTGGTAATGCAGCACGAGCGGGTGCGTGGTTGCTTCACTGATGAAGATGTACGCAATTTTGCCGAAGCCTTGGCCCGCAAACGGTCGCGCTTCGCTTTTCCGGATGACTTTGTGGGTTGGGTGAGGCCACTGAGTAGCCGCCTATCAAGTAAACATAACAAGGACTCCCCCGAAGGTATTGCGCTTCGTGCGCTGCGTGAGATTCGGGTTCATGCAACCCCCTCTTGGTCCGCTGATCAAGTAGAAATATTCTTTCATTTTATCCGAAACGTTGGCGGTGATCTCTCTGGCTTTCAAGTCTCCGAACTGAATCTAGAGACTTGGTTGCATTTGCTGCAGCCTAGCGGCAGGTTCATATCAGTTGATGGTCATCTGGTTGACCTAGAAGACATCACAGCTTCCGAGTATGTGCATAGCGACCGACTAGATCACGACAATCTCACTATAGCGTACCAGCTGAGAGGCTGATTTTATTCACCCCTTGCAAATGTGTGCACCTAGCGATTGAGGGCTCGGATTGCCCCCGCCGCTGAGCATGGGCCGGGAGACCTATTTGTGGAGCGAGATAGTGAAAAAGTGTGCGCAACAAGTGCTGGATAATTGGCAATCTTCTGCAAGGTCTGGATCATTGAGACCAGCCTCGCTGACCTGGCTAGCCCGATAATGCTCAGGCGTTTTGGAGAGCAGCGCGACCCAGTAACGGCATCTGGTGGTGCACCAGAAACGCCTCGATCCAGTCATGGTGCCGCCGTTGGCAGTTCCGATCGGCGATCGAGGGGGCATCAGCCGGCAGCTGAAAGCTCTTCCGGAACGCCTTTCTGAAGCCCTCAAGAGCGGGTCGGGGCAATCCCCGCAACGTGTTACCTCCAGCAGCTGGGTCGCGGGGATCGGGAGCTCTGAAGGCGCCTTGATGCGCTGATGCCAAGATGCACTGAATCTAAGGCTAGCAATGCGCACGACGCTCGACATCGAGGCCGATGCGTTGGCTGCCGCCAAGGAGTTGGCGCACCGCCAGGGCGCCTCCGCCGGGAAAGTGGTTTCGAGCCTCTTGCGCTCTGCCCTGACAGGCAAGGCGCCAGCCCAGCCTTATGGCGCTGCGGTTGTGGCCGGATTCCGTCCCTTTGCGGCCAGCGATCAACAGCTGGTGAGCAATGAACAGATCGATCAGTTGCGCGATCTCGAAGGCATCTGATGCGGGCCCAGCCCAGCAGGTGGCGGCCCGTCTGGCCGAGGCCTGCGGCCATCCCAGCCATGCCTTCTGGCCCCAGCAGGTGCCCGGCGCCACCGCGAGCCATCTCTGTGCCATTTCAGCAATTTGAGCCTGGTGAGTGCTCTCAAAACGACATCAATGGAGGCGCACCGCCTCGCCGGCCCCTTCAGCCCCCAACCCCCTCCGACACCACCGGGTTACGGAGCGTGCCGATCCCTTCGATCGTGATCGCCACCTGATCCCCCGGCTTGAGCCAGCGGGGCGGGTTGGCGGCCATGCCCACGCCCTCGGGGGTGCCGGTGAGGATCACGGTGCCCGGTAGCAGGGTGGTGCTGCCGGAAAGAAAGGCAATGATCTCGGCCACCGAAAAGATCATGTCGCTGGTGTGGCCATCCTGCACCCGCTCGCCGTTGAGGTGGGTGCTGATCGCCAGGGCCTGGGGATCGGGCAATTCGGCGGCGGGAACGAGCACCGGGCCGAGCGGTGCGAAGGTGTCGAAGCTCTTGCCGCGGCACCACTGGCTGCCGCCGAGTTCGGGGCGCTTCTGCCAGTCGCGGGCGCTCACGTCATTGGCGCAGGTGTAACCGAGCACCGCCGCCAGCGCCTCATCCACGCCCACGTTCTTGCAGCGCCGGCCGATCACCACCGCCAGCTCGGCCTCATAGTCCACCTGATGGCTGGCCAATGCGGTGGGCAGCTCGATCGGTGCCTCCGGATCCTGCACCGCCCCCGGCGACTTCATGAACAGCACCGGCCGCTGCGGGATGGCGGCGCCGGTCTCGGCGGCGTGGCGGCGGTAGTTGAGGCCGATGCAGAGCAGGGCCCGCGGC
>Ga0114972_10004260_pt1 | contig 10641 bp, 9 predicted proteins | sample M_140807_EF_Meta_FD_87354 | JGI IMG/M metagenome (GOLD analysis project Ga0114972, IMG submission 87354) | Freshwater microbial communities from Lake Montjoie, Canada to study carbon cycling - M_140807_EF_MetaG | ecosystem: Environmental > Aquatic > Freshwater > Lake | place: Lake Montjoie... | reverse complement strand
GTGGCCATGGACTATGCGCCGGTGATCCGAGCCAATTCTCTCGCAGTGGGCTGGATCCGCGACAGCCCGACCTCGCGGTTCGTGCAGGAAGTCCCCGAACTGATCGACCCGATCTGGGCTGAGGATCGATCTCGGTTCCGCAGTCTTCCGTGACCTTCCGCCAACCCATTGGAACCCTTTGGAAAGATGCGACTTAATTCCGCACCCTACCGTTGACGTCCTTCAATGGCCGCCATATTATGTGGGGATGAATGTGGGGAATAAAACTTGGGCAAGCTGACTGTTACAAAGGTCCGCAACGCCAAACCGGGAGTAAGCACTTCCGGGAAGGTAGCGAAGCGCGCCTATCAGGATGGTGACGGGCTGTTCCTGTTGGTATCGACCGGTGGGGCGAAGTCGTGGATGCTTCGCGTGCAGGTCGACGGCAAGCGCCGAGACATCGGTCTTGGGGCTGCAGACGTTGACGGCCTGGGTCGCGAAGCGTTTGGCGTCGGCGACACCCGTTATTCTGATGTCCCTCTCATGCTGCGTCGAGATCTGTCTTTGGCTGAAGCAAGGGAAAAGGCTGCGGCATTGCGCAAACTCGCCAAGGCAGGAAGTGACCCGAAGGTCGAGCGGGATCGGCAACGGGTGAAGGTGCCCAGCTTTGCAGAGGCGGTGACTGAAGCACACGAAGCGCTCAAGTCGGGGTGGAGCGACCGGACGGCGAAAGCGTTCAAAGCGTCGTTGGAAGAGCATGCCAACCCGAAGCTGGGCGCATTGTGAAAGTGAACGCGATCGGCAGTGCCGAGGTCATCACCGCGCTTGCCTCGATCTGGACAGAAAAACCAGTCATGGCTCGCAAGGTGCGCAGCCGTATCGGGCAAGTCCTCGCTTTCGCTAAAGCGCGGGGTTGGCGTGCCGACGCACTGCCCGATGCGCGCGAGTTGCGCACCGGACTGCCGAAGCAGGCACGTGGCGGCAATTTTGCTGCGATGCCTTTTTCCGAAGTTCCTGAGTTTTTCGCAGATCAGCTTTCGAAGGCAGCAACTGCCAGCCGCCAAGCCTTGCTGTTTGCCATTCTAACGTCCGCAAGGTCAGGCGAAGTGCGTCAAGCGACATGGGAGCAGATCGACTTCGAAGCGCAAACATGGACTCGCCCGGCCTCGATTATGAAGATGAGGGATGGTCACGTAGTCACCCTGTCCGATGCCGCCATTGAGCTGCTCAATTCCTATGCGCCGAGGGAAGAACGCAAAGGTCTCATTTTCAAGGGCCTACGCGGCGGAGCGCTGTCCGATATGTCGTTGAGCAAGGTTTTGCGAGCGGCCGGGCGGTCGGAGACCGTTCATGGCTTTCGCTCGGCATTCCGAGACTGGGCAGCCGAGAAAATGCCGACCATCCCCGCGATGGTCGCTGAAATGGCGCTGGCGCACAAAGTCGGCACGGCAACCGAACAGGCTTATCTGCGCAGCGACATGCGCGACATGCGCCGCGCTTTGATGGAAGCATGGGGCCGATTTGCCGCGCCGTCGCTATCGGGCGTGGCGGAGAATGTAACGTCGATACGGACCGCTTCGATGAATTGAAACGATAGGAAACCCTATGGGAGAGTCAAATGATTGTGTAACGCGAGGTCTGGAAATTCGTTGAAGCTGCCCGGCAGGTTCTGGTGCCGCGCATTAGCCCTGCTCATGACCGATGATGGGTGGTATTCTGCCGTTGCGCTCACCGCTCGAAGTGTCACGTTTAAACATGTTTTTTCAGCTTGTTCTGCTTGCCATCGGTCTCATGCTTGTCGCATTCCCGCGGGTGCTCGACGGAGACCCGAGGCAACGACACTTCAGACGGCTCGAAGAGCTCAAGAATGGCGCAGACGAGGCATTCTTTGAGGAGCGGCGGGCTTTGGAAACCTACCAACCTCGCGGCTACTGGCAGACGCGGGTTCTCGGCGGTTTGCTGATATTCATCGCGCTTTCAAAGGTTCTTTTCGACAAATAGCGAATGACCGTTTCGGGGTCGGGACCTGAAAGGCAGGAATTTTTCACAGGCAAGGCAGATCTGCCAGACGGGTTTTGGGCCTGCGCATCAGCCCTGCTCATGACCGATGATGGGTGGATTTCTGCCGCCAATTTTTTCCGCTATCAGCTGCCAAGCAACGCGGCGGTTGATAATTTCATCTCTGTCGCCCCATCGACAAGACACGTGGCAGCTAACCACGGGCCAGTACTAATGGAGCCGATGCGCCTGCCTCTGGATGACAATTGCCCGCGGGTGGGCAGGGGCAGCGATTAAATTTTGGGCCGTGTAAAAAGGTTATGCTTGGGCGACCCTAGCGCGCAACACATCACTATTGCGGACTTTGACAGTGCGGTAGCCCAACTCGACATGTCCTTCTGCCGAGAGCCTATGAAGAATCTCGCCGACAGTATTGCGTGCCAGATTTGCCATGTTGGCGAGTTCTTCATGGCTGATGCGCGCAGTAACGGAGTCATCGACATCAGGATCTTCGAACCGGCAACCACAAATCCGCAAAATAATGGCGATGCACCGGCGCTCACTGTCACGGATCATCAGATCGTCGCCGCTTACAATCATGAAGTCGTTAGTCTCGACAGAAAGCCTGCCGAGCATTTGCCACCATTCAGGGTGGCCATTTAACAGCGTTAGCAGGCCGCCCCGCGGTGCGTAGGCGACGGTCAGATCGGTGCGTGCCACGGCCGAAATGCGCCGCGGGTGGCCGGTCAGGATCGACGCCTCGCCGAACCAGATGCCAGGTTGGTAAAGGTGCACAAAGTGCATTTCGGAAGTGTCGAGCGGAATCGAGACAGCGACCGAGCCACGGCAAATGCCAAAGATGCCGCCCGGTTCGTCTCCAGCAACGTAAAGCGTTTCACCGTCGGCGAAGCGACGAAGACGGCAGATGGGGAACAGCGCCTGCTGGAAATCGGATGGTGTCCGGCTGAGCCAACCCCGGTGCAATAGGCTATTGCCGAACTCGGATTCGCGCACACCACACCCCCGGAAACACTTTTTTGAAACGTAGCAAATTGCACAATGATGCGCAATCTGGCCCATTTTTCTTCGAAAAACACAGCAATTGCCCGCCGACTGGCAAAGGCCTGCGCCGCACCCGCGTTATACCGCCTTCGATATTTCAAGCGAGCAGAGGTGCTTTCGGACTGCGTCCTGCCGTGACGTGCTGACCGGGTCGCTAACCGGCCCTGAAGCGGTGACTTTGCTGCGCCACGGGCTGTCGGGCTGAAGTATTGATGGGGGGAATATGACGAACATGATGGCCGCGAAGTTTGCTGGCGCCGGGATAGCCTTGACGTTGCTCGCCACGCCGGCGCTGGCGACCGAAGGGGGCAGCGGCGCCTATCTGCTCGGCTCGCGCGACAGCTATGCCGGGATCGTGCCGCCGCCGGGCACTTATGTTTCGGTCGATGCAGTCAGCATTTCGGGTGACGCGCCATTTATCGCTATCGGCGGCGTGGTGGTTGTCGACCCCTCGATCGATGTGTTGGTCACCAAGGTCAATCTCACCCACAGCTTTAAAGAAAAGGTGCTGGGCGGCCGGCTGGCAGTGACGGTGACGCAGCCGATCGCGACGGGCGATTTCCAGTTCGATGGCACTGCCGGCGGCGGCCTTGGCATTAGCGTCAAGGACAGCAACACCGGGCTTGGCGACACGACGATCACACCAGGGCTGGGCTTTGACAAAGGCAATTCGCACTGGGCGATCCAGACCAGCTTTTTCCTGCCGACCGGATATTGGGAACCGGCGCGGATTGACCCGCGCAACCGCACCATTGACGTCCTGAGTTTCGGCAAGAACCGCTTTGCCGTCCAGCCGGTGGTCAATTACACCTATTTCAACCCCAAGACCGGTTGGGAGTTTAGCACGGCTTGGTCCGTGCTGTTTTCGGCGCGCAACGAGGACACCGATTATCAGACGGCGCCGGAGGCCTCTATCGAGGTCGCCGCGGTGCAGCATCTGAAGTCGGGGCTGGCCTTGGGGGTCGCAGGCTATGGCTACCAGCAGCTTGGCAACGACAGCGGTTCCGGTGCCGAGGCGCTGCAGAATGCCTACGGGGCCAGATCGCTGGAAGCGCGGGTTTTCGGCGCCGGGCCGCTGATCACCTACAGCACCAAGATCGGCAGCCATACGCTGTCGTTCAAAGCCAAATACACCCAGGAATTCGGCGCAAAGCGCCGCGTGGAAAGCGACGTGCTGCAGGCTTCGGTTGCATTTTCATTTTGATCTCAAGGGGGGCAAGATCATGAAACGCACAATTGGTTTGCTGACTGGTTCGGCCATGCTGGCAATGCTGGCAATGCTGGCGGGCTGCGAGAATGCCGCCGAAACACCGGCGCTGGCGGCCTCATCGGCCGAGGACGCCATCGCCAAGGCCGAGGCGGCAGTGCCCGAAAACCCATTGAAGGACGCCTATTTCGGCGAGCTTCACCTCCACACCAGCTATTCTCTCGACAGTTTCATTGGCGGCAACCGCAACACGCCGGAGGATGCCTATCGGTTTGCCAAGGGCGAGCCGATGACGATCAATGGCGAGCAGCACAAGTTGAAGCGCCCGCTCGATTTCGCGGCTGTCACAGACCACGCCGAATTCATCGGAGAGATGTATTCGACACAGGTTGAGGGTGCGCCGGGGTATGACAACCCAATGCTTGTCGAGCTGCGCGGCCTGTCGAAGGTTGATGAGCAGCGCGCCTGGTTCCTGAAATATGTCGTTGCCAACAACCGGTCGGCGACGCCTTCGCACCCGCCGTTTTTTGCCGGTCCGGAAACGACACACAGCGCCTGGGAACTGAACCGCGACGTTACCAACAAATATTATGAGCCCGGCAAGTTCTCGACGCTGATCGGCTTTGAATGGACCTCGGCCCCCAATGGCGGCAACATGCATCGCAATGTGTTGTTTCGCGACAACAAGATCCCTGCGGCCCCATTCAGCAATGTCGACTCTGCCGACGAGGAAAAGCTGTGGGACTGGATCCAGGTTCAGCGCGACGCCGGCATGAAGCTGTTCGCCGTGCCGCACAATTCGAACGGCTCCAAGACGCAGATGTTCGAAAGCGTCGACAACAGCGGCAAGCCGCTCGATGCCGCCTATGCCAACCGGCGGGCTTCGATGGAGCCGCTCATCGAGATGATGCAGATCAAGGCCAACTCGGAAGTCAGCCGCCAGTTCTGGCCAACCGACGAGTTTGCCAATTTCGAAAATGGCGACACCATGGCGAAATTCTCCGGACGTGTGAAAGCCAGAGAAAATTACATCCGCTACGCCGTCGCGCAGGGCACCAAATTCCAGCGTGACATCGGCGCCAACCCGTTCAAATTCGGCTTTGTCGGCGGCACCGACAACCATAACAGTGGCATGGGCGACACGGCAGAAGACGACTATATCGGCAGCCACGGCCCGGCCGATGGCAGCATCGAGGAACGCCGCACCGGCACCATCGATGGCTGGATTGGCTCCGCCGATTCCAACCCCGGCTCACTGACCGGCGTCTGGGCAACCCGCAACACGCGTGGTGCCATCTGGGATGGTCTGCAGTCGCGCGAAACCTTTGCAACCTCTGGCACGCGCATGAAGATCCGCATGTTCGGCGGCGAGAAGTTGACCGCGCCGGCGGATGGCGTCGCGATGGTCAAGGCCGGCTATCGCGACGGCGTGCCGATGGGCAGCAATCTCAAGGAGCTGGCGAAGGCGCCGACCTTCACGGTCTGGGCCTCGAAAGACCCCGATGGCGCCAATCTTGATCGCATCCAGATCATCAAGGGCTGGACCGACGCCAAGGGCGAGCCGCAGGAACGCATCATTGATGTCGTCTGGTCCGGCGCACGCAAGCCGGGCGCCAATGGCAAGTTGCCGCCGGTCGGTAATACCGTCGATCTCAAGACAGCGCAGTACCAGAACAGCATCGGCGCCCCCACTCTGCTGGGCGCTTGGACCGACCTCGACTGGCGGCCCGACCAGAACGCCGTCTACTACGCCCGCGCGCTCGAAATCCCTACGCCGCGCTGGTCGACCTATGATGCAGTCAGGAACAAACTGCCGCTGCTCAAGGATGTCCCGGCGACCATTCAGGAACGCGCCTGGGGATCGCCCATCTGGTACCTAGCTTCGTAATTATTTCTGGGAGGAGAAAGACCATGAAGACAATCCTGAGCATCGCCGCAGCCGTGCTGGCTTTGGGCATCGCCTATCCCGCTCTGGCCGAAGTCAAAACGATCCGGTGCGGCGCCGAAAAAGGCGATGAGCGCGTCTGCGAACTGCCCAAAAAGACCCAGCAGGTCATGGTCAGCCGGCAGCTCTCGAAAAAGGACTGCACCCGCGGGAAGAACTGGGATGTACGCAAGAAATCGGGCCATGATGAATTGTGGACCCGCAACGGCTGCATCGCCGAATTCACCGTTCGTTACGACTAGTCGGTCGTGAACCCGATTGCGATCATTGCCGGTTTCTTGTTGCTCGCGAGTGCGGGTGTGGCCTGTGCACAGGACACGCCTGCGCCCGCCAGCCCGCCGACAGAGAATGACGGTACCGACCCGACGAGCCCGGCAAAGTTTGCCAAGGTAAGTTTTGAGCATCTCGATCTGGCACTTCCCGACGGGTTGCCAGGCGACAATTCCAATAGCTTGATCTTCGAGTATCAGCAGCCCTTCGGACACAACGCCATCAAGCTCAAGTTGCCGATCGTCTCTGTCGATGCGCTTGGCAATAATGACTATGCGCTTGGCGATGCTTCGGTGAAGCTGACCCATGTGCTGACCGTCACCAAGACGCATGGTATTATTCTGAATGGCGAAATTGTGTTCGACACCGCCAGCCGGCCCGAACTTGGCACTGGCAAGACCGTCATCAAGCCCGGCATTACCACTGCGTTCTTTCTGAAGGGCGGCCATATCTTCGCTCCGGCCTTCGTACAGAGCTTGAGCATCGCGGGTGACGATAACCGCGCGGACATCAATTCCTCGACGGTCGATTTCTATTTCGTGCCGAAACTGGCGAACCCGAAACTCTACATGACGCTCGACCCGGCGGTGACCCACGACTGGAAAAACGACAAGACCTTCCTCGTGACGGCGCTGACGCTCGGCTACAAGCTGGGGCCGATGCTGGGCGGCAGGGGCCAGATATTCGTGAAGCCGAGCATCGGGATCGGCAGCAACAGCCCGACCGGTTGGGGCGTTTCCACCGGTTTCCAATTACTGAGTTTCTAGGCAGCGTTTTACAGGGAGACACGTGATGAACGTTCGTTTGACCGCCACCATCCTCGCCGGAGTCAGCCTTGCAGCGCTCGCTGGTTGCTCGGAGGAGGCCGACACGGCCAACGGCTCGACAGCCGGAAAGGTTGCCGAAGGGGGCTATCTGCCCGACGCGAACCGCAAATACCCGGAGCGCGTGCTGTGGGGCGACGAGCATGTCCACACCGCCTGGTCCGCCGATGCCGGTCTGTCGGGTGCTACCCTCGGGCCAGAGGACGCCGTGCGCTTTGCCAAGGGCGAGGAACTGATGGCATCAAGCGGGCAAAAGGCGCAATTGCACCGCGCGCTCGACTGGATCGCCGTCACCGATCACTCGGACGGCATGGGCACCATCAACGAATTGAACGTCGGCAACCCTGAAATGATGAAGGACCCGACCGCCAAGCGCTGGTACGACATGATGATGGCGGGCCCCGAACAAGGCATTCTCGCAAAGCGCGAGGCGATAAATGCACAGGCAACGGGGACGCTGCCCAAGACGATGATGGACCCCAAGTGGATGGTCTCGGCGTGGGAAAAGACCGTTGACATCATGGAAAAGTACAACCAGCCGGGCAAGTTCACTGCGTTCATCGCCTATGAATGGACTTCGAACGGCGAGCGCGGCGAAAACCTGCACCGCAACGTCATCTTCCGTGATGGCGCCGACAAGACGCGCGCCACCCCGCCGCTGACAACGTTTCAATCGATGGTGCCAGGTCGCAGGGGCACTGATCCGGAATCCCTGTGGAAATGGCTGGGCGATTGGGAGGTCAAGACGGGCGGCAAGGCGCTGGCCATTCCGCACAACGCCAACATGTCGAACGGCTGGATGTTCCGTGAAGCTCGCTATGACGGCACACCGATGACGGCGGAATGGGCGGCGCAGCGCCAGCGCTGGGAGCCGCTTTACGAAATCTTCCAGTACAAGGGCACCGGCGAGCAACACCCCTCGCTGGCACCGCTGGACGAGTTTGCCGATTTCGGCATCTGGGATACCGCCGATCTGAATGCCAATCTGAAGAAACCCGGTGATATCAATACCGAATACTGGCGCGAGGCCAACAAGACCGGGCTGAAACTGCAGGGCACGCTCGGTGCCAATCCGTTCAAATATGGCGCGGCCGCGGGCACCGATACCCATACGGCTCTGATGACCGGCGGGGAGGAGGACAATTTCTTCGGCAAGTTCGTCTCCAACGAACCCGGCCCCGGCCGCTGGAACCAGGCGTACAAGCAGGAAGGCCCCAATATCCGCCGCGACTGGACGTTGATGGCGGCGGGGATCACCGGCGTTTGGGCGACATCAAATACCCGCGAAGCCATCTGGGACGCGATGAAGCGCAAGGAAACCTATGCTTCGTCGGGCCCGCGCATCACCGTGCGGTTCTTTGGCGGGTTTGATCTGCCGGCGAACGTCGCCGCTGGCGATCTCGTCGCCACCGGCTATGCCAAGGGTGTCCCGATGGGCGGCGACCTGAAAGGCAGCGGCAAGGCCCCGACCTTCCTCGTCGCCGCGATGAAGGACCCCGAAGGCGCCAATCTCGATCGGGTACAGATCGTCAAGGGTTGGGTCGATGCCGCCGGCAAAACCCACGAAAAGGTCATCGACGTGAAATGGAGCGGTACGCGCAAGCCCGATGCCAAGGGCAAGCTGCCGCCGGTGGGCAACACCGTTGATCTTGCGACGGCCAAATACACCAACAGCATCGGCGCCGAAGAGCTCATCGGCAGTTTCACCGATACAGCATTCGACCCCAAGGCCCGGTCATTCTACTACGCCCGCGTCGTCGAGATCCCGACACCGCGCTGGACGCTTTACGATGCCGTCAAGTTCAAGGTGAAGATGGACCCCAAGGTCCCGATGATCCAACAGGAACGCGCCGTCACGTCGCCGATCTGGTATACGCCAGCCTGAGGACGAGAAGTTCAGCCATGAATTCGGGAGCGCGTTCTTCGGGCCTCGCTCCCGATTTTTTTGAAAGACTGGAAGTGAATCTTCGAGAGCTATCAAGGGAGCCGCTGGTCCATTTCTTGGCGATCGGTCTGGGCCTGTTCCTGCTCTATGCGCTGGTCGCGCCCGCCAACCGGGACGACGATCGGATCGTCATCAGCGCCGCAAAGGTAACCGATCTGGCGCGGCAGTATCAGGCGACCTGGAACCGCGCGCCGACGCCTGCCGAGTTGCAGGGCCTGATCGATGCCGAGGTCAACAGCAAGATCCTCTACCGCGAAGGCGTGGCGCTTGGGCTGGATCGCGACGATGCCGTCATCGAACGGCGAGTACGGCAGAAATATGAATTGATGAGCGAGGAGGAAAACGCCGGCGACCCGCCGAGCGAGGCCGAGCTGACGGCCTATCTCGCCGCCAATCCCGAAAAGTTCCGCCAGCCGGCAGTGGTCAGCTTCGACCAGATTCTGTTCGAGGTGAAAGGCAGTGATGCCGAGATCGAGGCGCGCATTGATGCCGCACGCAAGGCAGCGCTTGGCGGTGCCGATCCGGCGAGCTTGGGCGATGCAACGATGCTGCCGCGCGGGGTGCAAAGCCTGGCACTCGACCTCGTGGCGCGCGACTTCGGCGAAAAGTTCGCTACCGCGATTGCCCAGGCGCCGATCGGGCAGTGGGGCCCGCCGATCCTTTCGGGCTATGGCATCCATCTCGTCAGAGTGAGCGAATGCCGGCAGGCCGCGCCGCCGCAACTCGCCGAGGTGCGCGCCGAGGTGGTTCGTGAATGGGAAAATGACCGGCGCATCAAAGCCAGCGAGGCGAGCTATGCCCGGGCGCGGGCGCGCTATGATGTGGTGATCGAGGGCCAGCCGTGACGCGCTTGCTTCTGGCGCTGCTGCTGCTGCTGATCGGTTCCCCTGCTGCCGCCGACGAGTTCAAGCCCGCCTATCTGCAACTGACCGAGCGCGGTGCCAGCGCCTATGACGTGCTGTGGAAGGTCCCGGCGCTCGATGAGGCGACGACGCTGAAGGTCAAGCCGGTGTTTCCGGCCGGCACAAGCGACGTCACCGCTCGGCGCAGCAGCTTTGCCAATGGCGCTGCCGTGGTGCGCTGGCGCATCGCGGTCCCCGGCGGTCTGAACGGCCGGACCATTGCCTTTCCCGACCAGGCGATCACCCGCATCGACATCCTCGTGCGCGTCGCCCGCGCCGATGGCACCGAGCAGCTGGGCCGGGTGCTGCCCGGCACGGCGGGCTTCACGGTCACCGCCAGCCCCGGCCCGTGGGAGGTCGTCCAGACCTATACCGTGCTCGGCATCGAGCATATTCTTGCCGGCATCGATCACCTGCTCTTCGTGCTGGCGCTGATCATTCTGGTGAAGGGCACGCGCCGCTTGCTGTTGACGGTCACCGCCTTCACCATCGCCCATTCGATCACGCTG
>Ga0114972_10004258_pt1 | contig 10642 bp, 9 predicted proteins | sample M_140807_EF_Meta_FD_87354 | JGI IMG/M metagenome (GOLD analysis project Ga0114972, IMG submission 87354) | Freshwater microbial communities from Lake Montjoie, Canada to study carbon cycling - M_140807_EF_MetaG | ecosystem: Environmental > Aquatic > Freshwater > Lake | place: Lake Montjoie... | reverse complement strand
TCGACAGCCTCGAGAGCGAATTGGCCCGCACCCAGGCGTGCCTTCGTGAAGTGGCCGCCGGACGCCCCTTGCTCGAGGGCTGCGGGGGGCTGGCGCAGAACCTCAAAGATCGTGAGATCCTGGAGTTTTTGGGGGATGGGGGGTGAATGAGCCATGGTTAAAAAGAGACTCCTGGCACAAGCGACCTAACAGGAGGCATGATGGAAACTCAAGGACCGGCACCAGAAAGCCATTGAGTTAAGCAAAGGAAGCTCTTGGCAACACTGCTGCAGCAGATGGATCCGCAGCATCGTCTCCAGCGGGTAGGGCGGCCGGCCACCCTTGGTGCTGGTCCTGGGGTAGTGAGGTTCGATCAGCTCAAACAGCGCCTTCCAAGGCACAACCGATTCCATCTCAGCCAGGAAACGCTCGCGCCGGGTCCGATTTTTGGGCGTGAATTGCTCGTAGTCGCCGAATCTGAGTTACTTGCTGCACTTGAAGACTGTCCGTGACAGCGATCACAGAGCTATTTCACGCAGGGTGCCGGGGTTTTCCAGGGTCTCCCTAAGCGATGATCAGCAGTTAGGTTGCAACCAGCCGCCAAATGAACATTAGATCCATCCAAGAAAATGAAAACCTTTCATCTCGTTCGCATTGACCGTCAGAAGGGAGTCGGCCACTGCCACTGGAATTGCCCAAAACGGCTCTGGGTGTGAAGGGCATCCGCCTGCATGAGCACACCCTCCAGAACAAGCTCACCAAGAGCTGCCTGCGCACCGCCCGCTCGTGATTCTCACCAGTATGCCGGGCATCAAATACATAGAGACTCCAGAAAAAAACAAATCGCGAGCTGGCTCGATTGCGGCCGGGGACCATGGCGTAGGTGTGTTTTCCCACCAGGTTGTTCAGATGACAAGGGGGTGTGAGGTCGTCATGGTCCGGGTGTCACTGGCCGATCCACTGACCTCGTGCCCCATGCATACCCACCAAAATGCCCGGCTTGACACCCCTCGGTAGGGAACGGCTGCTGCGCCGACAAATTGATCACGGCGAACCCCTCCTGGCCCTGGCCGCCCAGGCGGGCATCAGCCTTCGCACCGCCTACAAGTGGCTCGCTCGATCCCGCTGCGGCGGTCACACCTCTCTGGTGGATCGACGGAGTGTTCGCCGCAACCAGCGGCGGACGCTCGATCCGCAGCAACTGCAGCACGCCGTGGATCTCCGGTACCAGCGCTGCACCCTCAGGCGGATCGCCAAGGCCTTCGGCGCCCCCCTGTCGACTGTCGCAAGGGCGATGGAGGCTCTGGGGCTCAGGCGCCTACGAAACCTGGACCCCAGGCCGCCGGTGCAGCGGTACCAGTGGGAGAAGTCGGGCGACATGATCCAAGTGGACACCTAACGGATGCCCCGGTTTGAGCGGGTTGGACACCGCATCACCGGCGACCGCCGTCAAGGCACCTCCAGAGGCGCCGGCTACGAGAAGGTGCATGTCGCCATCGACGACGCTACGCGCCTTGCCTATGTCGAGGTCCTTCCGGACGAGCAGATGGGCACGACTGTCGACTTCCTGGCTCGTGCCGTGGGCTGGTTCAGCCAGCAGGGAATCACCTGCCATCGTGTGCTTTAGGACAATGGTTCTGCCTATCGCTCCGGCGACTGGAGGAAGGGTTGCGCCGCAATGGATCTCAAGCCCATCCGTACCAGGTCCCATACACCGTGGACAAACGGCAAGGCGGAGCGGTTCATCAAAACCCTCCTGGGCAAGTGAGCCAATGCAATGGCCTTCCAGACCTCCGAGGAGCGAAACAGCTGGCTTCCTCGCTATCTGGCGCTCCATAACGGCCGCAGATGCGACATGGTCCTTGGTGGCCTCAGCCCCCTGCGGCGTCTGCAGCTGCTGCTCGCTAAATGACCTGGTGAAAGAAAGCACATCTAGCCTCTGACGACTTGAGCATCCCCTTGTGATTAAATCGCGAGCATGAACCGTTAAATGTCTTTGCCAGTTATGTCAAATATTCGCAAAGGGTGCATGATCTCGGGAGAATCAAGAAAAGCCCGAACAGGTGACCAGTGTCGGTACATTAGACAGATGTTTACTAAGGCTCTGTTAATAGGTATCACACTATGCATCCGAGCGACGAGCGCAATGAGTTGGTGAGCATAGTGCTTTGACGTGAACGTTTCCGATGCCCAGCGCCGTGCCTCAGCACCCATGCGCCTTACCTTGGCTTTATCGTTGAGCAAATCTTCTAGTGCAGAACTCAGCTGTAGATTATTTATATCAGGATCAATCTTGACGGCACATGAAATTGGAAGCTCCGCGTAAAAGCCGGCATTGGCAACAATCACAGCCTTCCCATACAGCATAGCCTTCACAACGGCGCCAGAAGCAGCCTCTAAGACCGGTAAGCGAAGACAGCTGACAACGTCACATTGCTCAATTGCATTGATGAGGTTGTTTTCGTCTACCACACCTTCAATGACGAGATTAACCCCTAATCCGCTTGCCAATACCATTAGCGACTGCCTAACGGCTGGTTCGATATGGCCAATCAAGCGCAAGATGGCTCTCTCGCGAAGGCTTTGACTTGCCCCAATAGCCTCCAATAAGTCTTCCACACGCTTATTAGGATTAACATGGCCAATGGCCAAAATATTTAATGTTCGACCCTCGGAGCCACCTATGCCAATAGGATAAATAATCGAATCGGGAGGCAGAGGTACAACTAACACTGGACCAGGACACGCCTTTAAAACCCGCCCGCAGCCCCATTGACTATGGGTAATCACAGCATCTGCCTTCGCACACACCCACTCCGTCATGGGCATTAACTGGCTTGTGGCATGAATAAATGACTGGCTATCTGAATAAGTAAAAAACTGCCGCGCTAGTTCACTGCCATACCACTGGTCAAGAATGAAGTCTGCGTGAACACGATTTAATTCGGCCCAACTAGCAAATAAATGCCCTAAGTAAAAGTCATGAAGGCAAATCAGGCCCGGAAACTCGAACAACCAGCGCAAAGCACCCTCATGATAAGCAAAATGGTTGCCGATCTGGTAAATGCAAGCATCGGCACTCTGAATGAGAGACCGAATCACTAATTCATCATCCCAAGGCAGAATCCAGGTGGCAAAGTTGTGGCATTGTGCAATTATTAAATCCCTCGACTCGGTACTCACGACCACAACATGGCATCCTTGGGCTATCAGCTCATGCACCACTAATGCGGTCACGCCACCGATGGACGAATTAGCGTTAACAGGAGTGAATATTAACAGGTTCATTGCAACAGAGAATTGATGGTCTCAGGCCAATTAATATTCATGCTTTCCCACAATATGCGAGCTGATTGTCCATAGCAAGAGGTTTGCTCTGAACATGTATAAACCGCGTTCATGGCCATGGCCAAGTCTTCAGGATTGACTTGGGCAACCCAACCAGTTTCTTGGTGTTTAACAAGACCCAGAATACCACCACTATCTGCGGTTGTAATCAGCGCCTTTGCCGCCGTGGCGGCCTCCATAGCTACATAACCTAGCGAGTCTTCGTCATAAGGAAGGTATGCGACTGCAGCGCATTGATTTAGATAGCTTGCGTAAACAGCTCTGGGCAGAAACCGAAGATCTAACTTAACCCGATCAACAAGATCCAAACGTTCAACCAATTCTTGCAAACGAAGCGCATCCTCGGGGCTATCGGGTGGACCAGCAATCAAGAGCCGCACACGTTGGTCTGCTAATGCCAAAGCTTCCAGCAGTAGATACTGACGTTTCAGCCCGTTCACCCTTCCACCAGCAAAAATATAATCACCAGCAATGCCTCCTGGAAATAGCTGAGGGTCATTGACTGGCGGAAGCAAGACCTCGGAATCAAAGCCATTGTACTTGCGTAGGCGCTTACGAGTTACCTCGGAATTGGTATATATTTTTGCGGATTCTGAAAATGCTTGAAGGTCGCCATGGCGGATTACGGATTGCAACTCATGTCCAGCCGAACCTGTGGGGAGATTTGTTTGACCGGCATCGAATAGATCGTATGCCTGGCGATACTGGTGAAGCAGCCAGAGGGTTTTTCTGGGATGGCGCAGTAAATAAGCGGGAAATTTAAGGGCAATCACATGGTCAACATTAGCCACCTCCAAAGCACGTACCATCAGCATTTGGGAAGGTATACGTCGCGAAGGTTCCCATTGAAAGGGAATACGCAAAATTTCTGCTTGGTGACCAGATATTATTAGATTAGATTGGAGATGCATTGCAAGTTCTTCTGCGCCTCCCCATACAAAAGGAGCCATGTTGTTAACAACAAGAACCTTCATTGCAGCAACCTCTGCATGACATGGGGCCAAGATATTCGCATCGCTGATATTTTTTCACTAGCTTGCGTGCCCATGGCTACAGTTCTAGCACGATCAAGATATAATCGATCCATGGCATCAGCAAGGGCGAGTGGCGTGGGTTCAACAACATAACCATTAACGCCATCATCAACAAGCTCCAGTACGCCGCCGGAGTCAGTAGTTGTAAGTATAGGTTTTGCTGAATGGCTTGCTTCAAGACAGGGATATCCATATGAATCTTCATTTACGGGTAGATATGCAGCGGCCAAGCAAGAAGACAGACGACTAACTTTCTCCTCTTCGCTAATCCACTGATTATCGAGTCGAACTCTTGATGTAAGACCCAACTCAGATATTAGATCTACAAGGCTATGTAAGTATTCTGAGCTAGAGCTGACTCCAAAAAGAGAAAGATTTACCGGTGTTTTAGTAGAGCGCAAGGCCTCTATAAGCAAATGTTGACGCTTGTGGTGCTCCAATCTACAAATACAAACAATCTCATCATTAAAACCAGCGCTATGAAAACGTTCGGGATGAAGAATAGGGGGGTATAGAACCTCGCTTTCTATGCGGTTGTAAGTTTTTAATCGCTCCGCAACTACACGGCTATTGGTGAAGATAGACTTAGCTTCACGGAGACCAACGTCATCAACATGGTGCAATGCATCTCTAAATCCGCTAATCTTATAATCATCCTGAAAGCCCCTGTAGGGGGTGTGCCACAAGTCATAAAAAGAACGGATATGGTGAATAAACCATAAAATTTTATGGGAATGCGGAATCAGATGTGCTTGGGGGCGAAAACAGATAATGCGGTCAGCCATGCTGAGGTCAATCCAACGCAATGCGCACATTTGCTGAAACAGTAAATCAGGAGTGTCAACTTGTGGCAGATAGATTCGTTCCACATGATGGCCCTGTTCCTGGAGCATCAGCTCAAGCCATTCGACAATATTTCTTGCGCCTCCTTTGATGAACGGCACATAAGAAGAACAGAGTGCAATCTTCATTGTCCTCGCAAGATTTTATGTAATCCTCTGGCAATTCGATCAACATCCGCCTGTGTAAGGGCTTGATGGGTGGGTAGATTAATGCCCCTTTGAGCCCACAGATCAGCTACAGGATACGAAGAGATCTCTTGATAAGGGGGTAGTACATGCATGGGATAAAAAACTGGTCTGGTTTCAATGCCCATCTGATCTAAGTCACGCATTACTTGATCGCGATCGCTCTCATCGCCTTCTTGCAGAAAAATGGTATACATCCAGTAAGCATGCCTCGCCCAAATCGCTTGGGTGGGCAACACGATTTTATCAATCAAATCAGCCAAAGCTGTGTTGTACCATATGGCAAGCCTCTGCCGATCGGCAAGGGCGGCTGTGATGCCCTCCACCTGTGCCAAGCCAATCGCGGCCTGAATATTAGTCATACGGTAATTGTAGCCAACAACAGGAAACCAATAACGGCGCATTGGATCCATGCCTTGGCCTCTAAACAGCCGCATCTTGTCGGCTAAGTCATCATTGTTAGTGGTAATCATTCCACCCTCCCCAGTAGTAATTATCTTGTTTCCATAAAAACTAAAACAGGCGCATGTTCCCAGCATGCCGACTTTAGAGCCATTAATCTCGGCGCCATGGGCCTCGGCCGCATCCTCAAGAACCCAGAGACAGTGCTTAGTGGCAATCCGATTTATAGCATCCATTTCAACTGGATGACCATAAAGATGTACCGGTATAATTCCACGCGTACGTGGGGTTATTTTTGCTTCGATGGCAGTCGGATTGATGTTCATAGTCTCAGCGCAGACGTCTACCAATACGGGTATTCCGCCACAGTAACGAACAGCATTAGCTGTTGCAATATAGGTAACAGTGGGAATGATTACCTCGTCTCCAGGTCGGAGGCCCAACGATACCAAAGCCAAATGCAAACCAGTTGTTCCATTATTGGTCGCAATAGAATGCTTTGCTCCAATAAACCGAGCGAATTCTCTCTCGAATAATTCAATGTACTTACCATTGGACGAAATCCAGTTCGTATCCAAGCAATCAAGTACATATTTTCGCTCATTACCCGCCAGCATGGGTTGTGCAACAAAAATCCTATGATTCGAAGTACTATATTCGTTCATTTGTTAAGATTCCTCGCTGGTACACCAGCAACTCGCGAATCATTGTCAAGGTTAGATAGCACTACAGAGCCAGCTCCGACTGTTGAATTGCAGCCGATACTAACACCTGGAACAACCATTGATCCAATTCCAAGGAAACTCCTGTCGCCGACAGCTACATTACCTGCTAGTGCGCATTGTGGGGCAATATGAACCGCCCTGCCGATTGAACAGTCATGGTCAACCGTTGCGCCCGTGTTAATAATAGCAAGATCCCGAATTGTGGTATTTGCATTAATTGCACTGCCGGCCATTAGCGCGATGCCATTACCGAGATTCACACTTTTAGAGACAATCGCGTGAGAGCTGATAGCGTTTACCAATTGGTAACCCTTTTCAACCCAGAGCACACTTAAATTGTCTCGGAGCTGATTAGATCCTATTGCAACAAAGAGCTTCCAGTAGCCTTCCTCACGAAGCCTGAGGAGATTTTCGTCTCCCTTCAAGACAGGAATGCCCAAGCAGTGCTCTGGACTGCTAGAACCTGCTACACAAAAAGCAATTTCATTGCCACTATCGTGCAATATTTCAATACATACTTTAGCATGACCTCCTGCACCAATAATTATAATTTCAGGCCTCATTTCAACCTCCTCCAAGCGAGAGAATTTTCTTTTGCAAAGAAGAGATTGGCGGATTCAACTTTTGAAATATCTTCCATTGGCATTGATTCAAGCAGTCCGGTTCCTGCATTGATGACCATGCAATCTAAGCCTAATGCGCTAAATGCATTAAACCATTGAGTACTGGTGTGCCCCGTTCGTTGAAGATGCGAGGGACCAAACTCTACAATTAAAGCAATGTTTGGATTGTTCTTGATTAGAGAAATCGCTCCTTCTATGACCGCAAGCTCGGATCCCTCAGCATCAATTTTAATCAGGTCAATATGCTGACTAGAAGCCAATACTTCATCAAGCCTTACTACTGGTACTTCAACGGATTCGCCAACATGCCCTGACAAGGGATCTAAACTGATCAAGGAGTGGTGGCCACTAGTCATTCCAATAAATAGGTGCTGACGACCAGTGACATTGGAAACAGCTGCTTGATGAATTTCGGTTATAGTAGAAAAACCATTCATCCACATCGATTTCTGGAGCATATGTGCAGTGGCCTCAAAAGGTTCGAAGGCAATAATCTTGCCTTTGCCGTCCATCGCCTGAGCAGCTGCAAGTGTGTGCATGCCGATATTCGCTCCGACATCAATATAGACATCTCCAGACCTCAAGTATCTCTGAATCAACAACCTTGTTCCCAGCTCAAGCTCACCGGTATCCAGAAGACAGGCAACTAATGCATGGTCAGCTGCGCCGCAAAGGAGAAATCCCACAGATGTTCTAATAAGCAACTCTCCTCCATCGCAGTTGATTGCTATTCTTCTTGCGATGCAGCCAGTATAATCAGTTACAACACTTAGCTTGATCGCTAGACTATCATGGTACTCTTTAAGAGTATTGAGAACATTCAAGTAAGCAGGGTGAAACTGCTGCTCTAGCTGACCCTGGTTTTGCTTGATCTGCTGACTTAGCTGCGAATGGCTCTGATCTATTCGCTGCTCTAGCTGACCCTGGTTTTGCTTGATCTGCTGACTTAGCTGCGAATGGCTCTGATCTATTCGCTGATCTAGATGAGCGTGGTTTTGCTTGATCTGTTGATCTAGCTCAGCATGAGATTGCATTATCTGTTGAACTAACTGTGCATGCCTCTGGTCTATGCGTTGATCTAACTGGGCATGGCAGCTTGCGAGTTGATTGCTTAGGTTCTCAAGCAGGTATCGCCTTAATCTAGAAGCAGCTGGGAGTATAAAATATTTAAATGGTCTATAAGCAGATTTAGCTATTTTTCGAATAGGTTTTTTAAACCAAGAATGACGAGGGCTAGGAAAATGCCCGCTAATCTTGATGGCCTCTAGTTGTGTCGCAATAGCTAAATTTCCAGGCTCAATGTCATTACGAAAATCATTAATGGGGGCGGGCGACTCTATTGCGACTTCGGGTTCGGCCTCAATACTGCATTCTGCAAGCTCGGCGTTTTTAAAGAAAGTATCTAACGCTACCCTGGATTCATGGTAATCTCTTAAGACTTTGACCAATTGCATTTGGGAAATTGACCACAAGCACGACTGAGAATCTTGGGTGAAACCAACCTTCGCTTGGCCAGCAATTGCCTCACCTGGCGCATCTACTGGAGAGGCCCAGGGAGGATCTGGATAACCAAGAGAGTGAGGCATCTGGGCAGCTGAGGATCACGTCCCTCACTTGATGGCGATTGCCGACTGCGCAACTGTCAAGTCGTTCACCGAGCGACTATGCATCAATTTACTGCATTAACCCCTCCGATTATTGCATGGCGCGCAGGCTTCACAGATTGTCACCTAAAAACCTGGCCCACCTGCGCTGATCCCTTGGCGTACGCCACGATCATATCGAGGCCGGTATTAACGAAGATCTGAACGCTTGTCGCAGAGATCATGAATGATCCGTTCTGTGAACTCACTCGCCTAGTTCAGCAACTTCAGGTCAGTTGTAAAGGTAATGTCGGCCGGCGTACATGAGGCATCTACGGTAAGCGTTCCCCAGTTCTTGGCCTCTAGCCAATCAACAGGCTTCACAAGTACGTCGAGTGAGAGCTGCATCCCAATATCAGCTTCTGGATCGTCATAATCATCATCGTTGGGAAGTTATGCCACAGCCTCCATCACCATGTCTTTACCGCGTTCGGCAAGGTGTTCGTTAATCCGATTGAGATCTTCTTGCGAGAATCGCTTGCTAAAATGTACCCCCATCGATGGGTCGAACGGTGGCCTGCTGAAGTAGCCGGCAAAGCCAAGGAAAACTGCATGTAAGCGTTTTCTCGGATCTGATCGACTGTCTTCTCATCGGTCAAGCCAAGCCGCTGCTTGATGAACGGCGCTCCAAACGCCAGCCTCACTGGCTACGCAGGGGCGCCAGTCGTTGGGTTGAACTGAGGGGCATACGTTTCATCCACCGCTTCCCATGGCATCAGAGACGAGAAGGGCACCCAGCGGTTGTCCGGGTCCAACTTGCCCCCAAGAGGCACATGGAACTCATCGATTGAGAGCTGGCCGCCATGGTGTATTCGGTACATTTGTGGCATTCAGAGGTTGCCGCAATCGTCAATTGCCCTGATCAAGCCCAGTTTACTGGCCCTTAATCACTGAAACAAACTGCGCCGCAGTCGATCTGACTTTTGCAGGAGTCCCTTGGTTTGTGGCAGCCGAAACCTACGTTCCCTGCAGACGTCGGCAACGGTCTAGCCCTAGTTGAGAAGTTGTTCAGCGGTGCGCAGCTTGCGGACGATCTGCTGGGTGTGGGTGTTGGCGTTTCTTAGGGATTCTGCTAACCAATCATGGCCGGTAGGAAAGCTCTCATAAGGGCTAAATCAGTTTTCAGGGGCCACGTTATCACTCATGACGGCAATTACAAAAGTAAAACGATCAAAGAGCTTGCAATCCGTGGCAACAAGTAAACAATTCAACCCACTTTGAATACATTTCACCTGATCTTTAGGGGTTCTGCTCACGCATAACTTAAGGCAAGCTTGACAAACTGATACTAAACCAAAAATGGTAAATCTCGACGATGGCGATCAAGCAATAAGAGAGAAATCCATATACCCATCAAGTTCACCGCCAAGATTAGCAAGGAATGCCCAGCCTTGAACTCTCCTTGAATCAAAGCATGGCGCAAAGGACTCAAAATACGATAAAACGGGTTAAGGTCCGCAGTCCAGGACATGGCGCCAAGGTTCTTCTTTTCGTACAAAATGGGCGAAAGCAGGAAGAGCAGCTGTACGATGATCGGAACGAGCTGAAATAAATCGCGAAAACGAACCCCTAAGAGGCAAACAAGCAACGGAAGCCAATAGAGAAATAAGATTAGATTAAGCAAGGGCAGCAAGCCCACTGCAACAAGGTGCAGAAAAAGGGTGCGCTGGTAAAAAGACAAGACAACAAGGACAAGCCCAAAGGATTGGACAAATGATTGGACTTGGAAAGCCCATTCCTCAAGTGTGTAAAAAATGGGATTTAGATTAGTATTCTTCAGGTGGCCGGCATTGTGCTCGAACAAGATTGGCGCAGAAGACAGCGCTGCTGCAATGGCATTCCAAATCACTAACCCTGTCC
>Ga0114972_10004257_pt1 | contig 10642 bp, 9 predicted proteins | sample M_140807_EF_Meta_FD_87354 | JGI IMG/M metagenome (GOLD analysis project Ga0114972, IMG submission 87354) | Freshwater microbial communities from Lake Montjoie, Canada to study carbon cycling - M_140807_EF_MetaG | ecosystem: Environmental > Aquatic > Freshwater > Lake | place: Lake Montjoie... | reverse complement strand
CTCACCGGCGTGGCCTTCGCCGCCATCCCCACCGGCTTCGTGCCCACCGAAGACCAGGGCTATGGCCTGGGCATCATCCAGCTGCCGCCCCAGGCGTCGATCGAGGCCACGATGGAGGTGGCCACAAAAGCCCAGGCGATCCTGGCGAAGGAACCGGAGATCATCTCCGGCGAGATCGTGGGCGGCGCCGGCTTCAACGGCGGGGCACTCAACCAGGGCCTCTTCTTCTTCGGGCTCAAGCCGATCGATGAACGGGGCGGCAAGGGTCAGTCGGCCCAGGAGATCATTGCCCGGCTCAACAAGCAATTCCATGACATTCCCGGCGCCCTGGTGATGGCCCAGTCGCCGGCTGCGGTGCCCGGCTTCAGCGCCCAGGGCGGCCTCTCTTTTCAGTTCAACGACCTCAGCAATGGCGGCTACAGCCCCACCGATCTCGATCAGATGGCGGGCAAGCTGATCGGCACCGCCAAGGGTACTGGCAATTTCTACAACCTCTACACCCAGTTCGTGAGCGATGCGCCGGTGTGGCGGCTCGATGTGGACCGCGACCGCATGGCCTCACTCAACATCGACTACAGCCAGGCGATGCAGGTGCTGGGCACGCTCAATGGCGGCAGCTTCATCAATCAGACCTACGAACAACAGCAGTATCGCCAGGTGTATGTGCAGGCCGAGGGCGCCAGCCGCGATGTGGTGCAGTCGCTCAACAACCTTTATGTGCCCGACCGCAGCGGCAAGCTCATTCCCCTCTCCAATGTGGTGAAGGCCCGCCTCGACAGCGCGCCCCCGATCGTCAGCCACTTCAATCTCTATCGGAGCGTGCTGATCCAGGGGGTGGAGAACGTCGGGCGCAGCAGCGGCCAGGCGATCGACAGTCTGATGGCCACCTTCCGCCAGATGAGCTTCAGCAACATCGGCTCCGATTGGTCGGCGCTGACGCGCTCGGAGGTGCAGGCCGGATCGCTGGCGGCCCTGGTGTTTGCGCTGGGGATTGTGGTGGTGTATCTGGTGCTCTCAGCCCAGTACGGCAGCTACATCGATCCCCTGATCATTCTGATGACCGTGCCCCTGGCCATGCTCGGGGCCCTGAGCTTCCTAGTGATGCTGGGCCAGGTGAACAATGTGTATGCCCAGGTGGGCTTGGTGACCCTGATCGGGCTGGCGGCCAAGAACGGCATCCTGATCGTGGATTTGGCCAACCAGCGGATGGAGCGCGGCATGACCGCCAGCGAGGCGGCGATCGGCGCCGCCAGCTCTCGCCTGCGGCCGATCCTGATGACCGCCATGGCGGCCCTGGCCGGCTTCTTCCCCCTGATGGTGGCCACCGGCGCCGGGGCCCTCAGCCAGCGCTCCCTCGGCGCTGTGATCTTCGGGGGTCTGCTGGTGGCCACCGTGCTCAGCCTGTTCGTGGTGCCGTCGTTTTATGTGCTGATGAAGCAGCTTGAGGCTTCCTGGTTCCCCACCAGCGCTAAGACGGAGCCGTTGCCTGGCGAAACCGAGGCTCCGGCCGAGTCTTCGGCAGGCTGAGCGGATCAGCCGCTGGCAGCGTTGCCCGGATTCGTTATCACGCTTCTCTGGTCACCCAGTCGCCCCAGCCCATGCCTCTCCCCCCTCCGCCCGGCTACACCCCACGCCGCCAGCAGCGAGTCGATCGCCGACGCATCCTGTTCGCCGCCAGCCTGGCGGCCGTGGCCGGCACCGTGCTGATGGTGCTGGTGCACCGGGCGGCCCATACGCCTGGCCAGCCGATCAAGCCGATCCCCCTGCTGGGGGCCGTGCTGCTTGTGGCTGGCGCGGCCAGCTGCGGGGCTTGGGGTGAAACCATGCGCCAGCTTGCCCTCACCCAGCTGGGGGAGCCGGATGGGCCGGAGGAGATCTGAGGGGGGAAGTGGGCCCACGCCTCAGGCCTGAAGCACCCGCAGCGACACCGGCCTCGACGGCCCGAGGATGAAGCCCCGCCGCCGGGGCGGCAGGGGACGGTCGGAGCCAGGAGTGAGGGCGAGGCGATGCTGTCGCAGCAGGGTGGCGAGGATCAGCTTCACCTCGTAAAGGGCCAGAGAGGCTCCGATGCAGCGACGTGCGCCGCCGCCGAAGGGGAGGAATTCGCCAGGGCCGTAGCTGCGCTCCAGAAACCGCTCCGGCCGGAAGGCCCCGGGATCGGGGTAGAGCTCGGCGCGTTGGTGCACTGCCTGGATGCAGCCGAAGAGCACATCGCCTGGCTCGAAGGCCCAGCCCGCCAGCTGCAGGGGTTCCTCCACCAGGCGGGGGAAGAGAAGCATCGCCACCGGATGGATGCGCAGCACCTCGTTGACCACAGCGCTGAGGTATGGAAGCCGCTGGATTTCCTCGGGGTCGTCCGGGTTGTTGCAGCCGGCCAGTTCCGCGAGAAGCGCTTTGCGCACCTCATCCTGGCGATGGATCCAGTGCAAGGCCCAGGTGAGCACGGTGGCGCTGGTTTCGTGGCCGGCGAGCAGCAGGGTGAGCAGTTCATCGTGCAGTTCGGCGTCGCTGAGGCCCTCTCCGCCTTCATCACGGCAGGCGAGCAGCAGGCTGAGCACATCCACCCGCTCCGGGCTATCGACGGCCTCCAGGCTGTGGCGGCGGTCGGCGATCTCCTGCAGCAGCAACGCCCTGGTGGCGCTCTCCAGGTATTGCAGCCTGCCGCCGGGGCTCCAGGTTCCGAGATCACGGCGCAGCGGTGGCAGGAACAGCATCAAGGTGCCGAAGCGTCCGGTGCGTAGAGCGAGGTTGCGCTGCAGCAGGTCCTCCAGGAGCCGGTAGCGCTCGCCCTCGTGCAGGCCGAACACGGCCGAGAGGATCACGCGCATGGTGATGCGCTGCATCTGGGTGCGGGCATCCCACACCTGGCCAGGCGCCAGCTCCGCGAACACCTGGCGGGCGATGGATTGGATCAGGGCGCCGTAGGCCTTGAGCCGCTCGCCATGGAACGGTGGCGTGAGCAGGCGGCGCCGGGCCCGGTGGGGAGCGGGTTCGAGCAGCATCAGCGAGTGTTGCCCCACCACCTGCTCCATCAGGGCGTTGAGGTGGCCGGGGGCGCTGATGCCCCGACCGTTGTCGCGGCCCATCAGCTCCTGCAGCACCGCCGGATCGTTGATCAGCACTTGCTGAGGTGAGAGGCCGGGAACCATGTGCACGCGCACCACGCCGTTGTGGGCGCGGAAGCAGCGGCGGTAGTAGGCGAGCGGATCGACGATGGCCTGCATCACCTGACGGCTGGGTGGGTCCGCCAGGGTGGGGATCGCGGCGGCCATCGCGGCGAAGGGCAATCGTGGAGGCAGCCTAGGCCTGAGAACCCGAGCCCCTCGTGACCATGCAAACCACCGCAGCGGAGGCGCTGGCCCTGTTCGACCGGCTGCCGGCGGTGGAGCCCACCGAGCTGCTGGGACGCTGGCGTGGCGGCCGCTTCGCCACGGGCCATCCCCTCGATGGGCTGCTGGAGACCTATCACTGGTATGGCAAGGCCTTCCGCGGCCCCGACGACGTGGATCCGCTGCTGTTTCGCACCGCCGGCGGCGCCGTGGTGTCGCTGCGGGCCACGCTGCTGCCGGATCTGCGTTGGTTGGAGCGCTGGCCCTGGTTGGGCACCGCCGCCGCCGGGAGCCTGTTCCAGCGGCTGGCGCTGCCTCTGTGGATCACCCACCACCCGCAGGCTCGCCTGCGGGTGGTGGAGCACCGTGGCGTGGCCAGCGCGGCGATGCTGTACGACCACCTGCCGATCGTCGATGTCTTCCGCCGCCTCGATGGGCACACCCTGCTCGGGGTGATGGATGCGCGGGGCATCTCCCAGCCCTTCTTCTTCACCCTGCGACGCGAGGAGAGCGACGACGCCTCGCGGGCGTGATCGCTTCAGCAGCTACGAGACAGCAGCTACGGAGCAGCAGCTTGTCATGGAGGCTCGTAGCAGACGCTCCATTTGGTTTCCGGGTCCGATAACCACCGTTCACAACGAACACTTCTGCCGTGAACTGGCTGCGGTGGCTAAGGTTGTCTTGGTAGCTATGAGGTGGTTATCGGACAAAAATAGGAGCGTTGCCGTGGTTCTTGGAAACCATCCGTATAGCGTTCGAAGGATCAGATTAGTCAGATTGCGCACCTTAGCCTAAAATGATGTTTGTGGCTGATCTGGTCATCCGATCCGTACTGTGTATCGTGGCGAACATGTGGTTATCGGACCCGCAAACCACCCCTACACTTGGCTGAATGTCGTCAAGTAACCCTGCACTGCAATGGTTTTCGAGAATCCAGCCCGATGCTGCAGTGTGGTTTGCGGAAAAGGAGGGGTGCTCTCGGCGTGGTTCTCGGAACCTCCCAATACATAGTTCGGCGAATCTTGATGCGTTAACCTGTGGGCATTGCCAAGGCGTCCTCATCGGATCGGATTAGCAAAGTGGAAAGCGAATCTCTGAACCGCGGCCTCCATGCTGCAAAAGCAGCCAAGAATGATGAGTTCTATACGCAATATATCGATATTCAGAAGGAGGTTGAGGCGTACTTGGAGTTTGACCCCAACACCTTCCGAGGCAAAGTCGTTTATTGCAATTGTGATGATCCGTTTGAGAGCAATTTCTTCAAGTACTTTGCCGCCAACTTCAACCGGCTTGGCCTTAAAAGGCTGATTACAACGAGCTACGACGGTTCGCCTATAGCTGGACAGCTGTCATTGTTCCCAGAGTATAACCAAGGCAACGGCAAGCGCCAAAAACCCAAGGCGATAGCAGTTTCACTAGATCATGTAAAAGACGAGGACGGTGATGGCGCTATTGGCATTGCAGATATTGAGCTTTTCCTCATGCGCAACAACGCAGCCCGTATTGCTCTAAACGCAACCACCCAATACCAGGGAGGCGACTTCCGGAGCCCTGACTGCATTGCACTCCTCGTGCAATCAGATATTGTTGTCACCAATCCACCTTTTTCACTCTTCCGAGAGTATCTGGCACAGCTTGTTGAGTACAAGAAAGACTTTCTAATCATTGGGAATCAAAACGCAATAACCTACACAGAAGTATTTCGCCTCATAAAGGAAAATTCATTGTGGCTTGGGGTCGACAACGGCGGTACGAAGTGGTTTCAAGTTAAAGATGACTATGAAATTCAGACGGCGTCACGCATTAGGATTGTGGATGGCATTAAGTATTTCAGCATGGGAAGTATAATGTGGTTTACGAATCTAGATCATGGCCGCCGACATCAGTTTCTTCCATTGATGACCATGGCTGAAAATCTCAAGTTTGACAGAAATATGCAAGGAAAAGCCGCCTACGAGAAATATGATAACTATGATGCTATCGAGATTCCCACCTATAAGGCAATTCCAAGCGACTATGATGGTGCGATGGGTGTTCCCATAACGTTCCTAGACAAGTATAATCCAGATCAGTTTGAGATACTAGGATGGACTCGAGGTGCCGACGAGTTCGAAGCACGACCAACCAAGAGATATGTTAATCCGAAGCAAATAAAATCCGACGGTTCAGTCTCTAATGGCGGCAAGCTCAACACTGGGCCAAATCTAGTCCGGCAGACAAAACCGACAAAGACCTACTACACTGCCGATAACACCAGTGGGTACCTTGAGCAACTTTATATGAGAATCATCATTCGGAGAAAGGAGGCCTGAAAATGATAACCACGCTTCAGACGGATATCACTGTTTCACAAGTTTGTGAAGGTTTTATCTATAACCAGTTTGAAGGCAGAGGGCTATTTGGCTTGGCTGGAAGGCTCACTATTCAACCGGAGTACCAGCGCAACTATATTTATGCTGATGGGGGCGGCGCCAAGGAACAGGCAGTCATAAAATCACTGCTACAAGGCTATCCGCTTGGATTAATCTATTTTAATAAACTTGAAGCCGACAGATTCGAAGTTCTTGATGGCCAGCAACGGATCACAAGCATTGGGCGATTTGTGACCAACAAGTTTGCGATTCTGGATGATGGAAATCCAAAGTACTTCGACAGTCTCCCTGTTGACCTACAGGCTAAGCTTCAAAATTCGAAATTGCTTGTCTATGAATGCGAGGGCTCTGAGTCTGAAATCAAGCAATGGTTTGAGACAATTAACATCGCAGGTGTTCCCCTCAACTCCCAAGAACTGCTAAATGCCATCTACTCAGGCCCTTTCGTGACGCTTGCAAAGGCAGAATTTAGTAACAGCCAAAACGCGAACATCCAAAAATGGAGCGCGTACATCAAAGGCAGCGCAAATCGACAGCAGTACCTTGAGCGGGCTTTGGACTGGGTGAGCAAGGGCAACATAGGAGAATACATGAGTGCTCACCGGACTCTCGACAACATCGATGAACTGAAAACATATTTCAATAGCGTAATTGACTGGGTCTCCAGTGTATTCAGGGATGTTAAGCGGGAAATGCAGGGGCTAGAATGGGGGCGGATATACGAGCAATACCACTCGAACTCATATAACCCAGAAATTGTGAATATCGAAGTTGATAAGCTCTATGGAGATCCATTTGTTAGAAATCGGCGTGGAGTCTTTGAATATATTCTTGGCGGCTTTCAAGATCCAAGGCTTTTAGATGTAAGGGTATTCGATGAGGCGACTAAGCAGTCCGTTTATGCCGCGCAGACCTCAGATGCTCAGGCCAAAGGAATATCAAACTGTCCACTCTGCGCAGCCGGGCACTCTGTTAATAAGAGCAAGATTTGGAGATTGGCTGAGATGGACGCAGATCATGTAACCGCGTGGAGCAAGGGCGGTGGTAGCTCGGCTCAAAACTGTCAAATGCTCTGTTCAACCCACAACCGAGCTAAGGGAAACCGATGACCTACGGTTGGCTATGTGGTAGTTAAGGAGTCGGCTTCGCTCGCCGAACAATCACATCCAGTTGACGCTCGCAAGCGAGCGCAACTGATGTGTGGCGTTATGCAGAAGAAGGCATAGGATCCACTCATTAGCGAACAGGCCCACTTGGGAAGCTCATGGATGAGGAACTGAGGCGCCAAATTCAAGACGAACTAATCGGCAAGTTTGATGCTCAGGTTCAGCTGCAGTTCATGTCATCATACGAGATTGAAATAGAGGATTTTCTTCGCGAGATGACTCAGGCTTTTCGCAGATGGAAAGAGCTTGATCAAGGTGTCACAAGGGATCGCAATACCATGGTTGTAACTGCCTATGCGTACGGCGCGCTGCAACAACATCTACTTTCAATGAAATTACTCATTGGTGGATACTTTAGCGCTTCAGGCAATGCAGAAAGATATGTACTGGAGTGCATTGCGACTTCTATCCTTGCAGCAAGCGACCCCAAGCTAAGAGAGCTAATTCTGGAGGGTAAATACACTACAACCAACTCGGCTAGGCATCTTCTAAAGAAGGCCACTCAGCTTAAGCTCGACAAAAAAGCTATTGAGCGGATCGGAACGGGAATAAAGCACTATGATCAACTGAGCCACCCTTCGATGCTTGCTTTGGCATCGACTTCTGTGACACTCGACACAAGTAAGCTGATGCTTGGTGTTCACTTCGATCCAAGCAAAAAGAAGTTGTATGACTTTGAGGTTGCTTCTCGAGTTGGGATTGCCGCAATGCTCTTAAGCTGCTTAGATGCGATTCAACAAGTCTATATTCCTTGAACATGGTTATCCCAAGACCTCTGCATAACAAGCCCCTCGAGTGGAAAGGCCGCCATCAGCTCTCAGCTACGCCACCACAAGCTCTCTGCCTGCCACTCAGGGGCAGCGTTATGCGGCATTCGGACGCCACCTGGCAGTCGTCCCGCGGCGGTGGTCACTGTCAGCAAGTACAGTTGTTCGAAAAGCGCATGCTGACGGTTTGTTAGCCTGTCGCACAATCTTAACCACAAGGAGTACAACGTATGCGCGTTGCAGTTCTTGGCAGCTGGAGACAGGAGGACAAGGAGAGCTGGAGTCTCAGCGAGACTCCCGAGGCGTTCCGGGCGGCTTGTCGGCAAGTCGGCTTGGAGCTGATCAATCGGGGACATAGTCTCATCGTCGGGAGCGATTCCGACCACACGGCCGACGGTAACGCTGTCCAAGGTACGATCGAAGCTCTCAGGATGGCCAAGACAACAGTCGAATCACCCAGGATCATGTTGATTCGTCCGAAGTCGACTGATCAGGAGCATTCCTTCGCTACATTGCGGCAATCCATACCGGGTGTCTTTGTCGAACGTCAGGTCGATTCGGCGTCTTGGGCCGCCGTCAAGTTGGTCCAGACGCAGTTAGCAGACGCCGTCATTCTGATCGGCGGCGCCGAAAAGACGGAGCAGGCCGGGCTGACCGCTGCCGTGAGTAAGAAACCGCTTGCCTGCATCGGCTCCTTTGGCGGGGCGGCGGCCGCTCTTAACAAGCGGTTCGTGGATTCCCCCACGACCTGGGGATACGAACCGTATCAAACGAAAAGATTTCCTGAGCTGCAGGAGTCGTTCAGCGACGTCGTCTTGAAAAGGGCGCTAGAGGCCGCATGGATTGAGGGCGCGCCCAAGCTCATGATCATTCACGGTCGTAGTCCGGATCGCGACATCTTCAAGAACTACCTGCTCAACTATTGCGGGCGGGTCATCGTGCTGGCGGACGAGTTTGCTCCTACTGAACCGATCCCCCTCAAGTTCGAGCGATTCGCGTCATCGGTCGATGGAGCCATTGCACTCCTGACACCCGACGATATCGGAGGATTGGATGCGGATCGCGCGGCCACCGCCCCACGTGCCCGGGAAAACGTTTGGGTCGAAGTCGGGTGGTTCTGGGGCCACCGTAGCCGCTCGAAGCTGTTGCTGTTGAAGAAGGGCACGGTGACGATCCCGTCCGATCTTGGCAACGTTGAGAACTATGAGTATACGTCCGGCCCTGAAGACCCGGACTTGGAGCCCAAAATCCAACAATTCATCGCAAGGCTGCGCTCCGCGAGTGAAGCCGAAACCTTCGATGGTTAATTCCTGCGGCGTGATTAGTATGCGCAAAGGTCAATCAGAAGTGCTTCCATCAGAAATGCCGCATAACATCGCCATACACCTGAGCCGCCACCGCATGAGGCCTGGCAACTACTATGTCACTCTGCGGCCTGGTGATGGCGAGCGTTAGGCGCACTCAGATGTCAAAATAGTTCGAGGGCAGTCTCCAACACGCTTTTCTGCGTGGCGCCAGGTCCTCCCATGCATGAAATTCGTGTAACATGACGAAACAACGGTTTGCTTCGGAGGGGATGTGACTAAGAAGGGTACCCATGTCGTCCCTCGCGATGATGGATGGGCTGTCAGGAAGGAAGGAGCCTCCCGAGCATCAAAGATCTTCACAACCCAGGCTGATGCAGTGAAGTATGCCAGGGAACTAGCGCAAAAGGAAAAGGCAGAGCTGTATGTCCATAGGCGAGACGGCACAATTCGTGAACGCAGTAGCTATGGCAACGATCCATTCCCACCCAAGGACAAGGTCTAGACAGAGATAAATGGCGTTTGATGACAACGTCTTCATAAATTGCCCCTACGATGCGGAGTATCTTCCGCTTCTACGACCTCTTGTTTTCACGGTATTGTATGCAGGCCTGAATCCGCGGCTTGCTTCCGAGCGACTCAATTCTGGCGAGACAAGGATAAGCAAGATTGTTGAGTTGATTCGTGAGTCTCGTTATGCGATTCATGATCTCTCTCGCATTCAAGCAGCCAGGAAGGGTGAGTACTTTAGGCTCAACATGCCTTTTGAGTTGGGCTTGGATGTAGGCTGCGCAACTTTTTCTTCTGATCATAATCTGCGTGAGAAGCGTTGTTTGATACTTGAGAAGGAAAGATACAGATATCAGATTGCCATTTCTGACCTTTCGAGTTCAGATATTGAGGCTCATCAAAATGATCCATTTCGTGTTGTTCAGGTCGTTCGGAACTGGTTGGAGAACGAAATCGGACGCAAACTCCCTGGCCCATCGGGTCTCTACGATTTATTTAGCGTTTTTATGGGTGAGAACTACGATCGACTCATGGCAAGTGGGTTCACCAAGGACGATATTCGTGAGCTGCAGATTGCTGAGTTAATGAGACATATGCGAGAATGGTTGGCTGCCAGAACTCCGAACGGTGCCTAACATTGCCATTCACCTGAGCCGCCACCTAAGATCTTATGCCTGCTGCCCTATCTCTCTGCGGCCAGGTGATGGCAGCGTTAGGTCTCTCGCGGCAGCAACATGTCGAACTCTACTGATTTTTTAGAGAGGAACTTCTGGGGTTATGCGACTAGCCTTGGTGCCTCCGCCGCACATGAGTCAATGATGGCTCAGTCGCTTGCAGCATCTTTAAGAAACTATTGTCGATGAACATCGAACTGCTCGCCCCGCTTGTTTTACTGGCACTGGTCGATAGCACTAGTTTCGGTACGTTGCTCATCCCCCTGTGGTTGATGTCGGTACCCGATCGTCCACGCCCTGGGAGGATTGTTCTGTTCCTTTGCACCGTAGCCGCGTTCTATCTGCTTTTGGGGATTGCGTTGTTACTCGGAGCCTCGATGTTACTCGACACGTTGCGGGAGACTGGAAACTCACAACCGATAAGGATCGCTCAGTTAGTCCTCGGTGTCGGATTCATGGCTCTCGGTGTACGAATGGCGCCTTGGACGAAAGCAGGCAAGGAGCGTCGCGATGCTCGCCG
>Ga0114972_10004251_pt1 | contig 10652 bp, 10 predicted proteins | sample M_140807_EF_Meta_FD_87354 | JGI IMG/M metagenome (GOLD analysis project Ga0114972, IMG submission 87354) | Freshwater microbial communities from Lake Montjoie, Canada to study carbon cycling - M_140807_EF_MetaG | ecosystem: Environmental > Aquatic > Freshwater > Lake | place: Lake Montjoie... | reverse complement strand
CGACCTTGTTCGAGTCGAAGCAGACGATACCAGAGTTCCTCGACGCGGTCACGGTAGGTTCCGGAGTTGCGCTGCCAACTGACGCCGACAGCCAACTCGAGGTGCTGGCGCTGCACTTCAGTTATCGCGGGTGTTTTGGGCGCAGCATCTTCGCTCACTCCGATCACCGGCGAACCGAGTTCGATGAGGCGCTGCAAGTGCCGGTCGCGATCCTGCAATGCTTCCTGCAAAATGGAAGCAATGGTCACTGCGACGGAAAAAACTTCCTGGTCATCTCGGTTCACCCCGTCCCGCTTCGACTGCAAGGCGGCATCAACGCGCACCAGAGCGGCGGGGACATATCCGGCGGCACCCGTCTCGAGGGGAGCCAGGATGGGATCGATGAACGGCAGCAACTCCGTGCTGGGAGCCTCGCCCGGCAGCGTGGTCCGGCCCGACTTTTGCTGCTGCAAAAAGAAGGCGAAGCCGCCTACGGCAACAACGAGCAATGCGAGCATCCACAACCAGGCTGCGGTGCTGCGGTCGCCGCGGTCGCGGACCGGTGCGAACAAATTTGACGCGGCCTCGAAGGTCGAGCGGCGGCGAGGATGCTCGATCGCATTGGTTTCGCGGCGGCGGGAGCGGCGGCGGCGGCGATGCGGAGCACCCGCGGGCGCCGCAGGTCGGTTGATATCGTCGAAGATCACGGGAAAAATCAGGGCAAGCTGCCGCCCTTGGTCGCGGGAGGCATCCCCCGACCCGGCCAATGCGAGCTGTCTGTCTCGCGCAAAAGTTTTTACCTGTGCCTAATGATGTGCCCGCCCCGAAAGCGGGTGGACTTTCCCCGGGACGACGCGCTGGGCGGTGACTTCCACTTCACGCTGCGTCCCGAGCAATTCAAGCAAAACAGCGACACGTTGTTTCGCGGGGAGAGTGCGAGTGACCACGGCACGAAGCCCTTTGAATGGCCCGTCGAGCACAGTCACCTCATCGCCCTGTTCGATTTGCGGCGCAATCTCGATCGTTTCGTTATCACGGGCGAATTCGCGTAGCTCGGCAATGACCTCATCATCAACCACGGAGGGTTGTCCCCCGAAGCCGACAATTTTCGTCACTCCCATGGCCGAGGCGGCGAGTCGGTAGTGAGTCCGGTAGGCAAACCGAGCAAAGATGTAACAAGGGAAAAGAGCCTCTTCGAACCACTTCTTGCCCGACATCGTGGCGCGCTGGAAGCGGATGCACGGACTGAAGACCTCGAGCCCCGCATGGACGCGAAGAAACTGGGCGGCCAACTTCTCGTGCTTAGCCTGCGTGCGCAGGCAGAACCACAGAGGGTCGGTCGATTCGATGGCGAACAGCGGTTCCATGGGGCTCACATTTTCAAAAAGGTGCCGACGAGCGGTAAAAGGCGGTTTGCCTTTTTTTGCCACGAGACCAGGCGCTCGACCCGGTCGGTCAGACCGCAAGGCGCGCCGCTGTCTGGGTCTTCCACTGCTTCCAGCAGGCGCCCCAGCCTTTCGTTGGCGTGGTTCATCCGCACGGACAGCTGGTCGCGGACGAAGACCCGCAGAAGGTTCGGCAATTCGACCTCCGCGATATAGTAATCCTTGCGATCCCCCGGGAGGTAGGTGACGCGCACAGCGCCGACCCCGCGAAGTAAGCGCAGTCCTTGGCTGACCGAGCCTTTGCTGATTTCCAGCCGCCGAACCAAATCATCCAGAGTCATCCTACCTCCTGTGGCGAAGAGGATTCCGTAGATTTCCCCGACGGAACGGGGCAAAGAGAGGTAGCGCCCCAGATGAACGAAAAACTCCACGACCTCCCTTTCGGCGGGCGTGATGCCATCCGATGATCGGGACGCCTCGAGGCTCGCAGCGCGTGGCATAAAGAGCAGCTTAGCAATGGTGGAGCTGTTGTTCAAGTTTTTATGAACATGCTGAACGCTAGTCGCCCCTGCACCATTGAATTCCAGAGGAATACTCCCTAGAAGACAAGCCGTTATGGATCTCAAAATCCCCGCATGGCAGCGGCGCGATGACCTTTTCATCGTGCCCCGTGCGGGTTGGGTCCTCATCTCATTAGTGCTTCTGTCGGTCTTTTTGGCCGGAGGGCGACCCCTTTGGGCCCAAGGCATCCTGACTTTGGGAATCAGCCTGCTGTGGGTGATTTGGACGCCGACCAGATTTCCCTCGAAAACCATCCTCGCGATGTTGGCGATTCTGGCCGTAACGCCGCTGGCAGCTTACCTGCCGGGATCGTGGTTGGCTATGCCCACTTGGAGAGAGACGTTGCGCGAGTTTCCGGTTGTTACCTCGTCCCTTTTCACGACACCGCAACCATGGCTGACCTTTCACTGCTATCTTCTTTGGCTGGCTGGTCTGGCCTTGGCTGCGTGGTGCGCCTGCCAAGAATGGGACCATTACAACCGCGGCACCTTAGCCCGAATGTATGCCGGCGGATTGCTCGTCGTCACCCTGTTCGCGATTTTCGGGGTCACCACCGGATACCAACCATCGTGGTGGGTCAGCACAGACGGGTTCGGCCCCTTCCTCAACCGTAACCAGTGGGGGGCGGCCATGGGGTTCGGCGCCGTTGTTTCTTTTGCCTTGGTCCACCAGTGCGTTCGGCAGGAGTACAAACAGGGCGCGATATTCTGGGCCATCGCCGCGGCGGTATTCATCGGCGGCACGATCCAGAACGAATCGCGCGGTGGAATGGTCATTGCTATGCTCGGGGGCTTCGCCTACTGGGGTTTTTACGGACTGCTTCGCAAGCAATACCGCTACGCAGCAATCGGACTTTCCTTTCTCCTCATCGCCTTCGCCCTCTTCGCGCTCGGCGGCGGCGCACTCCTTGAGCGATTCGTCGGTCTGCGCGGGCTTATGGAAGGCGAGGCCAGCGAGGACCTGAGGATACAGTTTTACCGTATGACCATGTCCATGGTGGCCGGTTCGCCGTTGGCCGGATTCGGCCTGGGGAACTTCGAATATGTCTTTCCGTTCTACCTGGATTTCGAACCGATCTCTGACCGGCGTCCGGCCCATCCCGAAAGCAGCTGGCTATGGCTGGCCAGCGAGGGAGGCTGGTTGCTGCTCGTCGTAGTGGCGATCTCGGTGGTCGTTCTCATTCACCAAGGCTTCACCTCGAGAAAGTCCCGGGCCGCCACGGTCCGCTCCGTCGGGATGGCCTGCGCTGTGATGCTCGCGCTCTCGGCCGGATTCGAGGTCAACGCCCACCGGCTTGGGACGCTATTTCCCGTCATCATGCTGGCCAGCCTCGCCCTGCCGCCGGCGAAAGGCCCAGAACTCTCCGTATTAGCGCGCAGGGCCGCCAAGCTTGCAGGCAGCCTGCTCGCTGCGGTCGGCGCTATCTGGCTGCTCGGGGGTTGGGGTTTCGTGTTTCTGCCCGCCGTGCAGGGGGCATCGGTGCTTCAGTCCGAGGCAGTGGCAGATAAGGCGGCCGGCCGCGGCGAGGAGGCAGTCGCGAAATTGGAACGGTGCGAACACCTTCGCCCGCTCGACTGGAATATCCATTGGACGCTGAGCGATTGGTTGCTGGAGCAAAAGCAACTCGATCCTGCCTGGCGGGAGTTCCGCGCAGCCAACGCCCTTCTGCCCTATCTTTCTTGGACTATTAAGCAGGGCGCGGAGAAATGGATCGTTCCGGCACCGGGACTGGCCGCGAGTGCAATTCTGGACGCGATGGCACGTGCTCCCGAGGGAAAAAGGGCGGAAATCTACAGCCACTTTCTCAACAAAAGCGCCAACAGCCCGCAACTCAGATCGCTACTCTTGCGTTTTTTTCCCGACAACGCGGAATTCGAATATGTCCGCATACAACGGGCTTCTCCCGAGGCCGCGGGCAAGCGGTTGGCGAGGCTGATCAAGAAGACCGATAACCTCTCCGCCATTCCGGACAGCCTGGCTGCGCCCATTTTGCGGCTACTTTTGCAGAGGGATCAATTGGCCGATTTCGACCGCGTTACTTCCGAGAATCCCCGGCTAAAACGTCTGGCGTGGGACGTCGTCATCGAGCGGGAGCTCCGCGACAAACGCACGAAAGAGGCCATGGATATCTACTTCAATTACGGGCCCCGCCCGGCGATACCAGCAACGATCAACCGCTCGGATCTCCGCAGCGTCGAGCGCGCGGCGGCCCTCGCCCCAATGGACCTATCCACCTCCATCGCCTATTATCAGGCGTTGGCCTCCGCGCAGCGTGAAGGTGATGCGTTCTGGCAACTGCGCCGCATCATGGAACTGCCGCAGGCGCCAAGCTACATCTGGTTCCTCGCCGCCCAAACAGCACATCGGCGCGGGGATCATGACGAAGCGTGGGCTTTCCTGCAGACCTATCGGAACAAAGAGAAAGCAAAGCTGGAGGCAAAACCGAAGCAGTGAACCCGGAGCAAAACAATCAGGGGCACCACGAGGACGAGCTGAGCGGCGAGGAGATGCGCCAACTCCGACGGAGACAACTGGTCAGGCGGTTCCTCATCTTTGCTCTTCCGGCAATTGCCATCATGGCCGTGGTCACGGCGGTCGCCATTCCTCTGGTCAAAAACTGGCGCGCACTGCAGTTCGCCGGGCGGGCCATGGAACTCGCGAAGGACGGCAAGTTGCAGGAGGCATTCAACAACGCAGCCTCGGCCATGCAGATGCGCCCAAGTCTTCCGGAGGTGAAGCGCACCTATGCGCGAGTACTCTTCTCCGCAAAGGAGCCCGCAGGCTTGCAAGTCATGCAGCAGTTGCTCGACTCCGGTGAAGCCACCACGGAGGACAGGCTCGAATTGGCCGAAGCGGCCTTGCAATTCGGCGATGTGCCGCTCGCGGAAAAGCAGGCCTTCCAACTCCTGCAGCGAGGGCAAAGCACTCCGCAGGCGCTCTACGTCCTCGCCCGCGTCCGGCTTGCGCAGCAAAGACTTCCCGATGCGCTGCAGGCGCTCCAAGAATGCCTTGAAGCTGGTGGTGGCCCGGAACCGGCGATCCTTCTCGCGCGGCTGAAGATTGCCGGGAACACCCCCGAGTCACTCCGATCCGCGCTCGATTTGCTGCGCCCGATCGCCCGGCAAAAAGACCGGTCCGGGCTCGACGCCCTGCTCGTGCTCATCGCCTCCCCCGCACTGAAATCGGAGGAGGGCGCAGCATGGATCGAGGCGCTGCGCGCTCACCCGCTCGCCTCGGATGAACAAAAGCTGGCCGCATCCAGCGCGGAAATCCAACTCAAGCCGTCCTCTTATCCGGACATCGTCAAGAAGACCTTGGATTTGTATCGGACCGGGAGCGTGCTGCAGCGCGCCGTGTTGGCACGGTGGCTGAACCAAAACCGCGAATATGATGGAGCGCTCGACGTCATCTCCACCGAAGATGCTTCCGCCCGCAGCGACCTTTTCCTCATCCGGCTCGATGCCATGGCGGGAAAACGCGACTGGAAAGGCATCGCCGAATTGCTGCGCGGCGACAAACTTCCGTTGCAGAATTCCGTCGTTCTCCTTTACCGCGGACGCGCCGCTCGCGAGCTTGGCAATCCCGAGGAGTCGGCAACATTCTACCGTCGGGCCATCGTCGAGGCGGCCCCGACGCAGGAAGTTCTCTGGTATGTGATCAACTATCTCCAGCGCATCGGCGAAGACCGCGTGCTCGAGCAGGAGTTGGAGAAATTGACCCAAAATCCCGCGGCCGCCCGCCAAGCCTTCGCCGCGCTCGTGCCGATCGTGCAAAAGCGCCAGGACGCCGAGGAACTGTACGGGCTCTACGACCGCATGCTGAAGCAACTGCCCGCCGACCCGGTGATGCAGAACGACCACCGCTATTTCGCCTCCCTTACCGGACGCCGCGCCGACGTGAGCGGCGGCCGAGAACTCGTGGCCAAAGAACCGCAAATGCTCGCCTACCGGATCACGCTGGCCCTCGCCCACTTGAAAAACGGGCAACAGGAGGCGGCGATGAAAGTCTTCGACAGCGTCACGCTCGATCCCTCGCAAATCCAACCCTACCAACGCGCGGTGCTCGCTGCGGTGCTCGGCGCGAATGGGCGCGAAGCGGAGGCGCGACAACTCGCCCGCAGCGTGCCGGGAGACCAGATAACGGTCCAAGAACTCGAGCTTATCGCGCCCTGGCGCGAGGTGGCCGGCGAGTAGGATTTTTTATGCAAACAACTCGCGGGGCAGTTCGTGCCGGACCCCGCACCGCGGACAATCGACGTTGATGTGGCTGTCTGGACCGAAAATCTCACCGAGCCGGCCACTTAGCGCGCCGCCGATGGCGAGCGCGATTTTCTCCGGCGTGCATCCGCAGCAAAAAGCATAGCGGCGCGATTCCAGTGGCGGAGCGGACTGGTCCGCCACCAGCGCGGCGATATCGGCTTGAGTCACCCCCTCCAGCCATGCCGTATCGCAATCCGGTTGCGCTACGAGCGCGGCGAACAAGTCGCCACCGAGCCAGTAGAACTTTCCCGGGCGCTGTTCGCTCTGCGTGTAAAATCTCTCGGCAGCTCGCAAGGTATCGTTGCCGGAAAAATCGACCGAACTGCGCCGTCGCACGCCACCCGCTCCGGCGATTTCCGCATGCAAGACGTTTCCGCCGACATGCCGGACATTGCCCGAGAACACACGCCCGACCAATTGCCCGGTGGGATTCTCGACCGCAACGAAGACATTGAGTTCTTCCGGTTCGAAATGCAGGGTCCAGGCAAAGGTCTCGTTCTGTGGCCGTGTCGCCGCATAAAGCGCCAAAGCAGCGAGCGCTCCTTTGAGAATTTCATCCGTGCCGTCACGCAGGACGACTCCAGCGCTCCCGAGATGCAGGTAGCAATCCATGAAAACGCACCCAAAATCTCCGGAGACGAGCAGCGCATTGCGGGCGGCAATGAAGCGGCAGGCGACAACCGTTTGTTCTGCCCCGTCCTCCGAGTCCAAGTTCCTGCTCATATCTGTACGAAGCGACGAGGATCCTCGTGGCTTCGCCACCACCATTCGGCCAGAGATCGCCACAACACGGCGACCACGATGTAGGTGGCCGGAGCGGCAATCACGCCGCAGACGAGGCACCCGAGCAGCAAAGGGGCAGGAACGCTCGTGAGGGATCCCAGCAGCGAAGCCTCCGCATTGGATTGCGCTCTCGCCCCGATCAACCAATCACCGAGGCGGTATTGCCAATAGAGGATGAAGGGCCAAGTGATGGGATTGGTCACCCAGACGCACGACACAGCCGCAGGAACATTGAACCGCAGAAAATACGCCGTTATGCCGGCCGGCACCATCTGGAAGGGAATGGGCATCATTGCCCAAAAAAGCCCCGTGGCCGCGCCGGCCGCGACCCGGTTGCCGGCCGGACGCCAGAGGCCGGGAGCGAAAAGACCGTCGCCCAGCAGACGATGCAGCCAGGAACCGCGGAGATGCCGCTGACGGGGCACCCTCTTGATCCACGGACGCAAGCGCGACCGCCTGAGCCGCATCATACTCATGGAACGAGGATGCCACCCGAATCTCCTCCAGCGAGAGCGATCGTTTCCGAGCTTGCAATAGTCACCATCTCGTCTACAACGCGCATGTCATGAAGAAGATCGAAGCCATCATTAAACCTTTCAAGATGGAGCATGTCAAAGAAGCGCTGGCCGAGATCGGCATCGAGGGCATGACAGTCACCGAGGTGAAGGGCTTCGGCCGCCAAAAAGGCCACACGGAGATCTACCGCGGCAGCGAATACACTGTCGATTTCCTCCCCAAGGTGAAAGTCGAGATCGTCGTGACGGACGAGAACGTCCAACAAGCCACGCAAGCGATCGTCAAATCGGCCAAAACAGGCAAAATCGGCGACGGAAAAGTTTTCGTTCTCCCGATCGAGGAAGCGATCCGCATCCGCACCGACGAGACCGGCGATCAGGCCATTTGATCCGCCGATCCGCGCGGCACTTCCGACGTGGATATTTTCCAGGCTCTTATTCTCGGCCTCGTCGAGGGCATCACCGAGTATCTTCCGGTCAGCTCGACGGGCCACCTCCTTCTCGCCCAACGCCTGCTCGGTATTTCCTCGAGCACGGCATCCGACGCGTTCGCCATCTCGATCCAAGGCGGCGCCATTCTGGCCGTGCTCGGTCTCTACCGCGTGCGTGTCGCCGGCATGATCCGCGGCTTGCTCGGCCACGACGACTCGGGCAAGAAGCTCGCTCTTAATCTCATTGCCGCCTTCATACCCGCCGCGGTGCTCGGCCTTCTCCTCGAGAAAGTCATCAAGAAGTATCTTTTCGGCGGTGACCAGTGGGGATTGTGGCCCGTGGTTGCAGCCTGGTTTGTCGGAGGCATCGCCATTCTCGCCGTCTCGCGGTGGCGCAGGCAAAAAGGTGCCTCCCCGCGCACCGGTTTGTCCCTCGACCAACTCACGCTGCGCATGGCCGTCATCGTGGGCGTGGCCCAATGTCTCGCGATGTGGCCGGGCGTGAGTCGTAGCCTCATCACCATTGTAGGAGGCGTGCTTGTCGGGTTGTCCCTTCCCGCTGCGGTCGAACTCAGTTTCTTGCTCGGTGTGGTCACCCTCACCGCGGCCACAGCCAAAGACGGATGGGACAACGGCGCCGAAATGCTCGCCGCTTACGGACTCGCACCGCTCGCTGTCGGTTTCTTCGCCGCGTGGGTTTCCGCCGTCCTTGCCGTGCGCTGGATGGTCAGTTACCTCAACCGTCACGGCATGGAAGTGTTCGGCTGGTATCGCGTCCTCCTCGCCATCGCCGTCACGGCATGGTTAATCTGGCCTAAGTAGGAAACGACGCACCGTAATGGACCCCATGATCCCGGATCTGCAATCCGCAATCCTTTGCGAGGATGTGCGCACGGAAGTCAGCGGATCGCAGACGCTGGTGGGAGTAATAGGCGCCATTCCCGCGCCGCAGGTGCCTATCGGTTTTTTCAAACTTTGCCTCTGGACGCGGTGGTGCGGAGGCATCGGCACTTTCCAGCAGAACTCGCGCCTGCTCGACCCGGACGATCAGATTATTGCGGAGGCGTCGATCCGCTTCGAGTTGCGCGAGATCGACGGCAGCGCGACGAATGTCCACTTCTTCGGCGGCGTGCAGATCGGGTCGTTCGGCGTCCACCATGTGGAGGTCACCCTCGACGAAGACATGCGTATGCGGTTCCCCGTGCCCGTGGTGCACGTCGCCCAACCCCATCCCGGCGCACCGCCGCCGTTCCAGATGCCCGGACCGGAAGTTTAGAACTCCACTTTCTCCCCGTCCCGAGGAACAAGGACACGCTCCACTCCGGGCAAAGCGCACTTTGCTTCCTCGGATATACGGCCTTCCTGACCCGAGAGTTCCGAGGCGAGATGATTAAGCACGAGAGTCCCGATCTCCTTTCCATGGAGGAAGGTGAAAAGCTCGCCGGGTTCGAAGTGAGACAACTCGCAGACCAGCACGTCGCACGGCGCGTTGAGGACGGGCTCGAGGTCTTCGGGCGATCCCAGATCGGAGGAAAAAACAATCCGCTTTGAACCGCACCGCACATCGAGCCCGAAAATTTTGAATCTGTCCGTTCCGGTCGGATCGATAATCCGTCTCAAGCCATCAAGGTGAGTCGTTGGGAAAGGAGCAACCTCGATACCCGGTGCCGCGCTAGCCTCCCGCCAAGCAGACCAGGCATGGAAACGGAGTTCGAATCCCAATAACGAGGGAGGCAGGTAGACGGCCTGCAACCAGGCCTCGAGCGGTTTGATCAACTCTTGGGGCAAGAAGACCTCCAAGGCTTTCTTGCGCGGCGCAAGCCAAGCAGATTGGAGGAGCATGGGAAACCCCGCGGTGTGGTCCGAATGCCCGTGCGTCAAAAATACGGCGTCAATATCCGCGCTCGACACACCCGCTTCGACCAGGCGCTGGCTGCAGGGTTCCCCGGCATCCACGAGCACCATCGAGGACTCGTGCCGCAACAAACAGGAGGAGAAAAATTTACCGCGCACAGGCGAACCGGGCCCGGTGCCGAGAAACTGGAGTGAACTCACCGCGTTTTTAATAATGGGCTCCACCCTGTGAAGCAAGCCGCGGTGCTTGCGGGGCTTGTCGCGCCTGCACTACCATAAGCCTTTCATGCCTCGCGCACTGCCCCATCTTGCCGCGCTGCTCATCCTCCTCGCCAACGCGTGGTCGGCCCAAGAAGGGGCGTCCCCCGCCGAGCGCTTCCAATATGCGCCCACCCGCAGCGCGGATGGATTCGACATGCCTGTCGGCAAGCCGAACGCCGACGGCTACTACCGCTCGCGCGGCCTGATCGTCGGTCGCCACATGGGCGACGATTGGAACGGCAACGGCATGGGCAACACCGACCTAGGCGCGCCCGTCTATGCAACGGGGCATGGCCTGGTTGTCTACGCGAAAGACGCACGCATGGGCTGGGGCAAGCTGGTTATCGTGCGGCACGCTTACTGGGAAGGTGCGAAATGGAATTACGTCGATTCACTTTACGCGCACCTCCACCAAATCTTCGTCCGCCAGGGGCAGCAGGTCCGCCGCGGCCAACTGGTCGGGAGCATCGGCACAAACCACGGGATGTATACCGCGCATCTTCACTTCGAGATACGTAAGAACCTGCGGATCGGTATCAACCAGGGCTCCTACCGCAAAGACCTGAGCAATTACCACAGGCCCTACGATTTCATCACAGCACCGGGGCGCAGACAGATAGCCGG
>Ga0114972_10004250_pt1 | contig 10655 bp, 9 predicted proteins | sample M_140807_EF_Meta_FD_87354 | JGI IMG/M metagenome (GOLD analysis project Ga0114972, IMG submission 87354) | Freshwater microbial communities from Lake Montjoie, Canada to study carbon cycling - M_140807_EF_MetaG | ecosystem: Environmental > Aquatic > Freshwater > Lake | place: Lake Montjoie... | reverse complement strand
CGTCTGGAACATCGGTCCGATGTCGACGTCCCAACCCAGATCGGCGAACGCCGAGGCGATCACCTTCTGGCCCCGGTCGTGACCGTCCTGGCCCATCTTCGCCAGCAGGATCCGCGGTCGACGTCCGTCGGCCCGCTCGAACGCCTCGACCAGTTCGCGCACCTCGTCCACGGCCCCTCCTCGTTCCCCGAGCTCGCTCCGATACACCCCCGAGATCGACCGGATGTCAGCGCGGTGCCGACCCCAGACCTGCTCGAGCGCATCGCTGATCTCACCGACTGAGGCCTTGGCGCGTGCCGCGTTCACCGCGAGTTCCAACAGGTTGCCCTCACCGGAGTCGGCGCAGCGGGTGAGCGCGGCGAGCGCCGAGGCGACGTCGTCGGCGTTGCGGTCGGCGCGCAGCCGCTCGAGCTTCGCCAACTGCCCGGCGCGCACCGCGGAGTTGTCGACCTTGAGCACCTCGACGTCCTCGTTCACGTCGAGCCGGTACTTGTTCACACCGATCACCGGCTGACGCCCCGAGTCGATCCGCGCCTGGGTGCGGGCCGCGGCCTCTTCGATGCGCAGCTTCGGGATGCCGGCCTCGATCGCCTTCGCCATGCCACCGAGTTCGTCGACCTCGGCGATGTGCGCCATCGCCTTCGCGGCGAGCTCACCGGTGAGTCGCTCCACGTAGTAGCTGCCGCCCCACGGGTCGATCACGCGGGTGGTGTTCGACTCCTGTTGCAGGAACAGCTGAGTGTTGCGGGCGATGCGTGCCGAGAAGTCGGTCGGGAGAGCGAGCGCCTCGTCGAGCGAGTTCGTGTGCAGGCTCTGCGTGTGACCCTGCGTCGCAGCCATCGCCTCGACGCAGGTGCGGATCACGTTGTTGAACACGTCCTGCGCCGTGAGCGACCAGCCCGACGTCTGGGAGTGCGTGCGCAGTGACAACGACTTCGCGTTCGATGGGCCGAATCGCTCCTGGACCAGCCGCGACCACAGGAGACGCGCCGCTCGGAGTTTTGCGACCTCCATGAAGAAGTTCATGCCGATCGCCCAGAAGAAACTGAGCCGCGGCGCGAACGCGTCGACGTCGAGCCCGGCATCGATGCCCGCCTGCACGTACTCGAGTCCGTCGGCGAGCGTGTAGGCGAGCTCCAGATCGGCCGTCGCCCCCGCCTCCTGCATGTGGTAGCCGGAGATCGAGATGGAGTTGAACCGCGGCATGCGCTGCGACGTGAACGCGAAGATGTCGGAGATGATCCGCATCGACGGCGTCGGCGGATAGATGTAGGTGTTCCGGACCATGAACTCCTTGAGGATGTCGTTCTGGATGGTCCCGGCGAGCTGCTCCGGCGGCACGCCCTGTTCCTCACCCGCCACGATGTAGAGCGCCATGATCGGCAGCACCGCGCCGTTCATGGTCATCGACACCGACATCTTGTCGAGCGGGATGCCGTCGAACAGCACGCGCATGTCGTAGATGGAGTCGATCGCCACGCCCGCCATGCCGACGTCACCGACGACCCGCGGGTTGTCGGAGTCGTAGCCCCGGTGCGTCGGCAGATCGAACGCCACCGACAGCCCCTTCTGGCCCGCAGCCAGGTTGCGCCGGTAGAAGGCGTTGGAGTCCTCGGCCGTCGAGAAGCCCGCGTACTGGCGGATCGTCCAGGGCTGATTCACGTACATCGTCGGGTACGGGCCGCGCAGGAACGGCGGCAGCCCGGGATACGTGTCGAGGAAGTCGAGCCCCTCGAGATCCTGCGACGAGTAGAGCGGCGCCACGTCGATGCCCTCGGGCGTCGTCCACGTCGCCGCCGCGGCGTCGGCCGCGGCGTCCCAGTCGTCTCGGTTGGTGTCCGACGACGACGTCGGCAGCGTCACGCCCGAGAAATCGGGAACGTCGAAGCCACTCATCGTGCGCCTCCTTCGGTCGGTGCGGCATGCAGGTCGTACTCGGCCAGCGCCCGTCGCAGGACGCCGAGCACGTCGCAGCCGACGTGGACGAACTCGTCGACACCGGCCGCCTCGAGGTCGGCCCGCTCATCGCCCGGCCTGCCGGCCAGGTAGACCCGGGCGATCCCGGCGTCGCGCAGCGCCGCGGCCACCGCCACGGCGTGCTCGGCATAGAGCTGGTCGGACGAACACAGGCACGCGAGCCTCGCGCCGGAGGCGACAGCATCGGCGGCGACGTGCGCCGGGTCGGTGTAGCCGGTGGTGGCCCCGACCTCGGAGGTCACCGCCCGGATGCCGCCGGCCTCGAAGAGGTTGCGAGCGAACGTCGCCCGAGCCGTGTGCACTGCGACGGGCCCGAGGTTCGCGAGGAACACCTCGGGTCCCACGCCACCGGCGGCTCGTTCGGCGTCAGCCACGTCGCGCAGGTCCTCGTAGTCCTCGGCCCAGCGCATGGGCACCAGCAGCGGCGTGCCCACGGTGGCCGCAGCCACCTTCGGGGTCGGCTCGTCCAGGTTCGGGAACTCGCTCACCCCCGTGATCGGACGCCGACGGTTCGCGATCCGCTCCTCCTGGGAGCGACGCGCATCGGTGATCCGGGCAGCGAGGGTGCCGTCGATGAGCACCGTCGACATGCCGCCGGATGTCTCGAGCTGCTGGAACAGCGTCCAGGCCGCACCAGCGATCTGGTCGGTCAGCGTCTCGACGTACGCCGAGCCGCCCGCCGGGTCGACCACGTGGCCCAGACCGGACTCCTCGAGCAGCAGCAGCTGCGTGTTGCGTGCCATGCGTCGACCGACCTCGCTCCGGTCGGCGAGCAGCACGTCGTAGGCATCGGTGGTGACACTGTCGGCGCCAGCGACACCGGCGGCGAACGCAGCGGCCGTGACGCGCAGCAGGTTCACCCACGGGTCCCGCGTCGTCAGCATCCGCCGGGCGGTGCGGGTGTGCAGGCGAATGCGACCGGCGTCGTCACTGGCGCCGCACGCCCCGGTGAGTGCGGACCACACCCGTCGGGCGGCGCGCAGCTTCGCCATCGTGGTGAACACATCGGCGTCGGCTGCGAGTGTCACCTCGATCTGCGACGCCGCAGCATCGGCCGACATGCCCGCGGCCGACATGGCCCGCAGGTACGCAGCGCCGGTGGCGAGCATCACGGCGAGTTCCTGCACCTCGGTGGCACCCGCATCGACGGCGGGCAGCGTGCTCACCGTGACCGACCGCACCATCAGATAGGTGTCGGCCGTTCGGGCTGCCAGTGACGCCATGGCGGCCAGGAGTTCATCGACGGACCGGGCATCGTCGCCCTGCGCCGCCATGGTCCCGAGCGGGTCGGCGCCGAACCCTCCGAGCGCGGCGTCGGGGGCCACCTCGCGATCGATCCAGACCGATTCGAGTGCCGCCGCCGCCTCCTCGAACGCGAATCCGGCGCGGAGCACGACGGGGGCGAGATCCAGATACACACCGTCGAGCCGTGTCGAGAGATCGGCGGCGGTGGCCGGGGGGAACTCGACCTCGAGGCTCGTCACACCGCGTTCGAGATCGGTGAGCGCCTGTCGGTTCGCCTCGCCCGAATCGGCCAGGTCGACGACGCGTCGGATGTCCCACGCACCGTCGGGGCGGGTCGACGACGAGGTGCCGCGGGTGAATGGTGGCGAGCCGGGGAACCCGGACGCGTCGGATGAATCGGGCAGCTGGTCACGGGTGTAGATCGCCTCGATGTCGATGCCGCCCTCGGTCGACGAGCGCAGCGACGCCACCGACGCGCCCTTCAGTGCGGTCTCGACCGCTGCTTCCCACTCGGAACGGGTCGGCGTCGGGAACACGTCCGCGAGCGGGGGAACCTCGAGCTCGGGGGCGACGGTCCCGTCGCTCCCTCCTGCACCACCAGTCACGCCAACCTCCTCGACTCGGGCGCACGCCCGTGCCCCGGGGAGGCTACCGGAGCCCTGCCGTTCCTCCCGAAGCCGGCTGGGACGGCATCGTGGGGATGCGAGACGACGTGGCCCTGTCATTCCGCGTGATCACCCGGAAGATCGTGAGGAACAACACGCCGCACGCCAGCACCAAGGTGACGATGCGGAACCAGAGGTTGCCCGAGTCCGTACCGGCGGTCATGGCGTGGATGCCGACGAGCACACCGATCGGGAACGACAACAGGTGTATCCGGTGCCACGTCTTCTTCGGCATCTTCCGTTGCAGCAGTGAGGTGCCCTGGACCACGGCCAGCATCCACACGGCGAACACGCCGAGCGCGACGGGCGTCGGCTTCCACGACGACGCGAACGGGACGAGCAGCTCGGCGAGACCGAACTGCTCGTAGCTGTCAGCCCAGAGGGCGAACATGTGGATGCCGACGAACACCACCGACAGCGCCGCGAGCCCACGGTGCAGGTCGGTGAGCCAGGCAGGCAGGCCGCGGCGGTTGACGATCTTGGTGCTGAGCACCAGGCCCCAGATCAGCGTGAACGCGATGAGGACGGCGGCCACCATGCCGCTGGCACGGGTGACGTACCACCAGAACTGTTCGCTCACGACCGACCTCCGGAACCGATGGTTCCAGCATGCCCGGTGGCCACCGGTTCCGTACCGCTCACGTCGACGCTCCGTCGGCAGACCACGACGGTCAGCTCGCCGCCGAGCGGGTCACCGGCTTCGAGGGCGCCACACGAGGTGCAGCCGGGGCGGCGCTCGCCGACGAGGAACCCCAGGACGGACTCGATGAGGCCGACGAACTCGAGCTCGAACTGGAACCGCTGCTCGAACCACTACTGCCGGATCCCGAGCTGCTGCGCCGGCTGCTCGACGATCCCGATGACGATCCGCCCGACGACGAGCCGCCCGATGACGAACCGCCGGACGAGCCGGATGACGCCTCCGCGGGTGCCGGCGCCGGAACGTGGAGACGTCGCACGACCACCACCGGCGGGACGGTCACCGGCACGGTGGTCGACGTCGGTGCCGGCGGCAGCGTGGGCGCCGCAGCTGCCTCGGCGGTCTGCGCCGTGGCGTGCTGGAGACCGAAGGCCGCAACGAAGCCGAACATCGTCGCCGCCGATGCGCCGGCGACGAATCGCCGAGACGCCTGCGCCGGGTGCCGGCGGCGTCGACGAGCGGGCCGGGGAGTGGTCGTCGGTCGGCTGCGCGTCGGATCAGTCATCGTCCGACCCACCGTTGTCCGCACCGTGGTCCTCGGGGTGCTCCGCCTCACGTTCACCGGCGCTGTCGCGGTCATCGTCGCGGGTCGGTGCCGGTGCCGGGTCGAACGCCGGGGCCGGCGTGTCCGCCGCGGCGCTGAACGATCCGCCACTCGGATCGGTTGAACCGTTCCACCCGCCAGATGAGCCCGAACCACCTCGGGAACCGCCCGATGAGCCCGACCCGCCGGCCGAGCCGGTCTCGACCACGACCTCAGGGGCCGGTGCCGGTGCCGACTCGGCCGTCACGGGAGGGAGATCGGGGATGGTCACGTCGACGTAGATCGTCGACGGCGGGGCCGGTGCGGCGGTGGTCGTCGGCTCGACCTGCGAGACGAGTTGGCCGGCCTGCGTGGGGCTGTCCGCGGCGTTGGTCGCCAGGTTGACGGTGACGGCGGCGCCAGCTGCTCCGGCGGTGAGCACTGCGGCGATGAGTCCGGCTGCGAGCTGTTTGGAGATCATGTGGTCACCCTACGGAACCGGGATTTCAGAACTGCCGTGCGGACGGTAAGCCTTCGGTAAAGGTTGGCGACGGCCCCGAACGGATGTGGAACCCTGTCCGGGTGCAGGTACTCGTCGTCGAGGACGACGGATCGATCGCAGACGCGGTGATGTCGGGCCTGTCCCGACAGGGGTTCGAGCCGACGCTCGTCACGACTGGCAGGGCGGCGCTCGACCATGTCGGCACACCCGATCTGGTGCTGTTGGATCTCGGCCTGCCCGACCTCGACGGCACCGAGGTGTGCCGGCAGCTTCGTGATCGGTCCAACGTGCCCATCATCATCATGAGTGCCCGCTCCGATGAGGTCGACCGGGTGCTGCTGCTCGAGTCGGGTGCCGACGACTACGTCGTCAAGCCGTTCGGCATGCGTGAGCTCGTCGCCCGGATCCGCGCCGTCGCGCGCCGCAGCAGCCACGACGTGACGTCGCAGGAACCCGCCGACGACGTCATCGAGGCCGGCGCGATCCGGATCGACCCGCGCACTCGTCGCGTCACGGTCGACGGCGATGAGGTCGCACTCACGCCCAAGGAATTCGATCTCCTCCGCCATCTGGCCGCCGACCCCGGAGCCGTCATGCGTCGGCGAGACATCCTGGAGGAGGTCTGGGAGCCCAACTGGTTCGGCTCGGCCAAGACGCTCGACGTCCACGTGGCGTCGCTCCGCCGCAAGCTCGGCCACCCGGACTGGATCGAAGCGGTGCGCGGCGTCGGGTTCCGTCTGGTGGAGCGGCCGGGTGTGTGACGTCACATGAGAGCACGCGTGCTGCTGGCGTTCGTCCTGATGAGCGCGTTCGTGCTCGCGCTCGTCGAGTTGCCGCTGGGCGTGACGTACGCGTCGCGTCAGCAGGAGCGGCTGCTGACCGATATCGAGCGTGATGCCCGAGTGCTCGCGAGCCTGATCGAGGAGAAGGTCGAACGCGGCGACGCGTCCGGCATCGCCACCACGGTGGGCCGCTACGACGAGCGCACGGGCGGGCGCGTCGTGGTCACCGACGGACAGGGACGGAGTCTGCTGGACAGCGATGCCAGCGGTGAGGTCGACCGGGACTTCTCCACGCGTCCCGAGATCGCGACGGCGCTCGGCGGCGGGCAGAGCGTCGGCGTCCGACCGTCGGAGACGCTCGATGACGACCTGGCCTACGCGGCGGTACCGATCGCATCGGACGGCAAGGTCACCGGCACCGTCCGCATCAGCTTCGAGACATCGACCCTGCAACAGCAGGTGCGCGACAACTGGATCCGGCTCGGGCTGCTCTCGGTGTTCGTCCTGGCGGCATCGGCGGCGCTCGGCTGGATCGTCGCCACGTGGGTGATCCGTCCGATCAATGAGCTGCGTCGCGCCACGACCGAGCTGTCGGGCGGGGACCTGCAGGCTCGATCACATCTGGATCACGGCCCTCCGGAACTCGTGGAACTGGGCGCGACGTTCGACACGATGGCCGAGCGCATCGAGGCGCTCGTGGTCTCACAGGACGCCTTCGTCGCGGATGCGTCGCACCAGCTCCGCACCCCGCTCACCGCCATGCGGATCCGACTCGACAACCTGGACGACCTGGTGACCGAGCATCCGGACGAGCGGACCGCCGCCACCGCCGAGATCGATGCGCTCGTTCACGAGGTCGACCGTCTCAGCACGCTGGTCGAGGCGCTGCTGTCCCTGGCGCGCACCGGCGATGCGAGCACGCCGCCCGCTGCGGTCGACGTCGCCGAGTTGGTCCGGGACGCGGCACTGCGCTGGGAGCCGCTCGCCACCGAGGGCCGGGTCGAACTGCGCGTGGAGGCGCCCGACCACGCTCCCACACGTGCGGTCGACGGCGCGGTCGAACAGGTGCTCGACAACCTGATCGACAACGCGCTCGAGGTTGCGCCCGATGCATCAGCCATCGAGCTGACCGTCCGCGCCGAACCGTCGACGGTCCGGCTGATCGTGCGGGACCACGGACCGGGTCTGGACGCCGAGGCCCGGAACCGGGCACTCGACCGGTTCTGGCGCGCGCCCGGCGCCACCGGCAACGGATCCGGTCTGGGTCTGGCGATCGTCGCGGAACTGGTGCGGGCGTCGGGCGGTTCGATCGAGCTGCTCGACGCCGATGACGGTTCGGGGCTCGTCGTCGCGGTGACGCTCTCCGCCGAGCGGGTCGCGAGCTGAGCGACGGCGTCGCCTACGCTCAGGACCCGTTCGACACGCCACGCCGCAGGAGGCCAACGACGTGACCAGCTTGTTCGCAGCCATCGACCAGAGTGCGTTCCCGTTCTCGGTGACCGAGTTCAACACCGTCATGCTCATCGCCCGGGTGATCGCCGGCGCGACGATCTTCGTGCACGGCTTCAACAAGCGGTTCCGCGGCGGGAAGCTGCAGGGAACCGCCGGGTGGTTCGACAGCATGGGCATGAAGCCGAACGGCATGGTGCACGCGCAGATCGCGTCGCTCACCGAGATCGGGGCCGGCATCCTGTTGGTGCTCGGTGTGCTCACCCCGCTCGCTGCGGTCGGCCTGATCGGCGTGATGATCGTCGCCGCGTGGACGGTGCACCGACACGCCTTCCTGATCACCAAGGAGGGCTTCGAGTACGTGCTGATCCTGGCGACGCTCAGCTTCGTGGTCGCGGCGTTCGGACCGGGCGAGTGGTCCATCGACGGACTGCTGGGACTCGACCAGACCCTCGTGTCGGGTTGGCGAGGGGCGATCATCGCCCTGGTGGTCGGTGGCGGCATGGGCGTCGTGACGCTGCTCGCCTGCTACCGACCGCCCAAGCAGGACTGACCTCCGTCCGTTGCCTCGGCGGGCCTCAGGGACCGTCGGGGTCGTCCGTGTCGGCGTTGCGACGTTCGGCCTGCGCCCGCTGCTCCTCCTTGGCGACGGCTCGGACCGCGTCGCGGTACGCCACCTCACCGTCCCGGGCCCGGATCTCCTCGAGGCCGACCAGATGCGAGTCCACCACCTCGTGTCGTTGCAGGATCGTCGAGACGAACGCCTGGATGACGCCCGCAGCCGGCAGCGCCATGATCGCTCCGGGGGCACCGAGCAGCGTGGCGCCGGCGATCGCCGAGCCGAACGCGACGGCCGGGTGGAGGTCCATCGTCTGCGAGGTGATCTTGGGTGAGAGCAGGTAGTTCTCGACCTGCTGGTAGATCACGATGAAGATCAGCACCCAGAGCGCGCTGATCGGGTTGTTGACGAGCGCGACGAGCAGCGGCAGCGCGCCGGCGAGGTACGTGCCGATCGCCGGGATGAACTGGCTGATGAGCCCGAGCCACAGCGCGAGGGCCAATGGTGACGGCAGGCCCATGATCGAGAAGGCCACCCAGGCGATGGTCGACGACAGCGCGGCCAGCAGGAGGCGGGAGTAGAGCCAGCCACCGGTCTTCTGGATCGCGAGTTCCCAGAGCAGCAGCACCGTGCGCTGGTTGCGTTCCGGCAGAACCGAGCAGACGTTGCGCCGCAGCTTCGGACCCTGCGAGGTCATGTAGTACGAGAACAACGCCACGGTGAAGGCCTTGAAGACGAGCCCGACGACCTGACCGGTGACCGACAGGACGCGCCCGCCGACGTTCTGCGCGAGTCCGGTGAGGTCGGTCTGGTACGCCTCGATCTGCTCGATGATGCGGTCGGTCGTCAGTTCGGTGTTGAACGTGCCGTTGATCCAACTCGCCGCATCCTCCAGGTAGGTCGGGGCACGGTTGACGAGTTCGGTCACCTGATCGACCACGAGGCCACCCATGACGAACAGGAAGAAGCCGCTGCCGATGAACACGACGAGGAAGCAGAACAGCGTGGCGACGCTGCGCTTCCAGCCGCGGTCCTGCAACCAGTCGACGGCGGGCTCGACTGCGAATGACAGGAACAGCGCCACCAGCAACAACAACAGCAACCCGCTGAGCTGGGTGAAGATGTATCGGCTGAACTGGAACAGCGCGACCGCCACCATGATCGCGACGGCCGCCCTCCAGAACCACGGCGGCAGGCGCCGTGACCCGAGGCTGACCGACAGCGCATCATGCTGGTCGCCGGCCACTTCGCTCACGATGCCTACTCTCCCACTGCGGCGCGATCCGTCGGCGGACCCGTGCGTGGGTCACCGACCCGTGGCTGAGCGGCGGCGGCGGGGGTCGGCCGTTCAGCCGGGGCCGAACATCATCAGCCACTGTTCGGCCGACGTCGGCTTGAACACCACGTTGCGGGCCCGGGTGTCGCCGAGCAGGTCACACGACTCCACCGAGTACTGGTGGCCCGGGTAGAGCACGGCGTCGTCGGGCACGGCCGCGAGCGTCTGCGTGAGGCTGTAGTAGAGCGCCTCGGCGTCGCCACCCGGCAGGTCGGTGCGACCACAACCGTCGAGGAAGAGTGTGTCGCCTGAGACGAGCGAGTTGTTGACGAGGAAGCACTGGCTGCCCGGAGTGTGCCCGGGCGTGTGGATCAACTCGATCGGCACGGCGCCGACCTGGACGATGTCGCCGGGCGCGTGCGCCACCAGATCGGCGGCGTCGAGGTCGGTCACCTTGAGCACCCACTCGGCCTCGGCTGCTTGCACGTGGATCGGCATGGACTCGATCGACAACAGTTCCGACACGCCTTCGATCTGCATGCCCATCATCGAGCCGCCGCAGTGGTCAGGGTGGTAGTGGGTGACGAGCGCCCCGACGAGCCGCATGTCGTCGGCCTGCGCGATCGCAACCAGGTCGCCGACCGCATACGCCGGGTCGACCACGACGCACTCGCCCGTGGTGCGATCCCCGATCAGGTACGAGAAGTTGACCATCTGACTGGCCACCGGGTCACCGACGGCGAAGTCGCGGCCCGCGAGCAGCTGACGGAAGTAGAACCGGGACTCGACCGCACCCGGGTGGTAGGCGCCTGCGTCGCGGAACCGGTGCTCGCCGTGGTCGTCGGTGCTCATGCCGTCACGGTACTGCCGTCGGTGCGGGCGGACGACGCCCGCAGCCACTCGCGGAGCAGCCGGCGGTACGCGACGTCGAATCGGTCGTAGGTGGCCCGCAGTCCGTCGCCCGGCCACCGACGCGG
>Ga0114972_10004248_pt1 | contig 10658 bp, 8 predicted proteins | sample M_140807_EF_Meta_FD_87354 | JGI IMG/M metagenome (GOLD analysis project Ga0114972, IMG submission 87354) | Freshwater microbial communities from Lake Montjoie, Canada to study carbon cycling - M_140807_EF_MetaG | ecosystem: Environmental > Aquatic > Freshwater > Lake | place: Lake Montjoie... | reverse complement strand
GCGGACGCCCTCCGCAAGGCGCAGTCCGCCGATACGGTGAAGGAGGTCGACTCACCGCTGCGGGACAAAGCCACGGTCGCGTTACGCAAATACCGCGAGCAACCCCAGGATTTCGTCGGCTTCGATGCGCTCTGGGCGATCGACGTCCACGGTCGCGTCATCGCGAGCGAGAATTTCGACAAGGCGACGGGTGCCGAGGGCTTCGAGATGGGCGGTTACCCCGTCGTCGCGGACGCCCTGCACGGCTACATCCGGGATGATTCCTGGTTGATGGGGGAAGACTTGTGGCGCGTGGTCGCTCGGCCCGTGGAGGCCGAAGCCGGTGCCCCGCCGGTCGGTGCGATCGTGGCCGGCAAGAAGGTCGATGACGCGCTCGCCCGCGACGTCGTCGAGCACACGGGCGCCGCGCTCGTGTTCTATGCGGGTGGCAAGTCGATCATCAAGGCGACGCCGCCGTCATCCGAGACCCACCTCGTTGGGCTCACCGCCGACGACCTCGCCAAACTCACCAAGCTTCCTGCCGAAGATGGCTACCAGGACAAGGGTCGGAGCAAGCCCGCGCTGGTTCGACAAGAGTCCGGCTACGACGTTCGCGCGGTGTTTGCCCGTCTTCCTGGCGAAGCATGGGACCTCGGCGCCGGATACGCGGTGATGCACCAAACCCAGCGCATCGGCTCCCCTTCCGATTTCTACTCGCTCGCGACGGACGAAGAGAAGCGTGGCGTCCCCATGCCGCTCCTCGGCGCCCTCGCCCTCGCTGCCGCACTTGTCGGATTCCTCCTCACGACCGTCGAGTACGGCGGGCCACTCAACGGTTTCAAGCGCGGTCTCACCGAGCTTGCGAACAAGGGAAACGCCATCGACGTGCTCAAGCCCTCGACCTATCGAGGACCTTACAAGGCGTTGGCCGCGCTGGTGAACGACGCGCTCGACAAGGTCGCTTCCACGGCCGGCGTCGAGCGCGGTCCGGCCGATTTGCAGCAGGTGCTCGGCCCGCTCTCCGGTGAGCCGACGATGAGCGCTTTCGCCGTGCGGGAGCCCTCGGAAGACAAGCCCGCAAAGCCACGTTCTCTCCCCGTACCGAAGGCTCCCGAAGAGCGGACGTTGCCCAAGGCCCGCGTCCCCAACAGCGGAGACCTCGCCGGCCCGCCGCAGGTGTTCGACGAGCCGACGCGTGTGATGGGCCGCGACGCCGAGGCGCTCGACGACGCGCTCGGAAGCGAGCTGCACGGGGAAGTGTCCGTCCCAATGGACGAGCCGACGCATGTGGCCGACGAATTCACCAAGCAGCGCAAGCTGCCGAGTGCGACGGCGACGCCACGAGGGGACGCCGGTGGTGCCGAGGACGAGGAGACGGAGTGGCGCCGCGTCTACACCGACTTCCTCGAGCTGAAAAAGCAACTCGGTGAACCCGTCGAGAAGCTCACGTACGAGAAATTCCGCGGCACGCTCCAACGAAACAAGGACGCTCTCGTTGCGCGCCACGGCTGCTCGCGCGTGGCCTTCAAAGTTTACGAGAAGCAGGGTCGCGCGGCGCTGAAAGCCTCACCGGCAAAGTGATTCGAGGCGGAGACTCCACGATGCGAAACCGAACGAACCTTGCTCTCTCGGCGCTGCTCGGGACCGTGGCATCGCTGAGCGTCACGCCGGCCTTTGCCGACGGCATCGAGACGCCTGCCGGTGGTGCGGTGCAGATGGGGCGCAGCGGCGCGTGGATCGCGCGCGCCGACGACCCGCTCGCGGCGTTCGTTAACCCGGCCGCGATGGTGCGCAATCCGAACGGCGTTCATCTCGGCAGCCACCTGATGTTTCGCACGCAGTGTTTCACGCGACTCGGCGAAGACGGCCAGCCGCTCGCGGCTTCGAGCACCTTCCTTGCTCCGACCTCGCCTCTCTGCGCGGAGATTGCGCCGTTTCCGAACCCTCAACTCGCCGCCACCTTCCGCATCGGACGGCGGTTTGCCGTGGGCCTTGCGGCGGTGGGGCCTCACAAGCACGGGAAGTCGACGTGGGCCGACACGGTGAGCGCACCGAACAAGTTCGGCCTCACCGTTCCGCAACCGTCGGGCGCTCGCTACATGTTGCTCGATGACGACGCCGTCCTCGTCTATCCGACCCTCTCCGCGGCGGTGGCCGTGCGCTCCAATTTGTCGCTTGGCGCGGGCTTGGTCTGGGGCATTGCCAAATACGGGTTCTCGAACATGGCTGCCGTCACCGGGGATGCGAGCACGTTCTCGAACGACATGAAGGCGCAGATCAACGGCTTCGATGGCTTCGTGCCAGGCTTCGTGTTGAGCGCTCTCTTCTCGCCGACGTCACGCTTGGACCTCGCGGCCACCTACCGCTATTCGGACGCGATCCGCTCGAAGGCCGACCTCTACGCCCAGTCGAATTACTACGACTCGAAGGGGCAGGTGAACACCGCAGGCATCTTGGATCCGGCGAACATCACCGACGTGAAGGGCGCGGCGTCGTTCAAGTTCCAGCTACCGATGGAGGCGCGCCTCGGCGTTCGTTACCACCACCCTCGGTACCAATCGATCAACGGCGCGCAGGCGTGGCTCACCAAGCACCAAGGGGCAGCTCGTGACGGCATGAGCGAAGACCTCTTCGATATCGAGGCGGATCTCACCTGGTCGCACAACAGTGCGGTCGAGAACATCGAGATTCGACTCGCCGAAGGGACCCAGCTGAACGTCGGCGGAACGACGGCACCGGCGCCCCTCAACGCCGACGTCGCCCGCAACTGGCGTGACGTCTTTGGTGCGCGGGTCGGCGGCGAATACGTTGTCATTCCGGATTTTGTCGCGGTGCGCGCGGGCGGCTTCGTCGAGACCAAGGGTGTCGATGACGCGTACCTGAGCTTGGATTTTCAGCAGGCGATGAAGGCGGGAGTCTCCGCGGGCGCGACGGTGCGCGTTGCGATGGTCGATGTGACCGTCGGCTACATGCATACGTTCTTCGGAACGCTCGACAACGGTGGCAAGGGTGCCGTTCACGGCCTGTCGGGCGATCCGAACGCGGGTTTCCGAACGCCGCAAGTGATCAACGGCGGGCGCCTTACGGGGCGGCTCGACGAGTTCGCGCTGGGCGTCACGGCTCACTTCTGACGACGATCCGCCGGTGCTGCGCCGGCTTTTCGACGTTGGTGCAAACCGAAGCGCGGCGCTCGCTCCGCGCAGGTTACTCGAGCGGCACGCGTCGGAGGCTCTTGCCGTCTTCGACGACGAACAGCGTCTTGATGGCGTTGACGGTTCCTGTCGCGAGCGCGGTCGGTCGGACGATCCCGGCCGCCTTGCCGACGCCGACGGCGTGCAGCTCCTGACCCCCGAGGACCGTCGTGAGTACTCCGCCGCTCCACGTGCGGACCGAATGGTTCTCCGTGTCGGCGAGGAGGAGGCCTGACCCGACGCTGTACGGCGTGACGCTCGAGAGCCCGTTGAGAGACGCTCCGGCGTTGCAAGCGCCGTCCAACGAGCCGGCCGCAGCTCCACACACCGTCGTTACGCTCGCGTCCGGTCCTGATGCCATCGCGCGGAGGCGGTGGTTGCCGGTGTCTGCCACGTAGAGCGTGCCGGGCTGTCCGACGAACAGGAGATCGTGCGGTACGTTGAAGCTCGCCAGCTTGCCGATGGCATTGTCCGCCGCGCCGCTTTGCGGTTGTCCGGCGATGAGCGTGACCGCTCCGTTTCCGATCTCGAGCTTGCGTACCAGGTTCCCATCGAGGACGTAGAGCGCCTTGTGGTTGCCGTCCTTGTCCGGTGTGTCGAGGGTGATGCCATAAGGCGATCCCCACGCTGCCTTGTTGGCGTCGCCGTCGACCACACTGCCGCAGGCACCGGCGGCTCCAGACACCGTTTTCACCGCGTAAGGAGATTTCGTCGAGATGGAACGCACGCGGCAGTTTCCAACATCCACGACGTAGATGAGCGAGGTTTTGCTGTCATAGACGACCCTGCCGAGCTTTCCGAAGCGGGCGTTCGTCCCTGTCGGATCGTCGTTGGAGCCAGCCTCGCCCGGTTTGCCACCGACGACGAAGGGGATCGGGTTGTCGACCGGAATTCGGTAAATGGCTTGGTTCGCGGCGACCCATACCCCGCTCGTGTAAACGACGTCGCTGATGTCGGTGAGCGTGGTGGAGAACTCGTTCGCGCAAAAGGCCTGCTCGCCTGGGCACGTTGGGCCGCCACTTCCCGTCGAGGTCGCCGCGTTGGACGATGCGGCCGTGCTGCTCGCGCTGCTGCTCGCGCTGCTGCTCGCGCTGCTGCTCGAAGGCGAGCTGCCACCCACGCTCGTGCCGCCCGCGCCGTTGGGCGCACCGCTCGTTGTCCCGGTGGCCCCGCCGGTGCCGCTCGTGGTGAGGTCGATGCCGCCGCCTCCCGACGTGGTCGCGTCGTTTGGAGCGTTCGCAAAGTCCACACCGCACGCGGTCAGGAAGGTCGTCGCCGCCACCGCAAGACGGAGTTTTCGCAGAGAACGGGCACGCATGGAACCCAGGCTAGCGGGTTTCGGGGTCCCTCGTCAGCCGTTATGGGGGAAGTTCGGAGAGGTTCCCGCACCCTCGCGCGTGGAGCGTCTCGGCGAGCGAGCGGTGAAGGCGCGAGGCAAAGAGCGGCCCCTCGTAAACGAAGGCCGTGTAAGCCTGAAGCAGCGTCGCGCCCGCTTCGAGCCGCTCGAGGGCATCGGCACCGCTCGCGATGCCTCCCGCTGCGACGAGCGTGAGCCGGCCGTCGACTCTCGCGGCAAGGCGCTTCAACACTTCGAGCGCGCGTTGCTTGACCGGGGGGCCGCTCAAACCGCCTTGGCCGCAGCGTTCGATCGCGGCGGCGGCAGACACGAGCGGTGCGCGGCGGAGGGTGGTGTTCGTCGCGACGATTCCATCGAGACCCAAGCCGAGTGCGAGCTCGGCGATGGCATCGACCTCCTCGTCGGCGAGATCGGGCGCAACCTTCACGAGCAAGGGGACGTGGCGCGAAGGTGCACGTTCGTCGAGGGCGTCACGCACGCGCGACAAGATGGGACGGAGCGCCTCGGCGCGCTGCAACTCCCGCAGGCCGGGGGTATTGGGGGAGCTCACGTTGACGACGCAGTAATCTGCATAAGGCGCGAGCAGTCGCGCGCTTGCTGCGTAATCTTCTGCCGCATCGGCATCGGGGGTGAGCTTCGTCTTGCCGATGTTGACGCCGACGATGGTCGAGCCCGTGCGTTTGGCGAGGCGCGCGGCCGCGTGTGCGGCTCCGCGGTTGTTGAACCCCATGCGGTTCACGAGCGCTCGATCCTCCGGCAGCCGAAAGAGGCGCGGCTTGGGGTTGCCGCCCTGGGGCTTCGCCGTCACCGTCCCTATCTCGACAAAGCCAAAGCCAAGCGCGCCGAGCGCATCGGGACCGAGGGCGTCCTTGTCGAAACCCGCGGCAAGGCCGAGCGGTCCAGGGAACTCGAGTCCAAGCGCCCGCACCTTCAGAACGGGATCGCGCGGGGCCAACGCGCTGCGGCAGCGTGCTTCGACCCCCGGAATGCGCATGGCGGTCCGCAACCCTGCGAACGCGAGGTGGTGCGCAGTCTCGGCGGGAATGCGCGAAAGGACGTGGCGAAAAAAGGCCTGGTACACCGCGCGCAGAGGCTTAACAGCGCCGGTCGTGGCTGTCATCGCATGCCGCGCCTCGGGCTCTCGACGCCCCGTCGTAACGGGGGTAAGCGTGCCCGCTATGAGCGATCCTCAAGTCCGCAACGTGATCATCATCGGCTCCGGTCCTGCGGGCCTCACCGCTGCGATTTACGCGGCGCGCGCGAACCTCAAGCCGCTGTGCTTCGAGGGATTCAATGCCGGCGGACTCATCCCCGGCGGTCAGCTGATGTTCACGACCGAGGTCGAAAACTACCCGGGGTTCGTCGAGGGCATCACCGGACCCGAGCTGATGAGCCGCTTTCGTGGCCAGGCCGAGCACCAGGGATGTGAGCTCATCACGCAGGACGTCGACAAGGTCGACTTCTCGGAGCGCCCGTTCAAGGTGTGGTCGGACGGACAGCTTTATCTGGCGAAGACCATCATCCTCTCGACCGGCGCGCGCGCGAATTACATCGGCCTCGAGAACGAGGAAAAGCTGAAGAATCGCGGCGTTTCGGCGTGCGCCGTCTGCGACGGTCCGTTGTTCAAGGGCAAGAAGGTTACCGTTGTCGGCGGCGGCGATACCGCGATGGAGGAGGCGAGCTACCTCGCAGGCCTCTGCCCCGAAGTGTTGCTCGTGCATCGCCGCGACGACTTCCGGGCGAGCAAGGCCATGCAGGACCGCGTTCGCGCGAACCCAAAGATCAAGCTCGCGCTCTCCTCGGCGATCGTCGACGTCTTCGATGTCAGCCAGAACAAGGTGACGGGCGTCGCGGTGAAGAATCTGAAGACCGGCGAGGTGGTTCGACACGAGACCGAGGGGCTCTTCGTTGCAATCGGCCACACGCCGATGACCGACCTCGTGAAGGACCAACTCGAACTGCATCCCAATGGCTACATCAAGGTGCAGCCCGGGACGACCAGCACGAGCGTCCCCGGCGTCTTCGCGTCGGGTGACGTGCAGGACTGGGTGTATCGCCAGGCGATTACCGCGGCGGGCTCCGGTTGCATGGCGGCGCTCGAGGCCGAACGCTGGCTCGTCGCCAACGACGCCCATTGAGGGACGGACCATGACACCGCGCCGCGAGCTCCACTCTCTCGTGATGGCCGCTCGCGCGCACCTCGATGCGCTTGCCGACAGCGGCGTCGAACATCTTCCCGGCGTGCTCCCTCCGCCCGCTCCCGTGGCGGCCTCGCGCGCGCGGGCACCGTCGGCACCGGTGCCGCTTGCCGAAGCGCTCGCACCCGTTGCGAACAATCGCGCACCTTCGTTCGAGCCGCCGCCGCCCGGCGAGGTTTTGGCGCCGTCGCCGCGGGCCCCTGCGGCGCCCGTGCCACGCGCCGTGCTCTCGGGCGAGGAGCGTCGCAAAAGACTCAGCGTGCTCGCCGAGGAGGTCGCATCGTGCACCCGATGTCCGCTTCATGCGACGCGCACGAAGACGGCATTCGCGCGCGGCAACCCCGATGCGGAACTCGTGTTCGTGGGCGAAGGTCCTGGCACCGAGGAAGATCGGCAAGGTGAGCCGTTCGTCGGTCCTGCCGGGCAGCTCCTCGACAAGATGATTGTCGCGATGGGCTTCGGCCGTGACGACGTCTACATCCTGAACGTCGTCAAATGCCGACCGTTCGAGCCCGACGACGCGACGAAGGACCGGAAGCCCACCCCCGAAGAGATGGCTGCATGCCGACCCTTCTTCGACCGTCAGCTCGAGGTGCTCGATCCGAAGGCGATGGTCGCGCTCGGCGGAACGGCGGCCCAGGCGCTCACGGGGGCGGCCGCCGGCATCACGCGGCTGCGTGGGACATGGCGACTCTTCAAGGGCCGCATTCCATTGATGCCGACGTTCCACCCAGCGTACCTCCTGCGTTCGCCTGAAAAAAAGCGCGAGGTTTGGGACGACCTCAAACAGGTGATGCAGCGGCTCGGGAAAGACTCGAGCACGAAGGAGCGATGACGGCGGCCGCGCAACGGCTGCTCGCGCACCGCTTCGGTCGTGTGAGCATCGTCTTCGCGGGTCTTTCACCGTGGCTCTTTCCGGTGCTCTCTCGTTGGCTTCGCCTGGGTGCTCTCGAAGGGCTCCTCCGAATTCCATACGCCGTCGTATGTCACCAGCGCTCGGACCGTACCCTCGTGCTCCTAGGCACGGCGATGCCGGTTTGCAGCCGCTGCGCGGGCATCTTCGCGGGCGCGGCGTGCGGTGCGCTCTCGGCGTGGCCTCGGCTTGAGCTTCGCACGGCACGAGTTGGGTTGTTGGGCGCCGCCGCGCTGATGGCGCTCGACGTTGCGCTTCAAGACCTCGGGCTCCACCCGCTGTGGCACGCGACGCGTCTCGCGACGGGAGGCCTCGTCGGCTACCTTGGCGCGATCACGTTCACCTCGCTGCTTGCGAGGGAGGCGCGCTCGAACGCACGCGGCTAGTTGCTGACGCCGATGCAGCCGAAGAGGACTTTGATCTTACCGTCTTTGTCCTTACCGACCGCGTCGCACGTGTCCTTGCACAGGTGAATCTCGTCTGCGGTCATGTAGAACTTGCCAGGGGCGCAATCCGCCGCCGAGGCGACCTGCGTGAAGTTCTGCGGGCTGGAGCCGTCGCCGGGAGAAAACGCGACGACGATCGTGTCACGGTCGATCGTCTGACCGGACGGCGGCGCCGGGATCGGGAAATCGCAGCTGAGTGCCGCGCCCGAGATGACCCCCTTCGCGAGCTCTTGGAAGATCGAGTCGTAGTTGTTCAGCGAACAAATCGGGAAGCGAAGACCTTCCGTCAGAATGCTCGCCGCCTGGTAGCCGAGCCCCGGGTTTGGGTTCGCGCCGCACTTCTGCACGTTGAGGGGATCCGTCGGCGGCCAGGGGGTGGCCGGGTTCATGGGGTCTTTGTCGGCAATGGCGACGATCCCGTAGAGCCGGTAGTTGCGCTTCATCGCGTCGCCGAACTGAGCGGGATCCAGCGCAAGCAAGTCGGCGTCGAACATTTTCCCGACAGCGTCCGCCTTCGCGAGGTTCGTGCTGCCGTCCGCGTACGTTTTGCCGTTCAGCGAGCAGGAGACGCTGTCGTCGGTGACGACGACGACGAGCTTGAATGCCTCAGGCCGCAGCCATTCCTTCCAGCCGTTCGGTGCGAGCTTGTGCTCGTCCGGCAGGGTGTAGGTCCTCAGCACCTGGCAGAAGGCGTCGTGGCTGCCGATCTCTTGGCTGTAGTGGAAGAACTTCGGCGGGTTGTTGACGGGCTTCGTGGGCGGCGAGGCGCATCCGCCTTTCGGGATGCCCGAGAGCGGTGCCTCGATGCACACCGACTGGCCGGACTTGTATTTGCCGTGCCGCGTGAGCATGATCACGCGGTAGTCGATGCCGCTCGCTTCGATGATCTTGGCGAAGCTGTCGTTGATGTTGTTCTGAACGCCACCGATCGACTCGGTCATGCTGCCCGAGTTGTCGAGGATGAACACGATGTCCACCGGCGACATCTTCAGCGTCGCGGTCGCCTCTTGCTTCGCGCACGCGGTGTTTTCGTCGAGGCCGCCGCCGGCTCCGCCACTCCCGGTGGTGCCGAAGTCGAGACCGCCCGCGCCGCTGGTTCCCGCACCGTTGCTCTCCGCCCCCGAGGTCGTACCGAAAGGAGTTTGGCTTCCGCTGCCGCAAGCGGCCGACAGTGCGAGCGGAAACGCGAGGGTGGAGGCGAGGAGGATCGATGTTCGCATGGGGATCGTTCGAAAGGCTCCAAGCCGTTCGTGGTCACAACGACATCACGAAACCCGCGTCAGGTGAAGCCAAGGTGCCAGCGCACTTGCGGCCTCGACCGAGATTCGTCCGCAGCCGAGCACCTCGTCGAGGTGAGGGGCGGCTCGCAGGGCAGCACGAACCTTGAGGTAGCTTGGAAGGTAGACGACCTCGCGGCCGAGTCCCCCTCCGCGGTGCGCGCGTGCTGCGATCCGCAACGCGACTCCGAGCGGCGTCTCCACATCGGTTAGCCCCCGCACCGTTGCACCGAAGTCGGCGCCCGCTTCCACGCTCCGGCAGGCCCGGTGTCGGCGCGCAAGCTCGACTCGCCGTGCACCTCTCAAAAACCCGTGAGTTTTCTCGAGTCCGAGCGCTCGTCCTTCCTGGTCGTCCGAGCCGCCTGCGGTTCCGATGTGAAAGAGCCCGAGGGCTCGGCTCAGACCGCGCTCGCGCGGCAGCGCATGGCCTTCGAGTTCGTGGAGCACCGTGCGCTCGACGTCTTCGTGGCGGAGTCGGCGTCCTTTTGCGACCAGGATGACACCGCTTCCCGTGGCAGCGAGCGCCGAGAGCCGATCGCTTACGAGCACCCGTACGGGCAGCTTTCGCTCGCCAACGGCGCGGAGCATGCGCGAGACGAGGCTTTGAGGGTCTCGCTCATCGTCGCTCACCGACGTCTCGGTCTCATCGAGTTCGTCGTCGGCGCGGGTTCCGTCCGTTTCGGCGACCCAACTCTCGGCAAGCAGGTCGGCTTCGCGACCGAACGTTCCCGCGGCGCGGTAGCGCTCGCGTGCGCGCGACCAAAAGGACGGCGACCCCGCGGCCGTGCAGAGGGCTTGTTCGAGCGCGAGTTCTCTCGCCCGTGCCGCGTAGAGTTCGGCGAGTGGGCCTCCGATTCGTTCGAGCTCGTCCGCCAGGCGTTGAAGTTCCTGCTCGAGGTCGCTCGGTGGTGAGGGCTCGTACTCGAACCGCGGGAGGTCCGCGTCGTTGTACCGGTACGCAAGCTCGAGCCGCTCGAGCTCGGCCCCGAGGTTCGTGGGTGTCGCGCGCCCGAGCAGCAGCACGGCACGCTGGGCGCGCTCGAGCTCTGCTGTGACCCGCGGTTCCCAGGAGGGGAGAGCCAACTCCCTTTCAGCCATCGGCCGTGGCGCTCACAAAAGGTTGGTCGCCAGCTCTGCAAGCTCGCTTCGTTCGCCCTTCGTCAGGGCGACGTGCCCCGCCAATCGCTGGTTGCGAAAGCGCTGCGCGACGACGGTCAAACCATTCGACGCGTGGTCCACGTAGGGATGGTCGATCTGCTGCGGGTCGCCGGTAAGGACGACCTTCGTGCCTTCGCCG
>Ga0114972_10004247_pt1 | contig 10659 bp, 8 predicted proteins | sample M_140807_EF_Meta_FD_87354 | JGI IMG/M metagenome (GOLD analysis project Ga0114972, IMG submission 87354) | Freshwater microbial communities from Lake Montjoie, Canada to study carbon cycling - M_140807_EF_MetaG | ecosystem: Environmental > Aquatic > Freshwater > Lake | place: Lake Montjoie... | reverse complement strand
CCTCATGGTTAGAACAATACCCATCGCCTGCATGTATTTCCTAAAATCCCCTCCCTGGGTTGTAATCAGCCTGCTTAGGTCATGGTTGTCTGGAAAAATAAGATTTCTGGAGGCATCCTGATAAAGGAAATCCTGGCTCAAGGCAGTATAAATTCTTTGGAGACCAGTCTCCCAACCCCCTTTTTCATTTAGTCCTTTGGTAAGGGCAAAGTAAAATGGAAAATCAGTCACCGAACCGAGGCTTGGTTTGTAGCCGTCTTGATTCAGCGCGCCCTGTGTGAAATAGGCAGCAAAGGATGGCTGCTCCACCCAGACTTCTCCAACAATCGAGAACAATGGAAATTCCTGGTGAATAGATGCACACCAGTTTGAAATAAATTCTTTGTCATTATATGGCCAGGTATCCATTCGAATCCCATCAATTCCTGTTTCTGCAATCCACCATAATGAATTCTGAATCAGATATCTGGCGAGTAAAGGATTTTTCTGGTTTAAGTCAGGCATGTGTTTATCAAACCAACCATCGGTCATTAAACTTAGATCCGTTTTAGCTGCATTAGGATCCGCAATGGTTTCAATCCGGAAATTGCAACGGGTATAAGGTTTGCCAGCAAAATGAACCCAATCTGTATCAGGCAAAGATTCCATCCAGGCATGTTTACTACCGATGTGGTTTGCAACCATGTCCTGAACCATTTTCAAACCAGCGCTATGGCATTTCCGGATCAACCTTTTATAATCTTCCAGGCTACCAAATCGGGAATCAACCTTGTAATAATCTGTAATAGAATATCCATGATAAGATTGCTCCGGCTGGTTGTTTTGAAGGATTGGGTTGAGCCAGAGTGTTGTCACGCCGAGATTTTGAAGATAGTCGAGGTGATTTTCAATCCCCGCCAAATCCCCGCCATGTCTGCCAAATGGCTTGCTTCTATCTGGCTTTTCCAAACTCCCCGGAGGAAAATCATTTGTTAAGTCGCCATTGGCAAAACGGTCTGGCATAATCAAATACAGCACATCTTGTTTTCCATAACCAGAGGCACCGGTAGCCATACTATTTCTGGCTTTTAATTCATACCAAATTTCTTTTTTTTCCTTTCCGTATTGAAAATCAATTAAATAAACCCCTGGACTTGCAGAGGCAGAAATTTCCACATCAACAAACAGATAATCAGGATTGGCAGTTTTTCTTGTTTGAATCAATTTCCAATTGGCTCCGGCATTTGGCAAACCAACCTTGCAATTGCCGGCACCTTTTCCATGGATCATAAGTTGGAGACTTGGGTCTTTCATTCCAATCCACCAATGAGACGGCTCAATGGTCTGAATTTCAAAGGCCTTGGCAATACCAGTTGAATAAATTAGAAGAGAGAATAATACAGCGGCAAATCGAATCATACAGCAAATAAGCAACAGGATTCAGAATCAGGCCCTAATTTCGTGCCATGAAATTCCATCTTTTTTGTCTGATTGGCTTTTACTGCCTTTTTATTCAGCCAACCAAAGCGCAGAAGACAGAAAAATTCTGGCATACTCCATTGGATTCCTTGGCTCAGCCAAATGCTTATTTTCCTGGGAGTTTCAGGTTTTCAGAATATGATTCCTTATTAAAGGGAAAACGAATCGCCTTGGTTGTAAATCATACCGCTGAATTTAAAGGAACCCACCTTGTAGACACACTGATTAAAAGAGGGAATCGAATCGTTAAAATTTTCGCACCTGAACACGGATTTCGGGGCACTGCAGCAGCAGGGGAGGAGGTTCAGTCTGGGATTGATGTTAAGACAGGGCTTCCACTTATTTCATTATATGGAAAGACAAAGAAACCAAGTCAAGCCATGCTTGCAGATGTAGACCTTGTTTTGTTTGACATTCAGGATGTGGGTGCCCGGTTTTATACCTACATCTCAACCATGAAACTCGTAATGGAAGCTTGTGCTGAGCAAGGGAAAGATTTTCTGGTTTGTGACAGGGCGAATCCCTTGGGCTTTTGCACTGCCGGCCTGATTTTAAAAAAGAAATACACTTCTTTCGTTGGAGCATTTCCAATTCCTGTGGTTCATGGGCTCACAATTGGAGAACTTGCCGGTATGGCAAAGCAAAAAGCCTGGTTTCATGCCGCACCAAAACTCAAACTGCATGTTGTGAAATGCATTGGCTATTCTCATCAGGACACCATTTTTCCTTCGGTTCCTCCTTCTCCAAATCTAAAAACGCCTTTGTCAATATTGGCTTATCCAAGCCTTTGCCTGTTTGAAGGCACAAACTGGAGTGTAGGTCGTGGCACTTCAAGTCCTTTTGAAATGTATGGATTTCCAGATTCGCTCGCAGGCCGGTTTGAATTTATACCCAATGAAAAACAGGTCCATGGGGGTAAAAAATGTTTCGGCACAAAACTGGAGATCGATTCCCTAAAAAGCTGCTTCAGTCTTCGATTTCTGATCAATGCTCATAAAACCAAATCAGGAGGACAAGCCTTTTTTAATCCCTTTTTCATACGACTTGCGGGTGGGCCACAAACCCGGCGAAACATTGAAAGAGGAATTGAAGACCATACCAATTTAACCAATTGGAATTCAATGCGGAAAAAGTTCCTGCTTTATCCTTGAATAAAGCCCTCATTTTAAAGCCTATCTAGGGATGGCTTGGCATGAATTACTTTATTTGTAGCATGGTACATAATTTGAGTAATTCTTCAGGTCTGTTACAGGTTTTTCTCGGTGAACTCCGGGACAAAGAAATTCAAAAAGACAGGGAACGATTTCGCCGAAATCTGGAACGCTTGGGACAGATAATGGCCTACGAAATCAGTAAAACGCTTCCGGCAAAAGAAGTAATAGTTGAAAGCCCGCTTGCAACGGCTACCATTTCAGTACCAGCTGCAGAACCTGTACTTTGTTGTGTGCTTCGTGCTGGCTTGCCTTTTTTCAATGGCTTTCAGGATTATTTCAGTAACAGCGACTGCGCTTTCATTGGTGCATACCGCGGAGAGAACAAAGATGATTTAAGTTTTGACATCGAATTGGAATATACAGCGATGCCAGAAATTGAAGGCCGTCATATTTTTCTCATTGATCCAATGCTCGCTACAGGAAAATCAATTGTGAAAGCGGCTGAAGCTTTTTTTCGAAGGGGGAAGCCTTCATCCATTACCATTGCAAGCGTAATAGCAAGTCCGGATGGCATTGGCTGGGTTGAAAAAAATCTGCCAGACTCCGATATCTGGGTTGCGGCGATCGACAAAGAACTCAATTCACATGCCTACATTGTGCCTGGTTTGGGGGATGCCGGAGATCTGGCTTTTGGTCCGAAAACCGCGTAAAAAATTCCAACTTTTTTTTGGAATTCATTTTTATTCAGTTCGGATTTATATAAAAAAAAACCTGAATCGCTGTGTTTCAATGCTATGTTTTCCGCAAAAAAAATTCTTAAAAAAAGTTGCAAAAATTATTGTGCAAGATTGAAATCGAAACCTAATTTAGCCCATTCAAAGCACGCAAGGCTGCCAATTCAATCATCAGATTCAAACCTCTACGATATACAATGTTATACAAAGTCTCCCTCCGTAACTGCAAAGATGAAGAAGTACTAATCTCTGAAGAGACTTTCAAACTTATTACAGAAAGCCCGCTCTATGCCTCAAAAAATATGGTAGAAAACCTGAGGAAGCACAGCAACGGATATGCATTTTATCAAAAAAACCATCCTCAACAGGACGGCTCTTATCTAAACGAAACACTTTATCTTCATAAAATTATGGCTGACCATTTCTTGGGTGAGCCAGAATCTGAGGAGCATCGTTATGTGATGTTTAAGAATGGCAACAAACTTGATTGCCGTCTTGATAATCTGTGTTGGGCCACTCGTTCTGAAATCACCCGCAACACAAAGAAGCACCACAGCAAGTCAGGCTTCAGGGGCGTTTACAGGGAAGGAGATCGTTACAGAGCTACACTTTACAATCGCTCAGAAAGAATTGACATTGGGTTTTTCCCAACTCCAGAGGAAGCCGCAGTGGCATACAACCAAAAGTCGATGGAAATTTTCGGCAGGACCAGAAGTTTGAATAAGGTTGAATCCAATACAAATCCGGTTCGCGAGGAAGAGATCAAGGATAATTTTTAATTGAGTTATCTTGTTAACAAAAAAGGGAAGCCAAACGCTTCCCTTTTTTGTTGCCTTTTAAGTTTTATTTTAATTCATGCAGAATAATATCCGTCAAGCTTTATTCCCAAGCAAATTGAAGATTTGCTGAGCTGTCCTCGCTGAGGCACCCGGATTACCCATTTTTGAAATTACTTCATCATAACCAGAAAGCATTTCTGCTCTGCCGGGATTTCCAGGATGAATTTTTGCTAATTCAATGCGCAAATCAGCTGGTGAAAAAGAACCTTGAATAAGCTCTGAAACTACTTTCTTTCCAGCAATTAAATTAACAAGGCTTATGAATTTTACCTTTATCATGAGCTTTGCGAGCAAGTAAGAAATTGAGTTTGTAGCGAATACCACAACTTGAGGAATCCTGAAAAGTGCAGTTTCCAAAGTCGCAGTGCCACTTGTAACCACTGCCATTTCTGCATGAGAAAGCAAATCATAGGTTTGCTCATACACTATGTCTACCCGCCCATTCCTACGAAAGTGATTGTAATATGAACTTGAAAGGTTGTCAACGCCTGCCACAACAAACTGATGGTCTGGATAAGCAGGAAGAATGCTCAAAACCCGGTAAAGAGATTTTTCAATTTCAGACTTTCTGCTGCCTGGGAGAACCGCAATAATTGGTTTTTCATCCAGATTGTTGCGCCTGCGAAAATCTTCGGACGGTTTAAAATCAGAAATGGCATCGAGAATGGGATTCCCAACATATTCGGCATCAATCCCAAATGATGCATAAAATTCCTTTTCAAAGGGCAGAATCACAAAAAGCTTATCAACATCTCTCCTGAGTTTTTCAACCCGGGATTGATTCCAGGCCCAAACTTTTGGGGGAATGTAGTAATAGACCTTGATGCCCAATGACTTTGCAAAACGGGCAATTCCTAAATTAAATCCACCATAATCTACCAATATGATGCAATCAGGTTGATTTTGAGTGAGTTCCTGTTTAACGAGATTCCTGGCTTTTCGAATCAATGATAGCTTTTCGAAAACCTCTGTAAAACCCATAATTGCCAATTGAGAATAATCCATCAACACCTCCATTCCGGCATTTGTAAGGAATTTCCCTCCGATGCCCCGGGCACTTGCCGATGAATCAAGCTTTCTGATTTCAGAATACAGGTTCGCTGCGTGCAGGTCACCTGATCGTTCGCCAGCAATGATGAAATATTTCAAGGATTCGACTTTACAGATTAGAGCCCTTTTTCGCCATAGTACTCCACATAATTTTTGTGGGTTTCCTGAAGCGTAATTTTAAAAAGACGACCAGATGAATTTTTCTCAATTTCAGGAGCGAGAATATCCCAAAATACCTTCACGAGATTCTCACAACTGGTGATTTTCCCTTTCAGAAAATCTACATCCATGTTCAGATTTTTATGGTCTATTTGATCCACAATCAAGGATTTCATGAGAACTCCCAGTTTTTTTAGGTTAATAACGAAACCAGTCATCGGATTGGGTTCGCCAACCACGGTAACTGTAATTTCAAAATTATGACCATGAAAATACTCATTGGCGCAAGGGCCAAAGAATTCATCATTTTCTTCTTTCGACCATGCCGGATTATAAAGCCGGTGTGCTGCGTTAAAAAATTCCTTGCGGCTGATATAAACCATCTTGGCGTTACCCTGGAAAAGATTGTCAGTTTAGGTCATTGTTCAAAAGGCTGATCGCCGACCTGAATTCTGCAGCAAATATAGGAAGACAGGCAATCCGACCAAGGAAGTAATCAGACCAACCGGAAGTCCGGAGGGAAAAGGTGCCATTCTGGAGAGTAGGTCGCAAAAAGAAAGGAAAATTGCTCCTGCAAAAAATGTATTCAGAAGATAATAAGGCTGCCCAATCGGAAAAATTTGCCTCATGCAATAGGGTACAACAAGGCCGACAAACCCAACTGGTCCAACTTGTGAAACAACACATGCCGTAAGAAAGGAAGTGGAAAGCAATACCATCCTGCTGATATGGACAGGCTTTAAGCCCAGGCTCATCGTTTTTTCATTTCCAAGCAACATCAAATTCCAGGTTCGGCTTCCCGCAATGGTAAAAATTAGAACCGGCAGCATCAGAGCCGAAATACTTAAAAGGCCTGGCCACCCTGCTTTATCAAGGCTACCAAAAGCCCAAAAAACCATTTGCCTCAACTCATTTCCGCGAGCAAAGAAAAATGTAAGAAAGCTTATAACACTGTTTGCCAGTATAGAAACCGCAATTCCTGCCAGCAATAATTTACCATCCTGATTTCCTTTCCCTGAACCAGAAAAAAGCAGTACGGCCAGCCCTGCAAGAAAGGACCCCGCGAATGCCCAGAAAGGAAGAATGAAAACACTTGTTAAAATTGGAGGAAGGAAGCCCAGCAAAGCAAGATTAACACCTAATGCTGCGCCACTTGCAGTGCCTAAGGTGTACGGGTCTGCAAGTGGATTTCTGACAAGCAGCTGTAACATTTGTCCACAAAGGGCCAGCGTTCCACCGCATAAAAATGCCATCAGAAATCGTGGAATTCTTATTTCCCAAACCAGTATTCCTGCAAGATTTTGCTGTCCAGGCTTAATTATGGCATCAATTAATTCCCTGAAATCCATTGCCACTGTCCCTGTTGCTGCAGAAAAAAGAAATATGGCAATAAAAAAAATGAACAATACAAGGAAATACAGTGCCTGGTTGCGACTAATCAATGTCTGATGAGATATCTGCAAATGTAATTTAATCAATGAATTACGGCCATTCTTTTGCCAATTTAAAGCTGAAATTGATGGCAATTCCTTTTGCTGGCAGGCCTAATTTCGCTAGGTTTGAGGCTTGAAATTCCCAGAAATCATCGAACCGAAAAACCATACAAAAGGCAAAGAATCTGCTCTTTCTGAAGAAGGCAGACTTTTGGAATTGCTTGAATCTGCAGGTTCCTGTTTCCTCAGGGTCGATGACAATGGAAAAATCGAGTATTTAAGTCCGGCTTTTAGCGATGTAATTGGCAAATCGGTCCGGCATTTTGAGGGAAAGCCCTTTTTAGACTTTTTCAGTCCGGGAGATTCACTTCCAGAACAAATCCTTCAGGATTTAAAACTTGGAGGTTCCTCCGCCAAACTTTCACGGTCATTCAATAATTCCAATACCGGCCAAACAACCTTGGTGGACTTCAATTTTAGTCCTAGAAAAAATGGAGATGGGAAGTGGACTGGTTTCGATGCGATTCTTCTTATCTCTGCGCTAAGCATTGAACTAGGAGAAAAACAGGCCGGACTAGAATTAAAACTCGAAGAAGCCATTAAAATCAAAGACAGGTTTCTTTCAAACATCAGTCACGAAATCCGAACACCCCTGAATGGAATTTTAGGGATGGTTCAACTTTTGAATAATACCGAGCTGGATTTTGACCAGCGGGAGTTCATTAATATTATCTCAAAATCTGGCGAGAATCTTCTCCAAACCTTAAATCAGCTAATTGACCTGAGTTTGGCGCTTGAGGGAGATTTAAAAATGCGGGAAAATGAAATCAATGTTGCCAAACTATTTAGTTTCACTTCCAGTCTTTACGCCGAACAAGCACTGTTGAAAAACATTGATCTTGATTTTCAGATAAAGGAAGACAACATCAATATTGTTTCGGATGAATTCCGGATTCAGCAAATACTCAAACAGCTGATTTCAAATGCTTTAACATTCACCGAAAAAGGGAATATTCTAGTAACAGCCCGGCTTGAGAATCATGCTTCCCGCAATTTTCTGATGCTGGAAGTTTCCGACACAGGATCGGGCATTGAGGCTGACAGACAGCCATTTATTGATTCCATCCTAAGCAAAGACGCCACCGAATCAAATACAGCTTTCAGTCAAGCCAAAGGTGGCTTAGGTCTTTTGACTGTCAGAATGATTTCTGATGCGCTGAGGGCAGAACCGGGTTTTGTTTCTGCACCCGGAAAAGGGAGTACCTTTTGGGTGAAAATTCCCGTGATGTTGTCTTCACCAAAAATTTCAGAACCAATTGAAGATGACAGAAGTAATGCCGCTATTTTAAAGCGGATTTCTCCCAGAGTTTTGCTTACAGATGATAACGCAGTTAACCTGAAGGTAGCATCTGAAATTCTGAGTCGTGCCGGCTGCAGAGTGGTAGTGGCAACCAATGGAAAAGAGGCTGTTGACAAAGCGTCAAAAGAATTTTTTCATATCATCCTTATGGACATACAGATGCCGGTAATGGATGGCCTTGAAGCAAGCAGGAAAATTCAGGAACTTAGTCTTGAAAATCCTCCTGCCATTATTGCCATGACGGCTTATGTGATGAACGAGGATAAAAAGCGTTTCCTGGAAGCTGGAATGGACGATTTTATTCCTAAGCCAATTTCCGGCGACAAAATCCTCTCAAAAGTGAGACACTGGACGGAAAAAAGCATCCTGAAAAATCCGCTTTCAGAGTCTCAACACAGAAAATTGGAACAATCCGAAAACCTGCTTAGCAGAGTTTTTGATTTTGAGATCCTTCGAAATTTAAAGAAACACCTTGGAGAGGAAACTCTTCTGGCAAGCATTGAGGAATTTGCGATTGAACTTCAAGAGCTTTTGACTGAGGTTGAATCCACAATTTCAAAGAACCAAATTGAAGATTTACAACGATGTTTCCATACCTTGAAAGGGAATGCGGGAACATTTGGTATTTACACGCTTGCTTTGATTTCCAAGGATTTAGAAAATGATGTAAAAACGGCTAACATTGCCGCAGTACTGGAAAAATTGGAACTATTACAAGAAGCAGCTTTTGCATTTCTTGATTCTTACAAACTACTTTATACTAATTATGAGTGGAAAAATTAAAGTTTTGATCGCTGAGGATAGTTCTGTTATCCTTAACCTCACCAAGAAAATTCTGGAATTTCAAAATTGCGAAATTTCAACGGCCAAAAACGGGCATGCAGTTTTGGAAATGCTCGAAACAGCTCAATTCAATGTGATTCTGATGGACATTAACATGCCCGGAATGGATGGAATTGAATGTACTGCAACGATCAGAAAGATGGCCAATCCTGCCAAATCAGGAATCCCAATTATTGCCATAACGGGCAATGCTAAAAACTATTCTCTGGAAGAATTTAAGGCCCAAGGCTTTACAGATTTTCTACAGAAGCCCCTCAATTTTGATGTTTTGGTTGAAAAGGTTAAGGCCTTTGCCTAAAAACAAAATTTTTTCCTTCCATACCCGCATTCTCACAAATGCCGTTGGGCGATTTGGATTATTGATCCTGATTTCCAGCGTATTCATTATTTCAATTTTCAAGGCTACTGGATTTCCTCTAACACCAGAGCATTTTAATTTTCCTGAAAATTTCCCTTCAGACCTGAAGAAATTGCATGCACAGGCCAAATCCAAGATTGATGTTCTGGATGCCTGGCATACTTCTTCTCAATACTTTCTTGATGAGGGCGATTTCCCAAATGCAATAAAAGCATCACAGATTCTGGAGAAATACGGAAATAAATATTCCGAACCTCGATATGTGGCCGGGGCATTCGAAGTGCAAGGAATTGCATACGATAATATGGGGCAGCTCGCCAATGCCATCGATTTTCATCTCAAAGCGCTTCGCATCAGAGAAAAACTTGGAAAGAAAAAACCGATTGCACTAAGCCTGTCTCAACTCGGCAGCATTTACTATTATATGCAATCTTATTCCAAAGCAGAAGGATATTGGAAGAAATCACTCAGCATTTTCAAGGAAATTGGGGAAGAGTTTGAAGCTGCTGAGACTGAATTCAACATCGGTTTGATTAACAGAAAGGCCGGAAAACTTCAACAGGCATTAAAAATACACAGAGCCAGTGTTCGCAGTTTTTCAATTCTGCACGATTCCACAAGTCTTTCCAGAGCTTATGCCGCAATTGGCGAAAACTTCAGAATTTTAAAGCAGTTGGACAGCGCCCTTTTTTATCAAAAAATTGCTCTAAAAATCAGACTAAAACTTGCCAGAGATCCGGAAATTTCAAACTCATATTCCGATTTGTGCGCATTGTATCTGGACCGGAATGAATTCGAACTTGCCAGACAATATGGATTAAAAGCCAAGGCGCTCAATTTGAAACTTGGAGTGAAAGAAGGACTTCAGGCAGACTATGCCAATCTATCTCAGATTGAAGAGAAAACCCGGAATTATGAATTGTCATTGGGCTATCTGAAGAATTTCAATTCCATTCGAGATTCAATAATAAACCACGAGGCTCAGGAAGAAATTGCGATTCAAACAGCCAGATTCGACTTTCAAAAACAACAATACAAAGACTCCCTGAACAGGGCAGAAAACCTCAAACGAGAGGAACTCCGAAAGAAAGTTGAACTGGAAGAGAAACAAAAGCAAGCCAACATTCAATATTCAGCCATTCTAATTGTTACAATGGTTTTACTGGGAAGTGTTTTTCTGGTGCGTAAAGTCTCGGTTTCTGTATTCTGGTTGGAGGGAGCCATCTTTTTCACAGCCCTATTCATGTTTGAATTTTTATATTTAATTCTGG
>Ga0114972_10004246_pt1 | contig 10659 bp, 8 predicted proteins | sample M_140807_EF_Meta_FD_87354 | JGI IMG/M metagenome (GOLD analysis project Ga0114972, IMG submission 87354) | Freshwater microbial communities from Lake Montjoie, Canada to study carbon cycling - M_140807_EF_MetaG | ecosystem: Environmental > Aquatic > Freshwater > Lake | place: Lake Montjoie... | reverse complement strand
GGCGGGACGACGACTGCAAGGATTGACCTACCGCGATTTCTCCGCGCACCAGGTTAACGCGCTGGACAGCGAATCCTTGGACGCATTTTTGACCGGAGTAGATGTATTACTGAGTTGCGTGCCGTACTGGATGCACCCGGGGATTGCGGTGCGGGCGGTGGCGAACGGGGTGAATATGTGCGACCTAGGTGGCAACACCGACGTCACCTGGAAAACTTTGGCGCTGAATGAACTGGCGCGGGCGGCGGAGGTCAGCCTAGTTCCAGACTGCGGGCTGGCTCCAGGATTGGTAAATTCGCTGGGCCTATACTTAATCGAGTCACTAGACGAGTGCCGTTCGGTAAAGCTGTACTGCGGGGTGTTGCCGCAACACCCGGTGCCCCCTTTCAACTACAAGCTGACCTTTAACGTGGAGGGGTTGGTGACGGAGTATGACTACCGGGCGATTGCGCTGCGGCATGGGGAAATCACCGAACTGGAGACGCTCAGTGAGCTAGAGCATCTCGACTTGCCAGGTCTGGGGCAGATGGAGGCGTTTGTGACCAGCGGAGGCACCAGCACCGCGCCTTATACCTTTGCCGGGAAATTAGAGGAGTATGAATACAAAACCATCCGGTTTCCGGGCCACTGCGAACGCATGAAAATTTTCAAGGATTTTGGATTCTGGGGGGAAGATCCGGTTGATGTGAAGGGAGTTTCGGTGCGGCCGAAGGACGTTTTCTGCCGGGTGTTTGGCGAATCGCTGGCGCGGATTCTGGATGCGGATCAGTGCATCATTCGCGGGGTAGCGAAGGGCACGCGGGAAGGCAAATTAGCAGAGTTGACGGTAGACATACGGGATCAGGAAGACCCATTGACCGGGTTTACAGCGATGGAGAGAACCACGGGTTTTTCGATCAGCATCGTGGCGCAGGCGATCGCGAAGGGAACCGTGCCGTCTGGAGCGATTCGGTACGAAAACGCGATGCGCGGGAAGGAATTCGCGAGCGAACTTCAACGGCGGAATATTCGGTTTGCGGAGCATTGGGAAAGCACTTAGTACGCCAAGTGACTGCATGCCACTAGCCGCCTCGGTAGTCCCGGCGTAAACCGGGGTATCCTCTTCATTCCTCGCACCGCGATTCTTTCGTGGTGCCAACGACCGAGGGGACCCAACATGGCAAATCGAGAATACGAAGCGTTTTATATCGTCAAGCCGGAATTTACCGATTCCGACGTTCAGCGGATTGCGGACCGCTACAAGACTCTGGTGGAAGAGAAGGGCGGAACGGTTTCCGTGGCTTCTAAGTGGGACAAGCGCAAGCTAGCCTACGAGATCAACGGGTTCAAAGAAGGCAACTACGTGATCATGAATTTCGAGGCTCCGGCCGACGTTCCCGCCGAGCTGGGACGATTGATGCGGATTAGCGACGACGTGATTCGCCACCGCGTGTACCTGCAGACCGCTCCGACGATTAAGCCAGAAGAAGCCGTCGCCGCAGCCGAATAATTCGACACTACTGGTAGCGAATATTTAGTAAGATAGTAACGCCATGAATCGCATTGTCTTGGTTGGTAGGTTAACGCGCGATCCCGAATTGCGCACCACGACGACCGGAAAGAACTTCGTGAACTTTTCGATTGCCGTCAATAAGCGGATTAAGCCCACCAACCCAGATGAGCGAGACGCCGACTTTTTCAATATCAAAGTTTGGGACAAGACGGCGGACTACGTCTCCAATTACCTCGGCAAAGGCCGATTGGTGAGTGTGGAGGGCCGGATGGAAAGCCGGAAATACACCGATAAAGAAGGCGTGAACCGAGAGATTTGGGAGGTGGTGGCCGACCAGGTGAATGGCCTCGACCGTCCGCGTGACGATGCTCCTGGTGCTCAGCCGGCGGCAAGCGGAGGAACCCGAAGTAACTACTCGGCTCCGGCCCGGACCTCGGCCCCTCCCGCCGAAGCCGAATACGATCCGTTCGCTGACGACTAGTCGGGCGTCTGGCATCAGTAAACTGGAACCGTGGCCGAAAGTCCGCGCAAGCGGTTAATTCTCATTGACGGGTATTCCCTGCTGTACCGGGCATTTTTTGCTACCCGTTACCTCAGCACCAGCGACGGTCGGCCGACAAATGCGCTGTTTGGCTTCACTTCGATGTTGCTGAATTTGATTGAGAAGATTCAGCCCGACGCGGTGGTGGTGGCGCTAGATGCCCCGGGAAAGACATTTCGCCACGCCGAATTTGCCGAGTATAAGGGCACCCGCCGCGAAACCGCGGACGAGTTGAAAGTCCAGCTAGCCGATTCGCGCGAGTTGATTTCCTCCCTTGGGATTGATCAGGTCGAATGCGTCGGCTTTGAGGCCGACGACGTGGTGGGCACGATCAGTAAGCAGGCGGAAGAGAACGGCTACGACACGACCATCGTGACCGGCGACTTGGACTCTTTACAGCTGGTTGACCCCTGCGTTTCCGTGCTGACGATGAAGACCGGGGTGACGGATACGCTGACCTACGACCGTGACGCGGTGATTGAGAGGCTGGGGGTCGGTCCGGAATTGGTGCCGGACTTTAAGGCAATTAAGGGCGATACGAGCGACAACATTCCGGGAGTGCCGGGGATTGGGGATAAGGGAGCGGCTGAGCTGATCACGTCGTTTGGGACGATTGAACAGATTCTGGAAAAGTTTGACGAACTGCCGCCGAAATACCAGAAGAAGATTTTAGGGAACGAAGCGCAGATGCGGACCAGCAAGTGGTTGGCGACCATTGTGCGCAACGCGCCGATTACCTACGAGTTTAAGCCGTTTTCACTAACGCCTGAGCAGATGGAGGCAGCGATTGCCTTCATGGATAAGCTGGAGTTTAAGGGGCTGGTGAAGCGGGCACCGTTTGTGCTGGCCAGGTATCAGGTTGGCTTTTCGGCCTCGGCTCCGGCGGTGGTGGAGGTCGGTGAGGAGGCGCTGGAAGTGGAACTCCGGCCGGTGAACGACCTCCGGAATATTCGCGAATTTGTGGCGGGGCGACCATATGGCTTGCACTTTGCTTCCGCTCCTGCGACGGACCTCTTTGAAGAAGCTACGCGATCCGCATTTGTGGCTTGCGGGCGGAAAGTGCGCGAAGTTTCGGAAGCGATTGCGATTGATCTGTTGCGGCTGCATCCTACCCAGGCGGCGATGCACGATGCGAAACCGGTTTACCGGCGTAACCCGGAATTAACCCGGACGGTGGGGTTTGATACAATGCTGGCGGCATACGTTTTGCGGTCGGAGCGAAGTAACTATCCCCTGCGGGATTTGCTGACTGGCTATCTGGACCTGGCTCCGCCCACGGAACCGGCGCAATTTGCGGCGGGAATCTCGCTCCTGCAGCCAGTACTGGATGAGAAGCTGACGAAAGAAAATCAGCGGGCGATTTTGGATGATGTGGAACTGCCGTTGATTCCGATCTTGACCGAGATGGAGCGGCTCGGGATCAAGACGGATCGTTCGCAGCTACAAGAGTTCAGTAAGACGCTGGCGGAAGAGATTGGCCGCTTGCAGCAATCCATTTGGCAACTGGCGGGGCATGAGTTTACGATTGGCTCGCCGCAGCAATTGGGACGGGTTCTATTTGAAGAATTGAGCCTGCCTGGCGCGCAAAAGACCAAGACCGGTTACGCGACGGGGGTAGAGGTTTTGGCGGATTTGGCGGCGGAGCACGAGATTGTGGCTCAGGTGCTGAACTGGCGCGAACTATCGAAGCTGAAATCTACTTATGCCGATAACCTATCGAGTCTGATAAAGGAAGATGGGCGGATTCACACGACTTACAACCAAACGGGGGCGGCGACGGGGCGGCTGTCAAGCAATGATCCGAATCTACAGAACATTCCGATTCGGACCGAACTAGGTCGCGGCATTCGACGGGCATTTCAGGCAGCGGATGGGTACCGTTTGGCGTCACTGGACTACAGTCAGATTGAGTTGCGGGTACTGGCTCATATGTGCGAGGAACCCGCTTTGGTGCGGGCCTTCAACGAGGGGGAGGACGTACACACGGTGACCGCTCAGGAGATGTTCCATACCGAATCGGTTACTAAAGAGCAGCGACGGTACGCCAAGATGCTGAACTACGCGATCTTGTACGGAGTTACGGAGTATGGTTTGGCGCAGCAATTGGGGGCGGGATTCAGCATCGCGGAAGCCAAGGAGCTGATTCGGCAGTACAACGAGAAATTTCCGAGCGTGAAGGAGTTCACGCAGTCGATTGTGGCGGAAGCGCGGGCAAAGGGCTATACGACGACGCTTTTGGGCCGTCGACGGCATTTTCCCGACATTCACGCGGGACGGATTAACGAGCGCCGGTATGCCGAGCGGCAGGCGATGAACGCTCCGATTCAGGGCACGGCGGCAGACATGATGAAGCTGGCGATGCTGAAGGCGAAGGCGGCATTGGCGGGGTCAACTTCACGGATGCTGTTGAACGTTCACGACGAACTGGTGTTTGAGGTGCCGATTGGGGACGAGACGATTATTCCGGCGTTGAAGACGGCCATGGAGACGGCACTGGTGCTAAAGGTGCCGACAGAAGTGGATGCGAAGATCGGTCACGACTGGAATGAGATGACGCCGATCTAGAAAAGGTTAGATACCGATCTGGTAGGTTGGTGACAGTTTCTGGGAGGCTTGGGGGACGGTTAGCGGGCCTTCGGCGCGTCCGCCGCGAACTACATATACACCGGGGCCGCGTTGTTGTAGCTCAGGATGGACGTTGCCGACGGCGGGGACAATCAACCGAAACGGTGACTTGGCAGACATCGCGAGGGCGAGTTCGGTGGCTCGATTGCCGACAGTGACGTAATATGCCTCATCCTCCATGGCGGCCGAGGCGCCGAAAAAACCGGTGGCGGCAAGGCCAATGTCGGAGGCGATGGCGGAGAAGCGGGAGCGGATGCTATAGGCCGTGGTTTCCAGATCAGGCGAGGAAAGGACGCGGGAGTAGTCGTGGCAAAGCCGCATTAAGTGCGTGGTCGAAGCCTCGGTGATTCCATCGCAGATCTCAGGAACATCGGAATCCACGACGGTAAAAGCGCGGCTTTTCGAGTCGACTGATTCTGGCTGAGTACCAGTGGTAACGTACAATCCCGGCCGACCAGTGGCGAAGGACTTGAGGGCAGCGCGCAGAACTCCTTCACCAAGTTGCAAGTCGGTGACCCGTGCAGTGGCAAGGTAAGAAGCCAAGTAGGCATCGGCGAGGCCCAAATAGCTTTCGAGTCCGGGCGCGGGAGGACGATCATCGGAGATAACCTTGAGGATCTCGAAGTTTAGGTAAAAGTCGCGGAGGCTGTCGATGCGAGCGACGGCGGTTGCTAGTCGATCCGTGTCGCCGAGGATGCGGGCGGTATCGATCATTCGAGCCAGGGTGTAGCCTTCGACAGAGGCGATTCGGTTCTCGGCGCGGCGCATCGGTCGCTTGGCGCGATAGCGGAAGATGGCTTGTCGAGCTAGTTGCGTCTGCGCGCCCAAGACGTCGGCCGACGAAGGGAAATACGGGAGTAAATTTGGATTCAAGTCCATCCGCAGGCCGAGGCGATCGACGGCGGCGACAAGGGTTTCGGCCGGCAATTCTTCCATTCTTCGAGGCGGGAAGCTGTTGCGCCGACTTCGGTGATCGCGCTGCTCATCTCCCAACTGCGCGCTGGCTAGCCCCGTTTCCATGCCCAGCTTTTGCTCGATAAAATCCAACGTCATTCGCGATAACTCGCCATCGGCGGGGTCGCCGTTCAGTACCCATCGCTGCGCCAAAATCTGGCCCATTGCTGCGTTTTCTTGAGCGAGTTTGTCGAAGGTGGCCTGGTTAGGATTGTTGGTGAGGGACGAGTGATAAAAGCCACCATCGACGGCGTCGAACATGGGCGAATAGACCAGTTGGTCGAAGCTGGCGTCGATGAGTGCCCCTTGCCCGGTGGCGTACTGGAAGCTCCAGACGGTCGGATTGAGAAACAGACTTCCGGATCGTAGCATTCCTTTTCCGCCCTCAATTTGCGCTTGCCTCAGATTGTCGGAGAAGGCAGAAAAATTAACGGCGAACGACGGGTTCGCATCACGCACCATGGCGCGGTCGGCCTGCTGGACAGAGCCTTTGGGAACCGGCAACTGGTTATTGGCCCACTGACCCACGATGGCGCGCAACTGGCGCCGCAGGGTTTCGGGATCCAGCGCGCGATTTCGGTTGTCCCGGGCAAACAGCTGAATGGTGCGAGCCTGGGGGCCGAGCACCCACATTTGGAATTCAGGAATTAGCCCCAGTTTGGCGCGGCTGAGCGGATAGAGGCATCCCAACCATTCGGGAGACTCGCTGCCATCCACGCGTACGCAGATAAACGTACGATTTAGAAATCCGGCGATTTCTGGCTCCATGAAGAACCTCTTATCGACTTGACGACCCACGGCGCTCCAGGGCGTACCTATCACGACCAGCAGGGGGAGCCCTTTTCGGCGCGCCTGGAGGAAGGCTTCGTCGCCGAGGGTGAGCCATTTCACGGGCTGATGCGCCCCTTGGCGCAGGTAGGCGGCGGTGTTTGACCCCAGACCATTAACCGGCGGAAGTGGTAATCGGTACCGTTGAGAAACGGCCACGAACCCCATGATGGTGAGGATTGCCAAGGTCAGCGCGGTGACGCTGAAACTGGGCCGGTACATGGTTTAAGTATGTCCCGAAATAGGTGGGCCGCCGAAAGACTGGGCGGCCATTCGGGGTGGGCTTCGGCAGTGGGTGTGCTAGACTCATCGGTCAATGTCAATTTCTTTGGACGAAGTGCGTCACGTGGCGCGGCTGGCCCGATTGGAGCTGGACGAAACCGAACTCCTGTCGCTCCAGTCAGAATTGAGTGCGCTGATTGGTCATTTTGTGGACATTCAGAGTGTTGATGTGACCGGCGTGGCGCCGATGACGCACCCAGTGACGCTACAGAATGTGTGGTCTGAAGACACCGCGGGCGCGACGCTTCCGCGAGATGTAGCTCTTCGAAACTCGGCATTACAGCGAGCAGGTTTGTTCGTCGTCCCCCAGATTATCGAGGACTAAGCGCGTATGGTCACCCAACTATCGGCGACCCAACTATCGGAACAACTAGCTTCGCGGGCAATATCGGCGCGGGAAGTTACGCAGGCGTATTTGGACCGGATTTCGGCGGTAGACCCTACTTACGGGGCCTTTTTGCGAACCGATGACCGCGCGCTTTTGGCGGCAGATGCGGCGCAGCAAAAGATTGACGCGGGCGACGCGGGACCGTTGACGGGCATTCCGGTCGCAGTGAAAGACAACATTAGCACGGACGGGCTGGAAACGACTTGTGCCAGTCAGATTCTGCGGGGCTACATTCCTCCTTTTGACGCGACGGTCATTTCGCAACTGAAAGCGAGTGGAGCGATCATTTTGGGCAAGACCAACCTGGACGAGTTCGCGATGGGAGCGAGTACAGAGACCAGCTCGTACCAACTGACTCGCAATCCTTGGGATCCGGAGCGAACGCCGGGCGGAAGTTCGGGCGGGAGTGCAGCGGCAGTGGCGGGCGAACTAGCGCCGATTGCGCTGGGTTCGGACACGGGCGGTTCCATTCGCCAGCCGGCTTCCCTTTGTGGAATCGTGGGGATGAAGCCCACTTACGGACGCAGTTCGCGGTACGGATTGGTCGCGTTTGGTTCGAGCTTGGATCAGATCGGCCCGCTATCGCGCACGGTGGAGGACGCCGCGCTTTTGGCGCATGCCACCACGGGGCATGACCCGCTGGATGGCACTTCCTTACCGATTGGACCGATTGATATTTCGGGACTGAAGAGCGGGTCGCTGAAGGGCAAGCGGGTGGCGATTCCGACGGAGATGTTCGGCGATGGCATTCATCCGGGCGTGCGCAGCGTCGTGGAAGCGGCGATTGACCGGTTACGCGCCGAAGGTGTTGAGGCGACTGAGGTTTCGCTGCCGAGCATTAAGTTTGGCGTGACGACGTATTACATCATCGCGCCTTGCGAAGCCAGCAGTAATCTGGCGCGCTTTGATGGGATTCGCTACGGTCCCAGGGCCGAAGGCGGTCAGGGACATATTGGCGTGGTGGAAAAGACCCGGGGCGAACTGTTTGGCCACGAGGTGAAGACGCGCATTATGATCGGGACTTATGCGCTAAGCGCGGGCTACTACGATGCGTTCTACCTGCGGGCGCAGCAGGTGCGGGCGATCATGCAGCAGGAATTCCTGAAGACGTTTGAGGAGTTTGATTTTGTGGTTTCGCCGACCAGCCCGGTGACGGCGTTCAAATTTGGGGAGCTGGACGATGATCCGCTGGCGATGAAGCTGCTGGACTACTGCACGATCCCGGCCAACATGGGCGGTTTCCCGGCCATTAGTTTGAACTGCGGTTACGACCAAGATTTGCCGGTGGGATTGCAGTTGATGGCGGCACCTTTGCGAGACGAAGAGCTTTTGCAGACGGCGTGGCTGACGGAGCAAGTCCTAGCCGATCTTCAGCGGCGTCCGCCGATCTCGTAAGATAAACGCATGGACGAGGTACGTCGCCAGGATATAAAGCTCTGGATTCAGGAGCTTCTCAATCCTTCGCGCGTGCTGGTGACGCTGGCCTGTTTGGCCCTGGTGGTGGCGACTGCCCGCCCTTTTCCGTTCGTGATGTACGGCACGGTGGTGATTGTGCTGGTGGGGTGCGCGATGCACGCTTACGCCGAATCGGTGGATCGACGATTTCGGGACCCACGGATGCGGGCGCTTTGGAAGGGAGTCCAGGATCGTCTGACCCGATTTGAGGAGGCGATTAAGAAGCTACGACGGAGTCAAGTGGCGGATCTGAACGAGATGCCGGATACGATTCGCCGGGTGGGGAACGGGTTGTACACGGCCCTTCGAAAGGCGGACTTGATTGCCCACGAGATCCAGACTAGCGAGAAGGATTTGCGACACATGACACCAACGATGCGGAGTCATGACGATGCCCAGAGTAACGAGTTGTATCGGATTGCGGACAAGAATTTGGCCGAATATCGGCAGCAGTTTCAGGCGGTGATGGCGGGGGTTCAGCGGACGGAGGCCCAGGCGGCGGTGTATATGACCACGGTGGACACCCTGCGGATGAAGATGCTGGGATACCGATTGGTGGGGAATGCGCCGGAGTTGGCGAGTCAGGATTTCCTGACGGCACTGGCGGAGGCCCGGGCGCAGTTACAGTCCATCGACACGGCGTTGGACGAGTTGGATTTAGGCCATTATCCCAAGATGGTGGCGGTGGTTTCTCGTTCGGAGAACGCTTCCGACGATTCGCCAGAAACGGCGGGCGACAAGCCGGTATAATCTTTAGTTACGCGCGGGTGGCGAAATTGGTAGACGCACTACCTTGAGGTGGTAGCGCCCACAAAGCGTGCTGGTTCGAGTCCAGTCCCGCGCACCACTTTCTAAAACGGTCCGAGAAGAAATTCTCGGACCGTTCTTTTTTTAGAACGAGGTGGTCAGAAGTTGCTTCTGGCCGGTTTCGGCAGCTCGGTAGCCGGCTTCGATGACTTCGATGACGTGAGCGGCGTGGGCGGCGGTGGCGAATGGGGGAACGCCTTCGCCAACAAAATCCACCAATTGCATCATGTCTTCGAAGACGTGCTCTTCACCGAGACCGTCATGATCGCCAACCACGTGAGGACCGGCCCAGTGACCGGGACCGCGCGCGATGGGAGTTCCGTTTAGGTCGGTGCCCTTTATCACGCCCTTGGTGCCAAAGAAGGCGGGTTGGCCGAAATCGTTGAGGCCACCAGCGGCAGAACCATACACGAAGGAGAACACGCCATCCCCGAAATCGAGAATAAGGAACGTGTTGTCATCGGCATCGGTGGCGAAGGCTTCGCCGTTCCAGAACCGTTCTTTCACACGGACGGCGGACATGGCAACCACCGACTTGGCGGCCCCGAGAATTCCGGTGAGGGTGTGGAGGCCATAGACGGTCATGTCGTACATGGGTCCGCCGCCGGGTTTTCGCCAATACCAGCTGGGGTTCACGTTGCTCAGAAGGTCGGAGCCTTGGCGGACGCCTTCATTTTCGTGATAGGTGCCGAAGCCAGCGCCGGTGTGGGACCAGACTAGATCGCCGATTTCGCCGTCGCGGATGATTCGCTGGATCTCACGATTTACGTCACGGGTCATCTGACCCGGCGAAGCAACGATCTTAAGTCCCTTGGCATCGGCCTTGGCGATCAGATCCTGGGCCTCGGCCGTGGTGACCGTCATTGTCTTATTGAAGTGGATGTGCTTGCCCGCTTCGATGGCGGCGAGACCCTGATCGTAGTGCAGGCCAATGGGCGAGCAAATGGTGACCAGGTCCACCGTGTCATCGGCCAATAGCGCCTCGTAGGTGTCGTACGCGTGAGGAACGCTGAATCGATCGGCGGCGGCTTGGGCGCGACCGGCGACGGGATCGCAAACGGCAGCCAGGACCGCTCTATCTTGCACGTCGGGCAAGGAAAAGTGGGCCAACGCGGCGCGGATGCCGATACTTCCGGCACCAACGACGCCCCATCCAAGTCGTTTTGCCATCAGAGCGCCCGATCCCACGAGTCCGTCGTTTTGTCGTAGAGCTCGTCGATTTTTTCGTTGGCGAGGCGAAGCCGACCAGCCAGAACTCGCGATAGGTTCGCAAGAACGGTGAATCCG
>Ga0114972_10004237_pt1 | contig 10668 bp, 10 predicted proteins | sample M_140807_EF_Meta_FD_87354 | JGI IMG/M metagenome (GOLD analysis project Ga0114972, IMG submission 87354) | Freshwater microbial communities from Lake Montjoie, Canada to study carbon cycling - M_140807_EF_MetaG | ecosystem: Environmental > Aquatic > Freshwater > Lake | place: Lake Montjoie... | reverse complement strand
GGTCAGCAGCCCGAGCCGCCAGTTGATGGGTGCAACGCAGACCAGCTGGCTGCAGCAGCAGATGGGCGCCTCAAAATCGACCTGGCAATTGCTCGGGCAGCAGGTGCTGATCGGACGCATGAACATCCCCTCGCCGATCCTTTTTGAGGCCCTCAAGCCCGGCACCGGTGTCAGCGTTTCGCAGTATTCGGCCATCGCCGTCAAAGCACAGACCGCGCCGCAGACCCTCACGCCCACCGAGAAGGCCATCCTGGCGCAGCCCTCGATTCCCTACAACCTCGATGCCTGGGACGGCTACGCCGCCGCGCGCGAAACCGTCTTCGGCATGGCCAAGACCCTCGACAAGAACCTGGTCGTTCTGTCGGGCGACACGCACAACGCCTGGGGCAATGATCTCCTGGACGCTGGCGGATCGCGCGTTGGTGTCGAATTCGGTGGCACCTCGGTCTCGTCACCCGGCTTCGAGACCATCTTCCCCGACGATCCCACGGTGCTCGCCGCATCGCTGACACAGCTGATCCCGACCTTGAAGTACACCGATACATCGCGCCGCGGATTCATGCTGGTCACCGCAACCGCCGCGGAGTGCAAATGCGACTGGATCTTCGTCAATACCGTTGCCAGCCGCACCTACACAGCCAGCGTCGGCAAGACCCTTCGCACGCTGCCGGGTATCAGCACCGGTCGTCGTCTGGTGGCCTGATCGAGATCGGTTTGCGGCGTGAAGCCGCCGCAAACCCGAACGTGATTGTGAGCAAGGGCCGGCGCAGCGGCCGGATCAGGGGTCTGCGCGTCCTGCAGGCCCCTGATCGGATTGCCAGGCAAGCAACTCCGCCTGCGTAAACCCGGCTCGCAAGCGCGCTTCAACATTGAAAGGCGCCTTCGGCGCCGACGCGCCGTAGCGTCTGGCCAGCGTATCCCAGGCGGCCTCGGGATCAAGCCCCTGCCGGCGGCACATCACCCCATACCAGTGGTTGCCGATGGCCACATGCCCGACCTCATCGCGCAGGATGACATCCAGAATGGCACAGGCCTGCACATCGCCCGCCTGCTCGAGTTTGCGCCGGATGATCGGGGTGACATCCAGGCCGCGAGCCTCCATCAGCCGCGGCACCAGTGCCATGCGCGGCAAAGGATCGTCGCGGGTCTTCATGGCCATTTCCCACAGTCCGTCATGGGCATCGAAATCGCCATAACGGTGCCCGCGACGCTCGAGTTCATCGGCCAGCAGGCTGAAATGCGCAGCTTCCTCGCTGGCGACCGATGCCCAGTCGAGATACCAGTCGGACGGCATGTCGGGAAAACGCCAGACCGCGTCCAGCGCCAGATCGATGGCATTGAACTCGATATGGGCAATGGCATGCAGCAGTGCCGCACGTCCGGCAGGCGTGCCCGCCCCGCGATTTGGCACATCACGGGGATGCACCAGCCGCGGCGTCGACGGTCGCCCCGGGCGACGCTCATCGTTAAACGCGCGTTCGGCATCGATCAACCACGACGCCGATGCGAGTTGCCGGCCGATGTCGAGCGCGGCCTGCGCCTTGGCCCTCGGCTCAGCCAGACGCCAGGCGCGCAATGCGGCGCCACGCAACTCGTTGCAGGGCTCGCCCTGCATACTGGAGGCGGCCCCGGTCGCGCCGTCGGGACGTTCATTCAGTCGTTCAACGGGCATGGGATCGTCATGCGAAAGCAAAGCAGGCATTCTCGACAAGTCTGGTGGCATTTCGGTCGGTGCTCGCCGGCGACGGTGCCGACGCCTGCGGCGGTACACTGCGGACAGGCGCAGCCGGCGCCTTTCTCCAGTCTACAGGGACCATGATGGCCATTTACTCGATCGAAAACCGACTCCCCAAACTCGCGCCGACCGCCTGGGTCGCTCCGAGCGCCACCGTGATCGGCGGCGTCGAGCTCGCAGACGGCGTGAGCATCTGGTTTGGTGCGGTGCTGCGCGGCGACAACGACCCGATCACCATCGGCACCGGCAGCAATGTCCAGGAAAATGCCGTCCTTCACACCGAAATCGGTCAACCGCTGATCATCGGCCAATACGTGACCGTCGGCCATCAGGCCATGCTGCACGGTTGCACCATCGGCGATGGCAGCCTGATCGGCATGCAGGCCATCGTGCTCAACGGCGCGCGGATCGGCCGTGAATGCCTGATCGGCGCGGGCGCCCTCATTCCCGAAGGCAAGGTGATTCCCGACCGCAGCGTTGTCATGGGCGCCCCGGGCAAGGTGGTGCGCGAACTCTCCGATGAGGATGTGGCGCGCATCCGGGCGGGTGTCGAAAGTTACATCACAAAAAGTGCGCAATTCAGCGCTCAACTGAAGCGGATCGACGAATGAGCCAGACCGGCGCGCCGTCGCCGGACCACGACTGCCTGCAGCGCTTCATGCTGCAGGGCGCCCCGGTGCGCGGCGAGTTCGTATCGCTCGATACCGCCTGGCGCGAAATTGCCGGGCGCCACGCGTTTCCGCGATCGGTCCGCGACCGACTCGGCGAGCTTTGCGCCGCCGGCCTGCTGTTGTCGGCCACCCTCAAATTCGACGGCGCCCTGATCCTGCAGATTCACGGCGACGGGCCGGTCGCCCTGCTGGTGGTCGAATGCGAGGCCGACGGCAGTTTTCGGGCGACGGCCAAATTGCGTGAAGGGCAGACTTGCCCGGAAGACGCTGACCTCACCACCCTGGTCAATGCCAGTGGTCGTGGTCGCTTCGTGGTCACGCTCGATCCGCGATCGAGTTCCCCGAACCGCCAGCCCTACCAGGGCATCGTGCCCTTCGAAGGCCACAGTGTCGCCGAAGTGCTTGAACGCTATATGGCGCGCTCAGAGCAACTCCCGACCCGCCTTTGGCTGGCCGCCGACGACTCGCGGGCAACCGGCCTGCTGCTGCAGCGACTGCCGGAAACCGGCGGCAAAACCTTCGCCCCGACCGACGATGCCGCGGCAACATCACCGCCAGCCTCAGCGCCGCCATCGGCTGAACGCGATCAGCTGCCGGACCAGATGCGCACCCGGGCCGACCGGTTGAGCGTTGCCGCCGAGCCGGACACCGACGGATGGAACCGGATGCAGCAATTGGCCGAGACCCTCAGTCGCGATGAAATGCTGACGCTGTCGGGCCAGTCGATCCTGCACCGCCTGTTCTGGCAGGAGCGTCTGCATTCATTCGATGCGCGATCGCCCCGTTTTGCCTGCACCTGCTCGCGAGAGAAAGTGGCCAACATGCTCAGGATGCTGGGGCGAGACGAGGTCGAATCGATCGTCGCCGAAAAAGGCGTGGTCGGCGTGCGCTGCGACTTCTGCAATACGCCCTACGACTTCGATGCGGTCGACAGCGCGGAACTCTTTGTCAGCGAGCCGATTGCGCCCGGCTCGCAGGTGAGGCACTGACCGTCGTCACCGCTGCCTCCGGCAGGCGTGCTGCGGGTGGCGGGCGGACGGCCGGCGGATTCCGGCTGGTCGACATCGGCTCGGAGACCTGCACGAAGATCTCATCGGACCGCATCATGCCGAGCTCGTAGCGGGCGCGCTCCTCGATCGCAATCGTCGCCTGCTTGAGATCCTGCACCTCTCCCGCTAGCGCGCTGTTGCGCGACACCAGCTTCTCGTTGGTGCGGTTCTGGGCGGTCAGCTGCCGGTCGAGGTCCCAGACCCGCAGCCACCCCCCTTTACCCAGCCACAAGGGGTATTGAATCACCGCCAGCAGAGCCACCAGCACAAGCGTGAAGAGGCGCATCGCCTGATCCTCAGAGCAGGTTGTAGAACGCCGAGCGGCCGGGATACTGGGCCACGTCACCGAGGTCTTCCTCGATTCGAAGCAGCTGGTTGTACTTGGCCACCCGATCGGATCTCGACATCGAACCGGTCTTGATCTGCAGCGCATTGGTGGCCACCGCGATATCGGCGATGGTGGTGTCTTCGGTTTCGCCCGAGCGATGCGACACCACCGCGGTGTAGTTGTTGCGCTTGGCCAGCTCGATCGCGGCAAACGTCTCGGTGAGCGTGCCGATCTGATTGATCTTGATCAGGATCGAATTGGCGACACCGGCCTCGATGCCCTCGCGCAGGATGCGGGTGTTGGTCACGAAGAGATCGTCGCCCACCAGCTGGATGCGGTCGCCGAGCTGATCGGTCAGCACACGCCAGCCGTCCCAGTCGTTTTCGGCCATCGCGTCTTCGATCGAGATGATCGGATACTTGTCGCACCAGGTGCCCAGCAGATTGGTGAAGTCCGCCGCGCTCAGCGACAGGCCTTCGCTCGCCAGACGATAGCGTCCGTCCTTGAAGAACTCGGAGGCCGCGCAATCGAGACCGATGGCAATCTGCGAACCCGCGCTGTAACCGGCACGGTCGATCGCCTCGAGGATCAGCTGGATGGCCGCCTCATGGTTGGCCACGCTCGGCGCAAAACCGCCCTCGTCGCCCACCGCAGTGCTCAGTCCGCGGTCGTGGAGGATCTTCTTCAGGGCCTGGAAGGTCTCGGCGCCATAACGCACGGCTTCGCGGAAGGTCGGTGCCCCCACCGGGATGATCATGAACTCCTGGATATCGAGATTGTTGTTGGCATGCGCGCCGCCATTGATGACGTTCATCATCGGCACCGGCAGGGCCATCGCACCCGATCCGCCGAAATAGCGGTAGAGCGGCAATCCGGACTCTTCGGCCGCCGCCTTGGCCACCGCCATCGACACGGCCAGCGTGGCATTGGCGCCAAGCCGGGCCTTGTTGTCGGTGCCGTCGAGCTCAATCAGGATCTTGTCGACATAGGCCTGCTCGCTCGCGTCGAGGCCCATGATCGCCTCGGATATCTCGGTATTGATGTTCTCGACCGCACGCAGCACACCCTTGCCACCGTAGCGCGATGCGTCGCCGTCGCGCAGCTCGATCGCTTCGCGCGATCCGGTCGAGGCGCCCGAGGGCACGGCGGCACGGCCCATCGTGCCCGATTCGAGCAGCACATCGCATTCGACAGTGGGGTTGCCACGCGAATCAATCACCTCTCGTCCGATGATGTCGACAATCGTGCTCATTGGTTCAGATTCCTTCTGCGATGATCATGTTGAAATGGTCGGTGGCACCGGCTCGCTTGGCGCGCGCCTCACGATACAGGGCTGAATCATAGAAAGCCTGCGCTGCCTCGAATGACTGAAACCGGATCACCACTACACGCGACGGCGACCAGTTGCCCTCGAGCACCGCGGTGCGGCCACCGCGAACGACGAATTCGCCGCCGGCAGCCGCCACCGCAGCCGGCGTGAGCGCGGTGTAGTGACGGTATTGATCAGGGTTGCTGACCTTGACGTCGGCAATGACATAGGCAGGGGTCATGACAGTTGACTCATAAAGGTGGTGGCGTGATCAGGCGCCATACATCTGCTCCGGAAAACCCTGACGTTTGACCAGGGCATCGAGCTGGCAAAGCGTTGCCAGCAACTCGGACAGCTGCGGCAGGGGCCAGGCATTCGGGCCGTCAGACAAGGCACGTGCCGGATCGGGATGGGTTTCCATGAAGATGCCGGCAATGCCGACCGCCACCGCCGCACGCGCCAGCACCGGCACGAACTCGCGCTGACCGCCAGACGAGGTGCCCTGCCCGCCCGGCAGCTGCACCGAATGGGTGGCATCGAAGACCACCGGGCAAGCCGTCTCGCGCATGATCGCCAGACTGCGCATGTCGGAGACCAGGTTGTTATAGCCGAAGGAAGCACCCCGCTCGCACACCATGATGCAGTCGCCGTCGAGCCCGGCGTCGATTGCGGCCTCGCGGGCCTTGTCGGCGACATTTTTCATGTCGTGCGGCGCCAGAAACTGCCCCTTCTTGATATTGGCCGGCTTGCCGCTGGTGGCCACCGCACGAATGAAATCGGTCTGACGGCATAAAAAAGCCGGCGTCTGCAGGACATCGACCACCGCCGCAACCGGCTCGATCTGGTCGATGTCATGGACATCGGTCAGCACCGGCACACCGATCTGGCGGCGCACCTCGTCGAGGATGCGCAGGCCTTCGTCGATGCCAGGGCCGCGAAATGACTTGCCCGAACTGCGGTTGGCCTTGTCGAAGGACGACTTGTAGATGAAGGGCACGCCGAGTGCGGCGGTGATCGCCTTGAGCTCACCGGCGGTGTCGATGGCCATCTGGCGCGACTCGATCGCACACGGTCCGGCAATCAGAAACAGGGGGCGATCAAGACCGGCTTCAAATCCACACAATTTCATGACGTCGACCTCAGAACAGGCGCGGCGACCTGACTCACTGCCGCGCGGCCCGCGGAATGCGCGATCGCCGCCTCGACATACGAGCGAAAAAGCGGGTGACCATCGCGTGGCGTGGAGGTGAATTCGGGGTGAAACTGCACGCCGACAAACCAGGGATGCGATACGGGACCGGTCTGGGCGAGCTCGGCAATTTCGGTCAGCCCCTCGGAGGGAGTTCGCGCCGAGACCCGCAACCCGGCCTGCTCGAGCTGGCCGACATAATGATTGTTGACCTCATAACGATGGCGGTGACGCTCGTTGACCGACTCGCCATAGATCGAGGCAGCAAGCGTGCCTGCGGTGACCGGGCAGCGCTGCGCGCCAAGACGCATGGTGCCGCCCAGATCGGAATCGGCATCGCGCTTTTCGAGACGGCCCTCGCGATCGAGCCACTCGGTGATCAGTCCCACCACCGGATGCGGCGATTGAGGATCGAACTCGGTGCTGTTGGCGCCCTCGAGGTGACAGACATGGCGGGCATATTCGATGACCGCCAGCTGCATGCCCAGACAGATGCCGAGATAGGGCACGCGGTGCTCACGGGCATAGCGGATTGCTTCGATCTTGCCCTCGACACCGCGCTTGCCGAAGCCACCGGGCACCAGAATCGCATCGAAGCCGGCGAGCGACGAGCAGCCGTCAGCCTCGATCTGCTCGGAGTCGATGTAGTTGATCTCGACCCGCGAATCGGTATGGATACCGGCGTGGGTGAGTGCCTCGGTCAAGGACTTGTAGGACTCGGTCAGATCGACATATTTGCCGACCATCGCGATGCGCACCGTCCGTTGCGGATGCTCATGGCGATAGACCAGACGATCCCAGACCGACAGGTCTGCCGGCCGCGCCTCGATGCGGAGTGCCTCGCACAGCAGATCGTCAACGCCCTGCTCGTGCAGCATGCGGGGAATCTTGTAGATCGAGTCGGCATCCCAGACCGAAATGACCGAATCGAGCGCGACATTTGAAAAGAGCGAAATCTTGTCGCGCTCGTCGTCGGGAATGCGCCGATCGGCACGGCACAGCAGCAGATCGGCCTGGATCCCGATTTCACGCAGCTTCTGGACCGAATGCTGCGTGGGCTTCGTCTTGAGTTCGCCGGCCGACGCGATGAAAGGGACAAGCGTCAGGTGCACGAAGCAGACATTGCCCCGACCGAGCTTGAGGCTCATCTGGCGCGCAGCCTCGAGAAACGGCAGCGATTCGATGTCACCGACCGTGCCACCGACTTCGACGATCGCGACCTGCGCCGGCGACTCGGAGGCGACGCCCGCGCCTCGCTCGATGAACGCGCGAATTTCGTTGGTGATGTGAGGAATGACCTGCACCGTGCGACCGAGGTATTCACCGCGGCGCTCCTTGCGGATCACCGAATCGTAGATCTGGCCGGTCGTGAAATTGTTGAACCGGCGCATCCGGGCGGTCACGAAGCGCTCGTAGTGACCGAGGTCGAGATCGGTTTCGGCACCGTCTTCGGTGACGAACACCTCGCCATGCTGAAACGGACTCATGGTGCCCGGATCAACATTGATGTAGGGATCGAGCTTGAGAAGCGTGACACGCAGTCCGCGCGACTCGAGCAGCGCAGCCATCGAGGCGGCAGCGATTCCTTTCCCGAGGGAAGACACCACGCCACCGGTGACAAACACGAATTTGGTCATGAGGGCCAACCGGGAAATTCTGAGTATACCAATCCCACCGGGTTGGTCGGCAAGCGCATCGTGGGTGATGATCGCGCCCTCGACGCTCATTCAATGGAATCACCGGCGATGATCAACGCCCATCCGCTTCGCACCGAACTGCATGACGAAGTTCACACCCGCTCGCGTCTGTCCATTGCGGCACCGCATGCCATTTCGCATGTCTCGATCATGCATTCGCTGCAGGAGCCCCACTATCCGCAGGCGATGCTCGACTGGTGCAGCACCAACGGCATCGTGCCGCCGTCGTCGCCGAAGGGCCAGTTCACCGCCGCGTTCGGATCTTTGCGGATTCGATGGGAATGGCACGGCGAATTCCACGACTACACCGTCTACGATCCCGACTGCTCCTGGGCCGAGCCGTTCGCGCCGAATGCCGCTGACCGGCTGATTGCGCAGTGGCTGGCACTCGATCCCAACCAGATGATTGCCGGCGTTCGCCTCGCGGTGCTGCCTGCGCAGGATCCGGCCACCGAAATCAGCTTTGCGAAACAGGCGTTCGGCATTACCGACTCGACGGGCCTCGGCGGATTGATCGGCGCTGAAATCAGTGGCAAGGCGGTCAACCTCTACGCCACTTTCAAGCTCGATGACACCGGTTTCGGGCGCTTTTTGCTGATCAACCTCGACAGCGATGAGGCCCAGCTCGGCCGCACGGTTCAGCGGATCATCGATATCGAGGTCTACCGGATGATGGCAATGCTCGCTTTTCCGGAGGCCCGTGAGCTCGACCAGGCCTTGCGCGCCATCGAGCCAAACCTGGCCAGCCTGGTCGGCCGCCTGGACCTCGCGCCGACCAGCGAAGAACCCGAGATGCTGCACAACATCACCCAACTCTCAGCCGACATCGAGCAACTGTCGACCTACAGCGCCTATCGGCTCGATGCCGGGCGCGCCTATCACCGACTGGTCAAGCACAACCTCGGCGACCTGCGTGAATCGCGCCTGGATCGGATGCAGACACCCAGCAAATTTCTTCAGCGTCGCTTTGAGCCGGCGATGAATTATTGCGAAGCGGTCAGAGGGCGGCTCGAGTCGGTGTCAGCGCGGGTGGCGCGCGCGACCGCCTTGCTCGGCACCCGGGTCGAGATCGATCGCGAGCGACAGAATCAGGCGCTGCTCAACGCGCTGAACGAACGCGCCGCCTTGCAGCTGCGACTGCAGCAGACCGTCGAAGGCCTGTCGGTCGCCGCAATCTCGTATTACACGATCGGCCTGGCCAGTTACCTCTTCAAAGCCATCGAGAAGGGTGGTGCACCCATCGCCGCCGAGCTGGCAACCGGTCTGGCGGTGGTGCCGATCGTGCTGGCGGTATGGTTCCTGTTGCACCGGGCGCAAAAGCATGTGAAGGGCAAGGACAGCCTGGACTGAGCTCGGTTCCCGCCGATCAGGTCACGCCGAACCCGTCATCCGCCGAAATCACCGCACCATTGATGAAACGCGCCTGGTCGGACGACAGCAAGAGCAGCAATCCGTCGAGATCTTCCGGCATGCCCAGCCGTTTGCGCGGCAGCATCGACACCAGCTTGCGACCGGCATCGCTCTCCCAATGGTGCTCATTGAGCTCGGTGCTGATGTAACCTGGGCAGATCGCATTGACATTGATGTTGTAGCGCGCCCACTCAAGCGCCATCGCACGGGTCATCTGGATCACCGCCGCCTTGCTCATGCTGTAGACGCCGATCTGGGCAAGCACCTTGAGGCCGGCCATCGAGGCGACGTTGACGATCCGGGCTGACCGGTCGGGCTCGGTGCGCGCCCGCTCGATCATCCGGCGGGCCACCGCCTGGGCAACGAAAAATGCGCCGCGGGTATTGGTATCGAAGACGAAATCGAAATCTTCCGGCGTGACATCGACCAGCCGCTGCGTCGTGCTGACCCCTGAATTGTTGACGAGGATGTCGATCGGCCCCGACTCGGCCTCGGCGCGCGCGACACCATCGGCGATCGCCTGCGGATCATTCACATCCATGCCAATCACATGCGCCTTGCCACCCTCGGCTTCGATTTCGGCGCGCAGCTCCTTGAGCCGCTCGACACGGCGAGAGGCCAGCACGACGGTCGCGCCATGAGCCGCCAGCACACGGGCAAAGCGGTTGCCCAGACCGCTTGACGCACCGGTCACCAGCGCGGTCTTGTCGGAGAGGTCGAACTTGATCTGATCGGTCATCGCATCGGCTCCTGAAGGGGCGTCGATGATCGCACACCGGTCGCCCCGGCAATCCCCCCGGTTTGCGCCGTCGGGCCGCTTTGGCGAGAATCGCGGATCTTCGAGGAAAAGCGGACATGGACATTCAACGGGATTCAATGGAATTCGACGTGCTGATCGTCGGCGGCGGCCCCGCCGGCCTGAGTGCCGCGATCCGCTTGAAGCAGCTCGCGGCTGCGGCCAATCAGGAGCTTGCGGTCTGCCTGATCGAGAAGGGCTCCGAAATCGGTGCTCATACCTTGTCGGGCGCGGTCATGGACCCGCGTGCGCTCAATGAGCTCATCCCCGACTGGAAGGAACAGGGCGCGCCGCTCGAGACCGAAGTCACCGAAGACGAAGTGCTCTTTCTGACTGAATCGCGCGCCATCCGCACACCCAACTGGGCGATTCCGGATTGCCTTCGCAACCACGGCAACTACATCGTCAGCCTGGGCAATGTGGTACGTTGGCTCGGCCAGCAAGCCGAGGCGCTTGGCGTCGAGATCTATCCGGGCTTTGCCGC
>Ga0114972_10004235_pt1 | contig 10671 bp, 11 predicted proteins | sample M_140807_EF_Meta_FD_87354 | JGI IMG/M metagenome (GOLD analysis project Ga0114972, IMG submission 87354) | Freshwater microbial communities from Lake Montjoie, Canada to study carbon cycling - M_140807_EF_MetaG | ecosystem: Environmental > Aquatic > Freshwater > Lake | place: Lake Montjoie... | reverse complement strand
TCCCAGGGATTGCGGGTGATGCCCGACAGCGGGCTGTCGGTCGATCCGCGCCAGCCGAATTCGGGGGTGGCGGTCTTGCCGAGCAGCACCGCGCCGGCCTCGCGCAGCCGCGCAGTAGAAGGCGCATCGACCTCCCAGCCTTGTGCCGCATCGACTGTCTTTGATCCGCGCAGGGTGGGCCAGCCGCGGGTGAGCAGCAGGTCCTTGATCGAGACCGGCACGCCATCGAGCGGCCCGATCGGTGCGCCGCGTTGCCAGCGGTCCTGCGAGAGGCGGGCATCGCGCAGCGCCGACGCATGGTCGACCAGCACGAAGGCATTGAGCTTGGGATTGAGGCGATCGATGCGATCGAGCGTGGCCCGGGTCACATCGAGCGGCGAGAGTTGCTTGCGCCGGTAAGCCACGAGCAGATCGGTGGCACTCAGATAGGCGAGGTCGTCGTTGTCCATGGCACGGGGAATGGGCGCCGGATCGGCCATCGTGCCGGCCGGCGCGGGTTCAGGGGCTGAACGGGAAAATGCGTTGGCGGATGAGCTGGAAGATGCGTTGGAAGATAGATTGCCGGCTGATTTGCGGCGATCGTGGTCAGCGTAGCACAATGGATTTTGGCCCCGCGCGATGCTTGTCCCGCGCTGCCGGTCCTGCCTTCACCCTGATTCATCCACCATTTTTCATCCCCTGACGGAGCACACCGAGTGGCCACCATCGCGATCGGCGGAATGCAGCACGAGACCAATACCTTTGCACCGTCGAAGGCCGACTATGCCGCCTTCGAGGCGGGCGGCGGCTGGCCGACGATTCAGCGCGGCGCCTCGCTCTTCGAGGCGGTGGCCGGCGCCAACATTCCGGTGCAGGGCGCCATCGAGGCACTGCGCGCGCGCGGCCACACCATGGTGCCGCTGACCTGGGCGGCGGCATCGCCTTCGGCGCAGGTCACGCAGCATGCCTTCGAGACCATCGTCGGCGACCTGATCACCCGTCTGAAGGCGATGGATCGGGTTGACGGTGTTTACCTCGATCTGCATGGCGCGATGGTCTGCGAGCATGTCGACGATGGTGAGGGCGAAATCCTGCGGCGTGTGCGCGAGGTGGTCGGTGCACGCGTGCCGGTGGTGGCCAGCCTCGATCTGCATGCCAATGTCACGCGGCAGATGGTCGCAATGTCGGATGGGCTGACCATCTATCGCACCTATCCCCATGTGGATATGGCCGAGACCGGCGGGCGTGCGGCCGCGCTGCTCGATGCGATGCTCTCGCAGGGCAAGCGTCCGGCCAAGGCGTTCCGGCAGTTCGACTACCTCACCGGCATTCCGTCGCAGTCGACCTTCATCGAGCCGTGTCAGGGCCTGTATGGCCGCATCGCCGACATCGAGCGGCGTCACGGTGTGTCGGTCGATTTTGCGCCCGGCTTTCCGATGGCCGATTTCCCCGAATGCGGCATGTCGGTGGTGGCCTACGGCCCGAGCCCGGCGGTGGCGCAGGCCGCGCTCGACGAGATCGGCGATGCGGTGGCAGCGGCCGAGCCCGATTTCGCGCTCGAGCTGCTCACCCCCGACGAGGCGGTGCAGCGCGCGATGCGCACCGGCGCCCCCGGCTCACCGACCGTGCTGGCCGATACCCAGGACAACCCGGGTGCCGGTGGCAATGGCGACACCACTGGCCTGCTCGCTGCGCTCATCCGGCATCGCCCAGCCGATGCGGTGCTCGGCCTGCTGATCGATCCGCCCAGTGCAGCGCGCGCGCACGAAGCCGGCCAGGGGGCGACGCTCGAATTCGCACTTGGTGCGATTTCGGGTGTGGCCGGTCATGTGCCGGTGGTCGGCCGATTCACTGTTGAGCGACTGGGCGACGGCGTCTTCACCTGCACCGGCCCGATGTTTCGCGGCTTTCGCATGACGCTGGGCCCGATGGCGCTGTTGCGCGAAGAGAGCTCGGGCGTGCGGGTGATTCTGGCGAGCCGCAAGGCGCAGGCGGCCGATCAGGAAATGTTTCGCCATGTCGGCATCGAGCCGGTGCGCCAGCGGCTGCTGGCGCTCAAGAGCTCGGTGCATTTCCGGGCCGACTTTCAGCCGATCGCCCGGGAAGTGCTGGTAGTGCGCTCGCCCGGGCCAGCACTGGCCGACCCGGTCGATTTCGCCTGGACGCGGCTGCGCCCGGGCATTCGCATGCGCCCGCTCGGGCCGGTGTTTACTCGGGCTTGACGCCTGAGGCCTTGAACACCTCGCCCCAGCGCGGGGTGTCCTTGCGCACGATCTCGGCAAACCCTGCCGGCGTCGTGCCGGTGGGCAGCAGGCCGAGCTCGAGAATCTTCTTCTTGCCCTCGGGCGACTGCAGGATCTTGTTGATCTCCTGGCTCATGCGCTCGACCACCGCCTTGGGCGAGCCCTTCGGCGTCACGATCCCGTTCCAGCCGACCAGGTCGAGCGTCGGATAACCCTGCTCGGCAAAGGTCGGGGTGTTCGGATACAGCGGCCAGCGTTTGGTGCCGGTGACCGCCAGCAGGTTGGCCCGACCGCTCTGGATGAAGGGCCCGGTGGTGGCAAAGTCGTGCACGCCCATGGTCGCGATACCGGCCACGATGTCCTGGGTCGCGGGGCCCGCGCCCTTGTAGGCGACATGCACGGTATCGAGCTTGGCGGCCTGGGTGAACATCTCGCCATACAGATGCGACGAGCTTCCCACGCCGAAGGATCCGAAGGTGGTCTTGCCCGGATTCTTCTTCACATAAGCCACGTACTCGTCGAGGGTCTTGATGCCGCTTGCAGACGAGACGATCATGCCGAGCGCGGCCTCGCCGAGTTGCGTGACCGTGTCGAAGTCATCCTGCGAATACGGCAGCTTGGTGTAGGCGAACATGTTGATGCAGTAGTTCGACGAGTTGATGTAAACGAAGGTGTAGCCATCGGGCGGCGACTGCTTGGTGGCGGTGATGCCGATGATGCCGTTAGCCCCGACCTTGTTCTCGACGATGACCTGCTGGCCGAGCACCGGGCTGAGTTTTTCGGCCAGATAGCGCGACACGATGTCGGTCTGTCCACCGGGCGGATAAGGCACGATCAGTTTGATCGGCCGATCGGGCCAGGCTTGCGCGAAGGCGGGGGTGAGTGATGTCAGCGAGGCGAGCGCGAGTGTTGCGCACGCCGCGAGGCGTTTGAACCGGTTCATTCATGTCTCCGAAAGAAAGTGTCGGCGCAGTTTAATGGCTTTGCCTTCCGTGTTTGGGTGTAGGCTGGGGGGCATTCATAAGTATTAGTCCTTAGTGAAAGGAGACACCCCATGTCCGAACCGCTCTGGCGCTGGTCTGCTACCGACCTCGCCCACGCCATCCGCACCCACCGCATTTCGAGCCGCCAGGCGACCGAGTCGTGTCTGGAGCGCGTGGCCGAGGTCAATCCGCGGCTCAATGCCATCGTCGAGGTCCTGCACGACAGCGCACTCGCCGCCGCCGACGCGGCTGATCGGGCGGTCGCCAATGGCGAGCCGCTCGGCGTGCTGCACGGTGTACCGGTGACCACCAAAGTGAACGTCGATCAGCGCGGCTGCGCGACCACCAACGGCATCGTGGCGCTGCGTGATGCGATTGCAAGCGACGACAGCCCGGTCGTGGCCAACCTGCGACGCGCGGGCGCGGTGATCTTCGGTCGCACCAACACGCCGGCGTTCTCCTTCCGGTGGTTTACCGACAATGACCTGCATGGCCGCACGCTCAACCCCTGGTCGCGCGCCCACACACCGGGCGGCTCGAGCGGCGGTGCATCCTCGGCGGTGGCCTCGGGCATGGGCCCGATCGCGCACGGCAATGACATCGCAGGCTCGGTACGCTATCCGGCCTATTGCACCGGCATCTATGGCCTGCGGCCCTCGGTCGGGCGCATTCCCAATTTCAACCCGAGTGCGCCCGAGGAGCGTCCGCCGGCCATGGCGATGATGTCGGTCCAGGGGCCGCTCGCCCGCACCGTGGGCGATCTGCGGATTGCGCTGCAGGCGATGTCTGCCGCCGATATCCGTGATCCGGCCTGGGTGCCGGCGCCGCTGCAGGGCGCTGCCCTGTCGCGACCGATCAAGGTGGCCTACAGCGCGTCGATCCCGGGTGTCGCGGTGCATCCTGCGGTGGCGGCTGCGGCCGAGCGCGCGGCCCGCTGGCTCTCGGATGCGGGCTATCGGGTCGAGGCGGTCGAGCCGCCCGACATGGCCGAAGCCGCGCAGTTGTGGCAATTGATCGCCGACAACGAGGCGCGGCTGGTGATGGGGCCGCTGGTCGAGCGGCTCGGCGACGCGGCCATCCGGACGGCCTTCGGTGCGATGACGCGCCATACGCCGGTGCTCGATACCGAGGGTTACTTCCGCGCGCTGGCCAGGCGAACCACCCTGATTCGCCGCTGGAATGCCTTCCTGCAGGACTATCCCCTGGTGCTGGGGCCGCTGAGTGCCGAGCCGCCGTTTGCCTGGGGGCTCGATGTCGAATCGCCCGAGGCCATGGACCGCATCATCGCCGCGCAGATGCCGCAGTTCAGCGTGCCGCTGCTCGGATTGCCGGCGATCTGCGCCCCGGCAGGCTCGTTCAAAGGCCTGCCGATCGGCGTGCAGATTACCGGTGCGCGCTTTCGCGAGGACACCCTGCTCGATGCCGCCGAGGTGCTCGAGGCGAGGCATCCGTGCGTGGCACCGATCGACCCGATATTCCTGGCATGACCCCTGCCGATCTGCCCGCGCTGCAGGATCTGCCCTGCGCCTGGTACGGCCCGCAGATGAGCGCGAGCCCCCAGGACTGGACGCTTGCACTCAGCGACGCCGATTGCCGCGAGATCCGGGCGGCGCTCGATGCCTGGCTGGCGCGGCAGGCTGATCTCGCAGATGAAAGCGATCGGGCAGGCCGTGGCGATCAGGCAGGCAGCAGCGAGCAGCGCAGCCCGGCACCGCTGACCGCCGCCGATTTCAATCTGCCCACGCTCGGCCCCCGCCTCGCACAGTTGCGTCACGAGCTCCTGCATGGCCGAGGCTTTTTCCTGCTGACCGGCATGCCGGTCGGGCACTGGTCGCAGCGTGATGTGGCGCTCGCCTTCATCGGGCTGGGCGCGCATCTTGGTAATGCCCGCTCGCAGAACGCGGCCGGTCATCTCCTTGGTCATGTGCGCGATCTCGGTCTGGCCAGCACCGACCCCAATGTCCGCCTGTACCAGACCCATGAGCGACAGACCTTCCACACCGATTCCTGCGATGTGGTTGGCCTGCTGTGCATCCATGAAGCGCAGCAGGGCGGCGACTCGCTGCTGGTGAGCTCGACCACGATCTACAACGAGATGCGCCGGCGTCGTCCCGATCTGGCGGCGCTGCTCTTCGAGCCGCTGGCCACCGACCGGCGCGGCGAGGTGCCCATCGGCATGAAGCCCTGGTTCGATATCCCGGTCTTCAGCTGGCATGACGGTTCGCTGAGCGCGCTCTATCAGCGCCAGTACATCGACAGCGCCCAGCGATTCGAGCTGGCGCCAAGGCTCACGGCGGCCAAGGTCGAAGCGCTCGATCTTTTCGACTCGCTCGCCAACGACCCCGCTCTGAATTTCACCATGCGGCTTGCGCCGGGCGACATGCAGTTCGTCCACAACCACAACCTGCTGCACGATCGCAGCGGCTTTACCGACTGGCCCGAGGCCGCACGCCGTCGTCACCTGCTGCGGCTGTGGCTCGCGGTGCCGGGTGCGCGAGCGCTGCCGCCGGTGTATGCGCAGCGCTATGGCAGCGTCACCGTGGGTGATCGGGGTGGCATCGTGGTGCCGGGCACCACGCCCTGTGTGCCGCTCGATGAGGGTGTGATCTCGCCGGGCTGAATTGCGCAGGTCTTGACGCCGATCAAAGACCGGCATCGAGTCGGCGTGAACAATCGGGGCATGGCCTCAACCCCTCCAATCCGAACGCGGTCGATTGCGTCGCTGTCGCTTTCGTCAAGGTCGACCGCATCGATTCCCATCGATTCGGCTGAGCCGCTCCGCCAGACCCCGGCATGAGGCCGGCCTCGGCCCAGCTGATCAGCCGCGAAGTCCTGCCTTTCTATGCGAGCCTGGCGGCGCTGGCCGCCGGCACGCTGCTGATCGACGCAGCGCTTCATCTGCTCGATGCGGTCTGGATCGGCCGCTACCTCGGCATTGCCGGCACCCTCATCATCATCGCGTCGTTTGGCTATTCGCTGCGCAAGCGCAAGCTGATCACTGGTGGCAATCCGGTGACATTGCTGCGAATGCACGAACGCATGGCCTGGTTCGGCTCGCTGCTGGTGCTGGTTCATGCCGGCATTCACTTCAACGCGCTGCTCGGCTGGCTTGCGGTTGGCGCGATGCTGATCAATGTCGCCAGCGGCCTGACCGGCAAATATCTGCTTCGACGAGCCCGCAGCCGGCTCGATGCCGCGCGCGAGCGTCTGCGCAGCGAGGGCCTGTCGGACGAGGCGCTCGATGAGCGGCTCTACTGGGACAGCCTGACCGTCGATACCGTCAAACAGTGGCGTGCCCTGCATCGTCCGATCACACTCGCCTTCGGTGTGCTGGCGCTCGCGCACATCATCGGCATCAGTCTGTTCTGGGGCTGGAAATGAATGCCCTATGGCTGCGGATCAGGGGCTGGCTGGGGGCGCTGCGCCGCCGCTGGTTGATGGCATCGATCTCGGTGGCCCTGATCGGTGTGGTGGCACTGGCCTTCAACAACCCGCGCCTGATGATCAGCCCCGGCGCACTCATGCCGGCGCATGCCGACCTGTCGAACGACTGCTTCGCCTGTCATTTGCCCCTGCGCGGTGTGTCGGCCCAGCGCTGTGCGAGTTGCCACGCGGTGGCCGACATCGGCCTGCGCACGACCACCGGCAAAGCGATCGCAGCCACCACAAGGCTGTCGTTTCATCAGGAACTGATCGAGCAGGATTGCATGGCTTGCCATAGCGATCACAGCAGCCCGAGGCTGGTCGGCGAGCGGGGCGTCAAGCCCTTCTCGCACGAACTGCTGCGCCCGGCGATCCGCGATCGCTGCGAGAGCTGCCACGCTGCGCCGGTCAATGTCCTGCATCGCGGCCTGAACACCGGCTGCGCGCAATGCCATCGTCCGCCGGCCTGGTTGCCTGCCACCTTCGAACACGAAAAATATTTTTTACTCGATCGCGACCACAACGCACCGTGTGCGACCTGCCATCTTGGCAATGTGTTCAACCGCTACACCTGCTACGGCTGCCATGAGCACACCGTCTCGAATATCGAGCGCAAGCACCGCAAGGAAGGCATCACCGACTTCACGAATTGCGTGGCGTGTCATCGCAACGCGAGCGATGAGCCCGAGCACGGCCGCTCGGGCGGGCGTGAAGCGGGCAAATCGGGTGATGGGGTGACGTCCGGTAGGGCCGGGAGCTCAGGCGAGCGGCGCGAGCGCGATTGAGCGGATCGCGCAGTGCCGCTGCCGACGCAGCCGTGTCAAACGGTCAGGTCATCAGTAGCTCAGTAACTGAGATGCTCAGGGCGTCGGCCCCCAGGGTGCTGCCATCAGCAGCTTGTTTTCCTGATGCTGCAGCATCGGTCGAAGCTGCTTGGCAAAGGCCATGAATTCAGGATCGGAAAACAGCCCCGCCCAGAAAGCGCGACGGTCGGCGTCGTCGTTGAATTTCCACAGATGCACCAGCTGGTTGAGCGCACCGATATCGCCGGTGAAATAGCCCACCAGTCGTGGCGGATGCTTGGCCACCGCCGGCCAGCCCTGGGTTTTGTAGAGCTCGACGACATCGGCCATCTTGCCGACGACGACGTCATAGGTGCGAAGTTCGAAAATTGCCATGCTGCGTGTCTCCCGGTGGTGAGGTGTCTGCGGGCAGTGTAGCCTTGTCCTGCCGCCCCCTCCCAACGCCTCATCCATCGACCGAAACGCTCATGACCATCATCCTGGTAAGACACGGCGAGACTGCGCTCAACGCCGCTCGCACTCTGCAGTTCCCTGATACGCCGCTGGGCGAGCGAGGCCTGGAGCAGGCAGCGGCGGTTGGTCGTCGTTTTGCCGCCGCGCCCCCCAAGGCGATCCTGAGCAGCGATATGGCCCGTGCGCGGCAGACGGCTGACGCCATTGCCAAGGCCACCGGTCTGTCGGTGATCGAGTCGCCGCTGCTTGGCGAACGCAATTTCGGCGATCTGCGTGGAAGCCGTTTCGACGATCTTCCCTACGACCCGATTCACGACGATCGCGGCCCGCCCAACGGCGAGTCGATGGCCCAGTTTCGCGCCCGCATCGCACAGGCATATGCCTGGATCCTCGCGATGCGCGAGCAGGTGGGCGGCGATCTGGCGGTGGTCTCGCATGGCCTCTTCATCCGCGAATTCCTGGCTGCCCATGCGCATCTGCCCGAGGGGCTGGATGTGCCCGAAAAACTCGAGAACACCTCGGTGTCGATCCTGCTGGCCGAGGCGCCCCACACCGCGCAATTGATCGGATGCAGCCTGCATCTGGAGGGCGATGCACGCGGTGACGGTCGCGGTGTGGTGGGGGTTTGAAGCGGGCCACCACGCCGCTGGCCTGACCGGCAGGTCAGATTGACAAGATCGCCAAGAACGCTCAGTTGGCCTTCAGGTTCAGCTCGGAAGCGATCGGTCCCCACTGCTGCAGATCGGTCGAGACCAATCTTTGCAGTTCGGCACCGGGTGCGACATCTGCAGTCGTCATTTGTCCAGCCAGCCTGTTGATCAGATTAGGGCTCTTGGCTGCTTCAGAAAGAGTGCTGTAGTAGTTCTCGGCGATGGACGTCGGCGTTCCGGAGGGCAATGCGAAGCCACCGTAGTACTCCAGCGCCGATCCTGCTCTGCCGAGCGTTTCGCGAAAGGAGGGGAGGTCCGGCGCCAGAGAGAATCGCTTGTCGGTCATCACCGCAATCGGCTGGATTTTTCCTTTGAACGGAACCATCAGGGGTAAGGCGGTGACGCAGAAGTCGAGCTCGCCCTGCGCCAGCGCGGTGACTGAATCAGGGCCGCCTTTGAAACCCACCGCCTCTGCGACGCAGTTGTTGCTGCGCAGCAGTTGCACCGTCGTGATGTGCTCCGCCCCGCCCAGGATGCAGCCATAGTTGGCTTTGCCTGCGCGGGCTTTGAGGTGGGCGATCAACTCGGTGGGCGTCTTGATGGGTGAATCCGCCTTGACAAATATCGCAGCGGGCGTGGCGCCGAACTTGCCCACCATCGTGAGCTGCTTGAGCATGTCGTACTTGCCGAAGGTCAGTTGCGGCGGAATCATGCCGCTATTGACGTGCAACATGACGCTGCCGTCGGTAGGCGCCATCTGAATGGCTTGCATGCCGATGAGGTAAGAGGCGCCCGGTTTGTTGTCCACGATCACGGGCGTGCCGGTCAACTGAGTCCACGAATCCATTGCCAACCGAGCAGCAACGTCTGCAGCGCCACCTGCCGGAAGCGGTACGATCAGTCGGATCTGCTTGGGTTGGGCGTGGATGAATGCCGGCGCGCCGGTGATCAGTCCGAGCGCTGCCTGAACGACCCGCCGTCTTGTCGTCGACGTTTGCGCGTCAGAGGCGCGCGGCACCTGGGTTTCGGGCGCACTGGTTGAACAGGTCTGCTGATTCGGGGTCATTGACTGCTCCTGCGGTTGGCGAGACTGGAAAAGATTGACGCGAAGCTTACCTTGACTGCTCCTGACAAAGGCAGGGCCTCCACGAAATCGATACTGCGCGGGCACTTGTAGCCGGCGATCAATGATTTGCAGTGCGCGATCAGCGCCTCGGATGCAGGGTCCTGACTTGACATATTAACGTCTCACGTTAATATTGGTCCGTGGCGATAAAACGTTTCAAGTGCAAGGACACCAGGGCCCTCTTCGAGGGGCGCAGGGTGCGTCGCTGGGTGAACATCGAGCGAGTCGCGCTTCGCAAACTTTCGCAACTCGACTGGTCGTCGGTGCTTGATGATCTGAAAATTCCGCCCGGGAACCGACTCGAATCGCTCAAGAATGATCGACAGGGCCAGCACAGCATTCGCATCAACGATCAATGGCGTCTGTGCTTCGTCTGGACGGCAGATGGTGCCGCCGAAGTCGAGATTGTCGACTATCACTGAAGGAGTTCAGCCATGCGTACCGTCCTGCCCGTCTCGCCCGGCGAGATGCTCGAAGAAGAATTCCTGAAGCCTCTGGGCCTCACGAAATATCGCCTTGCGAAGGACATCGGGGTTCCGCCGCAACGGATCGGTGACATCGTCGCCGGCAAGCGCGCGGTCACGGCGGATACAGACCTCAGGCTTTGCCGCTATTTCGGCCTCAGTGACGGTTGGTGGTTGCGTGGGCAGGCCAGCTACGACACGGCGCTGGCGCGCGAGGCCATGCAGGATGAGCTCGCACGGATTCCTCGGTGCGCGCTTCTTCCCGCCTGACCTAATCCCTCAGGCCACGTTGCGCGTACGCCCTTTCCAGAACGGCTCGCGCAGCGCGGTCTTGAGCACCTTGCCCGCGCCTGACAAAGGCAGGGCCTCCACGAAATCGATGCTGCGCGGGCACTTGTAGCCGGCGATCAGTGATTTGCAGTGCGCAATCAGCGTCTCGGGTGTGGGGTCCTGCCCGGGCTTGCGCACCACCACCGCATGCACCGACTCGCCCCACTGCTCGCTCGGAATGCCGATCACCGCGCAGGCCGCAATCGACGGATGCTGC
>Ga0114972_10004232_pt1 | contig 10680 bp, 14 predicted proteins | sample M_140807_EF_Meta_FD_87354 | JGI IMG/M metagenome (GOLD analysis project Ga0114972, IMG submission 87354) | Freshwater microbial communities from Lake Montjoie, Canada to study carbon cycling - M_140807_EF_MetaG | ecosystem: Environmental > Aquatic > Freshwater > Lake | place: Lake Montjoie... | reverse complement strand
CGCCAGGTCCGAAAGGTTGGCCGCGGTGGCCCGCCAACCCACATCCGCCGCCGCCGTGGTGGCATCGCTGAAGTGGAGGCCTTCGACAAGCACGTCGGTGTTCACCACCAACGTCCCGCTTCCCGGGCAGGGCAACAGGGCCCCATCATCGGCGAACTGGCCCGGGGGGGCAAAGGCCTCCAGCCGGCGGATCAGCTCCCATTCGCCCAGGTCGGCCAGGGTTTCCTGACTGGTGCCTGGGTTGGGTTGGTCGGCCAAGGGCCTCAGGCGTGCTCCTGCAGATTCTGGGCCCCTTCCAGCACCTTGGCGCTGACAATGCCGTCCTCGGCGGTGAGCTTGTCGAGCACATCAAAGCCATCGACCACATAGCCGAAGGCGGCATAGCGGCCGTCGATCAGGTTGAGGCCCGCCGGGGTTAGTTCAGGTTCGGAAAGGAACAGGAAAAACTGGGAGGAGCCATCGGCCAGATCCTGGTCCGAGTGGGCCCAACCCAGGGTCCCTTTGGCGTTGAAGGGCAGCACGGGCACCGCCTTAAAAAGCCCCAGCTCTTCAAAGGTCTGGTTGTAGTAGGGATCCGCCTTGCCCGGCACCCGGATTTCCAGGGGCACCCGCCGCTCCGTCTTGGTGGCCGGGTCGATGAAGCCATCGCCAGGCCCCTTGGGATCGCCCGTCTGAAGCACGTAAAAATCTTCGGCCCGGTTGAATGGCAGCCCGTCATAGAAACCGCGTTGCACCAGATCCACAAAGGCACCGGCGGTGATGGGCGCGTTAAAGCCGTCCACCACGGTGGTCAGATCCCCTTTGGTCGTGGTCAGTTGCACCGTGGCCCGGCCCAGCAGGCGGGGCAGGGCGTCGTATTCAGGGGGGATCGAGAATGGAAAATCCTTGACCAAGAGGTCTTCAGCGCTGCCGATGGCCGCGAGGGCGCCGCGGCGGGCCTCGACAAAGCCATCTCGGTCTTGGTTTGACGCCGCTTCAGCCAGGCTCTGCAGATTGCGGCTGACCCCATTGAGCAGCTCTTCCACCCGGGCGCGCTGATCGGGCTCGAACCGCTCAATGATAGCCGCCCGCTTGGCCCCCAACAGGGACTGGCTGCGCTGGACGACCTTGCCCAGCGCAGTCCAGCGCTTGGCCCGCAGATCGACGCTGGTGGCCTCCAGACGATGCTGGAGGTTCTGCAGATCCCCGGGGCTGACCGGCAGGGCATCGCGCAGCAGGGCCGAGGGGTCGGTGATGGCGTTGCCCTGGGGCAGGGCGGCCCATCCGGGCGGTGCCCAGGCCAGCCACAACACCATGGCCAGACCCAGGGCTCCGGCGCAGAGCCGCTGCCAGCGAAGGGGGGGGAATAGGGCGGTGGGGGATGCCGCCGCAGGCCTCAGGCTCATGAATGGCCGCTCTTTGAGCGGACTCTGGCACGTCCGCGATGCCTCCGGAGCTGGTCCCAGGGGGGCGTCAGTCGCCAGACGTACAATCCCCAGCGACTTGAAACGCCGGGATGATTTCCAGCAACGACTTCCGCACCGGCACCACGATTCTTTTGGACGGCCAGGTCTGGCGAGTCGTCGAGTTTTTGCACGTCAAGCCTGGTAAGGGCTCGGCTTTCGTGCGGACCAAGCTCAAGGCTGTCCAGGGCGGCAGCGTGGTTGAAAAAACATTTCGGGCCGGCGAAATGATGCCCCAAGCCCAGCTTGAGAAGTCAACCCTGCAGCACACCTATATGGAGGTCGATGAATACGTGTTCATGAACATGGATTCCTTCGAGGAAAGCCGCCTCACGGCTGCCCAGATCGGCGATGGCAGAAAATACCTTAAGGAGGGCATGGCCGTCAGCGTCATTACTTTTGATGGCAAGCCCCTTGAGGTTGAGCTTCCTAACTCGGTTGTCCTGGAAGTCACCCAGACCGATCCCGGCGTTAAAGGGGATACGGCCACCGGCGGCACCAAGCCCGCCATCGTTGAAACTGGAGCCCAGGTGATGGTGCCTCTGTTCATCACCATCGGCGAGAAAATCAAGATCGACACCCGCAACGACAGCTATCTCGGTAGGGAGTCCTGATTTCATGCAGCTCGACCATGACCAGCTCCGGGAACTCCTGACCTTCCTGGGCGAGAGCGATATCCAGGAGTTGCGTCTCGAGGGCGAAGATTTTCGTTTGGTTGTGCGTCGCAACCTGCCTGCTCCGGCGCCCATGGCCCAGGCGGCCCCACCTCTGGCTGTCGTCGCCACCCCAACCGGTCCAGACCCGGTCGCCGCCGCCCCGTCGCCGCCCCCCCCCCCCGGTCGCAACGACCACCAGCCCCTCACTGCGCCCATGGTGGGCACTTTTTATCGCTCCCCAGCCCCCGGTGAACCCCCCTTTGTGGAGGTGGGCAGTCGCATTCAGGCCGGACAACCCGTCTGCGTCCTGGAGGCGATGAAGTTGATGAACGAACTCGAAGCCGATATCAGTGGCGAGGTGGTGGAAATCCTGGTGGAGAGCGGCACCCCCGTTGAATTCGGTCAGGTCCTGATGCGCATTCGTCCCGCCTGAGGCGGTCCCTATCCCTTGGGATCAGCCCAGCTGCCAGGCCGCCTGCAGGGCGGCCAGCATGCTTTCGGGCCTGGCCACGCCCCGATCGGCGATCCCAAAGGCGGTGCCGTGGTCTGGGGAGGTGCGCAAAAACGGCAACCCCAGGGTGGTGTTGACCGCCGCATCGAAGGCCAGGAGCTTGACGGGGATCAGGCCTTGGTCGTGATAAAGCGCCAGGTAACCGTCGGCAGCCGGGCTGCCGCCTTTCCAGGCGGCCGCGGCTGCCAACCAGCAGGTGTCGGGGGGTAGGGGCCCCTCCAGGCGCACCTCAGGGTGAAGGCGACCCCAGGCGGCCAGGCAATCCCCTAACCAGTCTTGCTCTTCTCGCCCCAGCCGGCCAGCCTCACCGGCATGGGGGTTGAGGCCCGCCACCACCAGATGGGGCCTGTCGCAGAAGCGCCGGCAGAACTCCAGGAGCCGTTCCAGTTGGGCCGCCACCAGCTCCGGGGTGAGTTGCTGGGGCACCTGGGCCAGGGGAATGTGGGTGGTGGCCAGCAGGGTGTTGAGCCGCCACCCACCCGTGGGTGAGAGGGCGGTGAACAGCATGGAGGCCTGGGGGATTCCGCAGAGCTCGGCCAACCGTTCGGTCTGGCCCGGATAGTCATGGCCGGCCAGGTGCCAGCTCGCCTTGGCGATCGGCGCCGTGACCAGGGCATCCGCGGCACCCTCCAGGACCAATTCGGTGGCCCGCGTCAGCCACTGAAAGCTGGCCGCGCCCGCCGCCCCGTCGCTGTGGCCCAATCGCACCCCCTGGGCCAGGGGAATGTGCTCGATCTGAAGCTCGGCCGGGTCGGCCAGGGGACCCACCCCCAGGCGCTTCAGCTGGAAATACACCTGTTCCAGCCACTGGCGGCAACCCACCAGCGTGATGTCAGCGCCGGGGGGCTGGGGCCGCGCCAGGGCCTTGAGGGTCACTTCGGCGCCGATGCCGGCGGGATCCCCAAGGGCCAGGGCCAATCGGGGTGGATTTACCCTTGGGGGAGCTGGATTGGCAGAGGAGGATTCCATGGTGCGTTGGTTTTTGCTGGCCTCATTGATGTTGTGGCTAGGGACGGGCTTTCAGCAGGGCTGGATCATCGTCAACTGGGACAAGATGGCTAAGAATCTCCATCTACCTATCGACAAGCTTGATCCTGAGCAATACCTCAAGTGAGGTTGAGGCAGGCCCGCAGTCCTTCCCGATAGGTGGGGTAGCGCAAGGTGTAACCAAGGCTGTCGCAGAGCAGCTCACTGCTGGCGCGTCGGTTTTCACTCCAGAAACTGCGGGCCATGGGGCCCATTGTGGGGCTGACGTCCTGCCAGCGCTGCCATGGCGGCAGCTTGCAGCCCAGAAGATGGGCGGCGAAGCCCAAGGTCTCACTGGAGGGGCAGGGCTCCCGGTCCGCCACGATCACCGTCTCCGGCCGCTCTTGTTGTGGCATCGCCAGACAGTGCATCAAGGCGCCGACGATGTCGTCCACATGCACCCTGGAGAAGACCTGACCGGGTTTGTGAATCAGGCGGGCCTTGCCGTTACGCAGGTTGTCGAAGGGGGACCGCCCCGGTCCATAAATGGCCGGGAGCCGGAACACCTGGACTGGCAGGCCGCTGGAGCGCCAGGCCTGTTCGCAGGCCAAGCGGGCCTGGCTGCGCTCCAGTTGCGGCCGCAAGGCACTGTCTTCGTGCACCCAATCGCCGCCGTGGTCGCCGTACACCCCCGTGGTGGAGAGATAGCCCACCCATTGCAAAGGCAGGCCGGCCAAGGTGCTGGTCAGGGTCGTGAGCACGGGATCCGAGCCCTCGGCGTTGGGGGGGATCGTCACCAAAACATGCGTTATCCCTTCCAGCCGGTGGCCCTCGGGCACCTCGCCCGCCGAGGGATCGAAGCGGAGCCAATCGTCGGCCTGATCTTCGGGCCTAGGGCCGCGGCGGTCGGTCAGACGGACCCGTTCACCGCGATCCCGCAGGGCCTGGGCGAAGCGGCGGCCCGTGAAGCCAGCGCCCAACACCAGCCCCTGCAGGGGTGATGGGTTGCCCGGGTTGACACCCCGACGGGCCTGCAGTACACCTGTATCAGTCCCTGAGGATTCCACCGTGACCGTGTTCCTTGGTTCCATTGCGATCTCTACTGCATCCGCGCCAGCCTTCGGTGACCCGGATCGGTCCAGCTCCCCCGCCGCCCGCCCCCGCCGTCTGGGCCCGGGGGTCGGATTGGAGCCTGCCCGCGGTCAGCACAAGCCTGGGATCGCCCCATCCCGTGCTGGGTCCACGGCGGACTCCTGGAAAAACGCCAGTCCCCTGGGCGTCCCCTTGGTCCTGGCGGCCCTGTTGGTGACAGTCGCCCTGTTGGTGGCACCGGAACGTCCCGAGGCTCAGGAGGCCATCTGCCAGCGCCATGCGGGCGTTGAAGCCTGTCGCGTCTGGTGAACGCTGAGGGAGGGCTTGGTGGTCGGTCGTACCCACTCCAGGAGGCGGAGGGCCAGTTTCATGTCTCCTTCACCCCAGGCTCTCAGGGCCATGGCCCTGCGTGGGTCGTAGAAGGACTGGCTGCGATACCAGACAAAAATCTCCGTATCTCCCTTCTGGCCGTTGCAGGACAGGCAGGCGGGTACGCAGTTCTCGGTGACGCTGAGGCCGCCGCGACTACGGGGATGCATGTGATCGATCGATTCCGATGGCCGGCCGCAATAGACGCAGCAATGTTCTGTCAGGTCGTGCAGAGACTGGCGCCATCGGCGTACTCGCAGTTTCGGGCAGAGGTCTTCGAGAAACACCCCATCCCTCAGCGGCATGCCTGCTGTGCGAGTCCCCATACTTTGGCGGTGCTTTCCCGCTGTCAATGTGTCGAGGACTGCACTTCCATGGCTTGGCCGAGGCGGCGATCCAGATGCGGCTGGGTCCCACCGGCTTAATTGAGGTGGTCAGCCCCTTCGATGCGGTCACCCAGGCCCAGCTCCGGGCCCTGCGTCCCAGCGGTCGTTGGCTGCGGGCCCGGGGTTGTTGGGAGTTTCCCCTGGAGGCGGCCGCTGCCCTGGAGAACGAGTTGGCGGGACGCTTCCCGATCACCGACGAGCTGGCCCAATGGCTGCTCTGGTTGCACCAGCCCCTGCCACCCTTGCCACCCCACCGCCAGCTGGTGCAGGCCGCCGGTTTGGAGGACTCCCTGGCGGATGGGCGAAGTCTGCTTGGGCACCAGCGGCTGGCGGTGCGGTGGCTGTTGGCGCGCCGTGGCGCCGTCCTTGCCGATGCCATGGGCCTGGGCAAAACCCTCACGGCCCTGGTGGCGGCCCGAGCCATGGTGCGGCTGGCGCAGTGCCGTCTGGTGGTGCTGGCCCCGGTTGGGCTCCATCTCCATTGGCGTCAGGAGGCCGCAGCCCTGGGGCTGCGGTTGGAATTGCACAGCTGGGCCCGTATTCCGACGGCCTTGCCTGGGGCCGGCACGGTCTTGATCGTGGATGAGGCCCATTTTGCCCAGTCCATGGGAGCGAGGCGGACCAAGGCTTTTCTGCGCCTGGCGCGCCACCCCCGCCTCCGGGCCCTTTGGTTGCTCACCGGCACACCGATGAAGAATGGGCGGCCCGTGCAGCTCTTTCCCCTGTTGGCCGCCATCGGCCATCCCCTCGGCCGTGATCAGCGGGCCTACGAGGAGCGTTATTGCCAAGGCCATTGGCGTGAACAGGGGGGAAGGCGCGTCTGGCAGGCCCAGGGGGCCAGCCAGCTCGATGAACTCCGCCAGCTGGTGAGGCCCCTGGTGCTGCATCGCACCAAGGCCCAGTGCCTTGATCTCCCCCCCAAGGATCGTCTTCACCATGACGTCGACTTGGGGGAGCGAGCCGCCGATCGCTTTGACGCCCAGCTGCAGGATGTGGTGCAGTCTTATCGGCTGCGGGCATCCCGGGGCGAAGTGCGTCGCGATGCCGAGGCCCTGGCGGTGTTCACGGCGTTGCGTCGACTTGGCTCCCGGGCCAAGGAAAGGGCCACCATCACCCTGGTGGCCGAGTTGTTAGGTCGGGGGGAGTCGGTGGTGGTCTTCAGTGCCTTTGTGGCCACGGCCCAGCGACTCCAGTCCAGCCTTGCCAGCGTTAGCCCAGGGGGGGCGGCCCTGCTGATCGGCGCCGTGCCGCCGGCGCGGCGCCAGGGCCTGGTTGATGGCTTTCAGGGTGGGGCCCAGGGGTTGTTGGTCGCCACCTTCGGGACCGGAGGCCTGGGCTTCACGCTGCACCGGGCCCGCCATGTGGTGCTGGTGGAGCGCCCCTGGACCCCCGGCGATGCCGAGCAGGCGGAGGATCGTTGCCACCGCCTTGGTATGGCAGCCAGCTTGAGCTGTCACTGGCTGCGGTTGGGGGCGGCCGACCGCTTGGTGGATGACTTGATCGAGAGCAAGGCCGAGCGCATCAACGCCCTGCTGCGCCCTTCCCAGGAATGGCAGCGCCGTCAGGCCTTCCCGGCTTTGGTGCGCCAGTGGCTTGAGGACTGGTGAGGCCCCCTGGGGTAGTGGGGCAGTCGGCCAGCCTCAGGGCCAGATCCTGGCGCAGCTGGCTGTCCAGTTTTCGTTGCGGCAGGGCCCGGGCCAGGGCCGCTGCCCTACGGATGTCCTGGCAGGCGTCGCCATCCTTGTCGGCCAGGGTGAGCAGCAGGAAGCGGTCGTTGAGGGGCCCCGGATCCTTGGGGAAGGTCGCCACCACGGCATCGCAGCGCCGCAGGGCTTCGGGTAGGTGGCCCATATCGATCGTGCGCAGACAATCCGACCGGTTGATGCGGCGCTGGGGGAGGGGTTCCTCGGCGCAGGCCGTCAGCAGCGAAGCGAGAACAAGGGCCGCCAGGACGGGGGACCGTTGGGCCTGGCGGCTCTGGAGTACCCCTTTGAGCAGGGTGATCAACGGGGATAGGGCATCGCGGTACCCGGAGTGGCCGCCCCGGTAGGCGCCGTGGGTGCCCCAGTGCTGTCAGGGGCACCCACGGCGCTGCGATAAACGCGGCGGGAATAGAGGTCCCCCAGGTAACGGGCACAATCGGGGTAGGAGGCGGGGTTATCGACCACGGCTTCGGTAATCATCACAGCGGCCCGCTCCGGGGGTGGCTTGAACACCCCGGTGGTCTGTTTGACGACGCCGTAGGCAGCGGCCCAGCTGACTTCATGGTTATTGCCATTGCTGCGCATGAAGCAATACACCTGGGCGGCTTTGGCGCCCGAGGGTTCGACCGCCTGGGCGGGGTTCGCCAGGGAGGCTGCAGCCCCGGCTGAGAGCGCCAGGCCGAGCATTCCTGGAAGCAGGCGGCGGAGCTTGGGGGGGTGGACGCGCATCGGCGGGGCGGGATGGACCGGCTCAAGCTATCCAGTCAGGCCCATCTGTCCAGCCACGCAATGGCATCGAACTTCTGGGTTTCAGCCTCCCGGTGGCGCTGCGCCCGCCGGCAGCACTAACCGCACGATCAGCGGGAGTACCAGCAGCACCGTGATTAAGCGCACCGCATGCAGGGCGGCCACAGCGGCCCCCACACCAAACTCCGCACCCACCAGGCTCATGCCGCTGATGCCCCCCGGAGCCGCCCCCAGCAAGGCCACCACTGGATCGATTCCCAGCAGACGACTGCACCACAGGCCGACCACGACACCGGTCAGCACCAGGGTCAGGGTGATCAACAGGGCCGGTCTCCACAACACCTTCAATTCGGCCACGGCAGCGCTGGTGAGGCTGGTGCCGATCACGGTGCCGATGGCGATTTCAAGGATGGTGCGGGTCCCCGAGGGCCACTGGGCTGTATCGAAACGGCCGCTCATGCTCAGTAGGGCTGCTCCGATGAGGGCTCCCGCCAGGGGGGCCGCGGGGATACCCGTCCGCAGGGCCACCAGGCCCCCCATGATGCCGGCAAGCCCGTAAAGCCCGAGTAGCCAGGGAGCCATGGGTTCAGCCATACAAGGAGCATCCAGTGTGGAAGATTCGTTTCCACCTTGAGCGTCCAGCCATTTTGTGTTGTGATGCCGCTAAGTGTTGTTGCGGTCCAGCGCCGCTTGACCCATGGCTTCTCCTTCGGTGTCGTTCCGCATCAGCCGCCATACGGAGGATCTGGCGATTACTTTGCATGCCCTTTCCCAGCGCCTAGTGGCCTTGGAACAGCGGCTGGACCGCCTGGATTCCGAGTTGCATCAAGAGCGTGCCCATGGGGCTGATCCGGAGGATCTGGCCCGGCTCGATAAGGCCGAGTCTCTGTTGCGCGATTGTCGGCTGTTGTTGGAAAGTGAACCGGCTGATTCCCTGGAAGCTGGTGGCAGCCCAGGCTTGGCATCGTTCAAGGCCCCAGTCCCAGGGTCTGATTCGGCCGTGGCCAAGCAAAACGTTCACGGATGGGATGCCGCCTGAGGGGCGGCTGGAGTGGTGCATAAAGCAACTTCCAACAATCCCAGCCAAGCCATGCCAAAATGGAAATAAAGTGACCATGGCTTACCCTTCTGCCCATTCTGTTGCTTCAACGGTTGCTGGCCCTACCCCTGTGAGGCATGCAACAGGCAATCCCCGTTGTTCTCTTCAGGCTGAGCGCGATCACCAACTGGAGAAGTTGGAGTTTGCCCTCGCCGTCGCCCTCACCCGCGGAGACGGCGAACGATCCCTTGCCCTGCGGCAGGCGATCGAAGCCTTGGGGGGCAATGGTGAAGAACCCGGCACCTAAGGCTTCGGGACTGGGTTGTGTTGCACAAACTTGCCGTTAATGCGTCAATGGTCGCAACGAACCCTTTTTATGCCTATTCTGATCTATGAGATGAGTTGCTAGCTTCCAGCGTTTTTCGAAGGCGGACACCATTTTTGAAATCGTGACTAGTTTGTTCACGCTTTTGATACCAGCGGCTTGATCGTTTCTCCTTACCCCTAGGAATCCTTGACACCCCTTACCCTTTCGCGCCCCGGCTCAGCTATTCCAACCCGTACGACCTATCCAGCTCAGGTTGTCAAGTCGGCACCATCCCGTACCTGTGACGAACGCGGAGACCATCGCCGTCAATTTATGGATCAGGCGAATGGCTTTAATGCCCAAGCCCGTCTCGCGGCTGATGGGGGAGATGTGTGCGGTGCTGCCCGTCTCATCTTGATGGCTTTGGATTGTGAACGTCGTGCCGGCGGTCTGGGGCCCCAGGTGATGCAAGTGATTAAGCCCCGCTAGTGCTTTGGCTCGATCGTCTCTTTGGACAAGTTTTTGGTAATCGCCAGGCCCAGGGTGGGCAACCGGCGGAACCGTTCCCTAGTGGTTAACTGACGGGGTGCGGGCCCTACGGCTGGCTCGGCCGTAAGGCACCGGTCGGCATGCTCCTCAGCGCACGAACAGCATCTCCTGATAGGTGGGCAGGGGCCAGAGGTCGTCATCCACCAGGGTCTCGAGGCCATCCACCGCCTCCCGGAGGCTGCCGATCAGCGGCATGAGGGTGTCGGCGCAGTGATGCAGGTGGCCGTGGGTGTCGTGGGGGGGATTGGCGAGGGCCTCCTCAAGGGCACCGCAGCGCTGCACCAGCTTGCTGTTGAGGTCTGCGATCGTAGAGATCAGGCTCCGATCGCTTTGGATACCGATCGCCTCCTGATCCCGCAACGAACGGCTCAGGCGCTCCAGGGTCTGCATCACCACCGGATAGATCTGCGTGCGGGCCATGCGCAGGGCTAGCCGCACTTCCACCTCGATGGCGAGGATGTACTGCTCGGCATACACCTCAAAGCGGCTTTCGAGCTCCACTGGTGTGAGGACCCCCTGCCGCTCGAACAGATCCCGGATCTCGGGGCGTTCCAGCACCGGTAGGGCATCGGCGCTGGTGCGCAGGTTCTCGAGGCCCCGCTCCTCCACGGCCTTGCGGTGCCACTCGCTCGAATAGCCGTCACCGCCGAAGACCACGGCGCCGTGGTCGTTCATGGTGCGTTTCAGCACAGCGAAAGCGGCCTCCTCAAGGGGAATGCCGCTGTTCAGCTGCTCCTCCAGCTGATCACTGATCCACTGGAGTGAATCGGCGAGGATCGTGTTCAGCGCCACCAGCGGGCCCGCCACCGTCTGGCCGGAGCCCACCGCCCGGAACTCGAAGCGATTGCCGGTGAAGGCGAAGGGGGAGGTGCGGTTGCGATCGCCGGGATCCTTGTTCAGCTCCGGCAGGGTG
>Ga0114972_10004230_pt1 | contig 10681 bp, 11 predicted proteins | sample M_140807_EF_Meta_FD_87354 | JGI IMG/M metagenome (GOLD analysis project Ga0114972, IMG submission 87354) | Freshwater microbial communities from Lake Montjoie, Canada to study carbon cycling - M_140807_EF_MetaG | ecosystem: Environmental > Aquatic > Freshwater > Lake | place: Lake Montjoie... | reverse complement strand
CTTTCAGCTGCTCCCGCTTTAACAACCTCGCAGAGCCCTGAGGGGATGTCCTCTCTAGCCGCGTTGTTTTCGCAGTCCGTTTCCAGTCAACTTTCAAAGCTCTCCTCCAATCTTAGCGCCCAAGCAGCATCCCGAGACACTGCTACGGGCTTAGAAATCCGAAACTTACTCGTGGGCATAAGCAGCGCCATAACAAGCCAGACTGGGAGCCTCGTATCTGCTCTAGGGAGCAGTCTACCCGATGCGTGCACAGAGGCGCTGAGCGAGGAGTTAAGCGCTTCTCTCCCAGCCATTGTGGAGTCCTCTCTTGTCCCGGCCGTCAAGGCGTGCGCCCTGGAGGCTTTCTCCTCCGCTTTTCGCGATGCAGCCTTGCCCGGATTTGAGAGGGCGGGCGGCGTCATGGTGAAGGACCTGGCAGTGGCTGTTGCTGTTGAACTGGGTGCTGCTGTGGAAGCAGCAGCCGGTAAACTAACAATGGCGTGCGAAAATGGTGCGAAGACACTGGCTGGGGCCTTTGCTGAGCAGATTGGTTCTCTCAAAAAGGCTGAAAATGCGCTGGCTGCTTCGACTGCAGCAGCTACTGCTGCTGCCAATGCTGCCACCACTGCCGCTAGCTCTCTGGACAAAGCCTCCCTTGCCGCTGCTTCTGCTGCTGCCGCTGCTGCCTCTAGCACCCCTCCACCACTGCCCAGGCATTCGGAGGACTCTGTCCTCCTCTCCTCAATCCTTTCAAAAGTGGAATCTCTGAGGGCAGATATGGCTAAACTCACTGGAGCACTGAGCGAAACGATGATAGGGGCATCTGCTACCAATGCAAGCCTCAGCAATAGCGTAAACTTGCATAATTCTGGTGGGGGAACCCCTATCCCTGGATCAGGGGGTACTTTGGGTCTCTTGTTTCCTGCACTGCAGCAGCAGCAGCAGCAGCAGCAATTGTTGCAGCAGCAGCAGAAGCAGCAATGGTTACAACAACAGCAGCAGCAGCAGCAGCAACAACAACAACAACAACAACAGCAGCAGCAGCTTCACATGCAGTTGCAACATCAGGACCATCTAGTTGCGCAGCAGCGACAGCAGCAACTTGCAGAGCTCTTTAAAAATTCCGCCATCCAGTTCAGTTCAGGGTCAGGAGCAGCGGCAAGTCATACCGCTCCTGCCCCGCCGGCGGCGCAACAACCTCGTTCCCTCCCTTCCAGCGGGAACATAGGAATCACTGAGATGCTGTCTCGAGCCATCACTGTATCCGGAGGCGGAAATGTATCCTCTGAAAGAGGGGAAGTGGCTCAAAAGCAGGGGCTGCTCAGCACTGCTCAGCGAGCCGGGTCACTGTCCTCTCTCCTCAATCCGGGGGCTGCCCCCCCAACTATGCCTATTCCCACAGCGCCCCGTCCAACCTCGGAAGGAGAGCTCAGGGTGGCACAGCTCTTGGCAAACCCCACAAGTTCCCAGGATGCTAACCTTTCGTCTGTGAGTTTTTCTCCCTTCTCCTGTTGCCCCTCTTCATCCTCTTTTCCGCCCCCTTACATGATGAAATCACACATTCCCCATTTGCACACACACAACCGCCCATACATAGGCCCTCAGTGCTTGCAGTAAATCAGTGACTATGGATGAGCCCCTCTTCCTCATTCGTCACTACTGTTCCTCTGGTGCCAGCGGTCTAGCACTCAGATCTGGGCTCTCAACCATCACTCCATTTGAACGCCTTGCCTTTCTTCAGCGCCTGAGCATGGTTATCTCCAACGATACTGCGAGCAGCAGCGGGAGATTGAGGGTGCTAAATGAAGCGGATGCTGCGGCAAGGACATTTTTTCTCATGAACACGCTGGAGGCCATGCAGACACTCGATGACCTTTCTACTCAGGAGGTACTACCGCATCTGCCCGATGTGCGAGACTTGGTGAAGGATTCTATCAAGGGGAAAAAGTGGGTCGAGCCATGGAAGAATAGTCCATGGGTGCAAGAGGCGCTGTCCAAATGCGAAGCTAGACTCGAGGAGGCCTCGTGGAAGCGATCATAGAATTGGGATGCGTAAACGACACCTAAAAAACGTATTTAATTTTTTATCAATCATAATAAAACGCTGTTCTCATTTTACGGGTGCCAGTCCCACCACCTCAGTCACGCACTCAACTAGTTTCTCCTCGCTCTCCCACGCTTCACCGCCTTTCCCGGGCTTCGCGCCTAGGGGTATCAGTACGCAAGAAGTCGGCCGCTTAGTGGCAGCTGCTGTACCCAGCCCCAACTTGGATGGAACAAACACGTATGGAACATTATGGTCTTCACACAGAACTGGAAGGTGGGAGACTACATCTATCGGTGAAAGGTCGCCAGCTATAATGCATAGTCTGAATTAAGGAAGGGTGTGCGTCGGGGGTGGGATGGATCGGAAATATAGTGTGGTGGGTGTGGTGGTGTGAAAACCCAGAGTGGCCAGGAAACCCAAAGGTATAACTCAACTAGTGGGACCGAGCCCCAGAAAAAAAAAAGAGAATTAAAATCGGGTTCGTTCGAGAAAGAGGACACAGAAACGCACCCCTTGAATTTAGAATCGGCCTTGCGCAACACTTTCACGACCTCCTTCACTCCTCTACGTAATATCTTGCTACCCGCTGCTTTTTTTACCACCTTGTGCAATCGCTTTAACAACTTTTTACCGGCTAAGGGCTGTGCTATCACTGAAAGCGCGCCTGTCAAGGGTGAATCAGCTTCTTCATCTTCCATTTGTTGTGATTTTTTGTTGATTGTGTGTGTGGCCGGCCTGGCCGGTTCCCCGCCTCAATCCAACTGTATATACAAATACAAAATGGCAGCAAAATCTGTGGTAAGCAAGGCAAAAAAGGCTTCCATCCCCTTGAAAAAGTCGGCTACTATTAAGAAGGAAGTTTCTGCTCCTATATCCAAGCGCGAGGAGGTTTTGGCGATGGCAAAGACATACATTGAAAAAGGGGGTTCCACGCCGTCAAAGAAGATCGCAGCGCTTGCAAAAGAGGAAATCCTAGCGATTGCGTCAGCAGCAACAAAGGCAGTCCCGCCATCTTCTGCATCAAAGAAAGGAAAGCCCCTTGATGTTGGAAAGGTAGTGAAGGAGGCCGTGTCGGCTACTAAGGCAAAGGTGGAATTCGACGAGAGTGCTGTACATGAACTGATAAAGGCAGCCACAACTAAGTTTGCGGGTAAGGTAAGTTTTTATTTGTACAGAATAAACTAGCGTTTGACCATACTGACTTGCCGCTCCCTCACCCACCCCACGCGCATACCCGATTGAAGGCTTCCTCAACGAAGAAGAAGGCTTCCTCAACGAAGAAGAAGGCTTCCGCAACGAAGAAGGCCCCAAAAAAGAAGGCTGTTGCGGGAGGAAAGGCTAAAAAGTCGACAAAGAAGTAAGCGCAGTGAAATTTAGTTCATTGTTTAAATTATAAGGGCACCTTTACTGGGAGCTCCGAAATATTGTTTAAACACCGCCACTGACGTTTTTGTATGACCTGCGAGTATTAGCGTAGGGTTTCATAAAGGAGGTGAGTGGCAGAAGCATCGGGAGGCGATAAAAATGCACACAGCTAGAGGACAGGGGATAATCACTCACACTACGGGGGCGACTTTATGGATGGACGTGGTAAAGGATCGAAGGCGCACCTCTGCACTGGAGGCAATGTACTGTTCACAAGAGGGGAAAAAAGGGAATGTGCAGTGATGTGTGGGTGAGATTTTAATGGGGTTTGGAGGAAAAATATAACGCGAGAAACCTAGAGGAGGAGAAACCTCACCTTTGGGTCTGACTCCTCCCACGCAGCTGGAACGGCGGCGTCCGTGTTTGTGTAGACCAGGAGATCGAAGGAGCAGGACTCCTCTAAGAGAGGCAAAAACGTCACGCAAGCCGTCACTTGTCTAATAATTGCCTGTATTTCACCCTGGATATCCTTTTGGGATTTCACGCGGGTCACGCCGGGGGCCATCGCTGCCTTGTCCGTGTCAATGTTAAATACCCACCGCTCCAAAACCTCCTTTGTCTCCACGCCCGTTATCACCACCACAAGCTTCTGTACAGAACCCCTCGTCAACCAGTCTGCTAATTGACGCAGCACTTGTGTTAAATAGGACTTTAATCCCTCGTCGCTAGTCACCAATACACTCAGCCCGTACTTTGCTACTGAGGTGAATGATTCGGGGGGATAGATACCGCGCTGGTACAATATTGAGTTGATTGCATAGCCAAAAAACTCCGTCACTACTTCCACTGACCCTTTCAGGGTGATCTCATTCTTGGTACCCGTGGTCGTAGAGGACATTCTGTCCTGTTTCTTTTAAACGGCCCTTGACCTGCCCGTATCACCGCTTAAAAAAAAAAACTGTAAAAAAAAAAAAGGAAAGATTTTTTTTTTAGATTCTGAATTTGCACAAAGAAGATTCTGAAACCAACACAAATGCTACTTCTATTGTTTCCGTTTCTTGTGGAAGCATTATCTGCATCTACATCTCCCATTAAACATTTTATAGTACTTATGTAAGTGTATAATAGCCGATACGTTGAAATTTGCTTCACCCGGTCTCTCACCCGCGCCTCTCTCGTCTCTCTCACGCACTCCACAGGGAAGAAAACAGATCATTTGATCATTTCCTAGGACATTTGAAATCAATCGACCCCCGGGTTGATGGTCTGAGTCCTGGATCGGGCAACCCTGAAAACCCCAATCAGCCTGGCTCTCCTATTGTCCCAGTGAATTTTAATCCAGTGGATGGAGGCCCAATAGACCCTTGCCATTCATTTGATTGTGTGACCCAACAGATCTTTGGGTACAATAAGCCAATGAATAATAAGACTGCTGAGCCATTGATGAACGGATTCGTCGCGAACACTCCCGGTGGACTTCCTAACGCCCCCTTCGTCATGTCTGCTTGGAACTCGTCAAACTTGCCCGTACTCTCTACTCTGGCCATGGAGTACGCCGTATTCGACCACTGGTTCTGCAGTGTTCCCTCTTGCACCAATCCTAACCGAGAATTCATGATGTCTGGGACCAGTAGTGGCTATGTGGACAATACTTTTCCTGCAGCGGGCTTTTCGCAGGAGTCCCACTTTCACTTTCTGGGACGTCAGGGGATCAGCTGGAAGATATACTACGGCGATGACCCATGGATGGCACCCACCTTTGCAGACTTGCGATCTGCAGAGTCCTTGAAGTCCGTTCAGCAGTACGAGAATTTTTTTTGGGATCTGGGCAATGGCACCCTTCCCCAATTCACTCTCATACAACCCAGAATGGCCACCTCCGCCTCTGGAGTCTCCAATTGGCAGCACCCAGACAACAGCGTGGAGGCCGGGGAGGCGCTCATATCACGCATTTATACCGCACTCAAGGAATCCTCCTACTGGAATTCCAGCGTTCTGTTAATTACGTATGATGAGCACGGTGGCTTTTTTGACCATCAGGCACCCCCACAGTGCCCCCCCCCCGACTCCACTCTGGCACCCAATGGATTTGACTTCACTCGGCTGGGAATACGCGTCCCCACGGTGGCAGTGAGTCCCTGGATCCCGAAGAACACACTTGTCACGACCCCTCAAGGCTCGGAGTCCCCCACTGCGACGTCTCAGTTCGACCACACTTCAGTTATATCCACCGCAAACAAAATATTTGGACTCGATGCACACCTCTCTGCCCGAGAGGCATGGGCTGGTCATTTTGAGGGAATTTTCACAGGCCCCTTACGCCCCGACTCAGACTGCCCTACCTTGCCCCCTAGCCCCCCTCTCCCCGCCCACATTTTGCGCTCAGAAATGGCAACGCCCCTCAATGACCACCACATTGACTCTCTCAATCTTTTATGCGGGCTGACGCAGGGGCTTATTCACCCAGTCTGCGCGGGCTACGGGGGCGAAAGGGACACTTTTACTGCCGCCCTCACCAAACAGTACCCCCCAAACTGGGTCGCCTGGAGGGAGGGGCAGGAGAAGGGGAAAGTGTGGGAGCATTTGAACGCCCCCACTCTTGCCCTGCTGCGTCAGGAGCACTTTGAGGGCATCTCCAGGACACTGTTTTCTAGGTACAAGGCCATGCAGGGCGTGAAGGAGTAGCAAACATTGAATAGTACAATATATAAAACAGCTTTCCTCACTTACCTTGCCTTAGTAGTACCCCCCTACCCTCTCAAAGCAACAAAAATCGCGGAAAGTTTTGTGTCTTTTTTGCGACTTCGCCCCCCCCTCAATCTAAGTCCTCACGGGCTGTACAAAAGTGAAGCATGCGTCATACCCCTCTGTAGAGGCATCCTTGTAGATGACGCCATTCGTCAATCCGAGGGGGGAGGCAGAGCCCTCTTTAAAAACAAAGTGCGGACGCTGCCGGGCAAGAAAGTCAAAACTCGTGCCATCGGTGAATGTGCCCCTGTTGTTATAGGATAGACCGCTCCACGTCCAGTTCCACCCGTCTTCTGAAAAGGCGTGCCCACCAAAGTCTCCATCTGCTGTGCTCGCATTCAAACTAAAGGCATGAAAGAGCGCGTGAAACCCACCCCTCGCGTCTCGGTAGAGGTGTGGATCTTCCAGCCCAACATCCTCTGGAAGATGCAGGGGCAGGATGGGATCGCTGTGCCATGTGTAGCTAGACACATTTTTCCAGTCCATAGCCGTGACCAGATGCGGGATTGAGCCAGGGATGGCACCAGGGTGGGTACGCCAAATGCCCAAGAGCGAACCGTTAGGAAAAATGTAGGGTGCCAGATTCGTGTCCGCCTCCCTTGAGCCCTCGGAAAACAATTGGAGGGGTGGGGACCACGGCCCCGTGGGCGATGAGGCCCAAGACACAAACGTGGGGCCCTGCTTTCCATACTTTGGGAAACTCTCACAGGCTGCGGTTGAAGATCCGTCGCTGCAGTTGCATACAGGGCGACCACTTGGAATGGCGGAAGTGTAAAAGACAGCCCACTCACGCGTTGTCGGGTCGCGCACAGCAATTGGTTCGTGACTAAACACACCCGAAAATTCTCCATCGCGTTGAAAGGGCCCCAGCAGCGTGGGTGAGGTGGCATGCACGATGCGGGAGTTATATGTCCAAGAGTTGATCCCACAGTGCCCGGTCATCTCCGACGCCCACATGTGCCACACGCCCGCAGCCTCATCCTGAAGCACACTGCCACCCCAGGAGCTAGTATTGCGACCACCATCAACAGAGTGCAGCCCTGTGCCCCGAGAGGCTGGCTGCAGAGAGAGGAGGGAGCAACCAAAATTGGTGCCATTAACTGTCTCCCACGCTGCGTCGCAAGCGCAGGCAGAGTTTTCACACACCCCATTCAGAGCGCATTCCACATTCGTGGTGCAAGCAAAAGAAAGTCCCTCAGCGAAAGAGGTCGCTGCTAAGGCAGAGGTGAGCAACCATGACATCATGTTTACATTAGGCTAGTTTACATAGATAGACACCTATGTAATCACTTTTCCCAAAATGTCGTTGGCCTTGGAGCCCCACCCACTCGATCCAAATGTGCCCTCGTATGTAAAAAAAAGAGAAAAAAAAAGTAAAGAGAGAGAGGAAACCCTCCTTTTTGCGGATCTGATGGCAGCTCGTTCACCCAATTCAAAAATTTTGGTTCTTTTTGATGTGGATGGAACTTTGACCCCTTCTCGAAAAACAATCACTCCCGTAATGAAAACATTTTTGTCGGAGTTGCGAGGGCGCGCGTGTACTGGTATGGTGGGCGGCAGCGACCTGCCTAAGCAGGTGGAGCAGCTGGGAGAGGATGTCCTGCACATGTTTGACTATGTTTTTCCAGAGAATGGCTTAAGGGCATATAAAGGAGGGGTGCAAATAGGCGAAACGAGTATGCTGGATAAGCTTGGCGAGGAGCGTATAAAGGCATTTGTAAATTTCGTTCTGGGTTACCTGAGCACCCTGGACATTCCCAAGAAACGGGGCACTTTCATAGAATTTAGGAAAGGCATGATCAACGTTTCTCCCATAGGTAGAAACTGTTCTCAGGCAGAGAGGGACGAGTTTGAGGAGTACGACAAGGCCCACAGCATCCGCAGTACCATGATAAGCGTGCTCAAGGAAAAGTTTGCGGACTATGACCTTAAGTACTCCATTGGGGGCCAAATAAGTTTCGATGTCTTCCCAGTAGTGAGTTTTACTTTTTCTCCGTCTCTCTCGCGACCCCTTCCTATCTCATAATCACCCTGTTGCACCTTTGCACTTTCTCTTTCCGATTCCAGGGCTGGGACAAGACCTTTTGCCTCCAGTATGTTAAAGATGCGGGTTTTGAGGAGATTCACTTTTTTGGGGACAAGACATACGAGGGTGGGAACGACTATGAAATTTTCACTTCACCCGACGTGAAGGGCCACACCGTCACGTGCCCGGAGGACACTGAAAGAATGTGCCGCGAGCTTTGGTTTCAGTAGGACCTCAAGTACTTTGGGACACACAAAAACGTCCACATTTCCACGTGGAGCATGGAAAGGACAATTTCTCGAAAAAAGAAAAAAAATAATTGCTAATAAATTGAGGGGAGGAATTAAGTCTTGTGGCTGTCTACACAAAACCTTGAGACACCATTGTTGGGCACAAGGCCTCCACGCTCGCATGCACAATTGAGGTGGTGCCTGGCTTTTTTGTGCCCTGCTCAGGACTCTTCAAAATACTTCTGTCGTAGCACCCCTCACCCAATTGAGTGCTCACCGGTCTATTACTACCCAGAATCCTCTCAAACTTAATGGCGGGTGGAAGTTTGCGGGTGCTGAACTCCGGAACGTAGCGCTGGCGATCAAACTCATTGGTGAAGCTGGGGAGGACAGAAGCAAGGCCATGGGTGGAGCGCAAGGACTGTGAATGCGCAAGAGCAAGAGCTGTAGCTGAAGGAGGGCTTTGTGAGCGAGGTGGGCTATTAGAGGCATGGTGAGCCTCCATTTTTGCCTCGCACCCAAGGTGGTGCTGGTAGCGCCTCACTTGGATAGTACTGCTGAGATCGTCGCGACTTAACTCCTTGTTCTTCAGTGAGCGTTAGCGCGTATGTAGGCGTGGTGCGTTTTATGTGTGAGTGCAAATAAGGAGCGAGCAAATTATTTGAGTCTAGCACAAGGACAAAGGCAGCAGAGTGAGAGCTGCGCTGCTAGGCGACCGTGCCACTCACCGACCCAAATGCCATTTTTCGAGTTTTCTCCACTTTTGGGTTGTCATCATAGGGCTCAGGAGCATAAGCTTGGGCCTCCTTAAATATTTTTCCGGTCTCTGTTTTGTCGCGATCCACTCTACCCGAAATAATCTGTCTACCCTTCCACTTGCCATTCGTCTCTGCTCTATCGTCATTAAAGGGAGCTTGTGTAGAATTAAATGTATATGGCTTTCCAAATGAATCGCAGGCATAGTCATTTCCTTTTGTCTTTGCGGTGTATAAACCATAGTTCTTGCCTTTCAGTGACATTTTCTCTCTTTTTGGTGCAGAGGCGGGGAGGCGGGAGTCACGTAAAAAAGTGAAACCGCTGATTGCTCAAAAGACACAAAATGTCTCGTATTTTGAATGTATTTAATTCTCCCACCCGGGGCGCCCCCGCGTTTATAGCATTTCTGACTGCTGGATATCCAAGCTTAGATATAACCGTCCCCGCAATGCTTGCCATGCAATCAAATGGCGTAGATATCATCGAGTTGGGCATGCCGTTTTCCGACCCTTTGGCAGATGGTGGTACCATCGCTAAGGCTAACCAGGGAGCGCTACAGAATGGGGTGACTATGAAAAAAACGTTGGGCATGGTAGCTGCGGCGCGGGCGGCAGGTGTGACAGTGCCCATCGTTCTGATGGGGTACATCAACCCAATTTTGTCGTGGGGCATGGAGGGCTTCACCAAGGAGTGCGCAGCAGTGGGCGTGGATGGTTTTATTATTGTGGACCTTTTACCGGAAGACTCCTCAGAGTTCTTAGGTCACTGCACAAGGAACGCTTTGGCATTTATCCCCCTGGTGGCCCCAACGACTCCCACGGCGCGCCTACCCCTGATTTCTTCCGTGGCCTCTGCCTTCATATACTGCGTCTCTGTGACTGGTGTCACGGGTGCGCGCACTGAGCTCCCCGTTGACCTCGCTGATTTTATAGCTCGCATAAGGTCTCATTCTACAGCGCCCCTTGCGGTAGGTTTTGGGCTGTCCACCGCAGCACATGTCAAGTCTGTGGGAGCCCTTGCGGACGGAGTGGTTATGGGAAGTGCCATCGTTAGGGCGCTTGAGGAGGGCGGCGTGCCATCTCTCGTGAAACTTCTCAAAGAAGTTGTTCCCTCAAAGAGTCAGTGAGTGTCCAACACACACTTTGCTGCTTTATAGCCTATACGAAAGACACTCTCGGTAAAATCCGGTAATAAGATGTAAAATCACTCCTTTCCCCATTTTCACACATGTGAAGTCACTACCCAGGCGGTAGAGGATAGTTCAAGGATAGTCCACATGGCTCAAGAGGCAAGTTGGACGCACTTGAACCCCCCTTCTTCCTCCTCCTCCTCCTCCTCCTCCCCCAGTGCCCCCAAAGCTGGGACGGGGGACAAGCTCGTAGCCCTCAAACTCCAGATCCGTAGGGCTGGCATCCCTACTTCCCGTGGGCACTCCCGCATTCGAAAAAAGCAGGGATCGAATGATGACCCCTGTTCTTTATCCCCCCCGAAGTCGCTAGGCTCAAAAGTTCCAAAATGTGAAGGCTAGGG
>Ga0114972_10004225_pt1 | contig 10691 bp, 6 predicted proteins | sample M_140807_EF_Meta_FD_87354 | JGI IMG/M metagenome (GOLD analysis project Ga0114972, IMG submission 87354) | Freshwater microbial communities from Lake Montjoie, Canada to study carbon cycling - M_140807_EF_MetaG | ecosystem: Environmental > Aquatic > Freshwater > Lake | place: Lake Montjoie... | reverse complement strand
CGCAGGAGCTAGCGACTGATTTGCGCAGGTTTTTGAATGGTGAGTCGGTGGCGGCACGCAAGTCGACGCCGCTGCGGAATCTTGTGCGCACGGTGAGAAAACACCCTTTGGTTACTGGTCTGATGGTCTTGTTGTTTGGGATAAGTACCATGGCGGCGTTGGTTATCCAACGTTCTCGGAAACTGGAGAGAGAGACCTCGGATTGGGCACTTGAAAACATAGCTCGTGTGGGAAGTACCTTTGGTGACCGTATTCTTGAAGGGAATCGTGTATCGGCCACGAACTTTTTGGAAATCCTGGAGCCGGAGATCCAATTCCTCGGCAATCAAGTGGAACGAGGGGAGCAAACCCCTAGGATCCTCCAAACGCTTTCTGTTTTGCGGCACTATGCGTCGATCAGTTACTCGTCCACTGGAGAGTTCCGACGAGCATATGATGAGCGATTGAGAGTCATCGAAATCCAGGAGCGTCTGCTGTCGCTTCGGCCCAACAACTCCGCCCGACTCCGTTTTCAGATGGCCCACTCGTACTATTGGTTGGCCAGTCTTAGCCTGAAAATGCTAGACGACCGTGGATATGAAACCCAGCCTCCTGATCTTCTCCTCGAACAAGGGCTTGCGATCACCGGGGAGCTATTGAAGGCGAAACCGGACGATGTCGATGTGGCGGATTTGGAAAATGCCATGAGATATGAAATGGGGACCTATTTTCAACAGGTGCGTCGGTACGAAGAAGCCTGCAATACCTACGACCGGGTCATTCGCGATTCGACGACTCTCGCCAAACACCATCGGGATCGGCCGTTGCTCGCGGCGTATGCCATGAGGTGTTATAACCACAGCGCGGATATCTGCGAATTGCGAGGGGAGTATTCGACTGCCAAGGAGTGCTATCGTTCGGCCAAGGCGTTCGTAAAAGACATGTACCAAGACGCTTGGGACCAGAGGTGGACCGTCCGTGATGTCGCAGACCTGTATGCCCAATCGGTACGATTTCTCGCGCGTCGCGAGGAGTTTCAGGAATTGCTGGACGAAACGAGGGAGTGCGAAGACTGGTTTTCTGGAAATGGAGGATATTTGTTGGGTGAAAAAGAAGGTTGCCTTCAGTCACCTGAGGCCTTTGACTATTGGGTGTTGGCATATCGCAGGTTAGCCGCCCAGCGTCTAAGTGACGACGTTGAAGTCCAGCGGATTACGCATCGAATGGAGTACTTGGCACGGATTGTCCGAGGGCAATCGATTGATCTAACCAGCATCCGGGAATTTCTCGCTGAAGATAGTATCGCAACGCCTGAACTGGATGCCGATGATCGTAGTGGAAATTAATGGATGGCGCTCAGGATGCCTCAGAAACCATGGCCCCGGGCGACGATGATCCGAGGTTGAATAAGATCACTTCGGAAACAGAACGCCATGCTCGATGATGCCGTTTCGAATCTTGGTGCCTGTATGTCTTGTAATTGGACACCGAACACAGTATTCTCGGACGTTCGGACTCCTAAATCGAGTCCCCCCTCCCAGCAAGGTTAACTTTGCTCCCGCCTTCCCAACCAATGGTCTCTGTACGTGGCTGTTCCGGTCTTTGTAACTCCCTTGATGGCTTTCCTATGGCTCAGTTGCTGCGCATTTGCGGCGTCGGATTTTGAATCGGAAGTACTTCCGATTTTGAAACGGAGCTGTGGCAAGTGCCATGGCCCAGACCTGCAAGAATCCGGGGTGCGGGTCGATAATCTCTCGACCGATTTGGTGAATGACCGGGCGGCAGCGGAACGATGGCATGAAGTTCTCAATGTGCTTCATTCGGGCGAGATGCCACCGCAGGAGGAACCGCAGTTGACCGAGGTGGAGCATGAGACGTTGGTCCGTTGGATTTCGGGAAAGATCCGAGAGGCCGTGGAAGCGACTCGCGACACCAGCGGACGAGCAGTGTTACGCCGATTGAATCGTGTTGAGTACCAAAACACCATGCTCGATTTGCTGGGGCTGGACATGGACTACACCCGTGACCTGCCTCCGGATAGCGTGTCCGCGGACGGATTCACGAACGATGGCCGCGCCTTGGGCATGTCGGCAATGCAGCTCGAATACTACCTCGATACAGCGCGACGCGCTCTCGATCGCGTTATCGTCATTGGCACGGCTCCCGAAGTGTTCCATCACGAATTCACCGAGAGCAAGATCGACAACTGGCTTGGAAGTGCCCAACGCTCGCAGCGACTCGGCCGTCAGCAGGAATTTCTAGCCAAGATGAAAGATGATTACCCTGAGGTTGGGGATTTCGTAGTCCGGGTCAAGCTCAACGCCGAGTTAAAGCCCGATAAAGGGTTCCCTCTGCTGGAAGTCTCGGTGGGGTATCAGCCGGATACGGAAATCCTGATGCGTGAGTTCGAGCTTGTGGAAATCACCACTGAAGGTTCGCAGACCCATGAGTTTCGAGGCCGTTTGGAAAACTTTCCACTACCGGTGCGAGGTCAAGGCAAATTCCCTGGCTTGGTAGTGCGAGTCCGCAATCGCTACGACGATGGCTCACCGCTTCCCAAGGAGCTAACCGACAAAAAGCAAGAATATCCGGACGAACCAGACTCGCCAGTTATCGTTGTCCAATCCGTTGAGTTTCACGGTCCGTTTTTTGACCAGTGGCCACCTCTGAGTCATCGCCGCATTCTTTTTGAGTCGGGTCAAAGGGAAACGGATGAACGAGGTTATGTGCTCCAGGTATTGCAAAGGTTCATGGCGCGGGCATTTCGCAGGCCTGTCAGCGATTTGGAAATTTCTCGCATGATGGAGTTTCATGATTCGATTCGAGGGGATTTTCCGACACTCGAAGAGGCGATGCGCGAGACGCTGGCTATGGTCCTGATCCAGCCGGATTTCCTTTATCATTTTGAACCTTCGGGGCCTGCCAAACGTCCGATTCAGAGCCATGAGTTGGCATCGCGTTTGTCGTACTTTTTATGGAGTTCTATGCCCGACGAGCCATTGGAAAAACGGTGTCTCGACGATCGGCTGATGGATCCGAAGGTGATGGCGGTAGAAGTCGATCGGATGCTCGCCGATCCTCGTTCGATGTCCTTCGTTCGTCAATTCACCGATCAATGGCTACACCTGGAGTACATGGACCGAGTCGCGGTGAATCGGGAGTTTTATCCCCAGTTCGACGACTCGCTCAAGGAGCAGATGCGGACCGAGACGCATGCGTTTTTTGCGGAGTTGATGCGTCAGGAACAGAGTGCGTTGAATCTGCTGTCATCGGACTTCGCGATGTTGAATGAGCCGATGGCGAAGCACTATGGCATTTCCGGAGTCTATGGACGTACGTTCCGTCGTGTGGAACTGGGGGCAGGTTCCCATCGTGGAGGATTGCTCGGACAAGCGGGTATACTGCTAGGGAATTCTACCGGTGCCGATTCGCATGTGGTCCGACGTGCGGTCTGGATTCGAGACCGATTGCTCAATGACCCACCATCCCCACCGCCACCCGATACGCCGCCGCTCGAAAAAGCGGACCCCGAATTTTTAAAGCTTTCTGTGCGCGAGCAATTGGAAATCCATCGCAGCCGCGAAGCCTGTGCGCGTTGCCATCGCGGAATCGACCCTTGGGGGATCGCCCTGGAAAACTATGATGCGATCGGGCTTTGGCGGGACGAAGTTCGCCGTAAAGTGAATGGGAAATTCGAAACCGCACCGGTAAAATCTGCCGATAATCTCCCCAACGGCGTTCCGCTCGATGGGGTAGAATCGCTCAAAGCCTACTTGGTCAATCAACGTAAAGAGGATTTCGCCAGATCGTTGGTGACCAAGCTAGCGACGTATGCCTTGGGGAGGCGATTGGAACTCGCCGATCAAGCTACCATCGATCCATTGACCACACAGTTTGCAGCGAATGATTATCGTATACGAGGACTCATCCAAAGCATTGTCGCCAGCGAGCTCTTTTTGACCAAGTAGACTTTTGACAGAGTAGATTTTTGGCAGAGTAGAGCTCGTGTAACGTTTTGGCAGCCACAGATCCTGTTCCCAGTTCCCAACCTCACCCTCCAGTCAACGAAACCATCGTCCCAAGAAGCGAGAACCCATGATGCATCTCGATCGACGTTCCTTTCTGCTAGGTACTGGTGTTTCACTCGGGTTGCCGTGGCTTGAGTGCATGGGCGAGGCTGCAGAGCCCCACGACACGGCCAAGCGAATGTGCGCGTTGTACTTTGGGTTCGGGGTGGGACTGCCTAGCGAGGATAGCGAAGAGGGAAAGTGGCGTTGGTTTCCTCGGGGGGAAGGAAAAGACTTTCAATTCACCGATGTCCTCAATCCGCTTGAGTCCCATCGCGACAATGTGACGGTGCTCGGGGGCCTATCCCATCCCAATGGGCGCCGCATGGGTGGCCATGACACTGCAGACACATTTTTGACGGCTTCGTATTTGAACAATAAATTCTTGCGCAACACCGTGTCGATTGACCAGCTTGCGGCACGCGCGTTCGGCGATAAAACACGGTTCGCATCTCTGGTCCTTTCGACCGATGGTGGTGTTGGTGAACCGACTCGGTCGAGCACCTTGTCCTACGACGATCAAGGCCGTCCCATTCCTGCCATGCACCAACCGCAACAGATCTTCGACCGTTTCTTTGGAGCAGGCGATGCGGATTTGGTGGCGAGCCATCGTCGGCTCAAAAGCACTTCAGGGATGCTCGATCGTGTCCTCGAGGATTCGCGTTCCTTGCGAGGGAAACTCGGGAACCAAGATCGCGACAAACTCGATGAGTATTTGGAATCGGTTCGTCAAATCGAAGAACGTGTTGCAAGATCTCAGCGTTGGTTGAATATTCCTCGGCCTGAGTTGAGTGACGAAGATCGCAAGATGCTAAAACTCAACGCGGACGACCAGGCTCCTAAAGACTTCATTCGGACCATGTACGACTTGATTTATTTGGCCTTTCGAACCGATTCCACTCGTGTTGCGACGTACCAGATCACGAATATGGCGGATTGTTCATCGAAGGCGGCCAAGTTCCCGCAGCTGGAAGGCTTTAAGAAGACATTGCATTCATTGGCGCACGACTGGAACAAACAAGGTGGCGCGGAAGAGCTTGGTCGTTGGGATCAGTTTATGGCACAGCAGCTTGCCTACTTCCTCGATCGCCTTTCTGGGGCACCCGAAGGGGATGCCTCGGTGCTCGACAGAACGATCGTTCTCTATGGCAGCAGCAACAGCAACACCCACGAAAACAAAAATTACCCGCTGGTTCTCGCGGGAGGACGATCGTTGGGGTTCCAGCACGGTAGGTACATGAAATTCAACGAAGATGTACCATTGTCCAATTTGTTCGTTACGATGCTGAATCGAGTGGGTGTCGAAACCGGTTCGTTTGTGGACAGCAATGGCGAGATAACCGACCTGACGGTTTGATTTTGAAGAGATCTCAATTCGCGACAACTAGCGGATCGAGAAATTTGAAAAACTCTTGGGTCGCCGGATCATTCGGTTTGCCGAGGTCGTCGTTGAGGCGACTATGGTTGCTATCACTCTTCCCAAAAGCCAAAGCGGGAATGCCCGCTGCTTTTAAAGCGCTCTCAAGCCGTATTGCTTGGGCCCGAGTGTCTGGATTTCCGGGGAAGTACAAGATCAGGAACGGCGGTATATCTTTCCCTTTGGCGACATGCGTGACGGCTGAAAAGTCGACATGCTTCTTTGGGTCGTTACCAAATTTCTGTCGATGCCCAAAGGTGAACATTTCACCGCCGTACAACGCTTGCCGATGTTCAGCGGTCATGATTATTTTTGGGATGTCGTACGTATCACCGTCGACGGGTATACATCCTTTGAGAACTTTGAACGAAACCCCTTCGTCTTTCAAGTAACGATCATCGGTACATACGAGCGCTGCTAGCTGAGCACCCGCTGAATGACCGCCGACGAAAATGCGATTCGGATCGCCACCGTATTTTGAAATGTTCTTATGGACCCAACCGATTGATTTGGCGATGTCGCCGATCAGTTCCTCCATGCTGACTTCCGGCAGAAGTCGGTAATTTGTCGAGACGACAACGAATCCTCGTTCGGTCAAGACTTTTGGTTTGAGTGCCACATCACTTTTGTCACCCGTCTGCCAACCGCCGCCGTGAATCCAAAACATCACTGGCAATTTCACGTCGGTGGGTGAAGTAGGTGTGTAGACGTCGAGCACGTGCCGTGCATGCCCGTTCTCTATGTAAGGAAGGTTCGATGTCAGTTTCTGTGCGTTTGCGATATCGCAAACGCATAGAAGCGGAAAAAAGAACGCTACGATTAGGGATACGCGGATCATGGCAATTGGCCTTTGCAGGAGCTGTTCCAGGGGCTGTGAGGATGGCACGTCATCGTTACTTGCCAGCCTTCAGAGCAGCCTGGGCTTCGTCGATGAGTTTCTCGAGTTGTTCTTTATCGACGTTATCACCTGCAACGCCGTTTTGTGGGATTTCCAGGTTGGCTATCCATGCGACGCCGTTGAGTAGGATCTTTCTGAAATTGTCGTTGCCCAAGTTTTCGTGCAGGTGCAATCCGGTAAAGCCAAAGCCCCGCCCTTTGTCTTGCCGTTGATATGCCCATGCCATGTGTTGGATTTTGCCATCAGAAACGTCTTTGAAAGCCGCTGGGTTTCCTCCCCGCTCGCTGGTTTTTTCAGAAACGGTACTGATGGGTGGAATCGCGGAAAGAATTGGTGTCACGTCATCCATGTCATTCACAAAACGCATGTGATAATACCATTCGTCGCGGACGCTGAAGGGTTTCACACCGCGCGTCGTCGGATGTTCTGGGATTTCCTTGAAATCAGGTTGCCACCACGGATTGACCGACCATTCCGTTTCGAAGTACCCACCCATCCAGCGCAAGTAGTTGTCACCTGCTTCACCTTTGTTCACCTCGACGCCAAAATGCATCGCCATGAAGCCGGCTCCTCTTCGTACAGCGGCGGCAATCTCGCTGTCGGTTGCGGCGCGTTGCCCATGGTTCAAGCTCACCGCAATTGCATCTGCGTGAGTTAATTTCTTGGGCCAGTTGTTCGTGGAATAAACCACCGCATGGACGTTTGGGTACGCCGCATTCAATTGCTTTGCCAACAGGATTGAGCCCGCCATGAACTCGTGATTGCCTCGGCCGCCGTGGGTGCCGGCGTCTGCGATGAATACGATTTTCTTGACGTCTTTGCCAGCGTCAATTTGTTGCTGGTAGTCGAAGATACCTTTCTCTTGAGCCAATACACCGCAAAGGCAAAAAACCAACATGAAGACGGCGAAGCCTATTGACGTTACTGAAGTCCTAAACATGTAATGGTTCCATGTGTGAGTTGAATGTTTTCGTTGTGCAGTTGCGGTAAGCATCGCATCGACGGGCTAGTTCTTGAAATTAGGATGCTTGGAATCGCCAAACGATTCCATGTACGCAAGTAGATCCAGGATTTCGTCTTGGGTGAATGTGTTTAGCAAACCTGCTGGCATCGGCGAAACCTTAGAAAGTTTTCGTGACTCAATCTCCGACTTTTGGATCTTGACCGTCTCTTCCTCTAACGGATTTGGGCGAAGGACGATCTGGTCGTCAGTCTCTTCCGTAATGCGACCGGAAAAAATCCGACCGTCGTCGGTTTCGATGGCCGTGTTCATGTACTGTTCCGAAAGAACTTTTGATGGCTCGGTGGATGCCTCCAGAATGTCCTGGCGTTTGAATCGGGTTGAGACGGCCGTCAAATCAGGCCCAATCGCCCCTCCTTGATCGCCATAGCGGTGACAAGCGATGCATTGGGCATCGTTGAAGATCTGTTTTCCGCGAGAAAAATTCCGTCCTTTGCTCACTTGATCCAACAAGGGTTGTAAATCGGCAGTCGACCATTCCTTGACCAAATTGCGTGGGGGACCTGGTTTGGGCTTTTGTTTGCCAGAGTGCAGAGCATCGTAGGCCGTCAGTACATCGCTAAGCGCGAGGATCTCGTCAGGCGACATCGTGAATTTTGCCTCTTCGTGTGCATGGGACATGAAATTGGCAAAGCTCGCGCCGTTATTGAAGCCTATCCCCGCTTCTTGAAACCATTGATTGACCTGCGCCGGATGCTCCGTGGAGCGTCCTTGGTTCCACCACTCGAGATAGGCTCTGCGAAGACCGACGTCCCATCCTTTTTTGACATTCCGTAGGTGCACCGCATAAGCAACCTGTTCTTCTTGCGTTGGCGCTGCCTGCATCAATGAAACCGTCTTCGCAACAACACCAGGAGCCTGTAGTGCGATCAAAACTTGGCATAGTTCGCGATTGACCGGTTGGCTCTTCGCAGGATACATCGGATCGATGTCTGCGATCAATTGCGTTGCAACAATCCCTGTCGGTACTCCTTGCCGTGCGATGGAGACTTCGATCACCCGTAATTTGTTGAGAACCTGTTCCTCTGTCAGTTTTTCTGATGGGATTGACGTCAGCGCTTTGAGGAGTGCTGGTTGGGTATCGGGAGATCCGAACCGGGCGAGTGCCAGCAAAGCAGTGAGTGCAGCTTGTGGGCGTTTTTCAGCGAGGGCTTTGGATTGCCACTGCGATACCGGATTGCGTTCGATGGCTAATCGGGCAGCATAGCGAATGATGCGGTCGGGGCTGTCCAGATGAGTCCAAGCGAACTCGATCGCCGCTGGATCTTCCTTAACATTGAACGCCTCTAGTTTACGGCGCAAGTCTCGTGCCTCAGCACCTACTTTATTTAGCAACTCAGCAGAAGCCAGTGGCGTTGCAGGTTCGTTTCCGGTGTAGGTGACGCGGAACAGACTCGCTTGTGTACCACGACCACCGATCGTGAAGTACAACGATCCGTCGTTGCCGATGACCACATCGGTGAGATTCAGAGGTACTCGTCCACCTTTTCCACGTAGCGATTTGGGGGCAACAAAGTTTTCAATGGAACCTTTGTAGCTCGCTCCATCTGGGGTCAAGTGGACCGCCATCAGGCGACCGTAGGTCCAGTCGCAGATGTAAAACGCCTTTTGGTATTTTGCTGGGAACTTAGCATCCGTACCGAAAACGACACCTGTGGGACACCCGATCCCGATGGTGGTCGTGTGAGGCAATCCGTCCGCGTAATGTTCTGGCCATTTTGCACTCCCTTCGCGGAAGCCGTTATCGCCGCCGCGTACGCTGTGGAAGACGTGGGTTGGTCGGTACCAGGGGTTCCCCCAGTCCCATTCCATATCGCTGTCAAAACCAAAAAGTTCGCCGTCGGCATTGAAGCCAATGTCGTAGGTATTTCGTTCGCCTGCGGAAAACAATTCGATGTTCTTACCATCCAAATCCATCCTCGCCACGTAGCCTCCAGGTGGTTTGGCACCGGCTCCAAAACCGTTTCCATCCTCCATTCGAGGCAACGCGAGGTCGTCACCGTAGCTGCGATGTGGCGAACTGGTCGCGAGATCGTTAGGGACTCCAGTGAAATTTCCGCAGACCGCGTAGAGCATTTTGTCCGGACCGAGGACCAAGCCGTGCGAACCGTGTTCACCAGATCCACCTTGCCACTCACGAAGAAATTCCACATCGTCGTAGCTGTCGTTCCCTTTCGTGTCCTTGCAACGGTAGAGCGCAAAGCCTTTGTTACCACTACCGCTGATGTACAGAACATTGTCGATGAAAAGCATGCCCATCGTTTCGCTTACGGGGATATTCAAGATCTCCTGTTGGACGACGTTGCCGTTATCGAGCGTCACACGCGTGATGGGCTGGCCACCTTGGCCGCCGAGCAGCAGTCGACCTTTCGGATCTTTCGCCATACAGATCCAAGAACCGTTTTTCGCCGCGTCGGCGCTGAGAACATGCTCGATGGTAAATCCGGGTAGCGTATCGAGAACTTCTGCGGCGTCGTCGAGGTTGACTGGTTTCGAGCCATCCGCGGGTCCATACACAGCTTTGGTGATCACCAGCTTCTGCCCAGCGGTCGCAGCGATTTCGATTTGACCGTTCTCGCCAATTTCCTTCATCAGCTCCTGATCGCCGACACGGTACTCGATCGTCAGTTTTTTCGGAATTCCTGGAGCTGTATCGCCGAACGTTTCATTGCTCGCTTGGATGACAAGCTTGTTTTCCTTGACCGCCGATGCAACTTTTGAGGTCACATCCGTTGTATCTGCTGCCATAACAGGAACTGCCCCAAGTGCGATCGAAAGACCCGGATGCAGGATGATTGCATACAGAGCGAGTGCATACAGAGCGAGTGCAATCCGTGCGATAGCATGCAGTGAGAACACTCCAAGTGCTGAACGAGTGTGTGCTACAAGGGGGAGTTGTGCGAGCTTCCAATGAAAAATCATGTCGAGCACTTTCTAGAGGAACAAGGGTGATCTGGCGTGGATGCAATCACCGTTATTTGGAATCATCGTGAGTTGAGGTAGATAGGTTGATCGATCGGAACAACATTGTATCTCACCGGAACGTCGGGGGCGACGGTCTGGCCTCCGCCTTCGAGGTTATCCTTCCAACCGTTTAGTACTGGCCTTTCGACCATGAAACACTGGCTGCTCGTTTCGCTGGACCACGAGTTGCAAAAGTTCGACGTGGGATCATTGATGTTTAGCGCATTGTAATCTGTTGTCAGGCTGCTGGATTCACATGGGAACGGAAGCGATGCACACGGTGCGTTCAAGCGTTGGGCCTACGAACTAGGAAATCGAGGAGCGCGTTTGATAAACTCACACTCG
>Ga0114972_10004224_pt1 | contig 10693 bp, 11 predicted proteins | sample M_140807_EF_Meta_FD_87354 | JGI IMG/M metagenome (GOLD analysis project Ga0114972, IMG submission 87354) | Freshwater microbial communities from Lake Montjoie, Canada to study carbon cycling - M_140807_EF_MetaG | ecosystem: Environmental > Aquatic > Freshwater > Lake | place: Lake Montjoie... | reverse complement strand
CTCGCGCGCACGCTCGAAGAGCTCGGGCGAGATTGAGGCCGGGTCGGCATCGACGGTCAGCATGCGCATGACTAGGTTTTTGGCCCCTTTGCCGATAAAGGTCGCAATTTGAGCTTGAGGCAGGCTGGATAGCCCCAGTTCTTGGCGCATGGTGTTGGCCGCGTTGGCCAGATCGGGGATGGTGTCCATTAAGGTGCCATCCAGATCAATCAAGACAGCATCGAAGGCTAAAGACGAAGAGGAAGACTGAGATTCAAGAGGCATAAGGGGCACACAAGACGATTAAAAGGATAGTAGGACTAGCAAGCAGGGGGACTAGGCCGCAACCACAAACTGGGCAAAGTCGTCGTCATTCAACGCTTAGATTGAACGAGTTTCAGCAAGTTTGAGTTGTTCGCGCATGTTTTGAATCACTGCAGCGTAATCGGGTTGGCCAAAGATCGCCGAACCTGCAACAAAGGTGTCTGCCCCAGCGGCTCGGATGGCGCCGATATTATCGACTTTGACGCCTCCGTCGACCTCAAGGGCAATCGCTTGCCCCCCAGCTTGAACGTGCGCATCGATGAGCGCGCGCACCTGACGTAGCTTATCCAGAGTGCCCGGTATAAAACTTTGACCCCCATAGCCGGGGTTGACCGACATCAGCAAAATAATATCGACTTTATCCATGACATGGGTGAGCCAACTCAGGGGAGTAGCAGGGTTAAAGACTAAACCGGCCTGGCAGCCTTGATCGCGAATGAGGGCGAGGCTACGGTCGACATGCCTCGAGGCTTCAGGGTGAAACGTGATGACATTGGCCCCCGCCTTCGCAAATTGGGGGATCAGGCTGTCTACCGGCTCAACCATCAGATGAACATCGATGGGCACGCTGATGTGGGGACGGATGGCCTCGCACACCATCGGACCGATGGTCAGATTGGGTACGTAGTGATTATCCATGACATCAAAGTGGATCCAGTCGGCGCCAGCGGCCACAACATTTTTGACCTCTTCGCCCAAACGAGCGAAGTCAGCAGATAAAATACTGGGCGCGATACGTGCTTTTGGTCGGGCAGTCATTTCTGGCATGATGTTCGGACACCAAAATAAAGTTATTCCATTATTGCAGTTTTCTTTGGATCTCATTGTGAAACCATTTGAGTTAACCGTGGCGGTCGAGCCTCGCTTTGTGCCTGAGCAATCAGATCCGGCCAAGCAACAGTTTGTGTTTGCGTATACGGTGCGCATTACCAATACCGGCGAGCGGCCTGCTCAGGTCATCAGCCGGCACTGGGTCATCAGCGACAGCGAACAAGTCGCTCAAGAGGTGCGAGGTTTGGGTGTGGTGGGTCAGCAGCCATTGCTGGGCCCCGGCGAAACCTTTGAATACACCAGTGGCTGCCCTCTTAAAACGCCTGTCGGTACGATGCGCGGCAGTTATCATTGCGTAGGCGAAAACGGGGTGCCCTTTGAGGTTGATATCCCAGAATTTGTGTTATCTATGCCCCGCACGCTGCATTAAAGGGCAGGTTGCGTTAGCAGCAAACTCTCTTAAAACGCTAAAGACAAGGTCACTCGCGATGCCACGTATTTTTCTTCGAGGTCTGCTGTTGGGTGTGGTGGCGCTGTTAGCCGCCTGTTCAAGCCCGCCGCTCGTGCCAGATGCTGGTCCGGCCACAGGTGCCCAAGCGCCTGTTGTGGTGCCTACGGCTCCGATGGCAGACAGTGCCGCGCGTGCGTTAGGCAGCAAATTTGTCGCGGCTGGTTGGGGCGAGCTACCCGGCTGGACCAATGACGATTTGCGTGGGGTCTGGACAACCTTTGTACGTAACTGTGCTGGGTTGATGCGCCCAACCGCCTTGAACTTAGCAGGGCCTACGCGTGCAACGCCGCGCGCCTGGCAAGCGGTCTGTGCGGCGGCGACTGACCCAGCGCGTGCGCCCGCAGCCAATAATCCCGAGGCCGTTCGCAAGTTTTTGCAAACGTGGCTGGCCCCTTGGCGACTCGATGGTGCAGATGGCAAACCCGCCAGCAATATCGTGACGGGCTATTACGAGCCGTTGGTGGTGGGGTCGCGCCAGCAAGGTGGTGTCTATCAGTGGCCCCTCTACACCGTTCCCGCTGATTTGCTGACCATCGATTTGGGCAAAGTGTATCCAGAACTTGCCGGTAAGCGAGTGCGTGGCAAGCTCGAAGGCAATCGAGTGGTGCCTTACGATAGCCGCGCCAGCCTCGAGGCCTCGGCACGCAAACCACCGGTCGTGGTGTGGGTCAATGACCCGGTTGATAATTTCTTTTTACAAGTGCAAGGCTCGGGCCGTGTCCAGCTAAACGATGGCCCTGGTAAGGGTCAAACGATACGAGTCGCGTATGCCGACCATAACGGGCACCCGTATGTGTCGATTGGCAAGTGGCTCGCAGACAAAGGCGAGATGCAGTTGTCACAAACGTCTATGCAAAGTATTCGCGAATGGGCTAAGCGTAATCCTGCGCGCGTGCCCGAGATGCTCAATGCCAATCCAGCCTTGGTATTTTTTAAAGAAGAGCCCGTCACCGATCCAGAAATCGGGCCCAAAGGCGCCTACGGGATCCCCTTGATGGCACAGCGTTCGATTGCAGTCGATACCAATTTTGTACCCTTAGGGACACCGGTATTTTTAGCCACGACAATGCCTGCGTCGACTCAAACGTTGAATCGTCTGGTGTTTGCACAAGATACGGGCACTGCCATTAAGGGTGCTGCGCGTGCCGACTTTTATTGGGGGTTTGGTGAGGCCGCAGGGGCGCAGGCAGGCCGCATGAAGCAGGCCGGGCAAATGTGGGTGCTTTGGCCTAAGCAGGCTGGCGCACCTAGTGCGCGCTGAGCCATCCTTGAAGACCTCAATCGTTGTCTGCGGCACAGGCATCGTGGGGTTGGCCACGGCGCTGGCCTTGGCGCGACGCGGCCAACAGGTCACCTTGCTGGGCCCGCGCCAGAGCTTTGCGCCCGCCACGCCTGAGGTCTTTCATCCTCGGGTGTACGCCATTTCACCGGCAAGCCAACGATTTTTAGCATCGATCGGGGTGTGGAATATGCTCGACGCACAGCGTTCAACCGCTGTGCAGGCCATGGAGATCCATGGTGATGGTGCGGGGCTGGTCAACTTAAACGCCTGGCAGGCGGCGATCCCAGAGTTAGCTTGGATTGTCGAGTCAGGTGAGATCGAGCGCGTGCTGACCCAGGCGGTGCAGATTTTTGGTTTGAACTGGATCGAAGAAAAATTTGCGACGTATAGCAAGGTGGGTGATGCCGATTATTCCTGCGTCACGACCGACCGAGGCACCGTCTTGCAAGCCGATCTGTTCATCGCAGCCGATGGCGCCCAGTCGCCTTTGCGTGCGGCAGCCGGTTTGCCGGTTGATATCAAACCCTATGGCGTCACGGCAATCGTTGCGCACTTGAATTGCACGCGGCCGCATCAGGGCACGGCCTATCAATGGTTTAACGAGCAAGGGGTACTCGCCTTATTGCCGATGCCTTCTACTCAGGCGGGCTCACAAGTGTCCTTGGTTTGGTCGCTCAGAGAGTCGCTGGCGCAAGAGTTGTTGGGGTTGCCGTCGTCAGAGCAAGCTACCCAACTGAGTCTTCGCCTCGCAACGCTTACCGCGGGGCGGATGGGCGAGCTCACGCTTCGTGGTGCGCTACAGACTTTTCCTTTATCTTTAAATCAGTCGCCAATGATTGGTGAGCGCATCGCCTTAGTCGGTGACGCAGCCCATCGCTTGCATCCACTTGCTGGGCAGGGATTAAACTTGGGATTGGGTGACGTCGAGGCCTTAGTCAAGGTGCTCGCCGAGCGCGAAGCATTTCGTAGCGCTGGCGATGCGATGGTGTTAAGACGTTATCGCCGCGCGCGCGCTGAGCCCGTGTTGGCGATGCGAGTGGTGACAGATGGATTACATCGGTTATTCGAGGCGCAAAGTGCACCGGTGGTGTGGTTGCGTAACATTGGGATGTTGGCGGTTGAAAAAATGCCGCTGTTTAAGCGATACTTAATCGCCGGGGCCTCTCGCTAAGAGTGGTGCCTAAGCAAGACATACATATCGATCAGGAGCAGTACGGTTGAAAAAATTTATGAACGTCCAATGGCTTGTCGCGCTGTGTTTGTTGGGTAGTCTGTCGGCGACCTGGGCTCAAAAAGCCCCTGCGGTCGATACGAACCTCGAGGCCAAAACGCAGGCCGTGCAAAAACTTTTTGCAGAGCGTTTTGGTAATCCGCCTATCAGCGCCGTGCGCTTGACCCCTTATGGCTTGTACGAAGTGCAGCTTGGGATGGATTTGGTGTACACCGACGAGAAAGTGAATTTTGTTTTAGACGGCACCTTAATCGATGCAAAGACTCGTCGCGACATCACCCGCGAACGTCAAGACTCTTTGGCACAAATGCCCTTTGATCAATTGCCTTTCGAGTTATCTTTCAAGCAGGTGCGTGGTGACGGTTCGCGCAAACTGGCAATTTTTGAAGATCCAAATTGCGGCTACTGTAAGCAGCTGCGAAAAGCAATTGATAGTATTAACAACGTCACGATCTTTACTTTCCCGTATCCGATCTTGTCACCAGATTCCACGCAAAAAGTGCGTAATGTGTGGTGTGCTTCAGATCGCGTAGCGGTGTGGGATGCGTGGATGCTTCAGAACAAAGTGCCCGCCACGCTCAATTGCGACGTACCGATTGATCAGATGGTGGCGCTCGGCCAAAAGCTGATGGTGCGAGGCACGCCCGCGTTATTTTTTGCCGACGGGTCGCGGGTGGGCGGTGCAATCCCGAAAGAAGATATTGAAAAACGCCTACAACAGGCGAAGTAGTGATCCATTCTGCAGCGGGCGATGTCACCCAATGTCACTATCAGTTCGTTGCGTAGTTATTTTGTTACAACAAAAAATTAGGAGTATTTGATGCGTATTGCCGTACTGGATGATTATTTAAAAGTTGCCCCCAACATGGCGAAGTGGGATAGCCTCAACGCTGACGTCAGTTTTTTTTCTGAATACATCCAGCCTGCTGAGCTGGCTAAGACCCTTGAGTCGTTCGATGTGATTGTCGCCATGCGCGAACGCTCTGCCTTTCCGGCAACGGTGATCAAGGCCTTGCCTAAGCTACGTTTACTGATCACAACAGGCATGCGCAATAGTTCGGTCGATATGGTGGCTTGCCGCGCTCAGGGCATTGACGTCTGCGGCGCACCCGGAGACCCAAAAAGCACCGGTGCAACGGCTGAGCTTGCTTGGTCATTACTGCTTGCACTGTTCAAGCAAATCCCGAAAGAAGCGGCCAACATGCAGAAAGGCTTGTGGCAAACCTCTATGCCCCCGACCCTCGAAGCTAAACGCTTAGGCTTGGTTGGCGCCGGGCACTTAGGCCAGTGCGTCGGGCGTGTCGGTTTGGCGTTTGGCATGGACGTTGTCGCCTGGAGCCCAAACCTCACCGAAGAGCGTGCGGCTAAAGCTGGCGTTAAGCTTGTGTCTAAACAAGAGCTCTTTGCTACGTCGGATGCGATCAGTGTGCATATGGTGTTAAGCGATCGTTCGCGCGGTATTGTCGATGCCGCAAGTATGCAAACAATGAAATCGACCGCCTACTTGATCAACACCTCACGCGCCGGCTTGATCGATCAGCCAGCGCTGCAAAAATTGTTGACCGAAGGCAAAATTGCGGGTGCCGGCCTCGATGTCTATGACGCCGAGCCTCTGGCAACCACCGATGCCTGGCGTCAAACACCTCGCACGTTGCTCACGCCGCACTTGGGCTATGTCACGCCCGAAAACTTTGCAGTGTTTTACGCAAATGTCGTAGCAGATATTCAAGCTTGGGCTGCGGGTAGCCCGATTCGAGTGTTGAATTAATGCAGCCGGTATTGCCTGTGCACGTCGTTGCACGCCTGTTACTTGTTTTGCTATTAGCCGCAGGGGTGTATTTTTTTAGTGGCTTTGTCGTGCCTGTACTGGCAGCTTTGATCATTGGGTTTGCTAGCTGGCCGTTGTATTCAAGATGGGTAGAGGTGTGCGGCGGTCGCACCACCTTGGCGGCAAGCGTAGCGTTGATATTTATCTTGCTCGTGCTTGTCGCGCCGTTGTCTGTTGCCTTGTACTACTCGGTCAACGAGGCAAGTCACCTGTTGGCCTGGCTCTTGACCGCAAACCGCGAAGGCGTAGCCGCGCCTGACTGGATTGTGGCGTTACCCTATGTTGGTGAGAGGCTAGGCAGTTATTGGGCCCAGTTTTTAGGTCAACCCCATGCGCTTGGCAGTCTGGTCGAGGCGATCAGCGGTCAACATATCGGTAATATCTATCGCGTCGTCTTGTCGGCAACAGGCAATGCGTTTCACATCATGCTGACCTTGTTGTTCATGCTAATCACGTTGTTGTTTGTGTACAAAGATGGCCATCGGATGGTGGGCCAACTTGATATCTTGGGCGAGCGAGTCCTGCCTTCGCGTTGGCAACGGTTTTCGCGAGTGATTCCAGCCACAATTAGTTCTACCGTGACGGGCATGGGCCTGATCGCGATCGGTGAAGGGGTCGTGTTAGGGCTGGCCTACTGGGTTGCCGACGTGCCTTCGCCGGTATTGCTCGGTGTGATCACGGCCTTCATGGCGATGATCCCAGGCGGTGCACCGTTGTGCTTTACCCTGGTGTCATTATATTTGGTGGGCTCAGGTGCCCCCATTGCGGGCGCAAGTTTGTTTGCCTGGGGGACGATTGAGTTGTTTATCGTCGATAAAACGCTGCGGCCCCGTTTGGTAGGCGGCCCAGTCAAGCTGCCGTTCTTGCCCACGTTTTTTGGTTTAGTCGGGGGCGTCAAGACGATGGGAATCGTTGGGCTGTTTATCGGCCCAGTCTTGATGGCCTTAATGGTGGCGCTCTGGCGCGAGTGGGTGCTTGATGTCAAGGCTGCGCAATCTGAGCGCTGAAATATCGATGTCGCTTGTTAAGGCGATTAACTCTGCGGCCGATTCGACTTGCATTTTTGACAGCACGCGAGAGCGATGTAGTTTGATGGTGGCCGCGGCAGAGCCATCGCTGTCGGCGATTTGCTTGTTGGTTTTGCCTTCGATGATTGCCTCGAATACTTCACGCTCGCGCGGTGTGAGCGCTGCATAGAGCTTCTCGACGGCAAGCGTTCTGACTAACAGTGCATGAGTCGCGCGATCGCTTTCAATTGCACGCTCAACAGCCACTAATAAAGTTTGCATTGAAAAAGGTTTCAACAAAAAATCGCTTGCACCCTGTTTCATGGCTTGCACGATTTGTGCGGGTAGGCTTTCACCGCTGATAAAGATAATGGGTGTGGTCCAGCCGTGACTCGCTAAGTCGGCCTGACACTCAACGCCGCTTAGGCCAGGCATACGCATGTCGAGCAGTATCACCGCGGGTGATACGGGCGTGGCATGTTGTAAAAACTCAGCAGCGCTGGCATAGGGGGTCACGGAAAAGCCTTGACGCTCGAGCGTACCGGCTAACGCACTTCGGATTGAGGCGTCATCGTCGACGAGGTAAATGTGACCAGCGGATAGTACCTGCATAATATTTTGTGACACCTTAAGTTTTACCTTAGGTTACAAAAAAAGGGGTACTTATGAAATACGCTAACTAGCCTATGCCGAGTTGACTGCCGCACGTCCCGCCTCAACGGCAAATTTGGCCAAGACAAACGCGCCAGACTTAGGGTCACGCGCGTCGTTGACTGCAGTGAGCGTGGTGGTGAGTTGCGTGGGGCTCAGCTCAACCACGCCGTAGCCGCGCGATGCGGCATTCGCAAAGATAAAGTGAGGATTGAGCTCGAGTTGTTGCGCGATTTGAGCAGGCGTAGTGCTCGATAACGAGGTAATACTCGTGCCACAAAACTCGACGCCAATCGCTTCGCAGTCTGCATTGTTGTAGTCAGATAACACATGCCCCACCCAGTTCTCGTGAATGTCGCCACCTAACACGATAGGGTTGCTTAGGCGGGTCTGCATCATCGAATCTGTCAGGCGACGGCGCGCAGCGGGGTAGCCATCCCAGCCATCATTTCTGATGAGCTGCCCGCCGGTGGTGCTGAAGTTGCGCCGTCCAAACAAGGTCTGCTGGCCGATGAGGTTCCAGTGGCTGCGGGCCGAGGCAAATTGCTGGCTGAGCCAGCGCTCTTGAGCGTTGCCAAGCAAAGTGCGTTGAGGCTGGTTCAGACTATCGCACTTGCTCGGGTCGATACGCGCCGAGCCTGGGCGATTGTTGGGTGTGCAGGCCTGCAGATCGCGATGTTGCCGATCATCGAGCGTGTAGAGTGTGGCCAAGCGCCCATACGACACGCTACCAAATACTTTCGCTTCATCGCCTTGCCCGTTAAGCAACTTCGCAAAACTTGCGCGCGTGACAGGCATGTTTTCATAAAACGCTTGATAGGCGGCACGTCGACGCGCCATAAAGTTCTCGACTGGCGTCCCGGATAAGCCCTCGTGCGTGCCTGCATAGTCGTTTTGAACTTCGTGATCGTCCCAGGTCACCAACCAAGGGTATGCAGCATGAATCGCTTGCAAATCTGGATCAGACTTGTGCAGGGCGTAGCGACTGCGGTAGCCCTCGAGTGTCGTAATCCAACCACCTGTGGTTGGGCGTACCTCGACTGGGCGTGAGGCAGGATATTCGTAGACATAATCGCCTAGAAACAACACGAAATCGAGATTTTCGGCGAGCATATGCCGGTACGCGCTGTAATAGCCATTACCCCATTGCTGACACGAGGCGTACGCTAGCCGTAAGCGCTTCACGTCAGCGTCTGGCGCCGGAAAGGTACGTGTGCGGCCCGTTGTGCTGTTCGCCGTGCCGGCGATGAAACGATAGAAGTAGGCGCGCCCAGGCTCAAGCCCCGCGACCTCTGCGTGTACCGAGTGCCCAAGTGCTGCAGTGGCTTGAACGACACCCGTGGCCACAACGCGACTGAACTGCTGGTCGTGAGCAAGCTGCCAGGTGACCGCCACAGGTTTAGTTGTCAGCCCGGCTGCGTCAAGTGCGGGCGTGCCCAGACGAGTCCAAAGCACTAATGAGTTGCTGGTGGGCGAGCCACTGGCAATGCCCAAACTAAAAGGGTCTACCGACCAAGCTTGTTTAGCCAGACCAACGCTCGGCAACCCTAAAAGGGCCGCCGAGGCGCCAGCAATCTTAAGTAGGTCTCGACGCTGCATCAGAACAGCGCTGCAGCTCCAAACATCGCAAATATTCCGAAGCCCACGGCCACAATCCCCAAGCCGCCAGCCAACCAGGCAAGCATCATGACGTTTGTGATGATCGCAGACGAGGCCAATACAATCGCTACCTGCAACACGCCAGACGAAATCTCTAGGTTGTGATACTTGTGGTTGGCAAGCTCGCCCAGTGCTTGGGCTTTCTTTGCACGCTCGGCAAGTTCTTTACGACCTTCGCCAGTGTCTGGCTCAGTGTCGTAACGCTTGGAAGTTGCAGCCCATTTTTTTATCTGCTCGGCAACTTTTGGATCTTCAGCGTTTGGGCTGATTTGTGCCGATTGTAAAGCGACGTCAGTGGTCGTTTTACGAATCGACTTTGCTTGAAAAAATGCCCATAAGTTCGACGCCTCAACCTGTTTGGTAATCACCTCGGTTTGATACGCTTTACTTAAGGTTTCGCTGATTGCTAAAAAAAGTGCGAGTACTGCGATAACGAGTGCAATTTTTTTGTTGGAGGGGTCAACGTGTCCGTGTCCTGACATAACTGGGTTCCTTAGTGGCTTTGTGGTTGGTGAGCTTGGCTCAATAGTTTTTCGGTATAGGCAATTGCGATGGCGGATAAGACAAAGGCCAGATGAATGATCGTTTGCCACATCAGCGTGGACTCTTCAATGCTAGGCGCATTAATAAAAGTCTTGAGCAAATGAATCGATGATATCCCGATAATCGCTGTTGCAAGCTTGACCTTCAACACCCCTGCATTGACGTGTGATAGCCACTCAGGCTGATCGGGATGATCTTTAAGGCCCATGCGCGAGACGAAGGTTTCCCAGCCCCCAACAATGACCATGACTAGCAGGTTTGAAATCATGACGACGTCAATCAAACCCAGCACGATCAGCATGAGCTCGGTCTCGGTGATCGCCTTGTCAACGCCCATCATGGCAATCAGGTGTATCAGCTCTTTCCAGAATTGCCAGACGTAAACACCCTGCGCAACGATGAGGCCAATATAGAGAGGGGCCTGAAGCCACCGGCTCATGAAGATCCAGCGCGGCAGTAATTTTAAAGTTGAATTGTTGTTGTTCATTGTGAGTGTTTCAAGTGTTGAGAGGCTCAAGCTTTGAATATTTTAAGTTTGGAGTGTTACAAATTAAGTCGGATAGGTGCCAGGTAACAAAATACTTTTATCGACTGTTTCAATGTCGGTGCGGCCACAAAAGGCCATCGTCAGGTCAAGCTCTTTATGTAAGATTTCAAGTACTTTTTTAACGCCAGTTTCGCCCATCGCACCAAGGCCATACAAAAAGGCACGCCCGATATAACAACCTTGAGCGCCAAGCGCACGCGCTTTTAAAATATCTTGACCGCTGCGCACACCGCCATCCATGTGAATTTCGATTTGTTTGCCGACGGCGTCGACGATCGCAGGTAATGACTCTATGCTCGAAGCAGCACCATCAAGCTGACGTCCGCCATGATTGCTGACGATCAGAGCATCGGCTCCGCT
>Ga0114972_10004223_pt1 | contig 10695 bp, 7 predicted proteins | sample M_140807_EF_Meta_FD_87354 | JGI IMG/M metagenome (GOLD analysis project Ga0114972, IMG submission 87354) | Freshwater microbial communities from Lake Montjoie, Canada to study carbon cycling - M_140807_EF_MetaG | ecosystem: Environmental > Aquatic > Freshwater > Lake | place: Lake Montjoie... | reverse complement strand
TCTCATCCCCCCCGCCCCTTCTCCCCCGTCAAAGCCCGGGGGCGAAGGGGTGCCAAGCGGTTGTCAGGGTCCGTGATTGGCGAAGATTAGTGTGGATTCGTATGGCGGAAAGGAGTGGACGAGGAGGCTTGAGGCTTGAGGCTTGAGGCTTTAGGCTTGAGGCTTTAGGCTTTAGGGCAACAGCCGAACAGCCCGATGATTTCTGAGAAATCATCGACAATCAAGCAGCCCTACGCGCGGTCGGCCCCCTCAACCCCCCCGCCCCTTCTCCCCCGTCAAAGCCCGGGGGCGAAGGGGTGCCAAGCGTTTTTGGGTGTTATTGGTTAGCGAATATTAGTGTCTGTGAGCAGTGCGGGTGTTGGGTGTGCGCCCAAGTCCGGCAGCTTACGCACGCCGGCAGTTCTTGCGTCGCCCTCCGGGCTTAAACCAATCAACGTTTAAGCTTCTTAAGATGGCAAAACCGGGGCTGTATCCAACAAAAAACCCGATCTACATCCTCAGAGCACCATCGAGCCTAACAACCGTTCCGTTGAGCATGGAGTTCTCGAAGATGACTTGGACCATCGCCGCAAACTCCTCGGGGATCCCAAACCTCTTCGGAAATACACTCGACTCCAACAACGGTCCTCGGACCTTGTCCGACGCCGCTTGCATCATCGGCGTATCAAACACTCCCGGTGCGATGCTCACGACGCGGATCCCGAGCCTCCCAAACTCCCTCGCAAGTGGCAAAGTCATCGAAGCCACCGCTCCTTTAGATGCCGAATAAGCGCTCTGACCGACCTGTCCATCCAGGGCCGCGATCGACGAAGTCATGATGATCACCCCTCGCTCCTGATCGGGCCCCTGGGGACTCGTTCTAGCTATCGATTCGGCGCCAAAGCGAACGACATTAAACGTTCCCACAACATTGACTTCGATCACTTTGCGAAACGCATCCAAGGACGCTAAAGACTCTCGCCCCAAAACGCGCTCGCCATGGAGAATTCCAGCACAGCAGACCACCCCTGAAAGCTCTCCAAACTTCTCGACCCCTTGCTTAACAACGTGTTGCACCGAAGCTTCGTCGGTCACGTCGGCCTGGCCATGCGTGTAACGGGCTTGCCAGTCCTCTGGTCCCTCCCATGTGTGTAACCAAGTTGGCTCGGAGGTTCGGTCTAGACCGATGATTCTTGCGCCGAGCTCTAAAAGCCGCTGGACGCAAGCAGCCCCTAAGCCGGAACTACATCCCGATACCAAAATGGTTCTGTTGGCAAACTGCATGTCCGAAAACTCCTGCATCGCAAAACGCTGAACTTGGGATCATCATGCCAGCGACCAGCCTTCGCGTGGCTCACGTTGGATGAACTGTGTGGCTTCTGGACAGTTCGTGGCTCGCAGTGCGACTGGATCCCACTGGAGCTTTTTGCCTGCGCGATAAGCGACGTTCCCCAAATGATTTGCGATCGTCAGAAGTCCTGCGTAGTCAAAAGGGCTTCCCGTTGGTGTGCCGTTTCGGATCGCTTCTAGCCACTCACGCTGCTGGCCTGGCGATTCTCGCAAGAATGGCTTAGGGCCCTGGAACCCCTTAAACTTCTCCTCTGGCAACAACACGTGCCGACCATAGTCGCTGAGCAACATTCCATCTCTACCGACGAACAAAATCCCACTTTCCCATGCCGGAATCGCTTTGTCTTTCCACAACTGCGGCTTGTCGGCCCCCTGATACCATGAGACCTTGCATGCAGGCATATCCCCTCGCGGTCCATATTCATAAACCGCCGTCATCGATGCGGGCGCAATCTCCTTGTGAGGGGGAGGCCCGAACGATTCGATCGTCTGGGGATGATCGAGCTTCAGCGCCCAGAATGGTAGATCGTTGAAGTGGCTACCCAGGTCCGACATGGTCCCGTTGGCAAAATCCCACCATCGATACCACTTGGGACCCGGCAGGTAGACGTCATGATAAGGTCGGATCGGGGCTGGACCGACCCAAAGATCCCAATCGATCTCCTTGGGCACCGGCTTGGCCTCGCTCGGGCGATCTGTCACATAGACTATATCGCCGTTCTTCTTGGAATCTTCCTGACTCTGGAGTCCCCAAGCTCTCGAGGTCCAGACATGGGCCTCGGTCACCGGACCGATCGCACCGGACTGAATGAGTTCAACCACACGGCGATAATTGGCCCCTGCATGGATTTGAGTTCCCATCTGAGTCGGTACCTGGGCCTTGGCCGACTCCTGCATGATCCGCTGGGCCTCTTGGACGTTGTAAGTCAACGGCTTCTCACAGTAAACTGGCTTTTTCTGTTGCAAGGCCGGAAGGGTTGCGAAGGCATGCGTGTGCTCGGTCGACGAGACAACCACTGCGTCAATTCCTTTGAGATCGTCGAGCAATCGACGAAAGTCCCCGAACCGCTTGGCTTCGCCATGCTGCTGACCGACGCCGTCGAGGGTATTGCGATTCACATCACATATCGCGCCGACTCGCACCCCTCCGGCAGAAGTCATTTCCTGAAGATTCCCGCCCCCTCTGCCACCAACACCCACGAAGGCCAGATTCAGGACATCGTTGGGACTGTAAGCTTTGGCGAGACGAGGCGTGCACGCAAACCCCGCAAGCATGGCGGCTTGCTTGAGGAGCGTGCGACGCTCAAGCGATTGGCTCTGAAGAGTGGATGTCGATGGCATCGCGCAAGGTTCTCCCGGAAAATATAGAGAAGGAAGTGTTTAAGCGGATCTGATCCACGAGTTTACTCGATCGCCCTGACCAAAGAAACGGTCCAGCGGAGTGTTACCACACCCTATTTTCGGTAAACGCTGATCAAACCCCTTTTGGGAAAACTTTCCAGCGAATCCGCGATCCGATAACCATGCTCATCGAGCATCTGCCTCGCCTTTTGGCTGGATTGATTGATCACCACCAAACTCGGTGGGTCGATCGAAAGGGTCTCCTCTAATGCTCGATCGTCCTGACAAAAGTTCAACGGACCTCTCGAATAGAAAACCATACTTGGCCGAAACATACCAACCACCGCAGGCTCTCCACGCAAGGCGCTGCCTTGCATAGGTGCAATGGTCTCGATGGCGACTTGCTGTGGTGTTTGGAATCGATCAATCCCAGGGATGATCAGCTGCCAAATCAAGCTTACCCAACCCACGCATAGACCTGCAAGAACCCATACTCCCCATGCCTTTTTCTTCGAGCTTTGAAGATACCACCCAACCAATCCGCCTCCGATGAGCAGCCATCCCAACCAAGAAAAAGTTAGTATCGCCGGGAGCATCTTGCGGTCTATTTCCAGTCGATCCACCCAAGCATCCCCGAATCGAGATCCAATCGCAAGTGTTATCCCACCGATCAATGCTCCAGAAAAAATCATGAACAACCAACCCGCCATCGGCCAAAGATTTCCACGTTGGATATCCTCGTCGTCTAACCGGTCTAGCCAACCAGAAAAGTAACTCCCGATCCACAGCGCCAATGCGGGGTAAGCAGGAATGATGTAATTGGGTAGCTTGGTGCTCGCTACAGAAAAGACGACGAAGTAAAAAAATAGCCATACGCTTATGACCGCCCAAGCAAGTCGCAAAGCGACCGATCGCCTGGCGCGCAGGGCGTGAATCCCAATCGGGATGGCAAACGAAGTCCAGGGGAAAAATCCGATCAAGCTTGCCACCAGGTAGTAGTAGATCGGGCCGCTGTGATTATCCATAGGCTTCGAGAAGCGAGCCAGATGCTGCTCTCCGAAAAACTCCGCCAGGAACGCTCCGTCGGTCCTTTGATTGACGATCCAAAACCACGGTGCCGCGACCGACAACAAAACGATTGCCCCTGCAAAGGGACGCATCGACAATGTCGCTTGGACGAATCGACCCACCGAAAAGAGTTCCTTCCAAGCCATCGTCTGACCGCAAACCCACGGCCAGAGGAACGTCAATGTCCCCAAGATCGCAACTGGAAATGCAAACCCGATGGGACCTTTGGATAACACCGCAAGTGCGATGGCCAAGTAGATCATCAACCATGTGCGCAGTGGGATTCCAGGGAAATCACGAACCTCTGAAACACCACGCTTGGACCACGCACTCACCTCAGAGACCCATAGCGTCAAAGCCAAGAGGATGAAAAAACCCAGATGCACGTCGGCCGTTGCAGAACGAGCCACCACCGTGAACATCAAACTCGAGGCCAGGGCCAACGACGCAATCAGTGCCGTCTTTCGGTCGATCAGCAACCGACCGAGCCGATAGGTCAAGAGAACCATCCCGGTCCCAAATATCGCTGACACCCACCTCGTAGCAAACTCCGAAACCCCAAACAGATGGAATCCGGTGAGCATGCCCCAATACATCATCGGTGGCTTGTGCGCAAAGAGTTCCTGGTTGAATGTCGGGACGACCCAGTCCCTGCGATCAAACATCTCCCGCGCGACGCTCGCGTAGTAGCCTTCGTCTTGATCCCAAAGCCGAGTCTTGCCAAGCCCCAGCCACAAAACCAACACACAGACGACGACCAGTAGAGCGCTGTCCGTGCGCCAACTGCCAGTGCTCCAGTCGTTGTCGGACTCATCCAACCTAGCAAGACTCGATTGCATACGGAATCTTTAGCCCACTTTCCTGATGGGCGATGGTAGACTGATCGGGCCATAAATCCTCGGCTCGATGCGTACCTGGCCTGATGATCCATCCGTCGTATCGAGCCACATGGCTCTGGATTGCTGGGGCGACTTTTCGATATTGCAAACCTCGCTGACTACATACAGTGGGCGCTGTTTGGATTCCTCGAAAACACGCCCTACGTAGTCCCCCAAAAGCCCAATCGCGGTCATCTGAATACCGCTCAGACCGAGCAAGAACCCAATCCACGCCAATGACGTTGTCGTCGTCCATGAAGCGACAAGACCAATCAGGCAGCAACCAAACGCAATGAACGATCCTGCGAGCATCGCTGCACCAAGGTACGAACTGGCCTTGAGCGGAAGCGGAGATGATGATGCAATCGCAGTCCAAGCCAGCTTAATCAATTTCGACAGTGGATATTTCGTCTGCCCCGCAGCTCTAGCAGGGCGATGGAATAGCAAAATCGCTTCCTTGAGGCCAAGCCAAGCCACCAAGCCACGCATGAAACGATGCTGCTCGCGAAAACCACGAAGGGCGTCGGCTGCTCGGCGCGTGTACATGCGAAAGTCGCCAACTTCAGGCTCGATCCGTTTATCGATCCCAAATCGCATGACTTGATAAAAAGCCGTCGAACTCCATCGCTTGAATAATGATTCACCGTCTCGACCGGTCCGCCTGCAGGATACCACGTCGTAGCCCTCGTGGATCTTGTCCAGCATCGGCGCGAGCATCTCTGGCGGGTCCTGCATGTCGCAGTCCATCACCACCACAATGTCACCCGTCGCGCAATCCAAACCAGCCGTGATGGCCGCCTGTTGGCCAAAATTGCGACTGAAACTCACGAGCTTGATCCTGCTGTCGAGCTCAGCCCGCTGGCGGATGATCTGATCCGAACCATCGCTGCTCCCATCGTTCACTAAAATGATCTCGTAGTGATCGGAGAGCTTCGATAACGCCCTGGGCAATGCCTCAAAAAGATAGGGGAGGACTTCGCATTCATTGTAGACAGGTGAAACGACGGATATCTTCACAATCATGGCTCCGATCGAGGGACGTTGCGTCCAGGAGGGATAGCGAAAATAGAGGGGTTGCGTCAATACCAGCCATCAATAGGCTTCGTCACCAAAAAGCATTGGCTGGAATGCTTGCTTTCCTGCGTTTTCTGTCTCGCCAGTCGGATAAACTCCCATCCAATGCCTCAATATCTCACCGGCCATCGCGGCTCCGGATTCAAGCGCTCGGGCAACACCTAGCGAACGGCCCAGAAAACCCCGCAAATCGGTGTTGTAAATCCAATCGCCGCAAGCCCCAATCTGCTGCTCGCCGTCCCATAGGCATGGCGATTGCCGATCCTCTAGCAAGCTGGACTCTGCGGCTTGGGCGTAACGCCAACGGTGCGATTGAACGCTCAGGACTCCAGGAATCGGACCCAATCCCAACTGACCGACCGCTTGCATCAAGGTCTGCACAACGAACTCCGGATCGCTCTCGATCTGTTGATTCGACCAATCATGATTGGCATGGATCGACCAGATATCGCCAGTTGGACTCCCTGCCGATGGGCTCGATCTGCCAGGCTTGCCTGATCTGCCAAGCTTGCTCGACTCCCGACTGATCCAATCCAAGCATGGATGATTTTCGAAAGCGATCGCATCCAAGGGGATATCCCAGACTCGCTCAAACTCGACCAAGAGTGCCCAGGTCGGTTTCATCTTTTGCGAACAAGCGACCTGCTTCCATGAACAATCCTGATCGAGAATCGCAGCGGCTTGCGGCGACGGGATCGCCAACACGACACAATCGAAGGTCCCCGAATCGATGCTCGATGTGCTGGAATCATCGCCGATTAGAGTCCCTTGCAAACTCCAACCTCGAGCATCCCGCTTGATGCTTTCGACCGTGCTGCGACATCGAACTTTCAACGATTGGGCTAGGTGTTTCCCGAGCTCTTTCATGCCCCCCTGGCCCACCCACATCGGTGAGGCTCCTAGCGAGCAAGACGATAGCGAAGCGGTCCCCGAGGCATTGCTCCATTTGGCGAGCCTAGGTTCCCATCGAGAGATGATGGACTCCTGTTGCCAGGATTGCAACAAAGGTTCGAATCGTTTGGAGGGGACTTCAAAGAATGGAGCGCCGTGATCGATCGAGCCACCGGAGTCCAATCGCCTGGTGGCCGCGCGGCCTGCGGCTCCACGGGATTTTTCAAACACCTCGACTTCCAAGCCCATGTCCGCAAGGGTCCTGGCACAAAGCAATCCCGAGAGGCCCGCTCCGACCACAGCAATTTTGCAGGCCCGACCTGCGATCGGCCGGTTGACTATGGTTTGATACTTCTTCAGATCCAATCGTCCAAGATGCTCCGAGGTCGGTCGCGGTCGGACGGTGCCCAGCACCTGTTGCTCAGGATAAAACGGGCGATCGAACTGACCTAAACACCAAAGAATGCCGCCATAGGAAGCAGGATCGCGGCCGTCGAGCGCATAGCGATGATTCAGGTCGATCAGCCACGCGAGGGCTTGCTCGGGTGAATCGGTCCACTGCAAAAGGGATTTGCCCCAAGTCATACGAACGTTGTTGTGAAGCTCCCCATGCTTGAGCAAACTCTGCTGGCAAGCGTTCCACAACGGGTCGTCGGTCTGTCCGCGAGCGAGTCTCTCCCAGGAGTACAGTTGGTCCCGACGATCCATTTGGTGTTTGCGCAAGGTCTCGACAGCCCAGGTCGGGAGTGTCGTCAAAGATTGGTAGTCACTGCGATAGAAGCAATAGCCATAGGCGATTTCTCGCCAGATCAGAAGCTCATCGAGATACTTTTCAGCTCGTCTTTCATGTGCCTCGCGAGCCAATCGCATCGGAGAGACCATCCCGTAATGCAAGTAGGCCGACATCCGACTCGATGCCTCAGTGCACGGATCATTCCGCTTGGCAGCGTAGCGATCGATGCGGTGCTTTAAGAAACTTTCCCAACGCGCATAGCCTGCTCGGGTTCCTCCGCGCGTGTCGGACACCGGGGGGACCATGGGATCAATGTCGCAATACGCCACAATCTTGTAAGGTTCGATGGTCTTTAGATCCAACGGGCAAAGCGGTAGCTGGCCATCGAAGTATTCGGGGGTCGATCCCTTGACTGGCCAGACTCTCGATACGCGTTCCTGGTAAAGCTTTTTCGTCGCATCTCGAAAGGCAAAGGCGCGGTCAAAGGCTTGGCCGACCAACTGCATGGGAACCACACACGCTGTATCGACGGCGAGGATCGTCAGATGACTCAGATGAGCAAGTCGTTTCAGCCAGCGATCGGTGGGTTCGCCCGGAAAGTCATCGGTGATCAACAGATCGGTTTGCTGGGCCAAGAGAACAAGCGATGGTGTAGGGTCGTTGCGTGTTTGCAGATGGAATGCATAGCGGATCCCACGCTCGCGATAAGCTTCTTGAAGATCCTTGGCTGCTTGCAGTTGAAACACATGGTGACGGTCCGACGCGTAGCGGTAATCGGACGAAAGGCCATGGTAGACAACCAAAGGTCGCTTGAGCGCCTCGGCTAGAGTGCTGGCGACTTCCAACGCGGGGTTTTCATCGACCCTTTGGGCATGATGCGTCCAATAAACAATTGGACTGCGACTTGCCGCTGGATGGGCCGCTGGATGGGCCCCGGACCCGCAGCGTTCGGTAGAGCGATGGAGTTTGGCAATCGACCTTGTTCGCTCCCGCAGATGTGCAGGCAACATCGAGAGCCACTGCTCGGACTGTGAGTTTTGCTGAGTCATTCGGGTCGATAAAGCCATCGTCCGCAGCTAGAGCAGGGGATTGGGTGGCCTTGGCGAAGTTGATCGACAACGCGGGGTGGAAGGCCAGTGTTGCATCCACCACAGGAGCGATCATCGAGCGGAGCGAACGACTCCTCGCCACGGGTTTTTACGAGAGGCTGGTAGACAGCTGCAAAGTCCTCCGGCAGATCTCCCTCGGCTTGCTTGAGCTCCCCTTCGAACCTAGCCAACTCCCCGTGGAGCAGTACGACTCGCTCTCGGATCTTGGCCTGCATTTTGGCACAGTCCTCTTCGATCATCTTGAGCTCACCTTCCAATCCGACGAGCTTGCTTTGCAGTGAATCGATGCTCTCGAGAAGCTCAAAGATCTCATCGGACAGTACGCTGTTTGCCTGAGTGTCAGCCGCAAGCTGATCCTTGACGGCTTGGTACTCTCGATTGTTCGACGCGCCGTTGAGTTTGCCTTGCCACTCATAGAGTTTGGCTTCGTATTGACGTTGTTGGAGTTGCTTGCGGTCGGCCTCCATTCGGCTTTTCTTGATTGCATCCTTGCAAGCCGCAACGCTGTCGCGAGCCTGCTGGGCTTTCGTCTCGGAAGCTTTGATCTGCTTGGGCGCCCGTTCGATCTGACCGCGGATATCCGCCACCTGGAGCAGGATTTCGTGAAGTCGGCGAACGACCGTATCGCTTACTGGCATAGATGTCAAACTCTCAATTGCTGGCCTGGAACATGCTCTAGGAATTCTCTTAGGCAATGTACCTACAAGCGATTCGGAAAACCAGGGTTACTCCCGGTGCTCTGGGCGGGTTTTTTGCTATGCTAATGCTGTTTGTACGGTAGTTTTTTGCTGGGATTTCAAGGGAGTGATAAGGGGAGCTTGGTAATGATTGTCCGCTGGCCGATGCTGTTGGGGATCGTATTTCTTTGCTTGGTGGGTTCCCTAGGGGCTCAAAAAGCCCATGCGCAGCGGGCTATCCCCAGAACGACTTGGGACGAAAAAACTGCGGACCCGAGTCCTGAAATTCCTTTGCAAACGATTCCAACGGACGAGCAAGTCGATTCGCAGATCGCCAAACGGACACAAAACGCCAAGGCTGCTGGGGGGAATGTGCCGGCCGACTTGCAAGCTCTCTTCGATGGGGCCCAGCAATCTCGATCCGTGCTTGAATTCAACAGCATCATCGAACGATGCAAAAATATCGCAGGGGACACCACTCGGCTTGTTTCCGAGCGATCCTATGCAAAAAAACTCCTGAGCTGGGCCGCGAACCGTCGAGGCGAACTCCGATCCGACATGGCTGGGGAAATGGTCACCGCTCGTCAACTAGCAGAAGCTGAAAATCTAGACCGCGCGGCGATCGACGACTTCCGTTTAGCCATCCAAAACGATGCTGGTCGATGGCGTGCACACCACAACTTGGGGGTGCTTCTTGCCATCGCCGGTGATTTCACCAATGCCATCAACGCCTTGAGCAAGACCATCGAACTGAATCCGAAATTCGTGGAAGCCTTTCACAACCGAGGCGAGATCTACTTTCGGAAAGGAAACTACAACGCAGCGATCGAGGACTACAACCAAGCGATCGCTTTGAACCAGAAAGACGCCGATCTCTTTAGCGGGCGAGGCAACGCGCGGTTTGCACTCGGACAAATCGAAGCCGCCTTGGCAGATTACCAGTCGGCGATGAGTCTTGCCCCAGATTCGGCCAAAGTCGCAACGGAGTTCGCCGATACTTGCCAATCCCTCGGCCGCTGGAAAGAAGCTGCGGAAGCTTATCAAAAGGCCATGAAGGCAGATCCAAACTATGTGCGAGCCCTCCAGAACGCTGCTTGGATGATGGCGACTTGCCCCGAGGACTTCTACAGGGATCCCGATGCGGCGGCCAAGACGGCTCAAAAGGCGATCGATGCGAGCCGAGGGAACATCAACCCCCACTTAATGCACGTGCTGGCCATGTCCCAAGCCGCTCAGGGTGATTTCTCTAATGCACTCAACACAATCAATCAAGCGATACAGCTGACTGATGAAGGTCCCCTGCGCAGTGAACTCAGCCAGCACCGCTCACTGTTCCAAAAGAAAAAGGCTTATCGCCAACCGCCCCCAAATAACTAGAGCTTAGCTGGGATGGCCAGCGGGTCTGCTTTGCTAACTGCCCTCAGACCGCCTGAATACATGCACCGAGTGTTTCTCGATGCGCTGTAAATCTTCCATTTTTGCGTAGTTTCCAGCCAAGCAGAATCGGGGCTGTGTTATCTTCTCCGTACTCAGTCCGCCGCGGCGGACGGTACTCGTACTCCTACTCGTGCTCGTGCTCGTGCTCGTGCTCGTAC
>Ga0114972_10004222_pt1 | contig 10701 bp, 8 predicted proteins | sample M_140807_EF_Meta_FD_87354 | JGI IMG/M metagenome (GOLD analysis project Ga0114972, IMG submission 87354) | Freshwater microbial communities from Lake Montjoie, Canada to study carbon cycling - M_140807_EF_MetaG | ecosystem: Environmental > Aquatic > Freshwater > Lake | place: Lake Montjoie... | reverse complement strand
TGCAACCAGCCCACCATCACGGATGCCGCATTTGTGAATCTCAAAGGCATCCACACGCTGAATATGAGTAGGTGCGACCAGCCCACCATCACGGACGGCGCATTTGTGCATCTCAAAGGCATCCACTTGCTGATATGATTGCTTGCAACCAGCCCGCCATCACGGACGCCGCGTTAGTGAGTCTCCGGGGCATGGTTAGGAGGAAAAACTACTACTATTGATAGATAAAAGATATTGTGTGCGTGTAAATTTTCTTTTTCAGGGTGACCATTTGGTCTTGCTCTACCAGCTTAGATTTCTGACACCGTTGAAGCTCCCAGGGAGAAGGAGTGCAGGGGCATCGAGGGGAAAAAGGGTGCTCTTATGCTTGAGCATATGATGTCATATGGCAGTCCCCAGACCCCCCCCTTCGTTTCTAAGGTGCTTTCTTCCCATTAAGAATGCACATCTTGGATATGAGTTGGAAAAAGGATCCATCAATTGTTTATCTCGGCACCCACAACTGTTTTCTTCTGAATGGGAAGCCCGAGATCAGCAAAAATGTCAGCGGACCAGTAAAAACAGTTTAAGGGAAAGTTGTTAAAGACCCCTCTGGACTTGATAAGCTGCATTTTTTCTCAGAAGGGGCGGGTGCCCTTAGATTGGCTCTAGCATAAAATTGTTTTAGAAGTGCCACTGCCTCTTCCGCCCTCAACCCATGCTTTACCTTCGCCCGTCCCTCTGTAACATCCAAAACCGTGCCGCAGCCTCCAAACTTTTCATTCGGGCAGCCATATACCACCTTTTTTATGCCCACTTTGCACAGTGCGTCAGCACACATTATGCAAGGCTCCACAGTAACAAACAGTGTGCAATTCGCAAGTATGGTCTGTAGGCGTTCTTCGACACTTCCCGCGGGCGGTCCACCATTCGTTAAGCCCGCAATTAAATCATTAAGAAGTACTATTTCAGCATGTAATGTTGGGTTGTACGATTCATTCGTGCGATTATGAGCGCGCGCCAAAACGCGATACACTCCATTAGATTCCGCGGCGACCACACAACCTATCGGAACCTCGCGACTGTTCAGCGCCTTTGAACCTTCATTCAATGCCAATCCCATCATACAATTATCATCCCCTTCAGGCTCCTGCGTATTCATTCAATTTAGGTCCCCGGACCCCGGACGTATAAAAATAAATTAAAAAAAAAAAGTAAATTCCGGAAATTCCAGGAAATTCAGGCCTTACTTCACCAAATGCTTATCCTTTTTCTTCTTCTTTCTCTGTTCTGCTTGCCTCACGTGCTCGGAAAACTTCTCTTTGGTTATTACGATGACAATTTAACAGAAACCCCTTGGGTTTCTATCCACCAGGCATTCTCCCTTGCTGACGCAAACTCAACCTTTATCAATTTCAATGTTCCCTCCCTTTTACTCATCTATGACGCAGTTTTTCAGGGTTCTCCTCAACGTATGATCCTTCAATCCAATTGGCGGACCCAATTAGCGTCCTTGATGAGTGAGGCAGCGCCTCTGTTTGCTTCAGGCGCACTCACGGGCGGAGACGAGTTGGTTTGGAATTGTCTTGCTCCCTCCAATCTCACTTTGGTAGCGGATGCTGTGCGGGAGCTTTGCCCGCGCGGGAAATGTACAGTGTGGTACAATGAGGCAGCAGTGTTCGGGGCAGCCAATGGATTCAAAGACAGTTGTGGGAACTTTGTTTCTGATTTTTCGATCCCCAAGTCCCTGGACCTATTTTCCACGGATATTTACCACATGGATGGAGTGGTGGAAGGCTGGGTGGACAGCCGGGTAAAAGCATGGTATGAGGCTTGGATTTTCCCAAACATTACTTCAGAACAAAAAGTGGTTCTCGTTCCGGGTAGCTTTGGCTCCAACGTCAACCACTACCCCAATGGCACCTCTATTTGTGACAAAAAATGCTATGATGTTATGTGTTCACACGATGCCATTGATTTCAAAGCCTGGGCTGTGGGAGACGATCGTGTTGCGGGCATATTCCCATGGAACTGGGGGGGGTGTGCCGCGTGCAATGGCTCACGATGGACTCCACCACACACATGCTGCATGGACGAGCTGGGAACCCGCGTTCAGCCATTGACTGCAGCCTCATGGAAATACCTGTTTGGCTCACTTGCTTAGGGCCTCTAGAGCCCTCTAGACTGCCTAGAGAGGTTTTTTACACTACAGCGCGTGGAGGCGTTAACCGGCCGTGGTGTTACCGCAGCAGATTGACCAATGGACTCTTGTAATATAATATAGTAGTTTAAGTGTGTGTATGTGCGAGTTCTCCTTGTCGATTCAAAAAAAGAGGAAGAAGGAGATTTTGCCTCACAACAAAAACACCCAAAACCCCTCTCTCTCCTCCCTCGCGGCGGAGATGTCATGCAGGACAGAACACAGTCGCAACAAGGGGTGGGGTGTCGTCAAGTTCAACACTAATGAGGAGGCCATCTCCGCTATCGCTGCCATGAACGCTACGGAGTGTGGGGGATGCGCAATTGAGGTACGCCGCGGCCTGTGGGGGTGTGCGGAGGAGGTGCAGCACCGAGGGAAGTGAATTTTGCGCAGGCACTCGCTCAAGTCCAAGCCGAAGAAAGGTCACGCCTCAGTAGTACACATTAACTCCCGCAACCTCTATAAACGAGTCCTTGCTGCCACTCTGCCAAGTTCCAATGGCTTCCATGCCAAGCACCCACAGGGGGTGGTTTGGCAAGCCCTTGAGTTGAAACACTGCCTCAGCCGTGCCTGTGCTGGTCGCGTACGTGTTGAGCTGTTGAGCCACAACCGCCCCATTCAGGGTCACGCGCGCGTAGCCATTGGATGACCCCGTGCCGTACAGTAAGCCTAGGGCTTTGGGGTAGGGGGGGGTTGTGGCATTGACGAGGGAGGCCGCCACGGCAGTGGCCCCGCCCCACTTTGAGAGATAAATTGTGCCATTGGGGGTGCCCCGGGGGGCCCAGCGGTCCGCTGGGGAGAGGGAAAAGATGGAGGCAGGGAAGTGCGTGACGTTTGTGGAGGGGGCAGAGCAGGGCGTGAGGCGGAGGACTCGGGCGTCGTGGCTGGGTAGGGGGAGCTCCAAGCCCCCTGTAAAGTTACCCAAATACGTGCCACTGAAAAGCTCCCGCGCGCACAGGGTGGTGTCATCGCCAATGCCAGGGGCCTCCAACCACGCCCACCTTGCCACGGCACTCGCAGCGTCCTCCCCGTCACGGTTTTCGAGGACCATGGCGTACTCCCCCCCCGCCAGAGGCCCCCCCCACGTATGTACCCCCCCCACGTCAGTGTCTAGTCCGTCGTTTGACACAGCCAGCACCCGGGTGAGGCAGAAGTCATCCACAGCGGGTTGATGGTCAGAGGTGAAGTCGTAGCACCCTGCGCTGCCCTCGTAGCAGTGATAGTTATTCCCCAGGCCAAACAGGGCCAGGGAGAGGTGCCCAGAGGCCGGCGAAAAGTACCACATTTGCCGGGGTTCGTAGCCATCACAGTCCCGTGAGGTGCAGGGAGGCGGGAACACGGGGGGCTCAAAGGTTAGGTTGGTTATACCAAAGGCAGCGTCTAAAAGGGTCTCGTTGTCTTTCCCATACCGCGAGCCCCACACGGTGCCCGTCCCAGCAGCCAGAGTGGCATTAAGTTGAGGGTTGAAAAGGTGCGTGACGGTGAGAGGCTGGGGTAGCTCCCAGGCCTGGGAGTCGTCAGAGGCGTTGCAGGGCAGAAGGACGGGGATGGGGGTGGGGCGCTTGAGGTAGGGGCGCGTAGCTAGACAACGCCCAGTGGCTGCGTGCACCACTGTAAACGTGCCTTTGTCGCTATTCCCCTTCCCACCACTGCGCGTCTCAAGCCCCCACACCAACTCCCCTGCACTCACGCCATTCACGCCTCGCTCAGTGTTTGCAGTGGTGCAGGGTGCCAGTCCCACGTACATGGGGGACACGCGGCCGCTGCTGGCGGTGAGCTTGAGCCCGGGCACACCCAGTTTGTCCTGATTTAACGCTATGACTTCTGCATTTCCAACCGTGGCAAGGGTCTCTGCCGTGAAGTTCTGTATATAGGCGCCCAGGAGGAGGGGGGACTTGGTCACAGCCCACACGGCAAAGATGCTCCGGCACTCTGCCTCGCTCACCCCCCCGTGCCCGCACATTATAGCGTCTGGGTCAGCCCATTTTCCTGGGCCTGCCAGGGGCAGCCAGTTTGCGTTTAGGTCTGCTCGATTCATGGAGGAGGCGTAGGAGGCCTCTATGTCGTTTGTGGTGCGGTACATGTTGCTGAACTCGCCATGGCGGGGCGTGGGAGTGATGGTGAAGGGCTCCGTGGAGAGCACCATGGCGTGACCACTCCGGTTAATGGCATCAGCCATGGCGTGGTAGCGAGAGTTTCCAAGCGCGTACTGAAAGCAAGGGTGAGTGGGAGTGTGTGTGGGGGGGGGAGGGGGGATGAAGGGTGAGAATGGTTAGCCAGGAGAGGGAGGTTTGACTCAACAACCTCTCTCGCGCAATCAGTTTAACAAAAAAAATCACTGTACCTGAGCGCAATTATCGTACTTAAGAAAGTCAACGTCCCACTCCAGAAAGGACTTTGCGTCTATATCCTCGTAGTACAGGGACCCAGGGCGACCCGAACACGCGACCCCTGACGCAGATGAATAGAGCCCAAAGGTAAAATTATTTGCGTGTAAGAAGGCAGTTACATTATTCAAACCATTGGGCCAGCGCTTGGGGTCTGGGACAATACGCCCATCGGGACCTCTATGCGCACTCCAACCGTCATCGCATCCTATCATTACATATCCTTTAGCTTGCAAACCTGAGCTTTGCAGGTAGCCAGCGACCTCGTGAACAATGAGATCAGAGATCCCCCAGCCCACGGCCATCCATGAATTGTAACCCATGGGGGGACTTCTTGCCTTTCCATTTTCAAGCGCAAGAACAGTGGAGAAAAGAAAAAGGATCGAAAATGAAAAAACCATGTTCCAAAGTCGATTCAAAAGGTGGAGGGAGAGAGGGAACTGAACAGTCCGTGAGCTGTGTGAGCGTGGGGGCGATGTGAATACTGCTAGGGCTAGGGCGGATAATGGTCGCACTGCCCTGAACAATATTTATCACTTTCTTTTTTTTCTCTCTCTCCCTTTTTTTTATATATAACTGCGCAGTTCGCAACTGCAGGATATATATATATAATGCACATCAAATCTCTGACATTATCAGGTTTTAAGTCATATAAGGAGACAGTAGTAGAACTTTGTGAGGGTACCACTATCATCGGTAAGTCGCGCTTTTTCCCCCCTTGGACGTCCGAAAGCTGAATCCCAGTATTTCTCACGCCCTTCCAACCCACTTCTTTTGAACTGACCTCGTCGACTACTCTCCACAGTTGGTCGAAATGGCTCTGGAAAATCAAATTTCTTTGACGCCATAAAGTTTGTGCTGGGAGAGTCCCACGACCCCCGTGCCTCCTCCCGCCAAGCCCTACTTCACGACGGCGATGGCGGAGAGCAGATAGTGTCAGCCTACGTAGAAATAACGCTAGACAACAGCGATGAGCGCCTCCCTGTTGAATCCAACGAAGTAACCATTCGACGTCAGGTGGGCGCGAAGAAAGACGAATACTTCGTGAACATGAAAAAGTCCCAGAAGGTTCGTAGCCCCGCCGCTTTCCTAAGCTTGCACCCCTGTTTTTGCTTAACACGCGCGGAGGCTCCTCTGCTCCCTCCCACCCCTTTTTCTCTCGCGCTTTCTCTTTTCTCTAACGAATGAATCCATGCCTGTCCCTACCCCCCCCCCCTCTCCCTCCTTCTCCCACCACTCCAGAGCGAGATCAACAGTCTCTTGGAGACTGCAGGGTTTTCCAAGTCCAATCCTTACTACATCGTGGCCCAGGGAAAGATCGCAGACATGTCCAACCTAAATGACAGCGAGCGCATGGCTCTGCTGAAGGAAGTGGCTGGGACGCACGTGTACGAGGAAAAGCGCCGGGAGACCATGGCAAACCTGGCGGAGAGTCAGGAGAAGCGTGCGCAGATCACGGTGCTGATGGATAGCTTAGAGGCGCGCCTGGACAGTCTGGTGGGAGAGGCTAAAGAGTTGGAAGAATTTGTGAGGCTGGAAAGGCGGAGGAAGGCCCTGGAGTACACGCTCAACAGCGGGGAGGTGGCACGGGCGGCATCGGAGCTGCGGCTCCTAGAAGAGGAAATGGCGGCTGCGGCGGGTGCAGGGTCTGATGCGGCGGCCGGTGAAGAAGAGGAGGGGGGTGAGCAGGGTGAGGGAGGGGGGGAGGAGGATGCCATGGGTGAGGGAAAGAATGGCACCCCAAAAAATAACAACAAAAGCGGGAACTCTGTGAAGGAGAAGGCGGGTGCAGTGAGTGACAAAGTGGCCGGGGCAGAGTCCTCCTTGTCCTCCGCCCGGAGCTCTCTGCGTGCAGCCGCGCAGGAGAGGGGGGAGGCAGAGACAGTCCTCCCGCGGCTTACTGCCCAGCGAGTGAGGGCTGCTGAGCTCGTCACAGTGGTGAAGAAAAAGGCTGAGGCAGAGGGGGCAGAGGCCAGTGCCACGGAAGTCGCCCTCTCCAAGGTTCAGGAGGAGGTGGCAGCTGTCCGGAGAGAGCTTGAGGTTAATGCCATCCCCGCTGCCGCGGAAAAGGAGGCGGGCGTGGAGGCTGCCCGGCTGGATCTGGCCAATCTAACCCATCGTCAGGACTCCCTTCTGGACAAGGCCGGTCGTAGCTCACGCTTCAAAAGCCGAGCGGAGCGGGACGCCCACTTGAAAGGCATGCTTGAAAAGAATAGCGTGGAGCTGCAGGCTGCGGCAGCCCGAGCCAAGGAGGCTGAGCGGGACTCCCAGGCTTGTGAGGAGAAAAGCAAGGCGTGCACCCTGGAGGCGGAGAAGTTGGAGGGCGCGAGCGCGGAAAAACTGTCCGAAATCCCCGCCCTGGCCGCCCGGGCCGCCACTGCCACGGCTGAACGCAAGGGCAGCGCCAGTGCAGGGTTTGAGTCAAAGCGCCAGGCGGATGAGTGGGAGAGGAGGGTAGTGGAGCTGGGTGAGAAGGTTGCATCCAGTGAGCGGTCCCTTTTTGCAGCCATGCCCTCGGGGCTGAGGAGGGGGCTGGAGGCCGTGAAGCGCTTATCCAATCCCTCCTCCCCGGACCACATCCCTGGTATTCTAGGCCCCGTGTATGAGCTGTTTCGACCCATCAATGAGCGCTACAACACTGCCGTGGAGTCCATCGCGGGGAACGACCTTTTCAACGTGGTGGTGACGACGGAGGCTGTGGGGGCCGCTGTGGTGGGATTCCTCCTCAAGAACTCCGCGGGTCGTGTAACCCTCATTCCCCTCAATCGCGTCCGCGACGAGTCAAAGCACTGCAGCATGCCCACGGGGAAAAACGACTGCGTCCCCCTGCTGGACATCATAAAAATGGACAAGGAGGTGGAGCCCGCTCTGAGGTCCATTTTTGGCTTTGCCCTGCTGTGCAAAAACACGGAGGTGGCAGCGGGCTACGCGCGATCACACGGCGTCACCTCCGTTACCCTGGATGGGGACAAGGCTGAGGGGAAAAAGGGGGTGATTTCTGGGGGGTACATTGACACCGCGGCCTCTCGCCTTAAAAACCTGGCTGACAGCCACGCCGCTCAGGTCGCTTTGGCTGACGCCGTGCGGGAGCGAGGGAAGTTTGAAGCCGCAGGAAAGGCAGCGGACGCCACTGCACTGGAGGCAGGGCGGGTCCTAAAGGAGGCGGAGGAGGGCATTCAGAGGCGGCGCGACGATTCACGACGACTGAGTGCAGAGGCTGAAAGGAAGAGGAGCGAGGCAGGGGGCCTCATGAAGAGGTGGGAGGAGGGACGGCGAGTGGCCTCCGCAGCTGCTGCAACGGTGAAGCAGCTGCAGGGAGTGGAAAATTCTCTGAGGGAGGAGCTCACTACGGAGCTCACGAGGAAACTCACGGAGGTTGAGGAGCGTGAACTGGCTGAGCTAGGGGATGCCCTCGCTGCAAAGTCACGGACCCTAGCGTCTGCCTCTGCCGCCTTTGAAGCTGCCCGCGCTCGCAGGGCTGAGTTGGAGTCCCAGTTGGACAATTTCTTACTGAGACGGGTCACCGAGCTGAGAGCTACGCTAAGCCGTTTGGGAAGGGAAGGGACGACCACCGCCACCACCACCACCACCACCACCACCGGGAAGGCGGGTAAAAAGACGCCGGCGCTCGGCAGCTCCTCCTCCACCGGTCAGCCGGGCTCGGAAGCAGGCACGGATGAGTTGAAAGAGGCAGGGGAGGCTTTGGAGGAGGCCATTAGGAGGGAGGCAGATGCTAACAGGGTGCTGAGTGAGGCGAAAGCCAAGGAGGCCACTCTGAGCAGCCTCGTAGCCAATCTCACAGCACAGTTAGAAACACTGAGGGCGCAGTCAAATGCTCTGAATGAACTCTTAGGAGAGGAGCGTCTAAAAGAAGAGAGGGTTAGTGTGCCATCGCCCTCCCCCACCCCCAGCTCTTTCGCCCCACTTTCCTCTTACTCCAGCCCCCCCCCACTCCCTACCCCCCCACACTCATCAGTTCCTGGAGAAGAAACGCATGGTTCTGAAGCGTAAGGAGGATGCCCAGAACAAGCTTCGAGAGATTGGCACCCTGCCCAGTGCAGAGCTGGATGAATTAGCCCCCCTGAAGCGCAAAGCCCTCATTTCCGGGCTTGGGGAGGTGAACGAGAGCCTCAAAGGCCTCAGCCACATCAACAAAGCTGCCGCGGAACAGCTCCTCAAATACCGAGAGCAGTACGAGCAGTTGAAGTCCCGAGCCGCTGATCTGGACAAGAGTGAGGAGGCCATTGAAGACCTCATAGACACACTGGACGCGCGGAAGGACGAGGCCATCATGCGGACCTTCAAGGGAGTCACCAATAGCTTCCGGGAAGTTTTCAAGGAACTCGTTCCCAAGGGAAGTGCCAGTATGACGCTAGTGGAGGCGGAGCCAGAGGGGGAGGGGGAGGGGGAGGGGAAGGTGAAAAAGGGAGGAGCTGCGAGGCGCTCCTCTGCTGCTGCTGCTGCTGCCCCGCGCACCGTGGATCGTTACACTGGGCTCTCTCTAGCAGTTTCCTTTACAGACGCAAAGGAATCCGTCAATGTTGCAGGACTTTCCGGGGGGCAGCGCACCCTGGTAGCCCTCTCCCTGATCTTTGCCATTCAGCGGGCGGACCCTGCCCCCTTCTACGTGTTTGATGAAATAGACTCCGCTCTGGATCCCATTCACAGGGCTGCCGTGGGTGCTCTTATTCGAAAGCAGAGCGGGGCGGGAAAGGAGGGTGGGGATGGTATGGGGGCCCAGTTCGTACTTTCTACTTTCCACCCTGAAATACTGTCCTATGGGGATGAGTTCTACGGCGTTGTGCTTCAGGCTAAGACCTCCACTCTGGAGTCCATGGTGAAGTCAGACGCAGTTGCCTTTGTGCACAAAATTTTGGAGGAGGAGAGGAGCAAGGAGAATGCTGCCCCACTGGGTTCTGCTGCCTTTAAAAAGGCGCGTTCGGCTGCGGCCGCCGGTGGGGGGGAGTAAATTTTTGGTGGCGTCTCCTTTTTGTTGGGATTGCTTTATTTGGTGTTACTGTTTGTTGTGTGAGTTCGTGTAAAAAAAAATAAAAATAAAAAACGAACTTATTTTCAATATTTTAAACAAACTACCACGGTGCTCGCGGTGCCGGAAAAGCTCGCACACCGAAAGCGCCTAGCCGTGTTTTGCCGCGGGGGCGGGGGGGTCAGGCACAAGGGAAAACGAAGCGCCGGATACTACGTATGCTAGAGCTCGCTGCCACCGCCTCCGCTAGCTGAGCAGAGTCAAGGGGCGGAGCGGGAAGTGAGGAGTGGGGAGGGAAATAAAACACCCGGGGCACTGTTGTTTTTGAAGATTCAAGAGACTGAGGGGGCTGGGTGGCTAGGGACCCAGTAGGGGGTGCCGAAGTGGAGGGAAGGATGATAGGGGGGGGCAAAGGCAGAGAAAAAACAACGGGTGTACTAGTTTGATGGAGGGAATACAGTTGTAGTTGTTGTTGCTGCTGCTGCTGCTGCTGCTGCTGCTGTGCTGCTGCTGCTGTTGTTGTTGTTGTTGTTGTTGAGGATGATGATGTAGTTGTTGTCATTTCAGGGAGTGCAAAGGAAGGAGGGGCAGGAAGAGCGAGTGTAGAAGTCTTGAGGGCAGACATGGGAGGAGCATTGAATGAATCCCGTCTAGGAGCTACCTGCAGCACATTGGTGGATTGTGTTAGGAATGGTGCGTCGCTAGCGACCCCATCCAAAGCAGCGAATCGAACCCCCAGCACCCCCTTCCCCGCGCCACTCTGATTACCATTGAATCCCGATACAGCAGCAGCAGCAGCAGCAGCATCAACATCGGAGCTATGGGCACTCTTGCTCTCCCCGAGAGGCATGTGCACAGAAGGGGTATCCCCCTTTTCGGGCACAGCCGCGCGTTTGTTGAGAGAGGATTTCGTTACACTGAATCCCCCCACTACCAATGATTTGGAGGAGGAGGAGGAAGCAGCAACAGTAGAGGGGGTTGCCGCCGCCGCTGCTGCTGCTTCTGAGGAGGACGAAGCACCCAAAGGGGGGGGGCGGGGTACATTTTCGGAGAGGCTTCCCAAAATATCTAAAATTCTTGAAACTGCCTCCTCCCCAGAGTTCTTGCTACCACTGCTGTGCACCTCCCCAAAATAATGAGTGGGCAAG